>Ga0163150_10000182_pt1 | contig 114276 bp, 102 predicted proteins | sample OliLakLV19P2IB_FD_148628 | JGI IMG/M metagenome (GOLD analysis project Ga0163150, IMG submission 148628) | Freshwater microbial mat bacterial communities from Lake Vanda, McMurdo Dry Valleys, Antarctica - Oligotrophic Lake LV.19.P2.IB | ecosystem: Environmental > Aquatic > Freshwater > Lake >...
CCCCGAAATCGTCTACTGCGAGCGTTGTTACCTCGAAACTGTGTACTAACTATGATTCTTCTTTTACTCCCACCAACGGTAGCGAAGCCCTCCGAAGCTCCAACGGAGCGAAGGATGGGCGAAGAATGCTATCTGCAGACGGTTTATTGAGGGCTAGGATTAGGGCTATGGCTAGTGTATTCGGAGAGTATAATCCTTCCTATGAATCTCTATCGAGAGCTTTTCGAGGCCATGAACGAAGCTGGTATTCGTTATATCGTGATCGGCGGAATTGCAGTCAATCTTCATGGATATTCCCGCTTCACGGGCGACGTCGATATTCTCCTTGCCCTCGATTCGGATAACTTGGAACGCACTGCCATCTTCATGCAACACAAAGGATTCACGCAACGACTTCCAATCGACGTGCGTCAGCTGTCCGACCGGAAACAGGTGCAGCAATGGCTCGACGAAAAAGGCATGACGGCCTATACCTTCATCGATCCGAAGCAGCCGCAGTTCAGCGTGGATATTCTTGCTGGAGAATCGTTGAAATTCGATGAATTTGATCGACGAAAAGTACTCATACGCGCTTGGGACATATCCATTCCTGTCATCTCAATCGATGATTTGATAGGCCTGAAGGAAAAGGCAAACCGGGAAAAAGATATCGAAGACATCGCTGCTCTGCTAGAATTGAAAAAGCTATGAGAAAGACCGCCAAACAATACGGCATTGATGTCGACTATCTGCGGCGCAGCAAAGAAAGCACGCCTGAGCAGCGCCTGGACTGGCTCGCAGCCGCACGCGAATTCGCCCTGACGCCAAAGAAGAAAGTACAGAAAAAGAAATAACCCTATCTCTTCCTCGTCACCGTACTGATCTTCCAGAGTCCCTCGAACCATGCGCGGAAGGAATCCGCGAGGCGTTTGTTCTGGATGCGGATGATGGTGAATTCCTCATCATAAGCAAAGAGCGCGACGGTATCGCCGAAGAACACGCACTCCGAACTGAACTGCACGTGCTTTGGCAGCAATCGCACTTCGTATTCGTCGTCCTGCGGAATCTCTTTGAGATATCTGCGCGCACCGGGGTTGTCGACGAAGAGTTCCCGCCCCCGGAGTTTGGCGTCCTTCCCGAAGAGCAGTGGGATCACGTTCTGGTCGAAGGCATTGAACATCATCTCCGCGTTGAAGAACGCACAGAAGGGCTGCGAGAGCACGTCACGATAGACCTGCTTCGTCCCGTCGATGCCGTGGAGCGTCGTGACACGGGGCTGTCCGACGGATTCGGGGACGATCGACTGGAGATGGGGCAATGCGCTCTCGAGCAGCATCGCCGTCTGCTTCCACTGCTGCTCATGATCCTGCACGTACTGCAGAAGTCTCTTGGGCGATTCTGCTATGAACTGAATGACCTTCCCGCTCTCGACATGGGACACCAGCCCCTTCTCTTCAAGACTCTTCAACACCAGGTACGTATGACTCCGTGATTGTCCGGCCGTGCGCGCGATTGCTGTGACTCTGCCAGCATGCAGACTGAGGAGTGCGAGATAGACCGCAGCTTCTTTATCGTCGAGGCCAGCTCTCTGGAGGAGGGAACTCAGTGATGCGTGGGATCGAATAGCAGACTTCATATTGTCCAATAAGACAGACAAATCATTTTTTGCTTTACTGAAGCCATTATTTCAACATTCATTTGATATATGTACATCATAGCAGACAATACGTATCATATGAATATGACTACAACACAATTATGTGTTAAGTGCCAGTCCCCGTTCGGCATCACCGATGACGACCGCGCATTCCTCGAGCGGGTGTCACCCGAGTTCAACGGAAAGAAAGAACTTGTCCCCTCTCCCACGCACTGTCCGCGCTGCCGCATGCAACGGCGGCTCGCATTCCGGAACAACGGCTACTACGAACATCGCACCTGCGATCTCACGGGCAACAAGACGATTTCCATCCATGGTCCTGACTCGGGTTACACCGTGTACGACCAGAAGGCCTGGTGGGGTGACGGATGGGATCCGCTTTCGTACGGAAAAGACTTCGACTTCAGCCGCCCGTTCTTCGAACAATTCCGCGAACTACAGCTGAAAGTCCCCCGTATGTCCCTGCAGCAACTGGGCAACGAAAACAGTGAATACACCAACTACGTTTCGTATTTGAAGAACTGTTACATGCTCACGACCTCCGACTTCAATCAAGACTGTTACTACGGATTCTGGATCGAGCGAAGCAAGGACTGCGTGAATAATTTTCTCATCGATTCCTGCGAGCGCGCGTCGGGGTCGATCTTCAGCATCGGCATCTACAACTCGCGCGATGTGTACTTCTCCGCCAACTGCAGCGACTGCAATTACCTCGTCGACTGCCGCGGATGCCGCAGCTGCACTCTCTGTTCGGGGCTGCGGAACAAAGAGTACTGCTTTGAAAACATGCAGTATTCCAAAGAAGAATACGAACGGAAAGTCGCGGGACTTACACTTCACACGCACAGCGGAACGCAGCAGGCCAAGGAGACATTCTACGGACTGATCCGCGCTGCCATTCATCCCCCGATCCATAAGCAGGGAACGGTGAACGATTCTTCGGGCGACTTCCTCATCGATACCGACAACTGCACCGACTGCTACGAAGTGATGAACGGCAAGGACTGCAAACACGTGATCGGCGGCGTCGATATCAAAGATGTCCGCGACTGCTGCTACGCCAACGGCGAACTCGCGTACGAGAATTGCGAGTGCTTCCCCGCCCCCTACCAGTCATGCTTCAACCTGAATTCGTACACGGGAAGAAACCTCCTGTACTGCGACATGTGTATGAACGAATGCCAGAATCTGTTTGGCTGTGTGTCGCTGAAGAAAGCCAAATACTGCATCTTGAACAAACAGTATTCGAAAGAAGAATACGAAGCCCTCGTCCCCAAAATCATCGATCACATGCGGCAGGCCGGTGAATGGGGCGAGTACTTCCCAGTCGCGCTGTCTCCCTTCGGATACAACCAGTCCGAGGCGTTCGATGACTTCCCACTGACGCAGGAACAGACGATGCAGTCTGGATGGAAATGGACAGAGCAGATCGACAGGGTCGCGCCCGATACTGTGCAAGCTGCTTCACTGCCCGATGCAATCACCGACGTCACGGATGACATCACAAAACAGACGATCGCCTGCGAAGTCACCGGCAAAGCCTTCAAAATCATTCCGCAGGAACTGCGCTACTACCGGGACACAAGCATGCCCCTCCCCCGCCGTTCCCCCGAACAGCGAAGGATCGAACTCCTCTCCGCACGCAATCCACGCCATCTCTTCGAGCGGCCCTGCATGCACTGCAGCAAACCGATGCAGACCACCTATGCGCCCGACCGACCCGAGATGGTGTATTGCGAGCGCTGCTACCTTGAAGCCGTCTATTGAGGAGAGCCGCGAAGCCCGCCGTAGCCCGGGGCGAAGGCGGGCGAGGAACCTGCCTGCCGGCAGGCAGGTGCTATCTGGCAGCCGTGTATTGAAAAGGATAGGATTAGCTCTATAGCTCACACCTGTCAGACCTGCGGCCAGTCATTCGAAATTTCAGCAGAGGAGGAAGCGCTCCGGAAAAAAATCGGCGCGCTGACGCCCGTCGGCGAATTTCCTGCCCCGACGCAATGCGTGATCTGCCGTACGCGGCAGAAGATGGGATGGCGCAACGAACGCAATCTCTATCGCCGGAAGTGCGACAAGACTCACAAAGATATCATCTCCGTGTACCCCGCCAAGACGCCGTTCCCCGTCTACGAACGCACGGCTTGGTACGGCGACGACTGGGATGGAACGGACTACGGACAAGAGTACGACTTCGACCGTCCGTTCTTTCCGCAGTTCAAAGAACTGCAGAACAAGGTTCCCCGTTCCGCGCTCAACGGCAAGAACGCCGAGAACTGCGACTATTGCAACTTCGCGTTCGAAACCCGGAACTGTTATCTCACGCATTGTTGCTACAGTTCCGAGTCCCTCTACTACTGCTTCTGGATGCTCGAGTGCAGAGACTGTTTCGACTGCAGTTTTTGCTTCAAGTGCGAGCAGTGTCTCGGATGTACCGACTGCAACGAATCATACGGCTGCATCAACAGCACGCTCAGTACCAACTGTTCGGATTCGCAGTATTTGTACGACTGCCGCGGCTGTACGCGGTGCTTCGGATGCGTGGGTCTGCGCAAGCGGACCAACTGCCTCTTCAACGAGCAGCTGTCCAAAGAAGAATACGACAAACGAATCGCGGAGTTCGACCTGCAGAATCCCGAACATGTACGGGCTGTGGAGACGAAGTTGGCAGCGCTGAAAGCCACTCATCCCCATCGCCATTCGGTCCTCGAAAAGTGCGAGAACTGCACGGGAGACTTCCTCTTCGAAATGAAAGACTGCTTCAATTGCTACCAGATGTTCCGCTGCCGCGACTGCATAAACTGCATGGACGCGGATGGTGACACCGACCTGCTCGATTGCTTCCATCCCGGCTGGTCAGAACTCTGCTACGCCGGCTACTCCCCTGTCCGTCTCAAAACCTCCGCGTTCTTCATCCAGTGCTGGGACGGTAGTAACCTCCTCTACTGCGACAACTGCCAGAACTGCAGTGACTGCTTCGGGTGCATCGGCCTGCAGCGCAAGAAGCACTGCATCCTCAACAAGCAGTATTCGGAGGAGGAGTATGAACAGTTACTGCCCAAACTCGTGGAGCACATGAAGAAAAACAGAGAGTGGGGTGAATTCTTCCCGCCGCAAACGTGTCCGTTCGCATTCAATGAGAGCGTGATTCCCGAATACTATCCACTGACCAAGGCGGAAGCGCTGAAGCAAGGCTGGCGCTGGCAGGACGATCTGCCGTTCACGACCGGGAAAGAAACGATCAAGTGGAATGCGATCCCCGCGCGCATTGCAGACGTCCCCGATTCGATCCTGCAGGAAGTTCTGTCGTGCGAACGATGCAACCGCAACTACCGTTTCATTCAGCAGGAACTCTCCTATTACCGTGATCGCACACTGCCGTTGCCGCGGACATGTCCCGAATGCCGGCACCTGGTGCGCATCGGGCTGCGCAATATCCGTGATCTGCACCGGCGCCCCTGCGCGAATTGCGGCAAGGAGATGCAAACGACATATTCCCCCGACCGCCCCGAAATCGTCTACTGCGAGCGTTGTTACCTCGAAACTGTGTACTAACTATGATTCTTCTTTTACTCCCACCAACGGTAGCGAAGCCCTCCGAAGCTCCAACGGAGCGAAGGATGGGCGAAGAGTGCTATCTTCAATCTGTCTACTGAGAGAGAGATTCAACGATCACAAAATCCTGTAGACATCTTTTCTGTCAGCGATACGCATAATGGTGATGATTTTTATTGTTGCGGCGACTTCGTAGATAATCCGGTAATTCCCGACACGGATACGGTAACACGTATCATATCCCTGCAATTTTTTGGCCTCTTCAGGGAACGGATTTTCCCTTAATCCGAGCAAGGCAGCCTGGATTCTTCGCATCACCAGCTGCGGAATTCCGCGGATATCTTTTTTCACCGATTTCTTGAAAACAATCTCGTATGTCATTTTTTCCGCTTCGGAAACATCGTGCTCCATCCGATTGTCTTCTCGTTTTTGCGTTCCTCCACCATCCGCATGTCCTCAAGCTCTTCAAGAGCTTCGCAAAGCATTGCATATTCTTCAGGCGGCACCAAGACCGACTTCGGTTTGGAATTAACAATCAGATATACGACCTGCGTGTCAGGAATCGCTTTTGCGCCACGGGACTTTATTTCCTGGAGGGTGATCGTGTTCATCAGTCTTTTATGAGTACTAAATATAGTACCTTAATTGTACTCCCCACTGAGGGATCCTGCAAGAACAAATAGTGTGATAAGATCCAGCGTATGCGACAGACCTGCAAACAATGCTCAACGGCCTTCGATGTGACGGATGACGATCTGGCGCTTCTGAAGAAAAACACTTTAACCGTGGGGGGACAGGAGTTCGATCTGCCGCCTCCCACGCTGTGCTTCCACTGCCGGCTGCGGCGCAGGATGGCGTTCTACAATGCGCGCAGTCTGTACCGCGATACGTGCGATCTGACGGGCAAGGAAATAATTTCCATCTACTCGCCCGACAAACCATTCACGGTCTACGATTGTGATGTGTGGTACGGCGACGCATGGGATCCTCTCTCGTCCGGCCGGGACTTCGACTTCAGCCGGCCGTTCTCCGAACAATTCCGGGAATTAATGGAAGCAGTGCCAATGCTCAGTCGCGGTGTGCTCGGCAGCAACGAGAACGCTGACTACACCAACGACAACCAGAAGCTCAAAAACTGTTATCTGATCTTCGACGGCGAACGCGCGGAGGACTGCTACTTCGGCCACACCTTCGCAGGCCTCAAGAACTGCATGAACTTCTTCGGGCTTGTGCAGAGCGAATTGTGCTACGGCGTGATGGCGAGTTTTGGCTGCTACAACCTCTACCATTCACGCTTCTGCGCCAATTGTTCCGATTCCTGGTTCCTGCGCAGCTGCGGCAGCTGCCGCGACTGCTTTGGCTGCTGCAACGTGCGACAGAAGCAGTACTGCATCTTCAACGAGCAGAAGACGAAGGAGGAGTTTGAAACGTTCATGAAGGAATTCCACAGCTCCAGCCACGCCGCCATGGAAGCAATGAGAAAAAAGGTGGAGGCATTCTTCGCGACCCAGCCGATGAAGTCCATCCGCGGCGACCAGAACATCGACAGCATCGGGGACGCGCTCATGCACTGCAAGAACGCACACATGTGCTTCGACAGTATCGGACTGCAGGATTCCCGGTACTGCACCAATTGTCTCATGGGCGGCAATGACTGCATGGACATCCACGCCTGGGGCGACGGGATGGAACTGTGCTACGACAGCTGCATCATCGGCATCAATGTACGGAACGTTCTCTCGGGCTATTACATTGTAGAAGGATCCGACAATGCGTTGTATTCCATCTACTGCAGCAGCGGCTGCAACAATCTGCTCGGATGCGTCGGGCTGCGCCGCAAGAATCACTGCATCTTGAACAAGCAGTACACCAAAGAGGAATACGCGGAACTCGCACCGAAGATCATCGAACATATGAAGAAGACAGGAGAGTGGGGGGAATTTTTCCCCACGGAGATCTCCATGTTCGGCTACAACGAAACGATGGCGCAGCACTACTTCCCTCTCACCAGGGAAGAAACGATCGCACGCGGCTGGCAGTGGTGTGATTACGAAGCGCCGGTCTCCGCTGCCCGCAGCATCCCTGCAAGTCAGTTGCCCGACGACGTGAACGAAACTCCCGATGACGTTCTCGACTGGGCGGTCGAATGCGAAGTGACCGGCAAGCCCTTCAAGATCATCAAGCAGGAACTCGACTTCTGTCGCCAGCACCATCTACCCCTTCCCCGCCGGCACCCCGATCAACGGTATCGCGATCTTTTGGAATACATTCATCGTTACCGCCTCTATGAGCGGCAATGCACCAAATGCCAGAAGACCGTCCAAACGACGCATTCCCCCGGCAAACCAGAACCACTGATTTGTGAAGAGTGTTATTTGAAGGCGGTTTACTGAGCCTTCTTCGCCGGCACGCCCGCCGACCCCAGCATGTCGAAGAGAAAGTGGAAGATCTGACTGACTTCCGCCTGCTTGATTTTGAGTCCGATCATCGAGCCTTTGTAGCACGTCAGGTACACCGCGTGTCCGACGACGTAGATCGACGTCATTCCCCGCGAGAAGGAGAGGAGGCTCGCACCCCTGTCGTCTGGCTCGATGCTCTGCACGCGTTCGGGGATGATGCCGCCCGTCGCCTCGAAGAGCTGGACCTGAAGTTTGCGCTTGTTCGCCTGCGTGAAGAAGTCCCCGATCGTCCGCACGAGCAGCGGATCGCGCTGCCAGTCCTCAAAGGTATTCGAGCTGAGCATCCGGATCTGCAGAATACCCTCCTGCTTCGCCTCGAAAAGCATGTCCCGGAAAATGCTCTTCATGCCCTCTTCGCCGTCGAAGAGCTGGAGGTGCGGGACGAGATCGTCCGCGCCGCGCATGGACGACAGGACCTGCGACACGCTGGGGAATTGCTTCAGCAGTTCGTCCGTCTGCTGTGCGCGTTCTTTGAGATGCACTTCGAGCGCATCGAAGCTCCCGATGCCGAAGCACTGGACGCCATTGCGGAAGAAGACCTGAATCAACCCGCGCTCGGAGAGTTTTTTGAGCGTCTTGTAGACCGTCACGCGGTCGAGTCCGCATCTGCGCGCGACGACCGACGCCGGCTGCACGCCGACTTCGGAGAGCGTCAGATAGATCATTCGTTCCTTCTCCGAGAAGCCGATGCGGGTGAGGTAGGTCTCGAGCATAGAAGGTGTTGTTCTTCGTTAAGAACAGTTTACGAGGTTACGCGAAATAAGTATAAAGGAAAGCCTTTATTCATGACTAAACAACCGTTATTCCCTTGTCAGATTGTTCAATAAGAAGAACAGTACCATCCCCTCTCCCCGTATGAACGCCGTCTGCCGCGCCTGCAACACCGCATTCGTGATCCATCCCGACGAAGAAGCCTTCGTCGACAAGATGCAGTTCACGTACGGATCGACCGTCATTCATCCGGTCCTTTCCCCCTACTGCCCCGACTGCCGGTCGCAGATCAGGACAAGCCACCGCAACGAGCGCTTCCTCTACAAGACGCGCTCCGCGTGCTCGGGCAAAGACATCGTCGCGCTCTACGCCGAGACCCCTCTCGAGAACGCCCCCTCCAAGGTCTTCGCGCAGGAAGAATGGAAGAGCGACATTTGGGATCCCCTCTCCTTTGGGCGGGACTTCGACTTTTCGCGGCCGTTCTTCGAACAATTCGCGGAACTCCAGCGTGACGTCCCGCGCATGGCGCTGATTTCGCTCGGCAACGAGAACTCGGGCTACACGACGGGAACGGGCTACTGCAAAAACTGCTACCTCATCAATTCCTCCGAAAACTGCGAGGACTGCTACTACGGAAAACTCATGCAGAAGAGCATGCGGAGCATGGACTGTCATTACCTCTACGATTCGCAGTACTGCTACGAATGCTTCAGCGTCTACAACTGCTACTACTGCCAGTTCGTATCGTTCAGCCAAAACTGCGAGAGCTGTCTCTTCTCGAGCAACCTCAAAGGCTGCAAGAACTGCTGCCTCTGCACCAACCTCAATCACAAGGAGTACCACTTCATGAACGAACCCTTAAGCAAAGAGGAGTACAACAAACGACTGGCGGAATTCATGGGAGACTACGAACGAACCGAAGCGATGAAGAAGCTCTACGGCGACGTCATGCGCACGATGATCCGCAAGTACGCCAATATCGTGAACTCCGACGACAGCACGGGCGATTACATCGAGAACTCCAAAAACTGCCATGACTGCTACGACGTCACCGACAGCCAGGATTGCCGACATGTGTACGTCGGGGTGAACGTGAAGGACAACTACCACTGCTCCAACATGTACATCAAGCCGGAGCTCTGTTACGAGACGCTCGGCACGATCGAAGTCTACAACACGGCATACTGCCTCTTCGTTTTCCACTGCCAGAACTTCCTCTACAGCGAGTACAGTTTCAGCTCGAAGGACTGCTTTGGATGCTCGGGCATGACGCACAAGCAGTACTGCATCATGAACAAACAGTACACCAAGGATGAATACGAGACATTGGTCCCGAAGATCGTCGAACACATGAAGAAAACTAGCGAATGGGGGCTGTACTTCCCTCCGCAGCTCAGTCCGTTCGGGTATAACGAATCGGTTGCCAGCGAGTACTTCCCGCTCAGCAAGGAGGATGCGATCGCGAAGGGGTTCCGCTGGCGCGATCCCGACGACCGTGAACACCGGTCGCAGACGGCCCAGCTTCCCAACAAGATTGTCGAAGCCGATGAGACGCTGACGCAGGAAATATTCAGCTGCAGCGACTGCAACAGGAATTACCGGATCATTCCGCAGGAGCTGACGTTCTATAAGGACTTCGTCATCGCCCTCCCCCGCCGCTGTCCCGACTGCCGCTACACCCAGCGCATGAAGCTACGCAATCCCCGCAAGCTCTGGGAGCGCTCCTGTTCCAATTGCAACAAACCGGTGCATACGACCTATAGCCCGGACGGGCCCGAGACGGTGTACTGCGAGCGCTGTTACCTTGAAGCCGTCTACTGAGCAGAGCCGCGAAGCCACGCCGTAGCCTCCGGCGAAGGCGGGCGAGGCACCTGCCTGCCGGCAAGGCAGGTGCTACCTGAAAGCTGTATACTGACGTGTTATGGAACGGCCCTGTCGCCAATAAAATACCTGTATAAACAAATTTATTGGGTGACTATTCACGTCCAAGAAGCTTGTTCACCGCATCCAATACTCCCTTTCCAATTGCTTCAGTATTTCCCAGCAATTTTTTCTTCCTCAATGACTCAAAAATAGGCTTCGCTGCTGTGGAGACTGACGAACTATCCACAGTATTGTCTCTTTCGCTGGTTACGGCTTTCCATATTTTATTATGAAAATCGTCTCTTGTGATTTCAGCTGTTTCTCCTGATTCCGGAGCCGATAGCATATGAAAATCCCATAACGTAAGAACGTTCCAGTACGTTGCAAATCTTGTGTCTTTCCGTTTAATTTCTCCGTCAGAATCTCGGTCCATGTATTCGACCTTACACAAATAAACTTTCGCATCTTTTCTATATTCAGTTATTCGCACGATGGAGCTGGCGTCAGCATTTCCAACAATGCTGCCAACAGGAAATTTTTCCATTATTTCCTTACGGACATTCGTTAGGTGTATACGTTGTTCTGCACCTGTCATAGAATTGACTTCCGCTTCTGTCATCCCTGTGCCTCTGCACATACTACTCACCATATTATTGATAGTATCTTTCGCAGTAATGTCAGCGCCGTGGATAGTATTCCATTTTCTTTCTTTATGAGTACGCCATGATGACCTAGCAAGGTCATCCGATTTCGTTCCGGATAATTCATCAAATTCTCCTTCAGTATTCATAATACCATTATAGCATATAAATTGTACATTGTAAGTAGTGTGCTATGCTGATGCCACATGCAACGGACCTGTACGCAATGCCAGCAGCCATTCGAGATCACCGACGAGGATCTCGCGTTTTACGACCGTGTCTCGCCTGTTTTTCATGGCAAAAAATTTGCGATCCCATCACCGGCTCTCTGTCCGGATTGCCGGTTTCAGGAACGGCTTATATGGAGGCCGGAACTCCATCTTTTTCAGCGCAAAAGTGACTTGTCCGGCATCGAGACTCTTTCGAAGTATCCGCCCGACGCCGCGTGCAAAGTCTATTCGCCTCAGGAATGGCTGAGTGACGAGTGGGATCCACTCTCGTACGGGAGAGCATTTGATTATAATCGGCCGTTTTTTGACCAGTTTGCCGAAATGCTTCGGGAAGTCCCGCTCAATGCGCTATCTGTAAGCGGAAATGAAAACAGTGACTATGTGAATTCGGCAAGCTTTTGCAAGAACTGCTATCTCCTTGCGGGAGCAAATCAAAATGAAGACTGCTATTACGGAAACTTCGTAAACTATAGCCGTCAGTGCGTCGATTGCAGCTTTATAGATCACTGCGATCTTTGCTACGAATGCGTGGATTGTGCGAAATGTTACAATCTTCGTTATTCGGAGCAGTGCAGCAATTGCAGTGATTCCGCATTCCTCTTCGGCTGTCGCGGATGCAACAACTGTTTTGGCTCGGTGAATCTTGCAAACCGCGAGTATGTGTTTTTGAATGAACAGCTCTCAAAAAAAGAATATGAGGATCGAATGCGCGGGCTCAAGCTCGACTGCCGGTCGCGCGTAGGAGAAGCCAAAACATTTTTTCACGCGCATCGATTACAGTACCCGCACAAATTCATGCTTGGGGAGATGAATGAGGATGTTTCCGGCAACGGCATTCTCCGCTCCAGGCACGCCCGCCATTGTTTCGACGTCAGCGATGTCGAAGATTGCACCTACTGCTCCTGGTTCCATCAGGCAAAATCCTGCATGGATTGTTATTCGTGGGGATTCCCTGCAGCGGAATGTTATTCCTGCATGGAAGTCGGCCGTGACAGTCATCATGTTCTTTTCAGCTGCCTGACATACAACGGTGCGAATATCACCTACTGTTACAGCTGCCGGGAGGGATGTTCTGACGTCTTCGGAAGCGTTTCTCTTAAGAGAAAGCGTTACTGTATATTGAATAAAGAATACGAAAAAGAGGACTACGAAAAAAATGTCGCGCATGTCATTGAGCACATGCAACGCACGGGAGAGTGGGGCAAATTTTTCCCCCTATCCCTCTCTCCGCTCGCCTACAACCAGACGATTGCGCAGGATTATTTCCCCCTCACGCCAACAGCAGCAAGATCCCTCGGTGCACGATGGGTGGAGGAGCCTGTTTTCTCTCCTCCTGCGACGATGACGATGATTCCTGATTCGATCCGCGATATTCCCGAAGATATCTGCAATGCCATGCTGACGTGCGCCTCGACGTACAAACCTTTCAAAATCATTCCGCAGGAATTGCGATTCTATCAATCGCAGGGAATTCCTCCGCCTGATCAATGTTTTGCCGCGAGGCATCAGGCGAGATTGAATAAGAGGAACCCCCGCAAACTCTGGAACCGTTCATGCAACAAATGCCAAAAACCTATCGCAACAAGTTATGCTCCCGAGCGACCCGAGATTGTGTACTGCGAGGAATGTTATTTGAAAGAGGTATACTGATGCTGGACAGGAGGATTACTAGTAATGTATACTATCCATGTATTCCTTATTACCCTCCTATGATCGACGAAACGCTCACGCTCTGGGAAAACGGTGCCATCACACTGCCAAAAGCATGGCGAAAACGGCACGATACGAGGCATTTCCTTGCCAGAGAAAATGAGCAGGGCTATCTCGTGATCATGCCGATCGTCACTGTGGAGTTCTATCAAAAGGATGGAGCGGCCGGCCTGCATTTCCCCATGGGTATTGAGGCTGGAGAACTCCTACAACTCTGGGATAAAGCAGGCAAGAAAATCGGTGCCGGCAAAAAGAAGCGATCCGTTCATCGCAAAAAAAATGGACCACATTGAGAAATTCATTCGCTTACTCTCGCCCAAGCAACGTGAGCGCGTACGCCATGCGCTTGCTGCCATCGTCGAGAACCGTTTGTCGGAGCTCGACATCAAGCCGCTGACAGGAAAGAAAAACTGGTTTCGTTGTCGCATCGGAGACATCCGCATCCTCTTCATCCGCACAGGAAGCGGCACACACGTCATCTGGGACATCCAATTCAGAGGAAAGGCGTATAGGGGGATGTAGTATACTGACAGTCCATGCAGCAGACCTGCAAACAATGCTCGGCCTCCTTCGAGATCACCGATGACGATCTCGCCTTTTACGACAAGGTTTCACCGGTATTCAACGGCAAGAAAGAGTTGATTCCCCCGCCGACCCTCTGTCCCCAATGTCGTTTGCAGCGGCGTCTGGCATTCCGCAATCAGATCTACATTTTTCTGCGGACATCGTCATTCTCCGGGAAGCAGATATTCTCCATGTGGCCCGAAAATGCTGCTTTCCCCGTGTATGACAATGACGAATGGTGGAGTGACGGATGGGACCCGATGGCATACGCGCGGCCGTTCGACTTCGACCAGCCGTTCTTTTCGCAGCTGAATGCACTCCGTGTCGTCGTCCCTCACGTCGCGCGGTCGGTAACCAATCTCCAGAACAGCGACTATTGTAATAACGCCGGCGAACTCAAGAACTGTTACATGGTCTTCAACACGACCGGCGGCGAAGACGGCATGTACTGCGAAATGATGAACGGCGCACGGGACTGTATCGACTGCACGCGTGTCCCCAATGCCGAGCTCTGCTATGACTGCTGCGCATGCGGCGACAGTTATGGGATCCAGAACTCCGATGGCGCGCGAAGCTGCAGCGAGAGTTACTTTCTGCGGGACTGCCTCAGCTGCAGACACTGCTTTGGCTGCGTGAACCTCTGCCGTCGGGAGTACTGCATTTTCAACGAGCAGAAGACAAAGGAAGAATACGAGGCGTTCATGAACACCCTTGATCTGCAGTCCTTCAACGAACGATCGGAGTGGCGCAGGAAGTTCATGGAATTCGCGATGACGCAGCCACAACCAGAACTGAAAGTCCTGCAGGGCGAGAACACCTCCGGCAATTACATCTCCGGCTGCAAAGAGACCCACGAAAGCTTCTTCATGCGCAATACCGAGAACGTCAGACACTGCTTCGGACTGAGCGATGCGAAAGACTGCGAGGATTACGCGATCTGGGGCGACCAGGCGGAACTGCTTTATGAGTGCATCAGCTGTGGCATCAATGCCACGCATCTGCTTTTCTGTTATGAAGTGCTCAACGGCACGTCGAACATGTACTACAGCCAGTCATGCGTCGGCTGTCACGACTGCTTCGGATGCGTCGGACTCCGCAAAAAACATCACTGCATCTTCAATCAGCAGTACTCGAAGGAAGAATATGAACAGATGGTTCCGCAGATCATCGACCACATGCGGAAAACCGGTGAATGGGGGGAATTCTTCCCGATCACACACGAAACGGGACCGTACAATTACTCCCTCGCGCAGCGCTATTTTCCGCTGACGAAAGAGGAAGTCGAAAGACGCGGTCTGCAATGGCATGAGCAGCAGATCCCCGAAGCAGCGCAGGCTATCGATTCGTCGCAGTTACCTGACAAGCTACCTGCGACGGATGACCCGATCATCGTGAAAAGCGCTCTGTCCGGCCGGCCGTTCAAGATCACCTCACAGGAAATTAAACGGTACCGGCAGTTCAAGGTGCCGCTGCCGCGCCTGACGTACGACGAACGTATGGAAGAACGTTCCCGCTCGATGGGTGAACCCCGACTGTATGATCGCACCTGCGCCAAAACTGGAAAACCGATCAAAACCACTTTCCCTCCCGGCAGTCCCTGGATCGTGTGGGCGCGCGATGAATGGGAGAAAGAGTTCTGGACGTAGGACAAGGCACATTGTCATTCCGCTGGGGTTTAACTACCTGTCGAAACATGTAAAACACCCGATTTTGCGGTATAATTGCTTATATCGATGAAACTGCGCTATCTCCACATCATGATCCCGCAAGGGACCGAGGGTAATCACAAACTGGAATCCCGCTTCCAGGAACTCCTCGTGAACATGCGCAACACCTTTACGGGCAAGCGCATCTCGCTCGAGTATTTCGGCTACAACCAGTACACCTACTTCTACCTCGTGCTCGAAGAAGCGCTGCTCGAGACGGTGGAGGGTCTGATCTACGCGACGTTCCCCGAAGCGGAAATCCGCGAGACGCAGGACTACACGCTCGCCTTCGACCCCAAGAAGCAGGCGATCGCCGGCGCGACGATCTCGCTTCATCACTCCGACGTATACCCTGTGAAGACCTACGACATGTTCGAGGAGGACAGCTGTTCGCGCGTCTTTTCGGTGATCTCCAAGATCGGCATGAACGATCAGGTGTGGATCCAGATGATCGCCGAACCCCGCGATGACACGAGCATGTTCCACTTCAAACGCAACTGGCGCTCGAGACTCGCGAACCTCCTCCACTTCTTCAGCATCCGCGACCGCATGCGCGAAGGGGGCCGCGGCGGGATCCAGCACGTGCGCCACGAGCGCGCGAAAGAGAAGGGCGAACTCAAGCCTTACACCGTCAGCATCCGCTGCGCCTACATCTCCACCGACCATGCGTCGGCCGAGCGCAAACTCGACGCGGTCATCTCGAGCTTCACGCAGTTCAACGACAAGGACATCAACGAATTCCACGGTCATCACGACCACAAGCCCGACCAGTTCATCCGCAACTTCAAGGCGCGCACGCACGGCACGACGTTCACGCTGAGCACCAAGGAAGTCGCGACGCTCTACCACTTCCCCAACGCCGATTACGTCCCGCATATCGTGCACGTTCTGGCGAGAAAGGCCGATCCGCCGCAAGATTTGCCGCGCGCGGGAGAGCCCGACGTCAGCGCGTTCGGCATCACCAACTACCACAATAGCTCGATCCCCTTCGGCATCCGCCGCGGCGACAGGCGCCGCCATCTCTACGCCGTCGGCAAATCCGGTTCGGGCAAGAGCAAACTCCTCGAGCTCCTCATCAACGACGATATCCAGACGGGCCAGGGCGTCGCGGTCATGGATCCACACGGCGACCTCATCGATAACATCCTGCGCTTCATCCCGGAACACCGGGTGAAGGACGTCATTCTCTTTGATCCGGGCGACACTGCGTTTCCCATCGCCTTCAACCCGATGGAGAAGATCGACGACGCCTACAAAATGCAGGTGGTCATCGGCTTCCTCCAGATCTTCAAGAAGCTCTTCGGCTCCAACTGGACCTACCGCCTCGAGCACGTGCTGCGCTACACCGCCTTGGCGCTCCTCGACAGCCCCAACACGACCGTGCTGAGTATCTTGAAAATGCTGACGGACAAGAACTACCGCCAGAAGATTGTCGCGCGCATCGACGACAGCGTCGTGAAGAACTTCTGGGTGTCGGAATTCGCGGGCTGGAGCGAAAAATTCGATGCCGAAGCGATCACGCCGCTCCTCAACAAAGTCGGCCAGTTCGTCGCCACCGACATGATCCGCAACATCGTCGCGCAGCCCAGCACCAAGTTCAGTCTCCGCGACGTCATGGACAACAAGAAGATTCTTCTCATGAAAGTCTCGAAGGGACTCCTCGGCGAGGAGAACTCCTCGCTCATCGGTTCGATGATCATCACGAAGCTCTACGAAGCCGCGATGAGCCGCGCCGACACTCCCGAGGAACAGCGTCAGGACTTCTACTTCTACGTCGATGAATTCCAGAACTTCGCCACGGAGACCTTTGCCGAGATTCTGTCGGAGGCACGCAAATACCGGCTTAATTTGACGATCGCCCACCAGTACATGGGCCAGCTCAGCGACGTCGTCCGCGAGACCGTGTTCGGCAACATCGGTTCGATGATCAGCTTCCGCGTCGGTGCCGAGGACGCGCGCATCCTCGAGGGCGAATACAATCCGATCTTCAAGGAGCGCGACATCATCAACCTCGGCGTGCGCGAGTTCTACATCAAGATGCAGGTGGCCGGTGAACAGCGCGAGGCGTTCTCCGCCCGCACGCTCGACGTGCCGAAGATCGAACGCGACTACACGAAGGAAATCATCGAATCCTCGCGCCGTCTGTACTGCACGCCCAAGAAGGACGTCGTCGAAATGCTCAAGAAGTGGGACGAATCGGCATCCGCTCCCCCGAAGCCGGAGGATATGGTGATCGAAGAGAAGTTTGAAGAACCGTTGATTTAGGTTTAGGGCTAGGGCTAGGAAGAGGGTGGAATATTTTTGATATTCCCTAGCCCTAATCCTAGCCCTCAAACCATTGCATCTAACACACTCGATCGCAACAATAGCCCTATGCCCATCGTCCTCATCACCGGCGCCTCCGCAGGTATTGGTGAAGCGACGACACGACTGCTCGCGAAGAACGGCTTTGATCTGATTCTCAATGCCCGGCGCGCGGACCGGCTCGAGGTTCTCAAAAAAGAACTGGAGAAGGAGCACGGCGTCCGTATTCTTCCCCTCGTCTTCGACATCCGCGATCGCAACGCTGTGGAGAAACACATCGATGCACTCCCCGCCGACTGGCAGAACATCGACGTCCTCGTGAACAATGCCGGGCTGGGACTCGGCATGGCGCCGCTCCAGGACGGCGACCCGGAGGACTGGGACACGATGATCGACACGAACATCAAGGGACTTCTCTACGTCACGAAGGCCGTCGTTTCTGGCATGCAGAAGCGCAAAAGCGGCTACATCGTCAACATCGGTTCCATCGCGGGAAAGGAGGTCTACCCGAATGGCAACGTCTACTGCATGACGAAGCACGCGGTCGACGCCCTGACCAAGGCGATGCGCATCGACTACCTCCCCCACAACATCCGCGTCACCTCGATCGACCCCGGCCACACGATGACCGAATTCAATGTCGTACGCTTCAAGGGGGACATGGAAAAAGTGAAGAGCCGGTACGGCGGCTTCCGGGCGCTCGACGAAGCGGACGTCGCCGACGCGATCCACTGGGTGATCACCCGCCCCCCGCACGTGTGCGTCAACGATCTGCTTATCATGCCCGCGGCGCAGGCGAACACCGTCTACCACTACGTACCGGAGGAAGGAAAATAACATGTTTCAAAAGCAAATCAGTGCCCGTGCAAGAGAGAGGTATTGACTGTGTACGTTCGTACACCTAGGATGGTGAACGCTTGCCCACCATAGCCCCGCAGGGCGACGGTGGGATCACTCCTTCTCCACTCCTTATGACTCTCACGCCCCACCAGCGCACGACCCTCAATTACATCCGCGAATTCCAGCGGAAGCGCGGGTACAGTCCGTCACTCTCCGACCTCGCGGTCGCTTTCGGCGTGCGCAGCAAGAACGCCGTCGCCAAAGTGGTGAATGCACTCGTGAAGAACGAGTATCTCGGGAAGGACCCCAAGGGCCGCATCAAGATCCTCGAGCAGGAGGAACGCGGCGGAGGCTTCGCAGCGCTGACACTTCCCCTCTTCGGTCCGATCTCGGCGGGATTCGCCGCGCCGGCGGAAGAGCAGGCGGAAGAGCTCGTGACGCTCGAAAGTTATCTTGTTCGTGACAAAACATCGACCTTCCTCCTCCGCGTCAAAGGCAACAGCATGATCAACGCCGGTATCCACGAAGGAGACCTCGTTATCGTCGAGCGCGGCAAGGAACCCAAGGCCGGCGAGATCGTCGTCGGTGTCCTCGACGGAGAATTCACCCTCAAGCGTCTCAAACGCGACAAGGGCAAGTTCTATCTCCAGGCCGAGAACCCCGACTATCCGGATCTGCACGCATTGGACGAATTGCAGGTCGCGGGCGTCGTCAAAGGCGTGATACGCCGGTACTGACCTGACTCTTCATCACCGTTTCCTTCGCTCCCATGTTCGCACATATCGATGCCGACTCTTTCTTCGCGTCCGTTCTCCAGCGGAAGTATCCCCGCCTCCGGGGCAAACCCCTCCTCGCGCTCGGCATGGGAGGCGGCTGCGTGATCGCCGCAAGTTACGAGGCGAAAGCGAAGGGGGTGAAGACCGGCATGCCCCTCAAGGAGGCACTGGAACTCTGCCCGGAGGCCGAGAAGGTTGCATCGGACTTCGCCGAGACTGCGATTGCGAGTCACCAGATCGAATCGATCATCCAGAACCACTGTCCCGTCATCGAGCAGATGTCGATCGACGAGTGGTACCTCGATCTCACGACACTGGTCGGCGGTCTGCCCTTCGATCTCCTCCACTGGGCGATGGATATCCAGCGCGAGATCGGGGCCATGACCGGACTGAGCGTGTCGATCGGCGTGGCACCGACCAAACTCCTCGCCAAACTCGCGGGCGAATACCGCAAACCCGCGGGGTGTACGGTCGTCGAAAAGCATCAACTGGAACAGTTCCTCTCCGACCGCCCCGCCCCGGCGATCTCCGGCATCGGCCGGAGACGGTCGGTCCATGCCAAAGCCAACAACTGGCACACCGCCTGGGATATTGCGAACGCCGACCAAGAGATGATCCGCAAACTTTTCGGGAAGCCCGGCCTCGAGATGCAGCAGGAGCTCCTCGGTATCCCCGTCTTTGGGATCAGCACGGAAGACGTCCCGCCCGAGTCCATCTCCCGGACCCGGAGCTTCAAGCAGACGAAGGATCACACGATCGCCTGGGCGCATCTGCTGCAGCACGTCAGTTACACGGTGCTCAAGATGCGCAAGCAGGACCTCGCCTGCCGGAGCATTTCGATCTGGCTCAGAGATCACAAGTACGAACACGAAGGTATCCAGCTGCGCCTCCCCCGCTGCATGGATACCGAAGAAACGATCACCCCCTACGCCCGCAAAGCCTTCGACCGGATGGTCCACTACGGCACCTCCTACACGCAGGCGGGGTTCTGTCTGTGGGATCTACACCCCAAGAGCGCGACGCAGTTTTCGCTCTTCGAAAAACCCCAACGCACAATGCGGGAGGAGGATCTGCAACACTCCCTCGATAATCTCAGAGGCAAATACGGACGGGAGGTGGTGATCCGCGGGAGCGCACTGCCGGTATTCCAGAAGAAGGAACGCATTCTCGAACTCCCATTTTTCACGTAAAGCCCTCACCCGATTCGCTTCGCGAATCTTCCCTCTCCCGCTTGCGGGAGAGGGTGCCCCGGAGGGGCGGGTGAGGGCTTTATATAACAATAATCCACCCACTTACGCCGAGGGACTACTGCCCTTCATTGACTCTCTTTAAAGTGTTTTCAGCCGCTCTTTGATCTTCTGCAACTTCTCCCGCGCTTCGGCGAGCTTCGTCTTCTGATCCTCGACCAGTTCCGGCGGAGCCTTCTCGACGAACTGTTTGTTCTTCAATTTTCCCTCAATCCCCTTCGCGAAGCGCTCCAGGTTTTCCTGTTCCTTCGTCAGACTCGCACGCTCCTTCTCAGGATCGAACAATCCCTCGAGCGACACATGAATCTCGATGCCCGGGAGGAACGCACTCGCGACGTTCTTCGGCTTGATCGCCTTAGTTTCGAATGTCAGGCTCTCGACCTTCGCGAGGCGGCGGATATCGGCCTCCTGCGCTTCGAGGAGCGGTATCAGCTCCATCGCCCCGATCGTGACGGTGATTGCCTTGCCCGGCTCCACATTCTGCTCGGCGCGGATCTGGCGCAGCGCCGTGACGACGTCGATGATGCGCTGGAGCGAATCGTATGCTTCTTGGTCTCTGCGGTCCTCCCTCGCCTTCGGCCACTCTTCCAGGATCAGCATCCCCGCGCCCTTCGGCTTCACCTGCGCCCACAATTCTTCCGTCACGAACGGACAGTAGGGGTGCAGGAGCTTCAGGAGACGGCGCAGCACATGGACGAGCACGGCCAGGTTGGCGTTGTCCTTGGACAATTCCAGATACCAGTCGCAGAAGTAATCCCACACAAATCCATATATCCGGTCTCCGGTCTCGCTCAGGCGGTACTCTTCCAACCCCTTCGTCACGTCCTCGATGAGCACTTCGAGTCCGTGCAGCACCGCGCGATCCGCGAGCGACAGTTCTGACGCGGGCGGGAGTTTGGTGATTGTTGCGGGATCGACCTTGGCCGCTTCGCATTGCATGAGGACGAAACGGCTGGCGTTCCACAGTTTGTTGATGAAATTACGGTACCCTCCGATTTTCTCTTCGTAGAGCCGAGAATCAGCCCCCGGGCTCTGCCCGACGATCATGGATAACCGCAGCGCGTCCGCGCCGTACTTTGGAATGATGTCGAGCGGATCGATCATCGTGCTGGGATCGCTCTTGCTCATTTTCTTCCCATCGCGCGTGCGGATCATGCCGTGGAGGTACACCGTCTTGAATGGGATCTCTCCCGTCGCGTACGTCGTCATGAGAATCATCCGGGCGACCCAGAAGAAGAGAATGTCGTAGCCGGTCTCCATCACGGAGGTCGGGTGGAACTTCTTATAATCGGGACTTCGCTCCAGCATCTGCTCGAGCGACAGCGACAGATCCTCCGTCAGCTTCGGGTCGACGAGCGTGCTCCACGTCCAAAGGGCGGAACTGAACCACGTATCGAGCGTGTCGGGATCCTGTGTCACCTTGCCCCCGCACTTCTCGTGCACGACAAACGGTTCATGGCCGAGGTACCCAAATTCCTCCGGCTGACCGCGTTCGTCTTTGCAGTTCTCGCAGTAGTAAATCGGTACGCGGTGCCCCCACCAGATCTGGCGCGAGATGCACCAGTCGCGGAGGTTGTCGATCCAGTGGAAGTACGTCCGATTGAAGCGCTCGGGAATGATCGTGATGTCGCCGTGATGGACGACGTCGTGCATGATTTCCTTCAGGCTCTGCCTCTTCCCTTTCCACTCGACGGCGGGTTTGTTCACATCGATGAACCACTGCAGTTTGATCTGGGGTTCGATCGTTCCGCCGCCGCGCTGGCTGGTCGATTTGTTGTGGACGTAGTCGTCGTCAACCTTCACGAGGAGACCTTTCTCCTTCAGTTTCTCGACAATCTTCGGACGGGCATCCTCGATTTTCGTACCCTCGAATTCTCCCGCAATCGGCAGCAGTCTGCCGAATTCATCTATGATCTGCTCTTTCTCAAGACCGTGCCGCTCTGCAATCTCGAAGTCGACGGTCGAATGCCATGGCGTGATCGTCATGACGCCCGTCCCAAATTCCTGATCGATCGATTCGTCCTTGATGACCGTCGCGCGGATGGGACCGTTGATCCACTCGGTCTCGAATGTATCGCCGTGCTTGTATGTGGCGTAGCGCTTGTCGTCCGGATGCATCACCACGTACTTGTCGCCGAACTTCGTCTCGGGACGCGCGGTGCCGATCTCGAAGGGGCCGTATTTGAACGTGTAGAACGGAGACTTCTCCTCCACGTACACGATCTCATCGTCGGACACGGTCGTCTGAAGTTTGGCATCCCAGTTCACGATGCGATGGCCGCGGTAGATGAGTCCGTCTTTATGCATTCGGCAGAACACTTCGTTCACCAGACGATTGAGTGCGGGCTCGAAGGTATAACGCTCGCGAGACCAGTCGCAGCTGCTCCCCATTTTGCGCACCTGGCTGCGGATCGTGCCCTGGCTCTTCTCAATGAATTCCTTGATCTTCCCGATGAGCGCCTCGCGGCCAAGTTCCTTTCGCGGATCCTTCATCCCCTGCTCGCGCAACAGTTTGATCATGAGGTTCTCCGTCGCGATTGCGGCGTGGTCGGTACCCGGGACCCAGAGCGCCTCCTTCCCCTGCATGCGCGCGAAACGAATGAAGACGTCCTCGAGCGCGAGCATCACCGCGTGACCGAGGTGCAGCTGCCCCGTCGCATTGGGCGGCGGCATGCTGACGGTAAACGGTTCTTTCTTGCTTTTGCTATCCGCCGTGAACGCCCCACTCTCTTCCCATAGTTTATAAATGCGATCCTCGACAAGCGTGGGGTCATATGCCTTGGAAAGATGCGGCTCGCCCGGCGTAGCCCCGCCCTTGCGGGGCGGAGTCGGGTCTTCGGTCGCCGTCGGGTCGTAGGCTTTTTCCAGCACGGAGGGAGTATAAAGAGGGTTTTGGCTTAACGGAACTGTAAAAATGGCGCCATACACAAATGATGATTGTTGACATGAATCTTCACATTCTCAATAGTACGGCTATGAAAGGATCCGAATTGGGAACCTCAGAGGCAGGATTACAGAATGATCACTCGCCACAGGAATCTCTGCTTCGAGAATTCACTCCGCCTCTTGAGGAGTGTCACAACACGGAAGTCCATGCCGATTCAGTGAACGCGGAAGCCACACCCATCACACCAGAGTCGCCGATCATGACCCCTGCCCTTGCGCAGTTCACGGCTGAAAACAGACATGCATTTTATCAAATCCAGGATATGCAGGGCCAATTGGGCTGAAAATCACTGTGAGGTTTTTGTTACCCCATGATTCCGCTGACCAGTTTTCGCGTACCCTTGTACAGGAGTGCTGCACCACCAATGAGTACCACTCCGCCGACAAGTACCTGTGCAACGCTATAGCCCGTCCCCAAAACAGGCGCCGCGGCGGCGTCACCGACCAGTTCGAAGGAGGACTCGAGTGCGTTCATCAGGCGGCAAGGACGTGGTCAATCTCGGTTCGGGTTGCGTTCTTCTGCGCGCTCAAATTATTTCCCGTTCCCGCATTGATGAGGTCCATCCAAACATCCGCCGTCGCCAGACTCCAGACATCGCCTGCCGCGCGGATCGGCCGCAAGTGCACGACATTATCGAAGAGAGAACCCAAATCCGCACGCGTATGTCCTGCAATCCCGTGCGGCGCGTTGTACTTCTGCCCTACTGCACCCTTAAAAAGTTCGTCGGGTCCTTTGAGAACCACATTCGCCGCTGCACCGACTGCGCCGAGCGTCGTATCGAGCATCCCTTTTTTCCCGGCGGAGTATGTCGCCTTGAGATCGCGGCCGTACTCGCCCATGTGCTCGCCAAACCCGCTCTCGCGCTCGGTGATGAGCCGATTTTCTCTCAGACTGAAGCCATTCCTGGAGGGGGCTTTCGACACGAATTCAGTATACGCTTCCGCAACCCATATAAAACAATTTCCTTCGTGATTTCATGCATGAATTCTTAAAAGAACAGGGATTTCCGGAAAATCACTTGCATCGTCAATTTTCCTTATGTATAAGCTTCCGGTCTTGCCGCAAGGCGAGCCTGTTCTTTCTCTTCTTTTGAATTAACCGCCGCAAGGCGGTTTTTTTGTGTCTTAGAGCGTCTCACTGGCGAAAAAACCCATTTTGCCCTATACTAAGGAGAAATGGTAAACCCAAATCTCCCATCGGCTGTCCCGTCAGGTCTCCCTCTCCCCAGTCCGGAACAAGCTGCGCTTCCGAACATCGAAGCCTACGGCGCGGAACGTCTCGCAGTGATCAATGGAACGCGCGATGCGCTGGGTGCGCTTGCAGCGCCGATTTTGCCCGTGGCCATTGCAGCCGGTACGATCGGTGTCATGGCGTACGGGATCAAGAAGATGTTCCAGCCGATCCTCGGGAAATAATCACGGAAACAAAACCACACACAAAACATACCGGAGCTTGAGCAGGATCCCGCCGATCACCGTACCACGATGAAGGATCGGCGCCGCGGAAGAGAGCGGAATTGATCGGCGGCGATTTTTTCTTTCTCCACTTTCTTTTGTATCACGGACAAAAGAAAGTGGAATCTGTCAGTAACAACCCAAACCAGCGACGTGTGGAATGGCAGAGTCACGGTTCGTGGCTCGCTGCGGCGAGCACCTCACCATGACACCCTCCCCCTCTATTACATTCGCGATTTCCCGTTTACTATCAGCCTATGCCAACATTCGATTTCCGCTGTGCGACATGCGGCGAGACATTTGAAGGGAAAATTACGTTCGGGAGTAAGAACTATCCCGCGTGTCCCGCATGCAAAGGAAAGAAAGTCGAAAAACTCCTGACTCCCCCGCTGGGAATCGCTTTTAAAGGAAGCGGCTTTTACAAGACCGACAGCGCGCCCAAACCCGCCGAGGAAAAGAAACCGGTCGAACTGCCCAAGAAGCAGGACAGCGCGCCTCCGCCTTCTGATGGCAAGAAAACGTAAAATGCGCTATAATAGACCCGACGCATGATTGCATACCAACAGTACACAAAGCGGCTCAACTTCTTCGAAAAACTCGTCCACGCGACGTACCCGGAGCTCTTTCTCGTGTGGATTCTGCTCACGCTCGGATTCACCATCACGTATTTCACGCTGGGCATCACTCATCCCGCACATGCGCCGACGTTCCCCGTCAGTCCGGATGCCGGCGGACTGCTCTTCAACAGTTTCTACTACTCGCTCGTGACCGCGACGACGACGGGCTACGGCGATATCGTGCCGCAGGGAATCTCCAAGATGATCTCGATGATTCAGGCGATCCTTTCGATCCTCGTCTTCACCGCGCTCGTCGGAAAGATCGTCTCGCAGCGCCAGGACGTGACGCTCCACGAAGTGCACCGCATGTCCTTCGAAGGCGTCTTCTATCACATCCGCCACATCCTCTTCATCGTCCGCAAGGATTTTGACGATCTGATTCAGAAAGCCAACAAGCACAAGCAGTTCGAACCGCAGGACTGGGACAACCTCACGACCGCGTACCTGCAGGCGCAGAGCCTCATCGAAGAAATCCCCGAGCTCTACAGCGGCCACGGGTTCGATCTGCACAACGTCGACCTGACGCGCGAGAAGCTCCTCTTCGAGTCACTGCACCGCACACTCACCCGCGTCCAGCTGATGCTCGAAACGCTGGATAAAGCGACGATCGACTGGCGGGTTCAGGAGGGCAGCTACAAGGAACTGCGCAAGCTGCTCGGCCACCTCGACGCGATCATGCCACTTTGGAAGGAGCGCAGCCCGTTCCATGAGGAGAAAGAATTCGAAGACATTCGCGTGCTGAGCGCGGCGCTCCATGCGGAACTGAAGCACGAGACAAAAAATTAAAGACAGAGAAGATCAGGAAGACGAAGAAGACCGAGAGGAGCATTACCTCTCAGTCTTTTTGATCCTCTTCGTCTTCTTATTAGTCCTTTTTACTGTTCTTATCTCCTCGGCGGGCCTCTGTGTCCTCCGCGGAATCCACCGCCACCGCCACTGGGGCGCGGACGGGAGGGGGGTGCAACGAATCCCTCTGGCGGGGGTGTCATCTGCTTAAGCGAGAGACGGGTCTTGCCTTCGACGGCATCGAATTCGACGCACTTCACTTTGACGTTATCGCCGACTTTCACGACGTCCTCGACGTTCTCGGTGCGCATCCACTGGAGCTCGGAGATGTGGATCATGCCGTCCTTGCCGCGGGCGAATTCCGCGATGGCGCCGACGCCCGCGATGATGCGGGTGATGACCGCGTCGTAGACTTTGCCCACTTCGGGCTTCTCCACGATGCTCTTGATCCATTCTTTGGCTTTCTCCATCGCTTCGCCGTTGACCGACGTCACGAAGATGAGACCGCTGTCCTCGATGTCGATTTCGACGCCGAGTTCCTTCGTGATCTTCTGGATCATTTCGCCGCCCTTGCCGATGACGAGACGGATATCCTCAGGATTGATCGTGATCGTCTCGATGCGCGGCGCGTAGGGGCTGAGTTCCTTGCGGGGTTCGGGGATCGCCGCAAGCATCGCCTGCAGGATGTGTGCGCGGCCCGTCTTGCTGCGCTGAAGCGCTTCGGCGAAGACGGAATCGGGCAGACCCTTGATCTTGATGTCCATCTGAATGGCGGTCACACCCTTGGCGGTACCCGTCAGCTTGAAGTCCATGTCGCCGCCGAAGTCCTCTTCGTCCTGAAGGTCGGAGAGAATGACGTACTGATTCTTGGCTTCATCCGATACGAGTCCGAGCGCGATGCCCGAGACGGGAGCCGTCAGCGGCACGCCGGCCGCCATGAGAGCCAGTGTCGAACCGCATGTCGCGGCCATCGAGCTCGATCCGTTGGATTCGAGGATTTCGGTGACGGTGCGGATCGTGTACGGGAACGTTTCTGCATCGGGCAGCACCGGCATGAGGCCGCGCTGCGCGAGATTGCCGTGACCGACCTCGCGGTTGCCGACGAAGAGACGATTGCTCGTCTCGCCGACGGAGAATGGCGGGAAGTTGTAGTGGTGCATGTAGCGAAGTTCGTGCTCCCCCTCCATGCCCTCGACGAGCTGCTTGTCGCCGGGAGATCCGAGCGTGCAGGTCGTAAGCCCCTGCGTCTCGCCGCGCTGGAAAATGGCGGAACCGTGGACGCGACTGGGGAGGACGTCGACGATGCAGCTGAGGTCGCGAATCTGGTCGACCTTGCGGCTGCTCATGCGGATGCCTTCCTCGAGGATCAGGCGGCGGACTTCGCCCTTGATCACCTTGTCCATGATCGACGACGCGTTGGCGTAGAGTTTGATGAGGTCCTCGTTTTCTCCGGCAGGACCGTACGTCTCTTCCAGTTTCTTGGCAGCGTCGGCCATGTATTGATTGAAGATGGACCGGCGTTCCTTCTTGCCGAGATCGTCCTTGATCGCTTTGTTGACGGTCGGCAGCGCCCAGGCCTTGAGAAGCTTGTACGCTTCGTCGTGGCTGAAGGGTTCTGCAAGCTCAAACTTCGGCTTACCGATTTCTTTCTGGATATCGACGAAGAACTTCGCGATCTTCTGCGCCCACTTCTTGCCGAACTCGATGGCGCGGAGAATTTCTTCTTCCGGCATCTGATTGGCGCCGCACTCGATCATGACGACGCGGTCGAGCGATGCGGTGATGAACATATCAAGGTCGCTCTTGGCCGCTGCTTCCAGCGAAGGGTTGAGCACCAGCTCGCCGCCGATGAGACCGACGCGGACGGAGCCGAGCGTTCCTTCGAACGGACAGTCCGAGATCGCGACTGCCAGGTTCGCGGCATTGGCACTGGCCACATCATGGCCGTGGATGAAGTCATACGACAGCACCATGCAGAACACCTGGATGTCGTTGCGGATGTGCTTGGGGAACATCGGGCGCAGACCGCGGTCGATGATGCGCGCGAGGAGCACGTAGTCATCGGAGGGACGGCCTTCGCGCTTGCGAAATCTCGATCCGGCGATCTTGCCGCCTGCATAGAACTTCTCCTGATACACGAGCTGCAGCGGGAGAAAGTCGACGCCGTCGCGGGCTTTGGCGGATACGGTGACGTTGCTCATGCAGACGGTGTCACCCATCTGACAGAGCACGGTCGCATTCGCCTGGCGGGCGATGCCTCCGGTGCGGACGACGAGCTTCTCGTCGCCGAGATCCAATGAATATTCCTTTTGATTGGTCATACAAAAAAAGTAAGAAGATACGATCTTCCTCCTACTCTCTTGAGGACGCACACGTGAATGCGCTGCATTCATGGTGAGCCTGTCGAACCATCGACATCACCATGGGCTGCGTACTCGCACGTACATCCGCTTGAAGGTAAGGGAAGTGGAAAGAACTGCGTCCAGTATAGTCTTTTGTCCTAAAAAAGGAAGGCTTGCCCCTCGAAGCTCTCGTAGAGCTAAGTGGGGTTTCCCTTCCTTATTCGTATCGAATGTCAGTGGCGTTTATTTCTTGAGACCGTGCGCTTCGAGCACCTTCTGATACTCCTCCGGCTTGTTCATGCGGAGGTAGTTGAGGAGCTTGCGGCGCTGCGCGACCATGCCGAGGAGACCGCGGCGGGCCGAATGATCTTTCTTATGTTCCTGAAGGTGATCAGTCAGCATGGAGATTTCCTTCGTGAGGATCGCGATCTGCACCTGAGGGGAGCCAGTGTCCTTGTCATGAATCTGACTGTCATTGATCAGCTTCTTCTTTGTTCTGCGCTTGAGGGACATGGGGGTTGGGAGTAGTGGGATCCTGCTTCGTTCCTACGGAACTACGCAGGACAGGCAGGTCGAAAAAATTGCGCGCCGGGCCGTCTGAGGCAACACATGCGTCAAACAGCGCGGACAGGCAGCAATTGTACGGATACCCTCAAAAAAGGCAAGGAGAAGTACGAGAAACGCCAAACCGCTTGTTTCTGCCCTTTCGTTGGACCCCCCGCAGAAATCGGTGTACTTCTACACATGTCCTGATGCGTATTGGCGACCGTACTTAGTGGACAATCGTTCACCATGCACTTAGGATGACTTCCCCCCTCCTCCCTTTTCTCTCTATGGAAATCGCACTCGGTCTCCTCATTGGACTTGTGATAGGTGGAGGCGCGGTATTCCTGTATTTCCGCAGCAAACAGACGCTCAATCCGGATCTGGAGGCAAGGCTGCAGGAGACATTCACCGCCATTTCCAATGACGTCCTCCAGAAGAGCACGTCGCATATTCTCGAACTCGCCGAGTCCAAACTGACGGGGAAGAAGGAGATCATCGACACATCGTTGCAGGCGGTAAAGAACGACCTCAAGCGCGTCGAGGATCTCATGAAGAACATCGGAGAAAAGAACGTCGCCATCGATACGCGTCTCGAGAACGCGGCGAACGTCATCAGCAAACTGAATACGACGACCGACACGCTGCGCAACGCGCTCTCGAGCAACAGCGGACGCGGCCAGTGGGGGGAACGCATGGCAGAGGACGTCCTGCGCCTGTCCGGCATGATGGAGGGGATCAACTACATCAAGCAGAAGAAGGTCGACACCGGCTCCAAGCCTGACTTCACCTTCCTTCTTCCTCAGAATCTCAAGCTCAACATGGACGTGAAGTTCCCGTTCAACAACTACCAGTCGTTCACGGAGGCGACCAATGACCGGGACCGCGATGACAGCAAAAAGAAATTCCTGAAGGACGTCCGCCAGCGCGTGAAGGAAGTACAGACCCGCGACTACATCAATCCGGAGGACAAGACGGTCGACTACGTCCTGCTCTTCGTCCCGAACGAACAGATCTTCGGCTTCATCAACGAGATCGACCGCGAACTCATCGACGAAGCGATGCGCGGCAAGACGATCCTCTGCTCCCCGATGAGCCTCTACGCGATCCTCGCCGTTATCCGGCAGTCGATCGACAACTTCCGGCTCGAGAGCAAATCCCAGGAAATGCTGTCGCTCTTCGGATCGTTCAAGCTGCAGTGGGAAAAGTTCAAGGAGCAGATGGACACCGTCAAAGATCGCTTCGACACGGTGCACAAGGGATATGAGGAACTGACCGGCGCGCGCGAACGGCAGCTGGACCGCTATCTCGGCAAGATCGACGACGTCCGTGTCGAGCGCGGCATCGAGCCTGCGGAGATCGAAGCGACCTTCGACAAAGTGGCTAAAAAACAGATGGTCTCATCTGCGCGTGATGTAGTATGACGTCCGTGCAGACCGAGCAGCAGGATCTCATCTTCGGCAGCCTCAACGATCAGCAGCGCGCTGCTGTTGAACATATCAACGGGCCGGTACTGATCCTGGCGGGGGCGGGCTCGGGCAAGACCCGCGCGCTCACCCACCGCATCGCCTTTTTGATTCAGCAGGGCGTCGCGCCGTGGCAGATTCTCTCGGTGACCTTCACCAACAAAGCCGCGACGGAAATGAAGGAGCGCATCAAGAATCTCCTCCATCTCGTCGAGGAAGATTCCGACTTCGGGTTCCGTTCCACCGATTTCAAAACGGGGCGTCTGCCTGTCATGGGCACGTTCCACTCGATCTGCGTCCGGATTCTGCGCCGGGACATCGAGAAGCTCGGACGGGACAGAAACTTCGTGATCTACGACAGCGACGATCAGGAGAAGCTCATGAAGCAAGTCCTCAAAGAACTTCATATCGAAGAAGCCGAACTCAAACCCCGCGCCGCACTCGCCTATATCGGACGGTTCAAGTCCGAGGCGCTCAATCCCAAAGAAGCGCAGGAGCAGGCGACGTCCGACCGGATGCAGAAGGTGGCGCAGGCGTACGCCCGGTTCCAGACGCGGCTGCGCGAAGCCAACGCCATGGACTTCGACGATCTAATTCTCGAGACGGTACGACTCTTCCACGAATGCCCCGACGTCCTGAGCCGGTATCAGGAAACCTGGAAGTACCTCCACGTCGACGAGTACCAGGACACCAACCACGCGCAATATCTCTTCATCACGATGCTCGCGCAGAAGTACGGAAATCTCTGCGTCATCGGCGATCCCGACCAGTCGATCTACGGCTTCCGCGGGGCCGACATCCGCAACATCCTCGAATTCGAAAAAGATTATCCCAAGGCGATCAGGATCAAACTCGAGCGCAATTACCGTTCGACCCAGCCGATCCTCACGGCCGCGGACGCGGTGATCGCCGCCAACCCCAACCGTCCGGAAAAGCGCATGTGGACCGAGCGCACGGAGGGTCCCCAGATCATCGTCAATGAAGTCCGCGACGAACGCCGCGAGGCGGAGGAAGCGATCCGGGCGGTGCAGGACATCCAGCGTCAGGGCACGGCACTGCGCGAGCAGGTCATACTGTATCGAACGCATGCGCAGTCCCGCCTCTTCGAAGAAGCGTGCATGCGCGCCGGCATCCCCTACCGCATTCTCGGCGGTGTGAAATTCTACGGCCGCAAAGAAGTGAAAGACGTGCTCGCGTACCTCTACGTGATCCTCAACCCCAATGACACCGTCTCGATGCTGCGCATCATCAATATTCCCTCCCGCAAGATCGGCGACACCACGCTCGGCAAACTACAGGCGCATGCCGCAGCCCGGTCGCTCTCGCTCTGGGACACGCTTCTCGACGTCCAAAACGTGACGGATCTCGACGGCGGCACGAAGGCGCGTATCGATACATTCACGCGAATCATTCTGAAGTACAAAGAGCTCTTGGCGCGAGACGTCGTTTCCGTGCTCGCCCGCGATCTCATCGACGAACTCAAGATGGAGGACTGGCTCAAGGAAGGGACGCAGGAAGGCGAGGAACGCTGGCTCAACGTCCAGGAACTCCTGACCGTCATGCGCAAATATGATTCGCTCGAACCGCAGGTATCACTGACGAGCTTCCTCGAGGAAGTCGCCCTCGTGTCGGAGGTGGATAAGCTCACGGAAGGACGCAGCGACGCCCTGACCCTCATGACGCTCCATCTCTGCAAGGGACTGGAATTCGAGCATGTGATCATCGTCGGCTGCGAGGAAGGACTCTTCCCGCACAGCAACAGCATGTTCGACAAGGAGCAGCTCGAGGAGGAGCGGCGCATCATGTACGTGGGAATGACTCGCGCGCGGACGTGGCTGCGACTGATGTTCGCCCAAAACCGCTTCCTCTGGGGCGAGAACAAGAGCGGGGCGCCCAGCCGGTTCCTCGACGATCTCCCCGATGCCGTCGTCGAGCGGCGCAGCGACGACATGCTCAGCGCCTTTGCCTGGGCGACGGGCAGTGCGGAGCAGCGCATGCGTGGGGGCAAGCTCGAACCATTCCGCCAGCATGCGGACGTCGACATCGAATTCAAGCAGGATATGTCCTTCGACGACGCGAGCCAGGAGAACGACGCCGACGTGGGATCGCGCATCGAGCACCCGACGTTCGGACGGGGCACGGTCATCGCCCGCCGCGGCGACATCGTCGACATTCAGTTCGACGGCGGGAAGAAAAAAACCTTCGCGCTGAGCATCGCGCCGTTGAAGGTTATTTGAACAAACCAACACCGTAGAGACGTGCGATTCGCACGTCTCTACGGGTGAATGAATAATATTTAATCGAATTTCGTTCCCTGCACGACCGGCTGGTTGAACGAGACCCACGTGAAGGTCGTTTCACCGTCCGTCCAGGTGACAGCACCCGCTGTTGAGGTCGTTCCCGGCTCGCTGAGTACGAGACGCAGCGAGGGGTTGGTGGCGTTCGACGGGACGGACACGTCGCCGTAGACGCGAATCGTCTTGGTACCGTCGACTTCGCCGATCGATGCCGGTATCGAGCTGCAGGTCACCGTACTGGATGAAACCGTACAGTTGGACTGCTCTCCGCCAGCGTCCGTCCGGACGAAGGCATTGGAGAGCGTCACGCCGCCGGTCTGTTCTATCGTGAATGTCAGGCCGGTAACACGGACCTCGTGTGCATCATCCGAGCTTCCACCCGTGAATTTGAACTGGCCGAGAAGCTGTCCGTTGGCGGAGGTGATAACCCCGTCTGCGGGACCGACGTTCTCGATCTTCGTGATGCCGCCGATGGCCGTCTCGGAGATCAGGAAGGAATCGGAGGATGTTGTGGAATATTCTTCATTGCTCCACACGCCCTGACCGTCGAGCTGGACGCTCGCGACCTGAATGTTCTCGCCGCTCACGCCGCCGTTATCAGCATCCTTGAGCCTGGCGCGGACGTAGATCGTCCGGTTCTCGCGGCGCGGAAGTTCGAATCGACCTGCGGGAATACGTGCGCGGAAGATCGAGTTCGATCCGCTGACGGAGGTGGCCGTTCCGAGCAATTCGCCTTCGGCCGTATAGATGAGGAGGGAGCTGACGGAGTTGGAGCCCGATACGAGCGTGACGGTAATTTCATCGACCATCACGGGCTCGTTGTTGCTAAAGAATTTCACGCCCGCAAGGATCGCCGAATCTCCACCGAGCAGGAGAACGGAGGACCGCACCTGGCGATCATTGTTGGGGTCGAACTGGCCTGACCCTATGTTGGAACGAGAAGATGACGAGGAAGACATGCTGCCCGCAGACCTCGAAGACGAGGAACGGGAGCTGCTCGACGTGGTGGACTGCCTGCTGGAGGACGATGTGCCCTCGGCAGAGCGGAGTTCACCGAGCTGGCCGGTGCTGTAGGCGAGGAAATTCGCGACGAGCCGCGCCATTTCACCGCGTGTGATGCGATCGCCCGCCTGGAGACCGTCAATGTCGAGTTCGAGATCGGACGCTGCCTTGAGATAAGGCACGTACCAGTCGTCGCCCTCGGTGTCTCCGGAGATTGGAAGAGCATAGAGCTGGACGAGCACCTTCACCGCTTCTTCATACTGAACGTCGCGGGACGGTTCGAACCTCCACATGCTCTCGGGCACGTCGGGGTCAGCGTTGCCGCGGACCATTCCGAGCGCCTTGGCCCGACAGACCGGATCAGCGAACCAATCCGTGGCTCTGATGTCGGGGAAACAGTTGAGACTGATAGTACCGTGATCGTTGGTCAGACGTATCGCGATCTGCACGAATTCCGCGCGGTTGAGACGGCGGTCAGGCATATACGTGCCGTCGTCATTTCCGCGGAGCACGCCTTCGCGCGTCAGCACGCTGATGGATACATCGGTGCGCATTTCCCACGGAGCATCGCTATAGCGGTTGAGATCGACATCGAACCGCAGACGTCCCTCGGGAGCCGATGAGCTGCTTTCGCTGCTGGGGCTCATACTGGATGAGCTCAGGCTGGAAGAGCTTCTGCTCGAGCTGGAGGAAGAGCGCGACGAACTGCTGGAGCTCGTGGAGCTGGATGAACTCGAAGAACTCAATGAGCTGGGAGAACTCACGGAGCTGCTGGAATTGGATAAAGACGAAGAACTACTGCTCGCGCTCGACACGCTCTGCGCGAGTGCGCTCGCGGGTGACGCGAACACGAGAAATGCCGATAAGGGGATAATGAGGTGTTTCATACGTATAGGTAGACGATGGTCGGAGGGGAATATGACAGCCATTGAACACCGGAAGAGAACAGAAGCAAGCAACAAAACCCGCTTTACCTGCCCTTGGGGACCTGCCACTCTTGGCGTATGACGGATTTGGGCACGCGCGTACGGGAATTCTGCAAAGCGACGGGCCTCCGTCTCAATACGGACCTCGGCCAGCATTTCCTGATCGATCAGAGCGTTCTCGATGCGATCCTGCAGGCGGCGGATATCAAAGAGAACGATCACGTTATCGAGATAGGGGCGGGAATCGGCATCCTCACGAAGGAACTGCTGACGAAAACCCCCAACGTCACGACGATCGAAATCGACCGGCGCCTCCTCCCGCTTCTTCATACCTACATCCGGCTCGATGACGTCGCCGCGCGCGGTCCGGTAATCGTGGAAGGCAATGCGTTGCACGTTTCCTTTCCGACGCAGCCATACAAGATCGTCGCGAACATTCCGTACCACATCACCTCCCCCCTCCTGCGCCACGCCTTCCTCGAGGGATCGGTGACGCCAACCTCGCTGACGCTGCTCATCCAGCGCGAGGTCGCGGAAAAAATCTGTGATACGCAGGACGCGGGCATACTGACGATAGTCGTCGGCCTCTTCGGCAAGGCCCGGCTCGTAAAAGCCGTCCCGCCCCGCGCATTCCTGCCGCCGCCGCAGGTCGATTCCGCCGTGTTGCACATCGACTGCTATCAAGAGCCCCTTACCGACCGAGAGACGATGGAAAAAGTGTTCACCCTGACCAAGCACGGCTTCTCGCAGAAACGGAAAATGCTCCGCAATACCATCTCCGATCTCCCGGGCGGAAGCGAGGCTCTGGCCGCCGCGGGCATCGATCCCACCCGGCGTCCCCAGACGCTGAGTGTCGCCGAATGGATCGCACTGGCGCGCATCATGCCGGTCTGATCCGCCAGGGGGCGGAACGTCCGGCGTGCGTACCGGCAGCGGCGAATGCCGATGTCTTTCTGGTATTCACCGGAACGACTGCCGGGTTGGCTGATACTGGTATATGCCATGCCACTCGTGACGTGCGTCCCCGGCTCATTCATCCTTACCGTCTTCCTCCTGCAGTGGTGGCAGCTCCCGTCCTATCCGCCGGGTCTTTTTCTATTCCTTCTGTCGACGGCCTGCTGCGCGATGGTGGGCGCGTTCGCGCCCAGAACCCGCACATTCGCGTTGGCACTGCTGCTGTCCGTCTGCGGTGCAGTTCTCGCTCTCGTCTGCGTCACGCGCGCTATCGAACCGGACGATCCGCTCATCCTGGACCTTCCGGAAAAAGGTACCCGCGTTCTGATCGAAGGAAAAATCGCGCACGCTCCCGAGGAGCGGAGGGACCAAACTCTCTATGTCGTGCAGGCATCGACACTGCGGCGGGGCCTGACCGGAAGCATTCTCCCTTTTGATGCCCGGATCCTCGTCACCGACCGGAGCCTGCGCATCATTCATACAAAAAACAGCACCGTCCGCGTGTCGGGCATGCTGCTCGCAGCGACACCCGCATGGTACAAAGATTATTTGCGGCTCCAGGACATCGACGCGACGATGCCGCGCGTCACGGTCGACCTGCTGCAGGAGGGTGACCCTGGCATCATCGGACCGGTGTTTGCCGCAATGCGCACGTCCGTCCAAAGCCATATTCAGCAGGTTTTCCCCGAGCCGGGCGCCGCGCTTCTCGCGGGCCTGCTGACAGGCATGCGGCAGGACATGCCTGGCCACCTGCAGGAAGATTTTCGTACGACAGGCCTGACGCACATCGTCGCCGTGTCGGGATCCAATATCACCATCATCCTCGTGCTGTTTTCTCACCTGCTGTTCTTCCTGCCGCTGCGGTGGAGATTTTTGCCGAGTGTGCTGGGGATCGTCGTCTTCGTGATCTTCGTCGGCGGGAGCGCTTCCGCCGTGCGGGCGGCGATCATGGGCATCCTCGGTCTGCTCGCACTTCAGACGGGCCGGCAGACGCAGGCACGGCTCTCCATCCTCTGGACGGCATTCTTCATGCTCCTCTTCAATCCCCTGTCGCTGTGGTTCGATGCGGGGTTTCAGCTGTCGTTTCTTGCCGTGCTCGGGCTGAGCGAACTGACGCCGCAGCTCCAGCGATACATGACGCGCATCCCGGAAACATTCGGATTGAAGGAAACACTCATTGCCACGCTCTGCGCGCAGATCGCGGCCGTGCCGTGGGTGACGTTCCGGTTCCAGCAGCTCTCGCTGATCGCACCGCTGAGCAACCTCGTCATCGTGCCGCTCGTGCCGTACGCGATGCTGGCGGGATTCATCGGGACCGTCGCAGGGTACGTCTGGATTCCACTGGGGAAAATACTCGGATGGCCCGGCTATCTGCTGCTGCAGTTCATGATTGGTGCAACATCGGCACTGGCAAAGATCCCCTATGCGGCGCTTGAGATTCCTGCGGTCTCTTCCGCATTCATCGTCGTGTACTACGCAACGCTCGCCGGCATCGTGACGATCGTGCGCCGCCGCAGGCGTCCGTTACCAGCGGTAGAGGAAAGCCTGCACATTCTTGCTCCCCAGCTGCGACAGGGTGCGCTGTGACACGGGAGTTTTGCCGGGGATTTTGAACGCCAGGGATACGACGCGCGTCCCGGGTTTGAGTTCCTGATCGAACTTTGAGGAGAGACTCTGGAGCAAATGAGGGAAGAGGTAGAGCAGGACGACATCTGCTCCCTGCAGACGTTCGTGGAAGGCATTGCGCATCCGCAGCGACACGCGCTGGCCGGAAAACAGAATGCGAAACATACCGAGAATCCAGATCGTCGGCACAATTTCGCAGCCGATCGCCCGGATGCCGGGATAGCGTTTTTTGGCTTCGATCAATAATCGCGCGTCGCCGGCGCCGAGATCGTAGACCGTTTCGTTTCCTTTGATGTCCGCCAGCTCAAGCATGCCGATGCACGCTTTTTTGGATGTCGGGATATAAGGCACGCCAAGAATCGCGTGCATGACGAAAGTCAGAGCGATTGCGGCGACCATCACGGTAATGCATGCGAGGAGGAAGAGTGCCATCACCCGCAATGGTAGCCGCGCGCGGAAAAATTAAATAAGGAAAATCGCTTCAAAAAAATGTCAGACCGTTTTCTTCCAGATCATGGAATCGATCGACAGTCTTCCGGCGCCCATGATGAGCAACACGATGCAGCCGGCAAGAATCATGAGATCGAATTCCCAGCCCGTCGCACCCTGCGGCGCGAAGGTACCAGAGGGATTGAACGGCCCCTGTCCGAAACCGGTCATCTTCATGTAAATGGCGCCGATCATGATGATCGAGAGGCCGAGGGACGCAAGCTGCGTCAGCGCGCCGAGGATCAGCGCAAGACCGCCGAGAGGTTCGGCGAACTTCAGGATGGTCATGATGGCGTTGGGTTCCGCGATCTGCCACTTCAGCAATCCGTGATAGATGAAGATGGCACCGACCACGACGCGGAGAATCAGAAGACCCACGTCACTGTACCTGTTAAGCGAAGGCATCATAGAAGGGAGAGGTAGAATGCGGGGAGTATAGCAAACTTATAGAAAGAATAACTTTCTTTATCCGTCTTATACATGCCTATGGATACATCGTTGCATAACAAACAATACTGGCATTTGTTGATCATGACTGCGCTGTCCTTCCTGTCGATGTACATTCTGATGTATGCGATGGTGGATGTCTTTGCCAATGTTTACCCCAGTTTCAATCAATTCTATATGGCCGGGCTGATGACGATGCCAATGGTCATCATCGAACTTGCTGTAATGTGGAGCATGTATGGGAACAAAACACTCAACATAATCATCATTGCTGTGAGCGTGATACTCCTGATTGCATTTTTTCTCTTCATTAGAGGGCAAACCGCCATTGGAGATACACAGTTTTTGAAATCGATGATTCCTCACCACGCAGGAGCCATTCTCATGTGTGAGCAAGCATCCATTCAGGATCCCGATATCCAGGAATTATGCAGGGGCATTGTCTCGGGTCAGCAGTCCGAGATCGATCTGATGAAGGCAAAGCTGGACGAACGAGACTAAAGATGTGATTCAGATCATTTAAAATGCCCTACGCCACGCTGCATATGTTCACCAACATCGGATGAAGAAGGTGTCGAATCTGCAGAGGCGCAGGCCGTGAGAAGGATCGAGCCAGCGAGAAATACAGAGAGAAAATATTTCATATCTTCGAATGATACCGCTCCCCTGATTGGTGGATAGGATCGACATGTACCATCGCAAGAGACAGGTAATTCATGTGATGGAACAACTCGTGCTGAACCTCATTCGCTATGTCATGGCCTTCAGTGACTGACAGCGATGGCTCAACGGCGATATTCATCTCTATGTGCAACTTGTGGCCGATCCATCGAGCACGCACATCGCTGACTTCCTTTACTCCTGCAATATGGCTCACGACATGTTCGATGTTGTGCATAATCTCCGGTTCCACACCATCGAGAGCACGGATGAAAACAGTCTTCGCGGATTGCCAAACGATCACAAAGATTGCGACAGTGATGCCAAGGCCGATGAGCGGATCAGCAAGAGGAAAGCCCAACCAAACACCAACAGCACCAAAAAGAACTGCAAGACTCGTCCACCCATCCGTTCGGGCATGGTAGCCATCTGCGATAAGTGCGGCACTGTTGATCTCTTTGCCTACCTTGATACGGAAGATCGCCACAAGCTCATTGCCGATGAAACCGACAATGGAAGCGGCGACGACTGCCCAGAGATAGGTCACTTCCTGCGGGTGTATGAAACGATTGATCGTTTCGTACCCTGCAACGATGGCACTGAAGAGAATGATCATGACAACGGCCATTCCTGCCAAATCCTCCGCTCGTCCGTAGCCATACGTAAATCTCTTCGTGGGTCTGAGTTTGGCTAAAGTAAAAGCAATCCCAAGCGGAATGGCGGTGGCAGCATCGCCGAAGTTATGAATCGTGTCAGCCAGAAGCGCAACGCTTCCCGAGAGGATAACGACAACTACCTGGAGCAAAGCCGTGATCATCAAACCAATGAATGACCATTTAATCGCCCACATCCCTCTTGTTGAGGAGGCTATGGATGGATCGACGACGCCATGTGTATGGCCGTGGTTATCATCTACCTGTGCGTGATTTTGATGAGGCTTCATGCGGAATAAAGAAAGAAAATACTTCTAATGGACGGATAGGGTATCGAAAACTTTGGAAAGGCTCGTCTCTGCCTTGAGAGCCGTTTCTCGAACATTGGCACCTACAAACGGCTGCAATGCGACGGAAGGCATCAGCGCGGACACAATCGTCTTCCCATCTTCCTCCCGAAGGACAACATTGCAGGGCAGAGCAAGCGCGACATCCATATTGTCCTGCAACGCTTCATAGGCCAGTTGAGGGTTGCATGCGCCGAGGATCATATGCGGAGGATGATCGATACCGAGCTTCTCCTTGAGCTTTGCCTGAATATCGATCTCGCTGATGATGCCAAAATGTTCCGCCTGTAATGCTTCACGCACCTTTGCATCGGCCTCATGCAAAGGCAGTGGAAGAACGAGGGAGAAACTGTATGCAGTTGCGGTTTCCATGGGAAAAGGGAGAAAGAAATAAGATCTATTTGACCTTGAAGACACCCATCATCCCGTTCGTAAGATGCTCCGCTATGTGGCAGTGGAACATCCAGTCGCCGGGGTTCGTGACATCAAGGAGGATATCCACACTCTGCCCCTTCCCGACGAGCACCGTGTCCTTCCAGACGAGGTTTCCATTCGCCTTTCCGTCCACCGCGAGCACGAGGAAGCGCTGCCCGTGGAAGTGGATCGGGTGCTGCATCGGGTGATCAGACCCATCGCTTTCTTCATCATTCACCAGTCGGATCTTCACTTTGTCACCCACCTTGAACTGGTAGCTGATCTGCATGTTCTCCGCTGCCGATGCTTCGTCGATGAGTTTCCACTGCGTATTACCCTTCACGGCCATCGTGTTCTGCTGTGGCATTGGGTCTTCCCACTCAATGCCCTCGTCATTCTCCGAAGTTTGAGTATTGCCACCATGACCTCCACCACCTGTGGTGAGCTTCGTCGAACCATGCTGCATGCCGCCGGAGTTGTCCTGCTGCATCATGCCCGCCATCATCGATTCGACGGAGAGGTGAATCGTCTTATCCACCGGCTTATCGAAGTACGAACGGAACGCATCAATATCTGCCATGACATCGATGCTCGCTTGTAACGAAGCGAAGGAATCTTTTGTGGTTGTGCTTTCGTTTGTCGCAACGACCGTGCCGAGGAGCCATGTCTTTTCAGGACTGACGCTCTCCATACGGTATGTTCCCGCCTCCGCGAACTGCACTTCTACAATCGCTCTCTCCGAAGGGGAAAGGACGACGGAATCGACGAGTTCCTCACGCTCCTTCCTACCCGCATCGCCGCCAATGAGCTTCATTGTTGCGTCTCCAAAACGCACATTGAATGTGCGCGTGTTCGCAGCATTCGTGAGGTAGTACCGCACAGTAGAACCGCGTGACACCGACAAGCTGTACTCAGTCTCCCCGTTCACAAGCATTGTGGTGCCAAAGCGACCCATGAGCGCGTGATTCGCTTCTTTCTCGCCATAGGGCACGGGCAAGCCGCCTTCGAGGAGCATGTCATCGAGCAGGAGAACTTCCTCGCGATTTACGGGGCTATAGAGCGTCTCATCCTTGGATGTCACCCAAAGATTCGCATAGAGTCCCATGTCCTGCTGCATATCCTCGCGGACGTGCGGGTGGTACCAGAACATTCCTTCGTCCGGCACCGTGACGGTGTAGGAAAAGCTCTTTCCCGGCTCTATTGCCTCCTGCGTCACGCCTGCCGCTCCGTCAAATTTGTTCTGCAAACGGATACCGTGCCAGTGGATCGTCGTCGAAACATCGATGTTATTGGTGACGTTCACCGTGAACGTCGACCCCTGTTTCACTTTCAATGTGGGGCCGGGAAACTGGCCGTTGTAGGCGTACATGGCAAAGGTGTTTCCACCGATCGTCGATCGCACAAGTTCAGGGTTGAGCGTGATCGTGTCGCCGTCGCGTACTTCCATGGTCTCGGAGGATTTCGCGGCGGGAAGGGCATTTACATCCTTATTCTGACCGGGAAGAAATGATCTCTGCATCATTCCCCCCTGATTGCCGCCCACCTGTGGTGAGCCTGTCGAATCCATCATGCCGCCGTTTCCCATCTGATGAGGACTTGTAGGGGCACATGCAGCGAGTAAAACAGTGCTGACGATGAGGAGCGAGTGGTGTTTCATGAGGAATGAGAGGAATGGGGTATGCGGAAGATCGAGAGGAAGAAGCCAACGACAATTCCGGCAACGAGGCTTGTCCCGATGGCAATGAGCGCTGCCTGAGAGGAGTATTGGAACTGTGGCTCGAAAAACATGGAAGAGAAGCCATACAAAAGACCGCCGTGCAGTAATCCGACGATGCCGCCTCGGAGCCACAGCGGTTTCTCATACAGAACATCGATCAGTACCGCCGGAAGCAGGCAGGAGAAAATCACAAGCCATCCCGGCGGATGGTCATGCGGCTGGATATTCACATTGGCAGCAACTTTTTCACTGAAGTTCATGGCAGCAATCAGCATGAACAGAGCCGCAACGGTGATGGCACTCCCGAACCTTCTCATCCACTGCTGCGCGAGCAGGAAGGCGGCAGCGATGATGCCGCTGCCGACTGCAGCACCTGAATATCCGATGAGGTGATAGGGGCCGAGCGGCTCCAAGGGAGATGCAAGAAATGTGAGAAGGCTCAATGCTGATGCCAAGGCGACACTCTGGAGCAAATGCTGGGCGATGAGATCCTCATCTTTTTGCAGATAGAAGAACAGCACGATAAAACTGCTGACAAGGGAGAGCACGAGAATGATGTGTGGCGGGCTCCAGACGATGAGCGGACTATTCACCTGTTCCACGCCAAATATCCTGTGCCACAGTTCATCAAACGGAGCGGAAGCAGGAATGAGAAAAAGGACAAGGGCAAGCCACTTCCATGCTTGTTCCCGTGTCTTCCACCAACCATAGAACCCCGTACCGATTGCGACGAGTACCGATGAATAGAGCAGCAGGTGTGGTGGCGACCAGAAAGACTCTCTTCCTAACGCGCCATGCCACCAGACATCCCATGTCCCCGCGAGTACTGCTGTGAAGAGGGCAGTCGTGATGAGCCGGATGAGGATGGAGCGGAAGTGTGCCATACATCAATGGGTAGAAGAGGTGGTACGCTTAGGGTGCTTCTCCTTGCAGGAATCGTCATCGCACTTGCGCCCGAACAGCAGCATCACACCGCACATCAGCGGACAAAGAAGGAAGGGCAGAAATGGGAGAATCGCATACCCGTTGATCGCGCCCGTAGCGATGAGGAGACCCGCGATACCGGCGACACCGAGGAGAATGAGCAATGTTTTACGTGAGCAGCAGAACATAGAGAAAGGGGCTAGGAACTGATCTTTGCGAAGAGAATAAAGAGCGCTGTGAAGCCAATCGCCATGAAGACCGGTGCAAAATCCGAGAGCCAGTTCTTTTTGGTGGGATGGAAACCTTTGAGGAGCAGTGAATTGGTCACGACAGACACCGAGCTGAAGGCCATTGCGAGTCCTGCAAGCTCCGGACGCAGAATGAGACCCCAGTGCATAAACGCTCTGGCAGCGATGGGAATACCGATCACGTTGAAGAAGAGCGCAAAGAACATGTTCTGGTGGATTTTGTTGACGGTCGCACGACTCAGTTTGATCGCCGTCACGACATCCCGCAGATCGTTCTTCACGAGCACGATGCCACCTGTTTCCATGGCAATGTCTGTGCCGCTCCCCATGGCGATCCCGAGATCGGCTTGGGCAAGAGCAGGACTGTCATTGATGCCGTCACCGACCATCGCCACTCTCTTGCCCTGTTCCTGCAGTTTTTTCACCTCGCTCGCTTTCTGTTCGGGGAGAACTTCTGCAAGTACGTTTTGGATACCGAGGCTCTTTGCGATAGCTGCCGCCGTTCGCTTGTTATCTCCCGTGATCATGTAGACCTCGATGCCCATTGTTCTCAGCCGTTCAATGGCTTCTCTGGATGTCTCTTTCACGGTATCCGCAACAGCGACGATGCCGAGGACGTGCTTCTCATCCGCACTTCGACCCTGCTCAGTGCAGGCAAGGATCATCGCGGTCTTTCCTTGCTCCTCAAGGGTTGCCATCCTCTCCTCGATCTCCTGCGTCGCAATCTGAAATTTCTCCATGAGTTTTCTATTGCCGAGCAAATATTTCTTGCCATTGATCGATGCCTCGATCCCGTGACCGGGGATGGCCTTAAATGATTCAGTTGTACTGAGCGCCATGCCCCTTGCCTTAGCATGGTTCACGATGCTTTCGGCAAGCGGATGCTCAGATCCCTGCTCCAAGCTCGCCGCCAATTGCAAAAGTTCTTCCTCAGAGCCACTGAGTGCGACGATATCAGTCACCTCCGGCTTTCCCTTCGTGAGCGTCCCCGTCTTATCAAACACCATTGTATTGATCTTCTTTGCCGCTTCCAGCGGCTCTCCACCTCGTATGAGAATGCCCTGTTCGGCTCCCTTTCCCGTGGCGACCATGATGCTGGTCGGGGTCGCAAGCCCCATGGCGCAGGGGCACGCGATGACGATTACAGAAACGAAGGCAAGGAGCGCGAAAGTAAGGCCAGCTCCAAGGAACATCCAGATGGCAAATGTGAGAATGGCAATGCCGATCACCGCAGGAACGAACCACGAAGAAATCCAGTCCGCGAATGCCTGAATGGGGGCTTTCGATCCTTGCGCCTCCTCGACGAAGCGAATGATCTGCGCGAGCGCGGTCTCTGCACCTACTTTCTCTGCTTTGAATTCAATACTCCCGTGTCCGTTCATCGTTGCCCCAAATACTTGGTCGCCTTCTTTCTTCTCCACCGGAATACTCTCGCCGGTGAGCATGGATTCATCCACGGACGACAAACCCTTGATCACCGTGCCATCGACGGGAATCTTTTCGCCGGGGCGAACGACAACGATATCACCGGCTTGCACATCTTCTATCGGAATATCTACTGTCTGACCGTCACGCAGGACGCGGGCGGTCTTCGCTTGTAAACCCATGAGCTTCTGGATCGCTTCGCTTGTCTTTCCCTTCGCTTGGGCTTCGAGCCACTTTCCCAAGAGCACGAAAGTGATGAGGAGAGAAGCCACTTCGAAGTAGAGGTCATGCATCTCTCCGATGACCGTCCTTTCGGCCAGAAGATGGGAGATGAAGTTCCAAAGGCTATAGAAGTACGCAGTGGATGTCCCGATGGCGATGAGGCTATCCATGTTGAATGTCCCCATCTTCAGGCTCGACCACATGCCTCGGTAAAAGCCATATCCGAGCCAGAATTGCACTGGAGTGGCGAGGATCAACGATACAATGCCCATGTAAGGCATCGCGAGTTCGCGAACTTCCGAGGAGGGCAGGAACGACAGCACCATGAAGCCGAGCATCGGGAGGCTCAGGATGAGACCGATCCAGAATTTGCGGCGGTAGCTGGCAATTTCTTCCACTCTGCGCTTCTTCTCGGCTTCCCGATCCTTTTCATCAGCGATCAACGCACCGTAACCTGCCGCTTTCACGGCGGCAATGAGGCCTTGCTCGCTTATCTGAGCCGAATCGAAGCGGATGCGCGCCTTCGCAGCCGCAAAGTTCACATTCGCTTCCTCCACACCCTGGGTCTTCTTGAGCCTGCGGGTAATGAGCGCACTGCAGCTTGCACAGTGCATACCGGTGATGGCCAGCGTGCATTGGGAACTCATATGACTGCGTGGATTTTGTACTTCTCGTCGAGCGATTCGATTTCCTCCTTCCACTTCTGCACATCAAAATTCTCATCATGTTCGAGCGTCACTTGCTTCGTTGCGATATCAACCTCCACATTCGCAATCGCCGGGAACTCCGAACTGACATCCTTGATCAGCATGGAGCAGGCGTCGCAGTGGATCCCTGGGATAGAGACCGTGATTGTTTTCATAAAAAAGAGAAGGAATTAACGCTTGGAAAGGCCGATCACCTGGACCAATTCTTCAATGAATGCATTTTTCTCCTTCACCGATGCAAGCTTGCGCTCCGCGCAGGTATGCAAATGGCTTTCGAGCACCGTCCCCTGAATGTGCTTGAGATGCCCTTGTATAGCCAAAGCAAGCTCCAGCACCTCCGGACAGTACGCGTCCTGTTCCACGGACGTTCGCAACTTCTTCGTCAAACCCTCAAGGCGCTTGATGGCATCGAGGCTTTTCTGTTTGGCGTCGGGTCGCATGGTCTGAAGGGGTAGGGGGTAGGGGTACTCTCTACCCCCTTTCCTTCACAGTCAAGAATGTTACTGCAAAATCGTATCGATGACGGTCGTAAACGAACTGAGCGGAACGGCGCCGGAGATGATCTGGTTGGTGCCGGCGTCGACGTCGACGAGGACGCTGCCCGGGGTACCGCTGATGCCAGCCGCGGATCCCCCGCTCATCTGGTCAGCGACCTTCTGAGCGTGGCGGCCGCTGTCGAGACAGTCCTTGAAGTCACCCGCATCGAGACCGATGTCGCCCGCGATGGTGACGAAGGCCTCATTGGACATCGGATCGAGTTCCATGAGTTTGTCTGCCATCTCCCAGAACTTGTCGTTGCCGCCGAGTTCGGCCGCGCATTCGGATGCTTCCGCGGCCTTTTGAGCGCTGGGATGGAAGCTGAGAGGATAGTGACGCAAAACCCACATGACGTCATCGCCGTACTGCGTCATGAGCTGCGTCATCGTGGGATGATGACGCTTGCAGAACGGACATTCGAAGTCCGAGTATTCGACGATCGCGACCTTCGCGTCGGGATTACCGCGAATATGGTCCGTTGCAGGATCAATCGGAGGCATATCCTGCGCAAATTCGGGTGCGGGAGCGGAAGGCGCATCGGGGACGTTCGGGACTTGGGGATTGTTTGCAACGACGCCCGGCGCTCCGAAGGAATTGCCGACGGTGTACCCGACGATGACGCCGAGCAGCGCCATTGTCGCGCCGAACCAGGGATTATTCTGGCTTGTCGTACTGCCGGAGGCAGCATTTTCTGGAGTCTTTTGCCAATTGAGGGAAGTCATACGATAGAAAGAAAGAAATGAATAGAAAAATTAAATAACGGTGAACGATCCCCGCACCATACCCATGGAACACATGAAAGCCAGCTGGCCGCGTTTTTGAGCGGTAAATTCGATGATGTTCTCGCCGCTTCGCAGAGGCTTCGTCACATTGAGATCCGGAATTGTCATGATGCTCGTGCAGCCAAATGCGTCAGTTCCATCCACTTTCCAGCGCACGGGAATCCCTGCCTTGATCGTCAGATTTTTCGGTTCATACCCATAACTCGTGACTTTCATTGCTACCTCCTGCACATTTCCTTTGATTGTCGGCACTACCGCGTTGCTGCCCTGACTGTTTCCCGGGTTTAGCAGTTGAGACAAATCAATACCTGTGAGGGCAAAGCCACTATTAAGGTTGAATAAGGCGAGAATCAGTACCAAGGCTCCGGAGAAACGCAGGAAGATCCGTGAGAACGACCCGCTGGCAGTCGAAGAAATCGCACTTATTCCAAGCAGAGATGGCAGCGTGCCCAGAGCGAATACGAACATCATGAGTCCTCCGGTAACGAAGCTGCCCGAAGCGAGAGCCGCCAGCTGCAACGATTGCGTGAATCCGCACGGTAGGAAGAATGTAAACGCCCCCATCGCAAAAGGAGCTGCGGGATGATCGCTGTCAGAAAGATCGGCGATCCAGCGCGAGAGTTTTTTTGGCGGACGAATGGGAAAACTGCCTTTGGGGAAAATTTCAAGGATCGTCAGGGCGAGATACAGCATGACAAGCGCAACGATAATATTCATATAACCGGACATTTTCGTACTCAGGGTAATGGACTGTCCGAGAACCCCCACCAATCCTCCCAGGACGAAGTAGGAAACAAGTCTTCCGGTGTTGAAGTGAAGAAGAGGCTTGAACTTGTGCCATGCAGATTTCGCCTGATGGATTTCATTGTGTTTTGCCGCGAGTGCAAGCAAAAGACCGCCCGTCACAGCGAGGCAGCTGGAAGTTCCCGCAACGAGACCGATGACGAATATACCTCCGATGGATAGTGCACCTGATGTGGAGGGGGCGAGGGAAACGAGGTCAAATGCTTGAAGAAGTTTGTAGCCGGCAAAAATGATAAGGAGCGCTCCACCGATTTCAATCCACTTTCTTTTGTCTGTAGCTACAGGGAAAGTGGATGCATTCTCCTGGTCACCCCGGACGCTGTATCCCGCCTTCACAATAACATCGGTGATACGCTCGACACTCGGCAATGTGTCTTCCTCGGCAGTGATGCACGCAATACCGGTTTTATGATCAATATCCACGGTCTTGATGCCGGAAATAGATTTGAGCTTCCTTTCTAGGAGAAGTTCGCAGCTCGGGCATGTCATCCCTCCGATACAGAGGGTGGCATACCGTTCATTGGAAGAAGGAGAAGACATACTGAAAAATGAAAAAGAAATGAGAAACCGACCGATGTATCCTCTAGCACCGCAGCACGACCGTCCCCAGCCCGATATCGGGCGGACGATTAATACTATTGTTCTGGATGAAGGCGACTCTCAACGGCTGCAGATCAAAGATGACAGGACCCGGAGTGATCATCGATTGCGCTGGCGCGGAAAGTGCGACGGCGGAAACATCCGGTTCTTCGGGTCTGTTCTCCACGCACTGTCCGCCGGCACAGTTCTGCTGTGTAGCAACAGTATCCGCCACCTCAGCGCGGCAATCCGGCGCCACTTCATAGCTCATCAACTCCTCCCCCTTCGTCACTGTCGGAAGGTACAGCGGACACGCTGTCCCGACGGACAGATTCAGTGCGATGGCGGCGAGCAAAAGTCGTGTCACTATGCGAGTATACTGCGAAACGGCCCTTTGCAACAAACAGCTCTTTTTGTACTCTCCAAGTGCATGAATCCCGCTCTCAACCGCGTCAACGCCATCCGCGACTACTTCCTCATCGGCGACCTGCACACCTCGGCGCTGGTGTCCAAGGACGGGAGCATCGACTGGATGTGCCTGCCGTACTTCGATTCGCCGAGCATCTTCGCGTCCATTCTCGATGCGGAAATGGGCGGTACGTTCTGCTTCTGGATGCAGGATTACGCGACCAAGGCACGCTATCTCCCGCATACCGCGATCGTCGAAACGACCTTCGAACGCCCCGAATCCGCATTCACCGTCAAAGACTTCATGCTCCCCCGTCCGACGGAGGAAGTGGTTCCCCATTATCTGATCCGCAAACTCAAGGGCCTCCGCGGGAAGACGACCGTGAAGATGCTCTTCGACCCGCGTCCCAACTACGCGCGGCAGCGGTCGATCATGACCCAGAAAGGAAACGTCTGGGGGGTGCGCATCGACGACCGGACGCTCTGGCTGCATCTCCCTCCCGGAGCCAAAGCCTCCGCCCGATCCGAGAAGCACGGACTGGAGTTCGAGTTCGAGCTGGCGGAAGGAGAGGAGAAACAGATCGCCATCGAGTTCGCCGTGGAATCGCGCCTCCAACTGTCCAAGCGCGATCTCGAACAGGAGACGGCGGACTTCTGGCGGGGCTGGATCACGGAGGGGAATTTCAACTTCTCACGCGAGCATCTCGTCCGCAGCGCGATCACGCTCAAACTCATGCAGTTCTATCCGACGGGTGGACTCATCGCCGCGCCGACGAGTTCGCTGCCCGAGGAGATCGGCGGCGTCCGCAACTGGGACTATCGATACGTCTGGATCCGCGACGCCACCTTCACACTGTACGCGTTCTCGGTGCTCGGATTCATGAAGGAAGCGGAGCGGTTTTTCGGCTTCATCGAGCGCATCGCGGAGGATGCCAAACGCTGCGAGGACGGGACGTGCGACCTCGATCTCTCGATCATGTACACGATCTGGGGGCAGCCGCTGCAGGGCGAAATGATCCTCGACAACCTCGCGGGTTTCGCAGATTCCAAGCCCGTGCGCGTGGGCAACGGTGCAGCCGAACAGTTCCAGCTCGACGTCTACGGCTCGCTCATCGACGCATACTACTTCATGTCGAAGCGCGGATTGCCGATTTCCAATCAGGGCAAGGAAGTCATTCAGATGCTCGTGCGCGGCATCGAAATGAACTGGAAGCGCAAGGACAGCGGCATCTGGGAAGTACGCGGCGGAGTGCACGACTTCACGTACAGCAAGGTCATGGCATGGATCGGCGTCGAGCGCGCGCTGCGTCTGGCCGACTCCCTCGGTATTTCCGCAAAACAAAAAGAAAAGTGGACACAGCTGAAAACAGAGATCGAAACCTGGATTTGGGACAACTGTTACGACGAAGAACTCGGAAGCTTCGTGCAGTACCCGGGATCGAAAGCGCAGGACGCATCCAACTTCATGTTCGTGCTGCTCTTCTTTATCAGCCGCCACGATCCGCGGGCGAAGAAGATGATCGAGGCGACGCGCAAAGAACTCGGGAAGGACAACTTCTTCGTGTACCGCTATCTGACCGATGACGGACTGGACGGCGGGGAGGGCGCGTTTTTCTTCTGCATGTTCTGGCAGATCGCCGCGCTCGCGGCGGTGGGCGAAGTGGAAGAAGCGGACAAGATGCTCAAACGCCTCGAAGCGATGCTGCCCGAGAGCGGGCTCATGGCGGAAGAAATCGATCCGAAAACAGGGGCATTCCTCGGCAATCACCCGCAGGCCTTCTCGCACATCGGATACATTCTCAGCTCCTACTACATTCACCGGTACAGAAAAACAGACTAAATGTGTCACCCTGAGGTGCTCCCGCAATCACAACGGGAGCCACGAACGGGTGACGTCATACTTCGTGGCTCGCACTATTGATTCACAAAAATTGAAAGCGAGCACCTCAGTATGACACTTATTCTCCCGGCGCATCCGACATCTGAAACCGTGTATACCGGAAACTGCTGTCGATCAGCAGCAGGATATCCCCGCTCCCCGTCCACTGTCCGGCCTGCTCCTGCGTCAGCGGTCCTTTGAGTAACGTTGCGAGGAAGGTCGCCGCAGGTCGTTGCTCATCGTCGAGATAGCGGATCAGCACGGGATCGGGGAGATCGGTGATTGCACCCGACTGTACGAGCGGTTCGACATCGAAGCCGTTACGCAGCAGTTCGTTCCGCAGTCTCCATGCCTGTGTCTGCGCCTGCGTGGCATGCTGGATCTGAATGACGGGGTGCGACAGGTACGCATCCCTGTGCTGCATTGTCAACGCAGCGAACGTCCTGATCTGACCCCAGTCGGACATTCGGCCGGAGAGTGAGAACGGCACGAGCACGCTTGCACCCTCGAACTGTTCGAGCGGGGCAGGATAGACAAACCCTCCCGCGCTCGCCTGGCTCGTGTCGCCGCCGATGTGGAAGTTGAGTTGATACTTGAGAATCCTGTCGAAGGAGAGTTCGGATCCGATTTGTACCAGACCCAGGAGCTCGGGTGTGGAGAGTGTTGTTTCGATGTGGCCCGAGACGTCGAGGAGCAGCGCCCGGACGAAGTTCACCTGATCCATTCGGCCAAGTCCGCGGAGCTTATCCCCCATTGCAGCGATGAGCTGCTGCTGGCGAGCGGAACGGTCGAAGTCGCTCGTGGAATGGCGGCTGCGCGCGTACTTGAGCGCGGTCTCGCCGTCGAGATGCTGCAGTCCCGCGTCGAGTTCGAAGAGTCCGGTCGTGCGCTCCGTAACGGGATACGTGTAATCAGCGATGCGCTTCGGGACCTCGACATCGACGCCGCCGAGTGCATCGACGGTGCTGGTAAACGCGGTGAAGTCCGCCTTGAGCACCGCATGGACCTCGACGCCGAGCTGCCGCCCGATCTCTTCGCCGATGTCGTGCAGCGCGACCTGCGATGCTTCCGTTTCTTCCAGACCATGAACGTGCTGCAGACGGTATTTCTCTCCGGCATACAACGCATTGATGCGTCCGCGGCTGATTCCCGACTCCGTCACGACCATGAGATCGCGCGGAAGAGAGAGCATCACGGCACTGCGCGTCGCGGGATCGATGCTCGCGAGAATCATCGTGTCGGTCAGATCCGATCCGTCGTGCAGCGCATCCCCCACTCCCAGCAGCAGCACGTTCGTGAAACCGTTGGCATCATGCGCGGGTGCGACGCCGAACGCCTTGAGCGACGTGCGCACTACGGCCATACGCGCGGACCCGCTGGCAGCGAGCACGGCTCCTGCAACGACGAGCAATGCGACGATCACCGCGCAGGCGATGCCGATACGCTGCAGCATCGAAAGACGGCGCGGCCGGTCGGGGGTCGTCTGTGTCATGGAGCGCGCAGTATACCATGGTCATTTTTGATCAATATCAAAAATGTAACGCATGAATGATGTGACAGTCTGAGCCTGCGAAGACAGTCACATACACAAACCCGCGGCGAAGGAACACTTTGTTTTCCTGCAGCCGCCCATTGCCGGAAAGATAGTTCATGAAAGAAAACCCTCCGGGTTTTCTTTCATGCATTCGGCAAAAACCCCGCGCGCCCGCGGGGTATGCCGTTGTCTCCGTGATATTTTATCTATTGCCTCCCCGATCAGCATTCGTATCGGAACTGCGGCCCGGATCCATAGTGGATCCGCTCTGTTGTCCCTGCTGATTACCCCGGTTGGGGTTGGTGCTCTGATCGCCCTGATTCATGCCGCGATCAGTCTGACCCTGCTGCTGCTGGCGTTGTTCCTTCATATGATTAGTGGGGAAGAGAATAAACGTGCAGTGATCTGCATATTTACGTGACGGCACTTCTGCAATTTTCTTACAGAAAGAATCAAAAATCATACTTATCGAAAAACAGAAGCAAGAGTAGGAGCCAATAGAGCGATTAAACGAAAGGACGTCTGTATTTGACTGTTGTCAAACCCGGCGGATAATGCCCACGACCCTGCCGGTCAAAGATCTTTCAGCCATCGGCTGAGCCCGGAAACGGAGTGTGTTATGGAACGACGAATGTCCCACAGCGAGCAGGCGCATCGACTGCTCGAAGAACTGCGCCATGCAGTGATCGTCAACGAGATCCCCGATGAGCCAGCTGCGCGCCCGGCGCGCGAGCTGCAACAGGAGGAACGCCGTCCCCAGCGGCATGGAGTGTTCGTCACCCTGTTCTGGATCGTCTTCAACGGCCTCCGGCGGGTGTGCGGCTACTCTCTCCCGCCACGGTACGGTGATTCTCCCTGGAAGCAAAAAGCAGGTGTCCCCCACGGCGTGGTGGATGCCGTCGTCCTCGCCGAGAACGTGCATGTGGAAGTGTGCAACGGCAAAACGGAAGTCCGCTTCTGCCACAGCCACAGCTACCTCGCTCTGAAGAGCACCGTTCGCGGCGGCGACTACGAGGAATATTCGCCACCTGACCAGACGAACATCGCAGTGGAAGATGCCATTCTCCCAACGAGAACTGGCGACTACCGCGCTCTGATGCTCGTCTCGCTCAACGGCGAAAACAACGTGAAGGTCCAAGCGTTCTTGCCCCAACCCCCAACCTCAAACAGGAATCAACCGGTGGTTGCAGTCTGTGCGTGAAAACACAGACGCAGGAAAGATCCCCGGCAGGGTCTTTCTTCAAAAAAAGATTCATTGCATCGAGAAAAACCTATACTGCACGTATGACCTTCGCAGAAATCAGGCGTACATTCCGCCAACATCTGGCACTCTATCGGGCTCTGTACGACGATTCGCGAACACCGCGAATATCGCGAATGTTTCTCTGGCTCGCAATTGGCTACCTATTCATGCCCTTCGATTTGATTCCTGATTTCATTCCCATCCTTGGTCAGCTCGATGACATCGTGATCATCCCCCTTCTCCTGTATCTTGCGGTCTCGTTTATTCCAAAGGACATATACCGCGAACACTATGCGCGTCTGATCGCTGTGCGCAATGGAAGCAAATGACCGTCACAAGCAAACCTTCTATACTGCTGTCTGCATGACACACCGTATCGTCATTGTCGGCGGAGGGTTTGGAGGAGTAACGGCAGCACTCCATCTGGGAAAGAAGCGACTGAAGGACACGAAGGTCACGCTCATCAGCGACAAACTCTGTCTCGAGTACTACGGCGTGCTCTACCGGCTGATCGCGGGGAGGGCGGCTTCCGAAGCCTGCATTCCGCTCAAGATGATGCTCGATACAAGCGTGCACATCGAAACGGATTCGATCGTCGCCGTCGACCCCATAGCAAAAACCGTCACGGGAGCATCCGGCAAATCCTACTTCTACGACACGCTTCTCCTCGCGCCCGGGAGCGAGCCGGCGTACTTCAACATTCCCGGCATGCAGGAACACTCGATTACGATGAAGAGTGCTGCAGAGGCGTTGCACATCAGGAAACTCGTCCATGATCGCGTGGAACAGATGGCGAAGGCACCGGAATCAGAGAGAGCCACACTCGGACGCTTTGCCGTGATCGGCGCGGGGCCCACCGGCTGCGAGATCGCCGGTGAAGTGCTGCCACTCGCGCGCGCACTCTGCAAAAAACATCATCTCTCCCCCTCGCTGATCGATGTCGTTCTCATCGAAGCGATGGACCGCGTGCTGCCCACCGTCGAGCCCGACGCATCCGCGAAAGTGTACAAGCGTCTGCGGCATATCTGCGTGAACGTGATGTTGAATCAGGCCGTCGCCAAAGCTGCGGAGGGATCGATCGAATTCAAGGATGGAAAAAAACTCGAAGCGGCGACGATCGTCTGGACTGCCGGCGTGAAGGCGCATTCATTGATCGCAACAATCCCCGGCCTCGAGCTCGACCGCCGCGGGCGCGCGATGGTCGACGAGCAGCTTCGCGCAAAGGGCCAGCCGAATATCTTCATTCTGGGCGACTGCGCGGTGACGCAGTACTCGGGCATGGCGCAGACCGCGTACGAGGACGGCAAGCATGCGACGCATGTGATCGAGGCGCTGCAGAGCAGCAAAAACCTCCCCGTCTACAAACCCAAAGCCCCCGCGTATGCGATCCCCGTCGGAGGGTACTGGGCGGCAGTGAAGTTCGGGCCGCTGCGCGTCTACGGACTCCCCGGCTACGTCATGCGCCGCGCGGCCGACGTGCACGTCTACATGCTCATCATGCCGTGGCTTTCGATCCCGCTTGCATACTTCGGCCTGATCGATCTCAAGAAGTACGGGATAAGTGACAAAAGATGATAGGTATAGTGCTAGGCAACCAGAGAACCGATCTTGAGCGACAAACCCGCAAGAATGCCAGCCAACGGACGCGAGAAATTTGACCTGCCCAATTCCCAGAATACGCCACGCCCCTGCTAAAATTTTGACATCCTCTACATATTTGCAAGATCAGCGGCAGGTGCGCGTCATGTAGTGCATACCTTCCTTCCCAACACACAGTATGGACCACCACACATCCCAGCAGAAAGGCGACATGCAGAAACAGGGAAATATGAAAGACGACATGAAAGGTCAGGAGGGGGCAATGGAGGAAAAGAAAGACGGTATGACAGGACAGATGGATAAGCAGCAGGGTGCCGGCATGAATGCGCAGAAGAACTGAACACCTTTACCGGACAGCGCGACGTCAACGTGGGGTCGCGCTTCGTTGGATATTCATCCTGCCCTGACCCCAAGAAATACGGGATCAGGGTCTAAAGAAGGCGTAAAACCACGCTTTCATCCGTTGCACACTGAGAGCCATATCCGTACACTTCCTGCGCGTAGGAATTGTTCTTTTTGGGTATGTGGCCCCATCGTCTAACGGTTAGGACGCAGGATTTTCATTCCTGCAATCGGGGTTCGATTCCCCGTGGGGCTGCCAACACTGGCTATGGTTAAAAGACCGCTAGGGTTAGCCAAAAAATCAATTTTCTGAATGGACACTTTCGCCCGCCCCAGAGGGGCACCCGACAGGGAACGACCCCTTGGACATGAGGCACTATCTAATGCATCGGTGTTCGCGTCGAAATGACAAGTGGTATAATGGGCACATGCTAAATCCTGAAAAAATTGCAATCGCCTCATTCAAGATCCAGGTTGCCCAGCTCGGCGAGCAGGGCAAAATCAGCCATTTTCTGGAATCGTGCTTACTCCACGATTTCGACTCCGAGATTAGAGGAAAGATCATCAGGAAGCTGAATGAACTCGAACAGATGGCGGAAAGCGGGAAGGGGGTCGACTCCCTCCAGGTACAGAGCGACGTGGAAGAGGTCATCGGTAGGGGCGAATACGGCACGGCCAAGATGATCCTTCGCGCCCTTTTCTTGGACGGCTCATATGAGCATCTCCGCAAGCTCGAAGGGTACTCGCTGGAGTGCAAGATCGCCGACAACGCGATGAGAGGCGTGTGAAAGAAGAGAATCGGAAAGCTGCTGCTGCGCGGAGAGCGGTATTGACGAAACGCCAGTCGGAACTCTCACAGCAGAGAGCGGATCTGGACCGGCAGGTTCACGAGATTGCCAGCGAACTGGCGGGGCTGGTCTGAGCTGATCTCCTATCATCGCTCAATCCTTCCCGCATGCTCATGCGACAGTTTCCGCTCGATTCTGCTGTCGGGTACGAGCCACATGAACGCGACGAATACGTAGATGCGAGGTACACATAACTCATTACGTACGCGAGAAAGACTGAGAGAATCGGCCTTCGGGGCGGGTGGTGTCCATGGCTGCCAGAGTATCACAGATACTATGACTACCGGAGCTTACTCTGTCTCGTTTAGAACGATCGGCGATGGAATATCCAGATCCTTCACCAGACCCTCACGCATGAGGCGCCGGAACTCCTCATAGCAGAATTCGCCGAAGTTTTCCCTGTAATGATCAGCGGCATCATAGGGACGACGCAGCCCTTTCTGAACCGGCCCATTTTTGCGCCAGGTCTGGTCGCTCAATTTCCCCGCAAGTTCCGCGGCATCATGAACACGCGCGAATCCCGTCACGATGTGCTTGCGGCCGTCTGCGGAACTCGTTCGCTGCTTCACGTGTCCTCCACCCGCTTTCACGACATTATTGCTCTCCGAAACAAACCGCTTTACTTCTGCGATCGTCCCTTCCACTACTCCCTGCACATACTGCAGATGCTGATTGGCATCGATTATCCGCACTCGTCCGACACCTATTTGATTCTGTGCTTCGACGCGGGCCTTTTCGAACGTCAGGCGGGCGTTGTCCGCCTCATGGAGAATCACGATAAGTTGCGTGTGATCCGGGTGGCCGCTCTGTCTGAGCGAATAACTGCCGATGTTATAACCGCATTCAATTAACCGTGCCAACGCAAGATGCGCGGAACCCACATCGGTCGAGCAATCTAATTGCATCACGCAACGGTTTGCGTCCCGCGCGGTTTCCGGATGTTCGCGGCCGTTGTCACGCGGCACCTGACCGTAATCCGCGGCAGCGATTTTCACAAACGGAGGATTGACGCGCGTGGCTGCGGCGAGTCCAGGTGTCGCCCGCAGGTACGTGGATACCGCCGTAATTCTTGCAACGGAATCCGTCAGCGGATACACACCTTGTCGATCGTTGTGTACACCGAGTGCTGCAAGCTGATTGAAGAAAAAAGTTGCTTCCGGATGATCCGGATTGATGACCACGCGCATGTGCTGACGAACGGTGGCGGGATCGGCATATTCCGCGCTGTTCACATTCGGGAATGCGCGCAGCATGGATGGATTCAGCGTGTTGCTGCTCTGACCGAAAATATGCAGTCTTCGCTGATTGAAATCGACGTTGGAAATAATGGCAGTCTGCCCCTGCGGCCGATGTCCTTCGTTGCGCAATTTATGCTGGAGTGCACCCGACCCCTCAACAGTCGTATCGACCACCAGAATGTCGGAACCATTGTGGGCTGGAGAATGAATCATGGGTGCTGGTGAAATTTCCAGCAATATACAATTAATTAATAATTTGTAAATAATTGTTTCTTTCTAACAGTCACATGGCCCATTGCGTGGAGCTGTTTTGTGCCTTTCTGACGTTCTAACCCATTTAACGAGGGTATAATTGACATAATCCGTTTTTTTGACGAGAATCGCACCTTTCCCATCGTTACTCATGGAGCAACAGTCATCGCCGGAACAACAACCGGTAACCCCTGACATCGGCGCTCCTCCCCTCACACCGGAAGAGGAAGAACGCTGGCGGCTTCGCAAGGACGCGATGGAATTGATTTTTCGGCTGCAGGATTATCTGGCTGACAACACCGATAACGCTCCGCACCTTCGCACGGAAGGCGCAATTCCGCATCTCCGGATCAAAGTCGTGGATTACCGCCCGGCTGACGTGGTGATGAAGGAAGCGCTCACGGCATACGATGCCGCGGCTGCTGCGGGAGCAACGATGCTCTATACGAGAGAAAATATCAGCGGCATGCAGCTCGGCGCACAGCGCGCCTACGCACGCCGGATGACGAAACGTTGTTACGAGGCGGCTATCGCTGTGTTGCAGAAACAAACTCCCGCTGCTGATCCCGCCGAACTCCTCATCGAAGCACTTGCAGCACTCAGGGCTCTCCCCGCGGGAGAAGCGCGCGGCGAACCCGCCCAGCTTGAAAGCCTCGTGCACCAGACGCGCGCAGCACTGCGGCACGAAACACCCGCAGCGGAAGACGGCGCTGTCTGATTTGCGATTCATGCGTGGTACACTCTCCTCTATGCAACGATACGGTTGGTTGGGCTTGGTCCTGTTGGCGAACAGTTTCTGGCTGCCGGTGTCCCTTGCGCAGTCCGAGGGTTCTGCCGGAACAGTGGGCACAGTACTCCCCGCACAAGCCGCACCCCGCGGGAGTACGGGCGATGCTGCCGATGTCGCGAGCTCATCTTCCGCGGCACCCGGACAGGGAACGCCTGCGGGAGAAGGTACGGGCGCCACTGCATCGTCGACAGCGAGTGAAGCTGCCGCTTCATCGGAGCAGAAACCCCCCGCCGGACAATCCACTTCCTCACCCGTTTCATCAGCGGCGGGACAACAGTCCGGCGGCGGAACAATGACGCAGACGTCCTCGAACTCGAGTGCAGTCTCTGTGAAGAGTTCATCATCGCGATCTCCGGCGGCGAGGTCCATCGCATCAACACCATCATCGACGCGCTCGTCGGTCATCAGCGCGGGCTCCTCGCAGCGTTCGAGTACGCAATCGATCCCATCGTCACGCTCATCAGCCGTATCACGCCAATCATCGTCGTCTGTGTCTTCATCTGACGCTTCATCCGCATCCCCCGCTTCCGTTGTTCTTGCCGAAGAAACATCAACGGGATGGCTGGATCCGGCATTCTTCAGACGTGAAAATTTCGGCTACACCGTACCGGTCATCGATCCCGCAGCCATCGTCCGCCCCGCGGCATTCGATCTCTCCAACGAGGCGGTGGCGGGAAATCTGCTGTGGGCGATCCTCATCGCGCTTGTCATGGGTGTGTCGGGCGTAATCCTCGGCCGCCTCATGGCCTCCAACGAATCCCTCGTAAAGCGGATCCTCGGACGTCTGCCGCTGCAGGCAGTGATCACCGTGCTCCTCTTATGGCTCATACAAACCCTGGTACCAGATGCCTCCGCGCAGGGATTCGACCTGTCGTCCGTATCGCTTTTTCAGATCCCCTTCTATGCGCTCGCCTTCTTCCTCGTCGTTGGGACGTCCAACTACATATTCAACAATGCGATCAATGCCGAAGGAGACACATTCGGACAACTCGTCGCGAACCGTCCGTTTCTCTCGAAATTCTCGAATTACGCATACCTCAGCGCGAAGAAGTGGTTCATTGTCCTGCTGATCATCGGCTACGGTATTCTCGGGGCGCATATCAATCCCGAATTCAGTCTTTTGCCCGGCAGACAGCTGGGTATCATCCTCATCGTCGCGCTGTCGATCGTGCTTTCCGCCTGTCTCAAGGACGTCATGCTCTATCTGATGTCGCGTTTCTGGGATATGCCGGGACGCTTCCGCGCGAACATCGCGGGCTTTGCGATCGCGCTCGTGTGCATCGTCCTCAGCCGCACCCTGAACCTCAGCCCTGGCTACATTTACGGCGTGCCGGTCGGGCTCCTGATTCTCTCGACCTTGTATCGCGAACGCGAAGGGTACTTCGAATTCCTCAGCATCGTCTGGGTCCTGCTGCTCGCGACTATTGTCTGGGTGGCCGGCAGCTTTGTCGGTCCGTACGAAGTGCTGACAGATATTCTCAATCTGTTCTTCGTCATTCTCGTCGAAGACGCCTTCTTCGAAATGCTGCCGCTGCCATACCTGGCGGGAGGCTCGATCTTCCGCTGGCGCAAAGTCGCATGGGCCGTTCAGTTTGTCACGGTCGTGTTCTTCCTCTTCCATACGCTCTTCAATCCGCAGGGAACGATCATGAATCTCGCACAGGAACCGCCCGCCGCAGCGACACTCATGCTCCTCTTCTGCTACGCAGCCGGAGTGTTTCTTCTCTGGGCTTATATTGTACGGAAAACGAAAAGAGCAGCATAAATTCGCCGTATACCACGCAGCGGGCGCAGTGGCGTTATTTAGTAATTTATGCTATAATTATAGTACATATGACACACAAACCCCTCTCCCACGCCTTTGCCGTCGTAACCGGTCTCATCGTATCGGGCGGTATTATCCTGACGATGACAGCGGGGAATGACTACGTGCGTGCGGAGCTGACGGGGCAGGGATCGACTGTGATCGACGCCGAACTCCATTCTGCGGCGCAGACTCCCGCGCAGCTGCAACGGGGCTCTGGTTCCTTTGTCCCCCTCTACGAACGAGCCTATGCCGCGGAACAACTCGTTCTGGGCATCCTCCTAATCGTTCTGGCCTTCTTCTTCCATGGACTCGTCCGCGTGCGCGATGAGCAACCCGTGCATATCACCGTCAAACCTCCGACGAAAAAGAAGCAGGCAGCGTGGTATTGGATCGAGCTGAAGGTCTGATTTCTGCTTTCTACATGAGAAATATCGCTGGTTTGGGTTGGTGCTGAAGGTTTCCACTTTCTTGTCCGTGAATGTTTGTCCTTTCTTTTCTGCGTCCAAAAGAAAGGACGAAAGAAAAAGACGCCGCCGATCAATACCGCACTCTTCCACGGGTGCCGTTCCTCTCGAGGCTACGGTGATCGGCGGGGATCCTGTTAGGGCTTTGGATGTATGTGTTTTGTTTGATCTATGCTGCGACTCCGTCGCATAGCAAAACCGCGGCGAAGCGCAGGTTCCCTGCGCTGGAGCCGCTCTTTGAAGGGAAAGGGATTCCGGCGAAGGGAAAACCGTCAAGGTTTTCCCCGCCATATGAAAAAAGCGGCCGAAGCCGCTTTGATCATTGTTGTGAGGGGAGCGCGCTTAGCAACCGCAAGCGCCGCCTCCGCCGGGACCACCGCCAAACATAGGAATTGGGAGTAAGGAATGAAACATCCCTAGTATAGTCATCGGTGGCTCTTTGTCTAGCACTCGAACTTGACGAGTGCCAGTATCCTAAAGTATAGCGAAGAGAATCGCATATTCTCTATCTTCTGATTCATCAGCAATTGTTATCGGTGCATAGCACCCACCAATTCCTCAATGCTTTTCACTCCTTCCCCTTTACACCACTTTTCCATTTCTTTCGTGACCCTGCCGAAGATGCCATATCCCTCAGTGAGTATTGCGGTCCCGATGCCGATGAGCGAAGCGCCGGCCATCATGAGTTCTATCGCATCCGCGCCGCTCGAGACTCCCCCGGTGCCGATGATCGGGAGTTTACCTTCCGTCGCTTTGTAGACGTCGGCGATGCACCGGACAGCGACGGGTTTGATCGCGGGACCGGAGACGCCGCCGGTCTTGTTGCTCAGCATCGGCCGTCGAGTCTTGAGGTCGATCGCCATGCCCGGACCGAGTGTGTTGATCAGCGTGAATCCGTCGCAGCCCGCTTCCGCGCACGCGAGTGCGATCTCCGGGATATTCGGAACGTTCGGCGAAAGCTTAGCGAAATACTTCATCGTCGGCGCGGCATTTTTGGCTGCCTTTACCGCCGCGGCGGCTGTTGCCGGAAGATACGAAAACGGTCGTCCGTGATCGTCGGCGACGTTGGGACAACTAATATTGAGTTCGATCGCGTCGACCTTGAGCGTCGAAAAAACTTCCGCTGCTTCGGCGAAGCGTTCGATCGTATCGCCGAAAATACTGAGTATGACGGGAACGGATTTCTTCTTGAGGAACGCTCCGAATTCCTTCTTCACTGCCTCGAATCCTTCACTCGGCAGTCCCACGGCATTGAGAGTGTAATGATCAGTATGAATGACGGTCGGATCGGGATGACCTTTGCGTTCAATCGTACTGAAGGACTTCAGAGTGATACCGCCAGCTCCTTCTTCAATCGCTTCCTTTACATGAGGAAGATGCCACGACCACTTGCCGGCAGAAGTCAGTAAAGGGTTCTTAAATAAAATTCCGAGGAGGGTCTGCTGGAGAGTCATTACTGACAGTTTATCATGAACATCCTTCTAAAACCTCAAGGTGCGAAACCTCAAGGAAGGCTCAAGGGATCAACTTCAAAAGTTTTTTACTTCTTTGAACGAATAGTACGCATCGCAGATCCGAAAATTCGCTGCAGCTCATGCGCTTCTCTTACTAATTCTCGTCTTTCATCTTGTCTAGAACTATCAATAAAATCTTCCATTAATGAAAGCCAGTAAACAGACTCTTTGGCTTCTTTTAAGCAAATTTTGATTCTCATTACGAAGTCTTTCTTCCCCAAAGCTTCTTGAGACTCCAGATAATTAGCACCTATTGATCCCGATGAACGGATAAGCTGTCTGCAATCATCGGTAATAAGTACTAAATTTGGTAATTTACGAAGAAATGCTCGCACATGTTTCGCAAACATGTACGTTCTATCCTCTAAATCGAATATACGCGAGGTACTGTGCTCATGAACAACGGAAGACATAGCAAACTATCCTATCCGGATTTTTTAAACTTGAAATTTGTGAACTTGAGATTTCCTTGAGGTTTGTAGATTTGAGGTTTGATGCTTGGCCAGAATGACGTTCTTCTCATCTCCAGAACCCCCTCATTTCTTCCTGACGACCGCCTTCATAAAACCGGCAAACAGTGGATGCGGACGATGCGGTCTGCTTTTGAACTCCGGATGATACTGACTACCAACCATGAACGGATGCTCTTTCACTTCCACGATTTCCATCAATTTCGTTTCCGGATTCATTCCCGAAAAGAGTAATCCCTTCTTCTCCAATGCATCTTTGTAATCATTGTTGAATTCGTACCGGTGTCTATGACGTTCGGAAATCATTTCCTGACCGTATACTTTGTGTGCTTTGCTCCCCTTCACGATGCGGCAATCATAGGAGCCGAGGCGCAGCGTTCCCCCCTTCTCCCTTCCTTTGTGCTGACCCGGAAGGAAGTGGACGATGTACTTTGAGGGATCAAGCTTCCCGTCCTCATCGAATTCCTCGCTCGTCATCTCCGGATCTTTGAGTGCTTCCCGCGCGAACTCGATCGTCATGATCTGCGATCCCAGACACAAACCCAAATACGGCACTTTCTTCGTTCTCGCATATTTGGCCGCCGCCACTTTTCCTTCGATTCCCCTCTTCCCGAATCCACCCGGCACGACGATCCCGTCGACTTCGCGCAGCAGTGTCCAGTGATCGGAATCCTTCTGCTCGAGCTTCTCGCTGTCGACCCAGACGATTTCCGCCTTCGCTCCTTCGAAGACCGCGGCTGACTTGATTGCTTCGATGACGCTCAGGTAGGCATCTTCCAGGTTCGTGTATTTGCCGACGAGGGCGATCTTTACCTGCTTGTCCGCCTTCTCATGGCGTTCGCGTCCCTTCTCCCATTCGGTCATATCCGGCGTAAGTTCTCCGAGGTCGAGAATACGACCGATGATCTGTGCAATGTTGTACGACTGCAATGCAGCAGGAACATCGTAGATGCTGTGCAATGTCTGCGCGGGGATCACGGCATCGCGCTCCACGCCGCAGAACTTGCTGATCTTATCGAGAAGATCGTCGGTGATCTTGTAGTCTGCGCGCGCCAGAATCATATCGGGTTGCAACCCGATCCGGCGTAATTCGCGGACCGAGAGCTGCGTGGGTTTGGTCTTCAGTTCTTTGCTTGCTTTAAGATATGGCAGCAACGTCAGGTGAACGTGGAAAAGTCTGTCCGCACCGAGTTCGCCGCGCATCTGGCGCACCGCTTCGAGGAACGGTTCTCCTTCGATGTCTCCTACGGTTCCGCCGATCTCCACCATCATGATGTCCGCTCCGCTCTCCTCGGCCGCGCCGATAATGTTCTTCTTGATCGCGTCCGTGATATGGGGAACGACCTGGATCGTTCCGCCGAGAAAGTCTCCGCGGCGCTCGCGGGCAAGCACGTCGGTGTAGATCTTGCCCGTCGTCATCGTGCTGAGCTTGCTCATCGGTTCGTCGATGAAGCGCTCGTAGTGGCCGAGATCGAGGTCGGTCTCCGCCCCGTCATCCGTGACGAACACTTCGCCGTGCTGGAACGGACTCATCGTTCCGGGATCGACGTTGAGATAGGGATCGAGCTTCTGCACGAACACCTTCAAACCGCACGTCTTCAGAATCGCGCCGATCGACGCTGCTGCGATGCCCTTTCCCAAACTCGAACACACTCCTCCGGTCACGATGATATAGCGGGTGTCGATCTTTCCTCTCCCCGCAGAAGTCTTTTTCCCGGACACCTCTCGCTTGTTTGGACTCATAAGCAAATTCTGGGCAAGTTCTGGGGAGGAGCCCGCCCGATATTCTACACACCTCGCTGATGATCACAATGGAATAATTCCAGATTTGTTCGGTATACCGAAACAAGGACATCCAGGTCCTTGAGTGACTCTGCGATACCATTGATATTCCGGATTTCTACCTGTCTCTCCCCCTGCGTTCGAACTGGATCGTACAGACATGATTGGTCGTGCAACACCCGGACGCGGTTCTCTCCGCGCATCAACTCAGGCTCGATGACCCAACAATGTTCATTGGGATTAGCTTCCACGGCACCGACGAAGTATCTGCCGGGAAGCAGTGTATCCGGCACCATTCCCATATTTTTCCTGATATCGAGGATTGCCTGCCTGCCGGAAGCCCCCTGCCAGATCCCATCGATCGTTTCGGGACTGAGATCCCGACGGTCAAAATCATAATGACGATCGGTTTGAAGTGGCAGTCTCTTCAGGCCTTCGAGTGAATCGGGTGGAAGGAGAAGAATTCTGCTGAGGCGCGCCTTCCCACTGCTGACATTCCGTCGCAAACTGTCGATAAGCATTCCGTCCTCTTTCCCCGAAATATCGGATACTAGTGTTTCGACGTCGACGGTCGATCCTCGCAACCTGACTTCCGTACATTCTGGATTAAATCCCGCGAGACCGAGCTGCGCCGCCCAGCTGCGAATGGAATGACGAATAGTTTTCGAGACGTCGGTCGTCCAGAGGAGATTGTCTGCTGATTCCCGCTCCAGTTGGTCCAGCGAAGCAGTCATACGCAACGAATGAGCGGGAGTGCCATAGAGCGGATGCGTTTCTTCATGATCGCTCATGCCCGTGACGACTCCGTCCTGGGATGCAAGCGCGATGGAATCGAGATCGTGGTGCATCATGAGCTGTACGGGGACTCAAATCCTGCTGCCGTCTGATACAGATATCCCTGCACAAAAAGTGCATGTAATTCGTCAGCTCCGTTGCGCAATTTGCCTTCGGCATCGATGGAGAACTGCTTGCTTCCCGTCGCAGCACTAAGGACTACCACACGAATATATGCATTTGTACCGCTAAAACCGCCGGCAAAACCGGGGATCACATGTGGAAATGCTCTCTGGAGCGCAATTGCGAACGACGCCGCTTCACCCGGGCGCATATCTTCCCCGCGACCGCATGAGGGATCGATCAGAACATGCTGAAAAGCCCCGCGATGCCTGCCGATTTCATCGACGACTGCATTGATGCCCTTTTGAAGAAGTTCCGGACGAAGCTGATAGATGAGTTCGATATCCGGACAAGCATCACGCAACCGCGCGACGTCGTCGACGGAAGGAGTTCCGTTGAGCTGTGCCGCAGGACGAATTCCCTCTCGGTACAAATCACGAAACACTGTCGTGAGTGGTTTCGCACAGTCAGTTTTCCCATCCATTTCGTAATGCACGACAGGAAGAGCAAGGCCGGACGCTTTCTCTGCAAGAGTGACGAGCGTCTGCATATCCTTCACATGACGTTTGTTGCGCGGCTCACCGCCAAGAATCGCTTGTTCACTCGTCAGGAATCCGACCATGAGATCGCGCTTGTATCCTGCTCCAATCCCGGCAACTCCGGCAGTGACGATCGTATCCACAAGTTGTCGATCATCTGTGATACCGGTCACGCCGACATACGGGCGGGCGTTGATGCTCATTTTTTCAGTTCAGGTGAACCGTTGCCATTAAAGTAGCCGCCATGTCTGACCTTGGCATCGAGTTCGACGTCGAAACTCGCTTTGCGCAACTTCTTGGGAAGATCCACCTGCAGGCCGATTTCGACACCTTCTTTTTCTTCCACATCCCGGCGCTTATCCCTGCTCATGGAAATCCATTGATCAATTCTTTTGACACCGAGCACGTGCAGCACTGCAAGCTTGGTCCAGGGCATGCGCCCGTCGCTGCCGCCCGCGAGCGCTTCACGGAAGGAATAGTAATGGTCATCGACGTCGCCGTCGGGATGATTCATGCGTCCGTTGTAGATCGTATGTTTGAGAACCGGACCGTATCCCGTTCCTTCATCCATTCCTTCGATCGTGATGCCGACACCGCCGTCTTGTGCCGCCTGAATACACTTTTTGATAGCGTAATTGCGGTAGACACAGCAGGAGCAAAGGCAGGCACCGGCGTCACCGTCATGGCAGAAATCGTGAAGACGTACAGTCGTGAACGTGTCTGATTTGCCGAGTTTTTCCATGTCACCAAAAATACGAACGCTCACTCCGCCAATCGGCGGCAGCAACGCTTCTATACGATCATCTTCCACGATTTGCGGAAACATTTCTTCACCCACGGCGTGGAAAATTCTTTCGCGCAGTTCCTGCTCGGTCATGCCGACTTTGTCCGCCATTCCCTTGAGATGCCAAACCTGATCCATCGTGATCTGCGTGACGTTGAAATCACCGTTCGGCATCAAAATATTCCCGTCTGCCTTGAGATCTTCATCTTCGTCGGGATTGGTAATGCACTGCACGATGAACGGATTCGAGAATGTCAGTTTGCGATTCAGAGCCCCAGTTGGGATCAGTTTATATCCCTGATCCAAATATAGTTTAAAGTTCGACTGCACATCGTAGCCGTGGGGATCAAGCGTTACGACGCGCCCGCGCGATTCCTCGGACATTGGAGGTAAAGAAATACGCGCTTCAGTATGCTCGAATGTGGGAACATGATTGAGTCTGGTATCACTCAAGACACCCGCCATGCGTGTGTGAAATCCCCAGAGCCCCCCCGGGAGTCCTGCAGCATTGTAGTTCCCTTCATTGTGATGCCGGTTGATGCGAGCGAGGATCGGCCGCCGCTCAAGAGGTTCCTGAGCCCCCCAGTTTAGCTTCGATTCCAGCATAGAATCCTGGGAAAGGAGTTATGGATAAAATACTCAGAATCAAGATATATGCAACGACAAATGTTAATTTTTGTAAACATTCTTCTTTTAGCTGAATAAAGCCGAAATATCGCAATTCTGGCATAAAAATAGGTGAAATTCTCAGGGAAGGTTGAAATTGACTTTCGAGAGCTGGCGCGCATAGTACGTCCCGCTCTTTTTGCCATCGCAGCCTCTTCATGCAGAGTTCTCGCCGAGACCTGTGCGAGGAGAGGCCAAATCGGACTCTCAAAACCCATGTTCCTGAAAGGATGCTCCGATGAAACGTTCGATCGTGTTTGTAGTGCGCGACCCCAACCAGGTCGCTACCGTCTTCGCCGCACACCCGCCGATGAGCGAGCCGAAACTGTACGTGGGCGGTTCCCCCTTCAGCCTCTTCATTGGGCTGCTGGGCACTAACCATGTGCATGTGGAGAGGTACGCCGAAGAATTCGCCGCCGGATGCGCACCGCAGAGCGTGAAGATGACGAAGGTAAACAGCGCCCAGTACGAGTTCTCGACGGATCAGGGGACGCTCGTCGCCGCCGGATCACTGAGGGACGGGGTCGTCGTCACGCTCCGGCAAATGGAGTCGCCGGCACTGGAACTCCAGCTCTTGGAAGCACTTGCAACCAAGTGCGACCGGTTTAAGTCCGCCGTCCAATTCCCCACCGGTGGCGGACGCTCGACGCCGATCACACTGGCCGAAGCGCTGGAAAAACTAAAAGCGGCGGCGTAGTGCCACAGCCAACCAACTCGAACCACTTCTCTCCTCTCACGCCTGACGGTCACCCCGTCAGGCAATTTCAAGCGCTGTAATTTCCCCCCGTATTCACCACTGTAATCGTATGGGGATGACTTTCGCGCATCCCCGCCGGCGTTATCCGGATGAACTTCGACTTCTTGTGGAATTCGGGAATATTTTTGGAACCCAGATAGTAGAACGATGACTTCAGACTTCCCGTCGCCTGATAGAGAAAGTCTTTGACGTCGCCCTTGTACGGAACCAGTCCCTCCACACCTTCTGCGACGAGCTTCCTCGCGACTTCCTTCGGATCCTGACCGTACCGTTCCGCACCCCCTTTCTGCATCGCGCCGATCGATCCCATGCCGCGGTATTTCTTGTAGTCCTTCCCGTTTATCGAGACTTTTTCTCCGGGCGATTGATCGTGCCCCGCGAGCATCGATCCGAGCATCACCGCAGTCGCTCCGGTCGCGAGCGCCTTCGCCATATCGCCCATGAGCTTGATACCGCCGTCGGCGACGAATGTGACCTTGGTCCCTTTGCAGGCACGCGCCGCTTCCATGAGTGCCGTGACTTGCGGCACTCCCATGCCCGTGATGACGCGGGTGGTACAAATACTTCCGGGACCCACGCCCACGCGCAGAATATCCGCGCCGGCTTTGATGAGTGCCTTCGCTCCGTCGTACGTCGCGACGTTGCCGGCCATGACTACGACGTTGTTCTTATAATTCTTCTTGATGAACTTCACGGCATCCATGATATACGTACTGTGGCCGTGGCCCGAGTCGACGACGATCATGTCAACTTCGGCGTCGACGAGCGCCTTCACGCGTTCCTGCATATCCGATCCCGCACCGATGGCTGCTGCCACGAGGTAACGACCTTTCGAATCAAGAGATGCTATTTGCCCTCCTGCTTCCTGTGTCCTGTGTCCTGTGTCCACCTTCGCCTTCTTCACCGTCTGCACGAACTCCGCCTGCGTCGCAATGTGGAGGTTGCGATGAATCACGCCGAGTCCTCCCGCCTGCGCCATCGCGATCGCCATGCCGGACTCCGTCACGGTATCCATCGGCGAACTCAGAATCGGCAGTCTGATACTGATCTTCGAATGCAGTTTCGCGGTCATGTCGACCGTGCTGCGCTTGAAGGTCGACTCGTTGGGGAGCAGCAGCAGGTCGTCGAAGGTCAGACCTTCGTACGGGACGATCTTGCCGGAACTGGAAGAAGACTTTGCCATAGGCTCAGAGGTAAAGATTCTTGCCTTTCTCGGTCGGAACGAATGCCGCATCGAACGCCCACTGGATCGTCTGATTGATCTGATCCTCATCGAGACATTCGTATTTGCGGAGCAGATCGATCTCCTTTGCCAGGTTGGTCCGGAGCATGGAGGGGTTGTCCGTGTTCATGCAGAACTTCACGTCGTTCTTCCAGAGCGTCTGGATCACTTCCTGCATGTGCTTGCCGTCCTTGATGAAGCCCACGCTGAGATTGGATGTCGGACAGAGGCACATCGTCAGATTCTTCTTCACCACTTTCTTCATGAGTTTGGGATCGGTGTAGGCGCGGAAACCGTGGTTGAGACGATCAAGAGGAAGAACATCGATGACATGCTCCATTTCTTCGGCCGTTCCGTCTTCTCCCGTGTGCACCGTCGTCTTGATGCCATTGGCACGGGCCTCCGCGTAGAGGTCGGCATAGTCGTCATATTTGAATCCGTCTGCGAGCGGCCCGGCGATGTCGATGCCGACGACGCCGCGACTGCGGTACTTGATCGCCTTGCGAACGATCACGGCGTTCACTTCCTTCGGCAAACGTCTGTCGAGAAGCAGGATGAGTCCGGCGCGGACGTGCGGAAATTCCGCGAGCGCGCGTTCCATGCCGCGAAGCGCCGCGAGAATGATCTGGTCGAGATCGCGCTCGCCGCTGCGGTTGCGGAACATCGGGTTGAACCCGGGCTCAAGGAGCGTGATGTTGTTGGCGCGGTATGCTCCTCCGATCACTTCGTAGACCGTCCGCTCCATGGAGACCGGCGAGCTCTGAATAAGTTCCGTCAGGTGGAAGAGTTTGTGATAGTCCTCCCAGGTTACTTTTTCTTTGTTGAGCGTAACGAGATCATGAAATTCCCAGTACTCCTTGGTAGGCAGTTTGATTCCCTGTTCATGCGCAATAGCCCACAAGATGTGGGGCTCGACCGACTGACCGAGATGGAAGTGAAGTTCCGCGAGCTCCTTTGATGGTCGGGAGGCGGTTACCATGAGGTATTATTAGCCTAAACGACCCTCCCGAGCAACAGAAAATCGGACTTAGGATGCCAATGTCGGCACCGCGTACAGCTTCGCGAGTCGATGGAACTGGCGCATGACATTTTCCTGTACTTCCGCGCGGACCCCTTCGTAACTCATGGCCGACTTCAGCAGGAACATATGCGCGAGCAGCATGCGGCCGACGGTCGAAGGCGACCGCTGCGGAACGAACACCTCCGCGCCTTCCGAGTGCAGGTGAGCCATTGCTTCCATGCGCTTCGTCAGAGATTGATCCTTATGCCCCAGGACGGATTGCTGCACGTCCGCTCCCGCCATGCCGCGGTAGAATTTGCCGCGAGGACCGCCATTTACTCTGATGGAAGGATTGGCTGCTTCGCGGCGTCCCATGAACGCTCCTCCCCCCTGACGCAACTGAACTCCGCTCATGGCGAGACCCTTGATAAATTCGCCTGAGCCGCCCCACCCGTCGAGCATCAGATATCCTCTGTCGAACGCAACCGCGCCGCACTCCAATCCGACGTGTGCATTCGGGAGCGCGATACCCGTATCGGACGTGCGACAAGCATGGCCTTCCGCGATGCCGAGCTTCACGCCGTCCGCTTCATACTCTCCGAGGAATTCCAGAACGGCTTCGGGATCGATTGTTGTTCCCGCCATGAGGAAAACATCGCGAAGCTGCTGCCTGTAGTGACGGAGAATCGTCCGGAAATATTGGGTGTCTGCGTGTGCGGTTTCGACGATAGCCGCGGGTACACCATCCGCTTCCGCATTCAAACGCTGGATGAGCCTGTCCCCTTCCGCAACATCGCTGATACCGAAGTAAATCGCCGAACCGAAACCCGTCTTATGCATGTTCGGCGGCAGGAAGTGTGAGATGGCTGCCGTTGTCTGCGTGACGATGCGCGGTCCATGTTCCGAGAACTGAAGCATGAACGGAATGTCATTTTTCTCCATGTGTTCGAATGTGTCTCTCGCATTCATTTCCTGCGGAGGAGCTTCGTCCCAACCGCGCTGACAGAACATATTGACGATTTCTCCCGCCGATTGACCGGCAAGATCCGCCCAGCCCACGACGCCGACGCACGTTCCTCCTTCGTCCTGCACGACCGCCACCATGTCATCCTCGACGTACGAGAGAACAATCCGCGCTTCTTCGACGGTCGTCGACGGTTTGACCGTCGGCGCGGTGTTGTAGATCTTGTCGCATTTGCTGAGATGCTGGCGCAGTTCCACATTCAGATCATCATCGAGATACGGCGGCGGAACGAACATCACGCCGTACCGGCTGACGGTCTCGGGCATATGGAAGAACATATTGTGATCGCGCAAAAATGCCTGCAGCGCTTTCCCGGGATTGCTCGCCTCGTATCTGCGCAGGAACGGATACTGTTCGAAGTATTCGGGCTTGTCATATCCCGGCCAGATGCCGTCCATCGCGGATGTCATGCCGGGATAGGGGTTCGGCGGTTTGTGCTTGCCGTCGATCTCATATGGTTCCACTTCGAATTCTTTGCGATGAATGGGGCTATCGAGAAAAGCGAGAGCGGGATCCGCGCCGAACTTTTTTTTCAGGCCCATGTATTTGGTCTCCGCAGTTTTCAGAAAATCTTCGATGTCCGGCGTCGAAACGCCATTGCGCAGAACATAGTCTCTCTTTTTGAGGTATGCCGCCTGGAATTCAACATATGATTCCTGAAAATCTTTCAGTTCCGTCGGCTGCGCGCTATGCAGAAGGGATTCGATGATATCCCGCGTGGCATTGTGTGTCCCGAGAGCGAGTTGTTTGAAATCTTTCAACTCCCTCGCTTCAGCCAGTGTAAAATTTTCCAGTATGGCCATAAAGGAGTATATTCTGAACTAAAATGATATTTTTGTCAATATAAACGGCCCCCTCTCGGGAGCCGCAGAATCGTTCATTCAATAGCTTACGCCCTCTTCTTCGACGCCGAGGGCTTCTTGGTCTTCGCCGCGGCCGTCTTCGCCTTGGACACCGTCTTCTTGGCCGACTTCATCGCGTGGCCCGTGCTCTTCTTGATCATCGACTGGAGATCCTTGCGGAGCTTGGTCGCGTTCGAGTTCACGTACTTCTTGGCTTTGCCGAAGTTGTCCTGAACGACGTCGCTCTTCACGAATTCCTGAACTTCTTTGCCGATCTGTTTGCCGTCTTTCTGAAGATGTTTGGCGAGGATTTTGCCTGCAGCTTCCGCATCCTTGGCTCCGGAGAGTTCCTCTCGGAGTTTGGTGTTGGAGAAGACGTAGCCGGCCATCGCGCCGCCGAGGGCCCCGAGGAGAAGAGAGAGTTTGCGCATAGTCATGCGGGGAAAGGAATCAGGGAGCTAGTATAAGCAATTATGTAGACGAATGCGAGCGGGAAATCTTGCGTTACAGATATTCTTTCACTCCATTGAGCTGTTCTGCCGTGAGGATTTCCAGCAATTCTTCATCCGTCGCTCTCCGCACGCCGTCCGCCGATCCGAACCGCTGGAGGAGTTTTTGCCGCGTGTCGGGTCCGATCCCGGGGATCACGTCGAGCCTCGAGAGCATCGCGCTCTTCGTCACGCGCTTGGTGCGGTGGCGGTTGGCAAAGCGATGTGCCTCGTCGCGAAGCCTCATGAGCAGGAATTTCGCGGGGCTGTCTTTGGGAATCAATAAGGAAACTGACTTCCCCGGCACGAAGACTTCCTCTTCCCTCTTGGCGAGACCGATGACGGGGATATCGAGATGCAGATCGTGCAGTACTTCCGTCGCGACGCCGAGTTGTCCTTTGCCGCCGTCGATCACGAGCAGATCGGGAACAGCACTCAGGCTCACGTCGATCTTGTTCTGCACGGTATCGTAGACCATGACGAGTTTGTCCTTGAGGGTCGCATCCTTCTCCGTTTTTTCGAGAATCACGGGCGGCGCCTTGATCACATGCCGGAACCCGATGGAAGCGTAATAGAGCTCCAATGAGGGATTGATGAGAGTATAGACTTTGCCCTTCTTGAGGGGGCGGAGAAATAGGCGGACGAGAAATTGTCCAAGCTTCCCCCCTCTGTACGTCTCGTTCACCCAGACAGATTGAAGCACGGTAACGCCGTCTTCGTGGAGGCATGCGAGTCCGATGATTTCTCCCTGCTCGCGCGCGACGAAGAATTCTTTGTAATCGACGGGACCCTGCACGCATTCTTCTTTGCAGTCATCGACGATTTTCTGCAGGGTTTCCTGTTCGGCTTTGCGCGACCTGCCGAAGGTCACGCCCTCTTCGTTCCACCGCTCCTCTTCCAGACTGAATCCTCCCGCGGCGTGGCGCAGCCTGCGGGTCAGCACCTCCTTGAGCGCACGGTAGTCGTCGACGACGCCGCTGCTCATCGTGTGAATTGTGAAACTGCGGTAGTGCTCGTTTTTGGGCTTGCCATGGACGAAGACGACCATGCTCCCGACTGTTTCGGTGCCGCCGGTGTGCGAGATGTCGTACCCCTCGATGCGGTCGGGAACTCTCTGGAGTTCGAGGAGGGATGAAAGTTCCGCGAGAGCGTTTTCGGTGTTGCGCTGATCCGCCTCCCAGCTCGCCTCGATCTGCTTCGCCTTCTCCTGCGCATTCTGTTCCGCCAGCTCAAGCAGCTGCGATTTGTGTCCGCGCTCGGGAATGAGGACCTTCACTTTACGCACGTGATTTTCGCTGAGGAGCATCTCGAACGCCTCGCGGCTGGGGAAGTCCTCGCCGACGATCACCGCGTCGGGAATGTCGGCCGCCGCTTCGTAGTACTGCGGGAGAAATTGTTCGAGCACGTCGGGCAGACTCTCGGCCCGGCCCATGAGCGAAAACTGTTCCTCGCCGATGAGTTTACCGTTGCGCTTATGCAGGAGAACGACTTGGACTTTTCCCGATAGCAAAGCCAATCCGAAGATGTCGACGTTTTCGCCGGACGTATCGGAGACAATCTGGCGTTCCTGCATGCCTTCGATCATTTTCAGCACATCACGAATCTGCGACGCCTTTTCGAACTTCCGCTCCGCGGCGGCCTTCTGCATGACTTCTTTGGCCTGATCAATGACGGGTTTGTAGTTCCCTTTGAAGAACTCGACGACGCGTTCGATGCGACTCTTGTATTCCTCCGGCGACATGACGCCCGCGCACAGTCCGCAGCACTGTCCGATCTGATATTCGAGACACGGCCGCAACTTGGAAAGAGCGTCACCCTGAGCTTGCCGAACGGGTGACGACGTCATGGATTCGGCAGGCTCACCATGACGTGCGGCCTTGTTGAGTGCATCGATCGACTGCTGACACGCGCGGAAGCAGAAGAGATCATTAAGCATATCGAGCGTTTTCTTCGTATCGTAGTTGCTGATGAACGGTCCGAAGTACCGCGCGTTGTCTTTTTCCATCTGCCGCACGACATCGATGTGCGGATACAAATCCTTGAGAGTCGCCCGGACGTAGACGTAGTTTTTGCCGTCCTTCATCAGGATGTTGTACTTGGGCCGAAGCTGCTTGATGAAGTTGGTCTCGAGGACCAATGCCTCAAGTTCCGAATTCGTGACTGTTGTTTCGAAGTCCGCGATCTGGGCGATGAGTGCGAGCTTCCAGGGACCCAGACCCTTGTCGGCTTCCTTTTGTACGTAACTCTTCATGCGGCTGCGCAGATTCTTGGCCTTTCCCACGTACAACACACTTCCCTCACTGTCCTTCCAGCGATAAATGCCCGGACGGTCGGGAACTTTGGAAACACGACGACGAAGGGAGGAAAGGTCCTGAGGCATCGGTAATATTTTACAGAGATTAACCCTGAAAGAGGAAGAAAGAGTGAAAATCTTACGTAAAATCTCAAACTACAAGGTTACAAACCTCAAGGAAGTCACAAGAATCAACAATGCAAGAAATCAATAAACCTTGGCCTCTTGGGAACTTGAACTTTCCTTGAGGTTTCGCACCTTGAGGTTTAATTTTCAATATTGACCATTTGTGGCTTATCTCTTAGACTTTCACCGTATCTGGCCGCTCTAGCGGCGCGATTTTCTTTCTCCAAACTCTATGAATACGCTGATGCTCGAATGGTTTGCTCCGGTGCTCGCGGTCGCCGGCCTCCTCTATAGTCTCGTTTTCTGGGCGGAAGTGAAGCGTGCTCCGGACGGAACGGCCGCCATGCAGAAAGTGGCGAAGTCCATTTCCACGGGTGCCCGCGCGTTCATCAGGCGTCAGTACCAGACGATCACGATTCTGTCGGTCGCCGTCGGCGTCGCCATGATCGTCGTCTACGGACTGTCCGGTGACTGGCCGCACGGCTGGGAAATCGGCGGATCGTTCCTCCTCGGTTGTCTCTTCTCGGGACTCTCGGGCGTGGTCTCCATGATCGTCGCGACCAAGGCCAACCTCAAGACTGCGGCCATCTCCAAGAACGGTCTCAACGCGGCTCTCCAGATGGCGTTGCGCGGCGGAACGGTGTCCGCGATCGTCATTACTTCCCTCTCGCTCATCGGTATCAGCGGACTCTATCTCTTCTATCGCTTCATGTTCGATGCGCCGGTCGAGAGCATTCCGAAACTGATCATCGGCTACGGATTCGGCGCGAGCTTCGTCGCTCTCTTCGCGCAGCTCGGAGGCGGAATCTACACGAAGGCCGCTGACGTCGGCGCTGACTTGGTGGGCAAAATTGAAGCGGGCATTCCGGAGGACGATCCACGCAACCCCGCCGTCGTCGCCGACCTCGTCGGTGATAACGTCGGTGACTGCGCGGGGCGCGGCGCGGACCTCTTTGAATCGATCTCCGCGGAAAACATCGGAGCGATGGTGCTCGGTGTCGCGCTCTACCCCGTCTTCGGACTCAAGGGAATCCTTTTCCCGCTGGTCCTCCGCGCGATCGGACTCGTCGCCGCGATCATCGGCGTCTACAGCGTGAAAGTGAAGAAGGGCGAAGCCCCGATGAAGGCCATGACCCGCGGTTTCTGGGTCACCGCCATCCTCACGACAATCGCCCTCTTTTTCTGCTGCGCGCTAATGCTCAACAATGCGGCCACCACGACGGTCTCCGGCGCGCTCTCCAGCGTCTTCGACACGAACAACTCCGCCATGTGGTTCTTCTTCGCGGGTCTCGCGGGAGTTCTCTGCTCCGTCGCATTCGTCTACATCACGGATTACTACACGGGTAAGCAGCACCGTCCGGTGCAGGCGATCGCCGAGGCCTCCAGGACCGGCCACGCCACCAACATCATCACCGGCACGGCCATCGGTATGGAATCGACTGGTCTCTCGGTGCTCACGGTATGCGCCGCGCTCTTCGGATCACACTGGCTCGGCACGCAGACGGGTATCGACGGAGGCGGAATCTACGGAACGGCGGTCGCAACGATGGGAATGCTCGCGGTCGTCGGATATGTTCTCTCGATGGACATGTTCGGACCCATCACGGACAACGCCGGCGGTATCGTGGAATTCTCGAAAGCTCCGGAAGAAATGCGTGAAGTGACGGACGAACTTGATGCTGCGGGCAACACGACGAAAGCTCTGACCAAGGGCTACGCCGTCGGCTCCGCCGCACTCGCCGCATTCCTCCTCTTCTCCGCCTACATGGAAGAAGTCAACATGACGGTCGTGAACCTCGCGGATGTGAACGTCTTCGTCGGCGCCTTCCTCGGCGCAATGGTCGTATTCTTCTTCACGTCGCTCACGATCCGCTCCGTCGGACGCGCAGCCGGCGTCATCGTCGAAGAAGTGCGCAGACAGTTCCGCGAAACGAAGGGCCTCATGGATGGTACCGCGGAACCCGACTACGCCGCATGTGTCGACATCGCGACCAAGTCCGCCCTGCGCGAAATGATCCTCCCCGGCGTCCTCGCCATCGCGGCTCCGGTCGCAATCGGTCTGCTCCTCGGCAAGGAAGCCGTCGCAGGACTCCTCATGGTCGGTACGATCGTCGGCGTGCTCCTCGCCTGCTACCTCAACAACTCGGGCGGCGCATGGGACAATGCCAAGAAGTACATCGAATCGGGCGCGTTCGGCGGCAAGAAGAGCCCCGCGCACCAGGCTGCCGTCACGGGCGACACCGTCGGCGATCCCTTCAAGGATACGGCCGGCCCGAGTTTGCACGTTTTGATCAAACTGTTCTCTACGCTGACACTGGCGCTTGCGTCACTGTTTATTTGAGTTGCATGAGCTTCGTTAGCTTCTTTAGCTTCATTAGGGATTCCCTAACGAAGCTTTTGAAGCTGATGCAGCTAACGAAGCTTTCCATTAGCATGTGAAGCATGGCACCCACTATCACTGCATTAATTCTTAACACCAAAGCCGGCCGCTCGGCAGCCGAGTGCGTGCTTGATCTCAAAACCCAGACGGTGAACGGCGTGATGGAAATTTTCGTCATCGACAATCATTCCGGCGACGACTCGGTCGGCATCCTCCGCAACCGCCTCCGTGGAATAGACAGCGTGCGGATTCTCGAGACGCCGGACAACCTCGGCTTCGGGAAAGGGTATGACACCGGTATCAAGCGCGCGGCGGGCACGTACATTCTCATCAACAACCCCGTGAAGCGTCTGGAACCCGGAGCATTGCAGGCGATGATCGACAAAATGGAACGCGAGCCGGACATCGGTATCGTTGCGCCCAAGCTCACACATGGCGATGGCACCGCGCGCCTCTCTCCCCGCGCGTTCCCCCATCTGTTCGACGTGGTGATCAAGCGGACGGCATTGAGCAGAGTGTTCCGCCGCCAGATGCAGCGCTATCTTCAGCTCGACGAGAGCCCCGACAAAGAACGCGATACCGATTGGGTGGGGGGAGGGTGCATGCTGCTGCGCAAAAGCATGCTCGACAAAGCGGGAACGTTCGACCCGCGGTTCTTCCTCTTCTTCGAGGACATCGATCTCTGCCGGCGCTGCTGGGAAGCGGGCTTCCGGGTCGTGTACTTGCCGCAGGCGTGCGCGACGGACCGCAAGAAGCGCTTCAGTGAAATGCCGGCCATCCAGATGCCCTTCAAGAGAGTGGGCCGGGCACACATCGCGAGTGCCGTCAGATACTTCTGGAAGTGGAAAGGAAAACCTCTGCCTCGCTAAGAATGAAGTCCCAAGTCTTCAAACCTTAAGGAAGTCTCAAGGGACCACGTAAATAAGGCTCCAATAGACTTGTATCCTTGAAATTTGCGTCTTCCCTGATGTTTGCAACCTTGATACTCGATTCTTGATTTGACCTGTTAGGTCAAATCCCTTACTCTCTGAGTCCCAATTCGGGGATTTCGTATGGATATGCTCGTCCTCCAGGCATCGGCTCGCTCCAAGGACAATACCGTCAAGGCACTGCGCCGCGCGGGACAAGTCCCCGGCGTCGTCTACGGCAATGCGGACAATACGACGATCCAGCTGGAGGAAGTCGCGCTCAAGAAGGCCTACATCAAGGCCGGAGAAAGTTCCCTCGTCGAACTCGACGTCGGCGGCAAGAAATTGCCGGTTCTGTTCCATGCCATTGATTTTGATCCCGTATCCGACCGCATGATCCACGTCGACTTCTACGCCGTCGACATGAAGAAGGAGGTCGAAACCGAAGTACACATCCGCTTCAGCGGCGAGGCGCCGGCCGTGAAGGAATTAGGCGCGATCCTCGTGACCGCTCTCCACGCCGTCAAAGTCCGCTGTCTCCCCGCCAATCTCCCCCACGATCTCGAAGCCGATCTGTCCAAACTCGCGGAGTTCGGTTCGACGCTGACGGTTGCGGATATCAAGGTCCCGAATGACGTCGAAATCCTCAATGCCAAAGACGATGTGATCGCGATCGCTCAGGAGCCGAGAGCCGAAGAGGTTGAGGAAGCACCTGCGGCAGCAACACCGGAAGGTGCCGAGGGCGCACCTGCGGGTGCCGAAGGAGCCCCGGCGGCGGAAGGCGCGGCAGCACCGGGTGCGGAGAAGAAACAGGAGAAGTAAGTGCTAGGGCTAGGATTAGGGCTTGGGAGAATGAATATCAGATTTTACGTTGGCATGAAATGATAAGACCGGAAATCATACGACCGATTTCCTGTGTTCTTTTAATGTGTACTGCAGCTTCTTCGGCAGTGATAAATAACAATGCAACAGCCAGATGTAATAGAGTTTCGGTTTCAGAACATTCTCCGCGAGCAATGACATATTTGTTTGCTTTATCGGCAAAAGTGTACCTGCCAAATCCTTCTGCTATGTTTGCAATGATACTGACGGATGATCGCCGTATTTGTGATGTCATTCCATACAACTCATCACGAGGAAATTTCTTTGTGAGCTGATAAATGTCTTTCACAAGCTGCAAACCCTGCTGCCAAACAATGAGATCTGAAAATGATTTCATGCGTATAACATATAATTTTTTCGCTGCTCGATTGCAGTTCAGGAAATCGAATTAAAGATAAAACAATAAAATACCGCAAGTCGCTGCGGAAAAACCTGTTCTGGATTGATAAAGAACACCCTAGCCCTAGCCCTAATCCTAGCGCTCATTTCTTCTTCGCTTTCTTCACCGTTTTCTTTTCCGGCAGCGGTCCGCGCAGCCACGCGGGAATCACGAGCGCGGGTTTGACGTTGGGGATCTGCGCGATGAGATCGAGATCCTCGAGCGCGATCTTGCCGATGAAGAGTTTGATCAGATCTCCTCCTTGCATCAGGTACTGCTCGATCGCGCGGAGTCCGCGGTAATACACGACCCCCTTCGTGAAGCCGCCCGGTTCTTCGGTGTTCGTCAGTCCGCGCTTGATGTCGATTGTTTTGTTGAGTGCTTTGCTTTGGTCATACCCGAGTTCTTCCACCAGATATTTCCGCGTCTCGGCGAAGGAATGCTCCATGGCGAACGCGACGGCGAGGATATTGCGCTCCGGCCCATGGCGCTTGTCGTGATAGGGGGGCAGGACGCGGTTCTGGCTGTAAATGGCCAAACCCTCCTGGGTATCCAGGTAATTGGCGAAGCCCCGGCGGAAGAGTCCGAAAGGCTGGTGATCCCCGTTCTCCGCGGTCAGTACGTGCGTCTCGATCTCATGGGCGATGAGAGCCTGAATATTCGCAGGCGAGAAGCGCGCGTCTCTGCGCAGGTAGATTTTTTGTCCGCCGACCGTGCAGCGCGCGACGAGATTGTCGCGGATCGCGACCGACCAGTCGTGCAGCCCGTACTTCGTCAGCACTTCCTCGAACATCGGCGCTACCTTGTCCGCCGTCAGCATGTCTGCGGGACGGGGGCGGATATCGCACGCGATGCGATTTCTGAGCGCGGATGATGCCGCGGTCAGGAGCACCGACGTCGGCACGCCGTAGAGCGCTGATGATGCCTCCGTGAATCTGCGGGCATTTCCCCTGTTTTTCAGCAGGGAGATGCGCTGTAGCAGCTCCCGGCGCTTCTTCTTAAAGAGAATACCCGGTGCCGAATCATCGAGCGACAGTGCGATGAGCCTCTCTTCGACTTCCTCAAGATTGATACCGATCGGCGCATAGTGAAAGATGGGATTGTAGTAAGGATCTTCTTCCGCGCGGTGCCACTCCTCCTGCAGGTTCTCCGGCTTCACGAATTTCAGCAACAGCAGATCCTCGTCGGCCTGCGAGAGAAACTTGTCGATGGCGCGGAGATCCTCCTTCACGGTCGGGCGAACGAGCGCGGCGTCGGCGGTCTTGGACGGATCGATGAGGAAACCGGTTAAGTCGCGTCGGCCGATGATGGCGCGGACGGATGCGGGAGTCACCGGTCCGGAACGGACGACCGTCTGGATTTTGCGTCCGCCGAGCGAAAACTTCACTCTGAACGCCTTCTCCCCTTCCTCGGTCTCGATCACTTCCGTCGCGTCCGCGCGCTGGAGTTCCTGTATCAGTTCGGGGGCGAAGATCGTGCGTTCCACGTCCGACGCAATGAGTGCGGGGACCTCGAGCGTCGCACCGTCGCCGCTGATCGAGATGGTTTCGCGTGTTCCGAGAATCGGGCGTCCGGGTTCCTGTATCGCCTTGCGCGATACGACCTTCGCGCCGAAGAGATCCTGCGCGAGGCGCACGCCCTTTTCGGGCGTCGATACGCTGAGGCCCCCGACCCGTTCGAGCCGGGCGCGCAGCGGCGCCAGATTGGCGACCTGCACCATGAGTCCGGCACGCGCGTTCACTTCGAGGAGGACCGGCCCCTGCTCCGCGTCGATCGTCAGGTCGACGGCGAGATAGCCGATGTTCGTGACGTACTGGATTTTGGAAGCGACGAGCAACAGTTCGTCCCAGCCGGGAATGACGATTCCCGCCGGAGAACCGCCGTGCGGCAGTTCGTGGACGATGCGGTTGTACTGCGTCGCATGCGTGGTGACGCCCTTGGCGATATCGATGCCTACGCCGATGCCACCCAAGTGCACATTGGCCTTGCCACGACTCTCGACCGTCGGGATGCGGATCATCGCCATGACGGGCACGAGGTTGAAGACGACGATGCGGATGTCGGGCAGACCCGCGGGGCGGAACGGCGCGAACGCTTCGTCGGCGACAAGGATTTTTTCGAAGAACGCGGTGTCGGGCATACCGTTCACCGAAAATTTTCCGTCGAGGATGTCCTCGATGTGTTCGCGCATCTGCTTCTCCGGTACGGGTTTCTTTCCCTCGAGGAATTCCCCGTTCCTGCGGCCCTTCAGCACGAGGATTCCTTCCCCGCCGAAGCCGTAATTCGGCTTCAGGACGCACTGATCCGGCAACTGCGAGAAGTCGAAATTGCGCAGCTGCTGGTGATCCTCGATGCGGCCGTAAATCTTGGCGACGGGAATGCCGCGCGCGGCGAGAAAGGCCTTCGTCTTGAGCTTGTCATCCGCGAGCGCGACGGCTTTGCGCGGATTGAACGGCTTGATATACAAAAGATTGCGCGCATTCAGCCCCAGAACGCCGCGACTTGAATGAAAAGGAAAGACGGCCATGTTTGAGGAAGTATAGCAGAAAAGCAGAAATAGATTCTTGCATTCAAGATGCTTTTAAAGCTCCAAAGAGCAAAATGGCGAATGAATTCCATGAGTCGAGACCGGGAGTGTCATGGTGAGGTGCTCCCACAGGAGCCACGAACCATGACACGCAGAAGCAAGGAGTGTGTCGCAGTTCGTGGCTCGTGGTTGAGATTTCCACGAGCACCTCACTGTGACACAATTTTTATTCCTCTTCCTGCAAATGCTTGAACACTTCGCGGAAGCGGAAGTATTCCATCAGTCTCAGTCCCGTCCAGCGGCCCAGGAAAATGTCGGCGACGATGGTCAGCAAAATCAATTCGGGATACGCGAGAATCATCGACTGGAAGACGTTCCACTGCACGATGAAGACGCAGATGAGCGCCGCGACGATCGTCTCGACGACGCCGAGAATCGCGGTGTACCAGCCCTGTTCGGTTTTGAGGTTGAGGAAACTTTCGGAGAGCGTGCTCATGATGAGCAGGATGAAAATCGTTTCGCGCGAGAACGTCGCTCCGTAGAACGCGCCGAGACCCATGAGCAGCAGCAGCGTGATGCTCACGACGGTCAGAATCACCGCCATCTTCGGGATGTACAGGAGCCGCCAGCGGCGCATGAGCGCGCGTGTCGCGTAGCCCGTGAAGAGAATGAAGACGAGGAACGCGACGCCCTGCTGCCAGCCGAGCGCGAGGAAGCTTAGGGCAATGATGGATGGCGTGTACAAGCCGAATGTCGTGATACCGATGACCTGCTTCAGGAACGTCAGAATCATCGCGATCACGGGGAGCACGAGCAGGAGAATGACGGTCTGACTGGGGACGCCGCTCGTCACCATTGCATTCACGAGGGAAGACAGCAGATTCCACGGCCGCAGTCCCGCGGTCGACTCATCGATGCGCAGGTTCTCGATGTCACGCTGCTCGATCTGTTGAAGGAACGTCGCGATGTCCGGCGATGTCAGGAGCGGATGCAGGGCCTCGACGTGGGTCAGAAGAATCTGATCCGGATGCAGGACCGAGAACGGTCCGCGGGCGATGCGCGCGAGCGTCGGGAGACTGCTGTCGGTGATGACGACGATCGTCTGGTTGCCGATGCCGGCCTGAAGTTCTTCGTTCTCCTGAAAGGCACGCATCAGCGACTGCAATCCGGTGATGCCTTCAGTCCAGATTGCGATGGCGTTGGCATCAGCGAGCGTTGCGGCCTGTTCGCCCAATAACTGCGTCAAAGCCTCCTCCGCGCCAATCGGGCTCGGAGAGGGAGGGGGCTGCAGCAGGCGCAGATACACTCCGGCATCCGCGGCCGTCTGCTGATGGATCGCGAGTTTGTCGGGTGCCACGGATGTGTCGGCAATCATCACGATCTTGCGCGCGTAGACGATCACCATATGCGTGACTTCATCTGTGATTTCCTCGCCGCTCGCGAGGCGCGTACGCACGATGAGGCGAAATGTCAGCGTTCCCGCGCTGTCGGGAGTGTAGACGGCTTCGACGCTGTCGCTGATCGGCTGCGTGCGCCCCTCGAGGAACCACTGGTACCGCATCTCCGGACCGTTCGTGCGCGAGAGCGACGCATCGAGAACGACCGTGCGCCCGACGGCGACGTCCTCCGGACCCGAGATGACAGCATCGATGAACGGCACTTCGGACGGAATCTCATCCTCCGCGTTTTGCGCGAGTACTGGCGAAAAAATAGATAGTATCACCATGCCACCCGCTACGGACGCGAGCAGTTTTTTCATCTCAGGCTGCGCGGGAGGAACGCTCGTGCATGAATGCTTTACGCACTCTCCCCTTCTTCGTATGAAGTTCCTTGAAGCGCAGGAGTTGCGGTTCGAGTTTTTCGACGCAGCGGTCGATCGCCTCTACCACCGTCGCCTTGCGTGACTCCGCACGGAGAATCTTGCGCGGAAGCTCCACCGTAATCATCACTTTCACTTCATCGCTGACCTTCTTGGTCGGACGCCGCTCCGCCTCGACGCGGATCACCGACGATGCGTCCTTCAGCCGTCTGCAGTACGTCGCCATTTTGCCGATTTTGCGCGCGAGCAACAGCAGTTCCTCGTCCGTATAACGCAGACCTTTCTCGAAGTGTTCGATATGCATGGAATAAAGTGTGGAAAAATCACACGCATTCTAACACAGCTCTCTGCCAAAAACCCGTGGTTGCCGTTTTTGCATGAAAATGCTATAATTAAAGCACATACACATACCATCTATGCCCAGAGAAAATCCTACCAAGGTGGATCAAAAAATCGACGCCGTTGAGGCTGAGCTGAGAAAGGCGGCGGAGAATGGCAACGTGCAGAAGCGGGAAATCGACGAGGTCGTGCCGGATTTCGATGAACTGCAGAATCTTATAAAGTCCGAACAGAAGGAAGTCGTTCTCGGCTCGCGCCAGGAACTGCTTGATCTGCGCAAGACGGTGCAGGCTACAAAAGAAGAAACTGAAGACCTCACAATAAAAAAACAGGTTGAAGCCACCCTTGAACGGGAGATGCAAGAAACAGAAACAATGTTTCAGGAGAAAACAGAAACACCTGCGACAGAAGCCATCCCCACCGAACTCAAAGAGCGTTTTAAAGGCGTGTCTGGCAAATTTGGCGAGATTATGAAAATGGCTGCGGAATTCTTCGCCCAGATGCGGGAAATGTTTTCGGACATGGGAATAGATTTCCTTCAATTCCTCGCCGACATGAACATCATGGGATCGGGGAGTTTTTTCCGCAATCTGATGAAGTCAGAGAAGGTCGTTCTGAAATCCAGACTCAACGAACTGGGCATTCAAATCGAACCGATCGATCCTACTGATGCGGGAAGAAATAAAAGTCTCGAAAGGCAGGCGTACGGCAAATTGAAAACTGCGTACAGCAAGGAATGTCTCGACCGCCTGAAAGAGGAAAAAGCGAAATATGACGCAGAGACTCTCGCGCAGAAAGCGGCTCCCGCTACCGCACCTGTGGCGGCCACAGCGACCCCCGCCGTTGCACCCGCTGTCGCCCCTGTGCGCAAACCGCCTACGATCGCGGACATCCGAACCGAGTATGCCTACGAAACATTTCTCGGTGAACGTATTGATGGCAATCCCGGTCTGACGACCGGCATCAAATCGCTGACGGTGGAGGTTCTGGTAGAAAAGATGCTGTCCTATAATCCGCGCCAAATCGTCGCTCCGCCTGCGGTTAAGCCCCCAACGCAGACCCCACCTGAAATCGTAGCTGCCCAGGGCACTTAATACAGGCCAAAGGACGGAATAACTAGGCAATAGGGCTGTTTTTTGCTATAATTAATGGATTTCATACCAACATCCACATGGCTCCCGGTGATGTACAAAGAGCGCCCAGTCCCGGCCCCCTCCCGACGCCGGAAAAGCTGACACTCGACGAGATAAGCTCGCAGCTGCAGATTCTTCGTGCGAAATTGCCACCTGAAAAAAACGACCAGCGAAACTCCATCAAAGAGCAGATCAAAGCGATGATGGGGCCGCTGCGCGAACAACTGGGGACGGCAAGCCCTGAAATGATCAACAATGTGCAGAAAGAATTGGACGCTCTCCGCGGCATATTGTCGGTGACGGAGCAGCAGGAAGTGACGCTGCCCACCGTCGAGGAAATCCTCGAAAAGTGGAAAGCGAACACCGTGTCTTTCGAAAAGCCGGCGGAACAGAGCCGCGTTGTGAATACTCTCGAAGCGATGGGCGTCGGAAGAATGCTTTCCGGAATCGGCGACATCGGCGGAAAAATCGGCAAGTTGTTCAAAGAACTGGGCGACTATCTCAGGCCTTTCTTCGAATCCATCACGGACAATCTGAAAGGCTTCATGCCGGTCGAAATGATTCCCTTCATTGGTTTGTTCGCGGAGAAGAACCCCGAGACGCGCAAACTCTTCGACAATATCAAGGGCGTCTTGCCCGAGGGCATATCGCTCTTCGAGAACGGCAAAGCGAAGGATGCCATCGCGTCGCTCAACAAGCTGTACCGCGACATTGGCCGTATTACCGGACAGCAAGCCGCCGCGTATCCCATGGGCGATTACATCCTGGATCTGATCAGCAACAGATTCCTCAAAACCGAATCGCTGCCGGACAATGCAAGCGGCAAGAAAGTGCTGTCGCTGCAGGACATCGTGACGGCCGCGACGGAATTCAACGCGAAGAAAGAAGCCGAGAAAAAGCCGGCTGTACCTGCAGTCGAGCCCGCAAAACCGGTCCAGGCTCAGCCAGTCACAGCAACTCCTCCCGTTGCACTATAAATGCATTACACTTTTTCCCATTCGGCCTACAACGCTGAACAGGAACGCCGTCTCCTGCGGGAGCAGGCCGCGCCGACGTTGCGCCAAAAAGCGCTGACGATTCTTCCGCATGAAGCGACGGACGAACAATTGCAATCGCTCGTTGCGGATATCGAACAGAGTAAGGAATCGAATATTCTCGAATCCGTGCGGGCACAACTCGAATCGATGAAACCGCAGGAGCGGCTGATCGTATCGGAAAACATGAAGCGGCTGCAGGCGTTCATCGACGCGCGGCACTCCTCGGCGGAAAGTCTTCGGAAACTGCGCGTTGAGACCGCATCACTCGCGCTGCAGATTGATAGTACTGCCAGACCGGCTGCCGCTCCTCGCACCAGAATCCTGACGGATATCGCGCAGTTAAGCGACCGGCCAGCGCAGGAGAATTACATCGCTGGTCTGCGGCCGTTTCACCTCGAACCGCTGATTCAGGAACTCTCGCAACTCTCGTCTACTCCTCCCCTGTTCCGCGAATCATGGTTCCTCGCCGCGATCGAACGAAGGATCAACGTCGAGGCGCCAGCAGAGCGCGAGAAACTGCGGCCGCAGTTTGATGCCGCAAAAAAGAAGATCGATGCGGACGAAACGTCGCTGATCAGGCGCTCGAGGCCCTGATGCCCGACGGCATGTCCACGAACGCCAAACGCATCGCGGGCGGCGTTGCCGCAGTCGGCATCGTCGGACTGCTTGGCGCATGGTTCCTCAGTGCGCGGCGCAAGGCGGCGGAGCGCGTGGCGGAATCGGGAGATGCGCGGTCAGCAGCGCTGGATCTTGCGAAGAAAGCCGGCCGCGGTATGTTCATGAGCCAGCTTCTTGGCTGGGGAGTCGGGCTCGGAGCACTCGTCGGCGGCGGGCTCTTCCTCAGCTGGTACTTCAGAAACAAAATCGACAACCTCGTCGGCGACGCCCGCGCCAAAATCAGCGGATTCATCGACAGAGGAGAGCGATTGGCAGAACAGGGGCGGCAGAAAATCGACAGCGCCGGGGACAGTGCGCAGACGCTCCGGGAGGATATTGCGCAACGCAAAACCGAACTGGAAACAACCGTAGCAGAACGCGGGCCCGACGCCGTCGAAAGCATTCAGGAAATCGCCGCTCTCGCCCTGATCGAAAAAGTTCTGCCGATGCAATTCGACGTCGCGGAAAAACTCGGCAAAGAGAATCCGAACGAATTCATGGCCAAAACGAAAAATATCGTCTCGCTCGTCTGGCGTCAGGGTGACAGAGTCAAGCTCGACCTTTTCACGTCGTGCATGGGGGCGAACGATACGGAAAAAAACGTCGACGCATCGCTGCTGCGGATCTTTTCGGACTTCGACAAACTGCCCGAGGGCGAAAAGAAATCATGGCGCGAGGGTTTCCGCTTCTTCGTCGCCTATCTTGAAAAGAATAGAGGATCGATTGAGAGCAACGCCAAGCTTTTTGGCAGGAAAACGGAAGAGCTGACGCTGGGGCAGGCAATGAACTTCTTTGCACAGATCCCCACGGCGCTCGGCAACATGGCAGGCGACATGAAAGCGGCGATGCTCGACATCTTTGACCGTAAAATGCCCGACATCGATTTCTCCAAGGTATTCAATGCGGAGACCTATACCAACGCCACATTGAAACATCTCATTCTTCCCCTCTCGGGAGAAGAACTCGAAACGCTCACACCCAAACGTCGCGGAGAGATCGCCAAGGATGCCGAAAAGGTCGTGGAATTCTTCACGATCGGATCAGCCGCGAACATCACGATAGCAGACGTGCGGCGAGAAGATGCCATCCCCGCGACATGGAAGGAGGACGACAAACTGAAAAAAGAATTCGAGAAGCCTTATGAGATGGTCCGGAAGCTTTGTGAAGAAGTGCAGAACGAAAAAACGCGCATCGCATTGCAGGAAGCGGTGTTCATCAAAGAAAACGAGCTGACGGAGGATGCTGAATTCGATACCGATCGTCGCATCATCGCCGAGTACAGCCGCATCATCGACAACGGCGAACTCAGGCTGCCCGACGCGCTGCAGCTGTATACGATGCTCAGGGGCGACGCGACCGCGAGGCCGCTGCTGTCCTTCAAAGCAATCGATCTGCTTGGCAAATACGGTACGCCCCAGACGAAGGACCTCGCGATCGACCGTTACTTCGAGCTGGGAAACAGGCTCGCCGATGCGGCCGTTTCCGACATGGATCTGGAAGGATTGAATCTTTCCGACGATCAAAAGAGGGAACTCCGCAACGTCGGGCTGTATGTGCAGTCCGAATTTATGGAAGAAATGAAAGAACTGTGGCTCTGGTATGCGGAACTCTGGGAACACAACCCGGAGATCGCGGCGCTGCTGACCGGAGCGGTCGCCGCCCCGACACTGCTCGTGGGAGGCAAACTGACGCTGACCGGAATGCGAACGCTCAATCAGTTCCGCTGGAACGGCGTGCAGAACCTCATCGACATGGGGCCGGACAAACTGATGGCGAAATACAACCTGCGCAGCATCGAGCAGGCGGAACAATGCATCGATCACCTGCGCAGTCTCGTCGCCCGTGCATCGCAGCGAAGCGTACTCGGCGATCTCATGTTCAAGCGATGGGGTCTGGCGAAGGAAGCGCGTACCGCCGCAAGCGCAATCCGCAGCGGCAGACTTCCCGAGGCAGTCGCCGCCCAAGTTCGCGCTGCGCAACGGGCAAGCCGTCCGCGCGTGTACGTGATTCGGCGCCCCGGGTCCGCCGCGACAGAAGCCGCTTCCACCGTCGCGGAAACAACCGCTCCGATCGCCGATGACGCCGCGCGCCTCACGCAAAGCGCGGCTACCACCGCGGACGAAGCGCGTGCTGCAGCCACCGTCACGGAAACCGCCGAAACAGTCACGCCGATCGCCGATGACGCAGTGCGCGCAACGGAAACAATCGCAGAAAATACAGATACCGCCGCGAGGTCCGCAACCGACATCGTCGAATCGCTCGACAACGGAAAGCAGCTCCTGAGTCACGGACCAACCAAGTACCTGCTCAACGGAAACAACGCCGATGAAACGGCGAAGCTGCTCCAGGCGGCGCACGAAGTCCACGGTCTCGCGGGTGCCAAGCGCGCCTCTCGCTATCTCCTCGCAATCGGCAACAACGTCGATGAGTCGCGCAGGGTCGCGATGTGCGCGCCCGAAGTGATCAAACTCGTCGCCGAAGGAACCTCCGGCAATCCCGCGGCCATCGCGCGCTTCCTCGGAACCGTCCCCACCAAAGCCGGCTTCGAAATCTCTGCCGAAGGATTCACGAAGACCATCGGTCAGATGTCCCGCTGGCAGAAGGCCGGCACCGGACTGCGCGTTCTCTACGGCGCGGGCGTCGCGGCCGAAGCGGGCATGCTCGCGTGGGACACGTACAATCTCGTGAATGCGATCGAGGAACGCAGGACGCAGCGCGCACAGCTCGCGGAGACCCTCAAGGGCATCGGTCTCGAATCGACGGACGGCGAAACCTTTGAAGGGTGCGGCGTCAAAGTAACGCTCTCCGAAGTGGAAAACACGGACGTCGAGGAGTATGCGTCCAAAGTCGCGCTCGGCTCCGCCGCGCTCGGCACGACGCTCATTCTCGGCCCCTCGGTCATGCTCGGCCCTCCGGGTCTCGTCATCGCTGGGGTCGTGATCACGGCCACCGTCGTCATCGGCGGCACGGCCAATGCGATGGAACAGCGCAAGCACCAGGAATTCCTGAAGAAGGCTCCCCACTGGCTACTCTCGATGATCGGCACGCATGCATTCATCGGACAAACAGAACATGAAACCATTCGCGAATACGGACCGGGCATCATGTCCCAGGATATTTTCCCGTCCACGTGGACCGAGGTCGCGCAGATGCTGTCACCCGTGCCCCTCCCCGGTGATTACCGCGTGAATCGTATCCTCAATGCGCGTGAAACGGTGCAGGACCGCGAGAAGCTCCGCGACAAACTGGTGCAGTCGATGTGCTTCCGTGCCATCGCGAACAACTACCCCGAATTGCTTACCGAACTCCCCGATCTTCAGGGCGTCAGCGGCGGAACGGTGGATGCGACAAAATCGCTTTATGGACCGGAGAGCGCATTCCTCGCGGCCGGCGGCGACTTCGAGAAAATTGTGCGCCCATACATCGTCATGCGCCTGCATACGGAGACGAAGGGCGAAAGCATCGACTTCGGGGCGACGCAGCGACTCGACATCACGGACAACCGGGGCGGATTCTTCGACGGGTCCTGGATGGGCATGGAGATGCCCACGGTATCGCAGTATGAACTTGCGGATGCGGTCGAAGAATCGATGCTCTTCTACGTGAATCACGTCCGTGAAGTGCGGTACCGGGAGCGCGTGAAGCAGATCGATCAGCTGATAACGGACAAGCGTATCGAACTCGAAGCGAAAACATCTCTTTCCCCCGAACAGCGAACCGAAGAACTGGCGCTCTTCGAAGCTGGCTGGAGGGAAGCGATCAGGGAAGAAGCGGACGAGAACAAAGACTCCGCTTATATCTTCAACCGCAACCCCGCCGAACTCCCCTCCTCCACTGATGGAATGACACTCGCGCAGCGCATGATCAGCGAGCGCACGGCACGACTCGACAACATGAAGACCGACGTTTCGGCTGCACAGGCCGCGGAAGGATGGACGCTGCCCTGGCTGAATCAGCCCGTCGGCATCTATGAATTCGCGAACGACTACATCCGCCCGCAATTCCGCGAAAAGGATCGGGAACGTCTCGTGCGCGAAAGTCCAAAGGCGGGCGAACCCTTCTCCTTCGACGAGCTTAACCAGATGGGCCAAAATTCGAGGGATTTCCTCGTCAACTTCCACAACAAGATCGCGAAGTGCGAGAAGATCGATGCCGAACTCGCGCAGGGCATCGGCTCGGATGAGCAGCTCAAGACGCTCGCGCAGGAGAACGGCGATCTCCTGGATTTCTACGTCAAAGTCTATAAAAACGCCGGTTACTACAACGACTACGTCCGCCACTGGCGAAACTACGACGCTCCGATCGTTAGAAACGGTTCACTAGCACTCGTCGAACAGATTCAGAAGTGGCGGGAGAACCGCTATCCGACGCTCATCCCCGAAGGCGTCATCAAGAGCTGGCAGCAGCGGGTAGCAGGCCGCCGGCTCGGGCCGCAGCAACAGCAGGCGCTGACCCTCGACTTTTTCAACCGAAACAAAACCGACGTGCGTCTCGAATCTTCGACTCCCGGTCAGGACCGCATCAGAATTCCCGGCGCCGATCTCTCGCGCGAAGGCGTGGTGATGTTCAGTTACGGCGGTTACATGGACTTCATCCGCAACGCGGTGAAGACCGCTCCGGCACAGGAACAGCCAGGGGAATTCCGGCTCTTTGACGACCGGGCAACCGATTCCACACTTCGTGGGACGCCCTTCGCGGCACTGAACCGTCCGGCACCCACCATCCGCCAAGAAACTGGCGCGGCGCAGGATGCGTACAGGAAATTCCTCGAAGGGGGTGACGCGTCGAAGTCGCTGTCGTACTTCGACATCGGTCTCACGCAGCAATCGCTCCTCTCGCTCGGCAGGCAATCGGAACTTCTTGCCGTCACGCCGCAGGAGCTACAGGCATTTATTCAGGAACTCAACGCTACGCCCGCAATGGTGAAGCTCGATACGCCGGAGTTCATCGTCGGACTCGCACTCGGACAACCGGGCGAAGACTATGCCCTGCTCCAGCAGCACATGCTGCAGTCGCGGCTGCTCGTCATCGTCGATCAGAATCCGCAGCAGCAGTCGCTCCCCCTCCGGATCCGCCCCTGATCTATGGCTACGGACAACAAACAGCATTTCCGGCAAACACTCGACCGCATCTCGAACGGCACAATCGTCACGCAGGAAGAACTGCATCTGCTCCGTACGCAGCTCGGGGCACTGAACGAAACGGAGCAGCAGCAGCTCAGCACCGCAATCGATGAATACAGCCGGACGCACAAGGACAAGCTCAAACAGGACGTGCAGACGGCATCCGCGCTTCTCGATCTCCGACAGCAACTCTCCGAACAGGCTGGACTGAGCACGGCCGATCATGCGAAGAATCTCGCGAGCGAATACGTCTTCAAACCCTTCACTAACCCAGACAACAGTGTGGGCCACAAAGTCGTGCACGGCATCGCCGTCGCGGTCGCGGCCCTCGGTCTCTATCGCCTGGCGAAGTGGGCCATCGGGAAGAAGAATGATTCGTTCCTCGGCAAAACCTTCAAGGTTCTCGGCCTGTCCGCGCTCGCGGCCGGCGCAATAACCTTCTTCGGCAGCAATCTCGAAGCGAGGCAGACGCCACCGCCTATCGAGCCACCCGCATCCAAGCCAAAACCCAAGCCTCAACCCAAAACGAAACGAAAGCCCACTCCCCCGGCCGAAACCAAACCGGAAGAGCCTGTAGAAGAAGCACCCGCGGAAACACCAGCCGGCGACAAACCGCTCTGGATCGACGACGAACGTCTCGAGGGCAAAGATCTGCTGAAGGGTTCGACCGAACTTTGTGTCGGCAATATCGCGGCCGGATTCGAACAGAGGGACATCAACGGCGAAGAGGAAGTGCTGCTGAACGTCAGCGGCAAAACCTACCGCATGAGCGGAGGTATGGGACTCCTCAAGTACAGCCAGTATCTCAAGGTTGCCCGCGCCGACGGCGGCGAACTTTATATTTACGGCAGCATGGGTCCGACGGGGCCGTCGAGCACGGGATACATCGAATCGGAGGAACTCAGGCGCGTCATAAAGCTCCTCGACGCGAGCGACAAGCCGAAAACGTCGATCACCGTGTCGTACTTCGATGCTGACAGGACTTCGAGAAACCGGTTGAAAAAAAGTCTGAATATCGATTTCGAGGTTGTACGGGACGCCTGATTCACTTCACAATAGACACATGAACCTCTTCCACCAGTACCTCTTCCTCATTCCGGTCATCGTCATGGTGCTGTCGGAATTGACGAAGGCTGGCGTCGGCTATCTCAAGACAGGATCCTGGCACGCGGGACTCTTCCGCACGGGCGGGATGCCGAGCACGCATTCGGCATTCGTCACGTCGCTGCTCATGGTCGTCGAACGAAAGCTCGGCGCACACTCCGTGGAATTCGCGATCACCTTCGTGTTCGCCGCGGTCGTGTGGTTCGACGCGATCAGTCTCCGGCGCGAAGTCGGACTGCAGGCGGCGATGTTGAACACCCTTCAGCACACGAAACATTTCCGCGAGCAGGTGGGACACAATCTCAAGGAAATCATCGCGGGTATCACCTTTGGTGCAGTAGTGACACAGATAGGGATTTGGATTTCATGAGAGACAACCTTCCAGGTTTTCTCTCATGAGCTCTCTTTCCGGAGAAGAGCGCTTCCGGCAAAGCTGCGCGTTGCCTGCAGCGCGCCGAAGGCGAAAGCACAGCTTCCGCTTCGGCGTTTTGCTATGCAACGAGGTTGCAGCATAGATAAAACAAAACAATACATAAACATACTAAAGCTTGAGCAGGATTCCACCGATCACCGTACCCCCGAGAGGAACGACCTACGTGAAAGGCGCGGGATTGATCGGCGCGATTTTTTCTTTCTCCACTTTCTTTTGTATCACGGATAAAAGAAAGTGGAATCCTTCGATAACAACCCAAACGAGCGATATACATTCATCTACTTCTCCCCATCAATCCCCTCCACCCTTCCCTCCTCCACGTCTTCGCCGTCGACCACATGGTATCCGCGATGACGGGCAGTTCGAGGTAGTCGATCATGATCGCGACCCACGCGAGCCATCCGGGAAGAATCGTCCCCTCCTGTCCCGCGAACTGGTTCACGACGAATTCGTCAGTGATCCAGAAGAGATGCAGCCACTGCGAGTTGAGTGCGATCAGGAATCCGACGTACTTCCACGCGAATTGCCGGCGGAGCTTATAGAGATACAGGACCGACGTCGAAATGAGCGCGGGGATTTCGGTGTAATCCACCACGATGATCAGATACTTCCAGAACGGCGTAGGCGAAAAGAAACTTTCTCCGAGGAGTCTGCCCGCGACGACGTCGGTCGTCAGCCAGTAGAGATGAATCAACTGCAACGCGAAGAGCAGCGTCGTCACCGTCAGGTTAATCGCATAGTGCTTCTCATACCACGTCCAGAACCATTCGAATGCTTCGTGCTTCTCGGCGCGTCGTGGATTCATGGGACAGAGTGGGAAGCGGCTCTGCGGTTCAGGCGAATCGTTTGAGGACCTCCGTCAGCGCGATGATCTCGGTCTTGCCCGTCGCGCGCTCCGTCACTTCCGCGGCTTTGTCGGCGATCGTCTTGGGCGACACGACGATTCTGACCGGCACACCGAGCAGATCCGCATCGGCAAGCTTGAATCCGACCGAGGCATCAATGCGGTCATCGAGGAGGCAACTCTTGCCCGCCTTCTCCAGTTTCTTCATCAGATCCATGGCGGTCTTGAACGATTCATCGTCCTCACTCCGCGCGATCGGGACGATGTGCACGTCCGCCGGCGCGATGTTGGCCGGCCAGATCAGTCCTTTGTTGTCGTTGAATATCTCGGCAATGACGCCCATGACGCGGCTCGAACCGATGCCGTAGCACCCCATGTACACGGGCTGCTCGTGTCCTTCTTTATCCCGATACGTGAAGTTGAACGCGGAGGAAAATTTGGTGAAGAGCGTAAAGACATTGCCGATCTCGCAGGCGCGGAACACTTCGTATGGCGTCTCCGTTTCGGGGACGAGATCCCCCTCACGAGCGACTTTGATGTCATAAAACTGATCGGGCTCGGGGAGATCGCGCCCGAAATTGACGTTGATCGTATGCTCGTTGGTTTTGTTCGCGCCACATTCGAAATTCTTCCGCCCCCTCGTGGAATCATCCCAGACGACGCGCACGGAATCCGGCAGATTGAGCGGACCGGCATAGCCGACTTCGGCACCCGTCACCCTCCGCACGGTGTCGGCTGACGCGAATCGCAGCGACGTGCACCCGAGTACTTTGCGCAGCTTTTCTTCATTCACGTCGTAACCGCCGCGGACCGCGGCCGCAACCACATCTCCCGTCTCGATCTCGAACAAGAGAGTCTTCGTCGTGCGTTCCACTTCGATACCGAGGAATTTGCACAATTCATCCACGCCGATCATCCCTTTGCCGACGACGTCCTCCCGCGGCTTTTCCTTTTCTTTCGGATTGCCCCATGCAGGCGCGAGCGACGGACAGATTTCACGATTATAAATGGTGTCCGTTCCGGGGACCCGGAACAAATGATCTTCTCCCATCTCGCAGATCGTCTGGAATTCGCGCGAAGGTTCTTTGCTGAAGTCCCCTCCCGACGCGAGTGCGATGACGGTGCGATCGCCGAGTCCGATGCGTTCGAAGAACCGCTGGTAGGCGGGAATGGCGACCTTCGTGAAATACCGCATCATGTCCTCTTCCGACGCGTGGAAGCTGTAAAGATCTTTCATCCGGAATTCGCGGCCGCGCAGAAGGCCCGACTTGGGGCGTGCTTCATTGCGGAATTTCGTCTGAATCTGATACACCGCCCGGGGAAGATCCTTATAGCTCTTGCAATACGACTGAACGATCGGCGTGATGAGTTCTTCATGCGTGGAATTGAGAACGTACCGGGCATCATTCGTTTTTTTCGAAGCGGCATTGGCGGCGGTCGCCTGAAAAAGCACGCCGACCGTATCCAGCCGCCCGGTCTGCTCCCACAATTCCGCCGGAGAAAGAGACGGCAGGAACACTTCCTGTGCGATTTTATCCATTTCTTCGCGGAGAATGGTTTCGATGCGCGTTAGTACTTTGACGCCCAACGGCAGATAGGAATACACGCCGGCCATGGTCTTGTGGATGAATCCTCCTCGCATCAGCAGGTCCGCGTTCCTGCTCGCAGCATCGGACGCGGCGTCCTTGGTCGTCTTGGTGAAGAGCTGGGAAAGCAGCATAGAGAAAGGGATTTGGGCTTTATCCTAAGCCAGAACCCTTTTTTTCACAACGGTGTTCAGGCTTTCTGCGTCGCGCGGTGGCTCTTCCACCACTGCATGATATCGAAGAGGAAATCCCCAGATCACCGCCAAATTGAAAAATATGTATCAGAAAAATCCAAGCGCCGGCAAAGCGTTTGGGGGCCCGGAATTTGATCCAAAACTGTTTGAATATGTAAACAAGGCGATGGAACATTTGTCATAAAAAAACAAACACATGCCTGCAGAGTACGAGCAGGATCCCCCGCCGATCACCTAACTCCATGAGGTTGCCCCTGCAAAAGAGGACTCTTGATCGGCGGAGATCTTTCTTTCTCCACTTTCTTTCTATGGCTGAGAAAGAAAGTGGAATCCTTTGGTAGCAAACCAGAACCAGCGATGTGTGTTTATCACCGCACCCAGGAATGGGTGCTGCTGGGGGAGGGGGCTGTGCAAAAGAAAGGACGAAGAGATGATAGTCATGGTTCGTGGCTTGGTTGCGTATTACCAAGCACCTCACCATGACACTTTTTTCGCTGCACAAAAGTACAGTTTCTGCTACCCTCTGCGGACAATGGCACCCTTCCCTATCCTCACCATCAAACCCGGCCTCGAGGTGCATCTCAAGAATCGTCACCATGCGATCTACCGCAGTGCGATCCGGGATCTGCCGCAGGCCCAAAACGGTTCGATCGTCGACGTGCGCGCGCATGACGGCAGCTTCCTCTGCTACGCGACGCTGAACACCAAGGCCTACATTTGCGGTCGCGCGATCGCCTTTGTCGAGGGTGATCCCCTCCTCGAACTCAAAGCGAACATGGCGAGCGCGATCAAGCTCCGCACGCACTTCTTCGCGAAGGAAGACACCAACGCCTACCGCCTCATCAACGCCGAGGGCGACGTTGTCCCCGGCCTCATCGTTGACCGCTACGCCAACACGCTGGTCGTGCAGTTCACGACGCTCGGAATGGACCGCATGCGCGACTGGGTCCTTGATACGCTCGACGAACTCTGTTCACCTGACGCGATATTCGAAAAGTCTTCCGGTCCCGGCCGCAAGAAGGAGGGGCTCGATGTTCGGGAGGGGTGGGCGCGGCGGGAAGGTTCGACGGACATCCCCGTCACCGAACGCGGCCTGAAGTTCCTCATCTCGCTCGCGGGCAGCCAGAAGACCGGCCTCTTCCTCGACCAGCGCGAGATGCGCTCGGTCGTGCGGAGCACCGCGGCAGGACGCACGGTCCTGGATTGCTGCAGTTACATCGGAGGATTCTCGCTCTCGGCATTGCTGGGAGGCGCGCAGAGCAGCGACGCGGTCGACTACGATCAGGCGGCGATCGAACGCGCGAAGCAGCACATGGAGATGAACGGCATCGCGGCTGACAAATTCAACGGCTACTACCAGGACGTCTTCGATTTCCTCCGGCGCAAACCGTCGCCCAAACCCTACGACTTCATCATCCTCGACCCGCCCGCGTTCGCGAAGCGCAGCAGCGACCTCGATCCAGCGAAGAAGGCCTACACCGATCTCAATCGCATGGCGATGCAGATCCTCCCTCCGGGCGGACTGCTGCTCACCTGCAGTTGCAGCTTCCAGGTCGACCCCGCTCTCTTCCAGACGATCGTCTTCCACGCGGCGCGTCAGGCGAAGAGGCAGGTGCGAATTCTACAGCGTCACCGTCAGGCCTTCGATCATCCGATCAATCTCTACCACCCCGAGGTCGACTATCTGAAGAGTTTGTTGCTGTGGGTGGATTGATCCGGATCGTCACAGCACCGCCTTGAGTTCCTGCGCGAAGTGTTCGATGCGCGGCGGCGGAATGCCCGCGATATTGATGCGGCCGTCGTTCGTCAGAAAAATCTTGCGATCTTTCAATTGCTGAATCTGTTCGGGAGTCAGCGGCAGCAGCGCGAACATACCATTGCCCGACAGCGCGGCGGCGCACGGAGGACATTGCGACTGCAAAAAGGCGCGAATCTGCTTGAGGCGTGCACGGACATCCGCGAGGTCCGCACGCCACGCTTCGTGGTGATACCGCTGCACCGTCGCGACGATCTGCTGCCCGGCGATCGAGGCGGCGGAATGCATCCCGCGCGTGATCGGCACGTAGTGACTTTCGATCACGTTCTTCTGTTCTTCACTGCCGGCCTCCACGCACGCGAGCCCCGCGCGCAGCCCGTAGACGGAATGATTCTTGGAGGCGGACCAGGAGACGAGCGTCAGGACGTTCCTGCTTCTCAAAATCTCCAGCGCCATCCGGTCGTCCTCCGGTTCGTCATACAAACCCTGATAGGCCATATCAAGGAGCGCGACCGAATCGTGCTGCGCGAGCAGATCCGCGATTGCTTCCCACCGCGCACGGTCGTAATCGAGACCGAGAGGATTGTGACAGCCGCCCTGCAGCAATACCGCCGCGGGAGCGGATGCGAGCTCGCGCGCGATTCCCTCTATCGATGGACGTCCGTCGATCAAATACTCAACTTCGGTCCAGGGTGCGTGCGCATCCTGCAGTAATTGAAAATGATTCGGCCACGTCGGTACCTGCACGATCAATCTGATTCCCGGCTCGATCCGCGAAAGCAGCCGCAGCTGAATTGCGAGCGCGCCGGTGCCGCCGGTCGCCGCGATGGATGCCGTCACGGCGGAATTGAGTCCGAGCAGCCCGCACACGCTCTCCCGAAACTCAGTCACGCCGAGCACGGGCGGATAGGCAAAAGGTTGTTCGCCGTACACTGTCGCGATGGAGCGCGCAGCCTGCGCCATACTCGGGAAGAGCAGCGGTTTTCCTGCATCATCAACAATCATTCCCACAGTGGCATTGATCGCATCGGGTCCGGCGTCCGCTGCTTCCTTCGCGATACCGAAGATCGGATCGGGAGGAGCGGCCTGCAACTGATCGATGAGCGACATGGATACTGAGCATAGTGCAGAGTCAGTCTTCAGGGTAGAATGACTCCCAATGTCCCGGCCACCGATCACCATGGCGACGCAGCATCCGGATAACGCATCCGTGCCTTGGTGGCGCGAAGACGCGTTTATCCCGACGCAGGACGAAATCAGCGAACTGCTGCTTCTCTTCAAAGAACTCCCCATAGACGAATACATGTGGGACTGGGAAGGAAAGCTCGTCGACGAATCCGTCGGCGAAAAACTCTTCTCCCGCGCCAGGGAATACTTCCAGTCGCGCCCCCTCGGAGACGAACTGCACCTCACCTACCGCATTCCCGCCTGGGAGGAGGGCAAGACCCACCGCATGGCGCGCGCCTTCATGAACATTCTGTCCCTCGCCGATCTCGGACGCGAGATTGACCTGCCTTCCCCACCCGTCACCGAAATGTTCCTGCCGCTGACGACGTCCCCCGATCAGCCGCTCGCCGTGCGCAAAGCATTCCGCGAGACGGCCGTTCATCACCGCGCGATTTTTCACGCTGCAGAGAACGATCACCGCATCCTCGATCTCATGCAGGTCACGCCGCTCGTCGAGGACATCGATTCCCTCTTCACCATCGAACGCATCATCGAACCATACTGGAAAGAACTGCTGAAGGAGGGAATGAATACGGACCGCGGCCAGCGCATCTTCCTCGCACGCTCCGATCCGGCCCTCAACTCCGGATTGGTACCGGCCGTGCTCAGCGTTCGCGTCGCCCTGCGCACCGCCCACAGACTGGGCGAAGAACTCGGCTTCCCCGTGTTTCCGATTCTCGGCACCGGCTCGCTGCCGTTCCGCGGGAGCGTTCATCCGCACAATACGAAGAATTTCCTCCCGCAGTACGCGGGCACGCGTACGTATTCGATCCAGTCCGCCTTCCGCTACGATTATCCGCTCGACGACGTGAAGACGGCGCTGACGACGATGCAGCGCGAGATCCCGACCCTGAAAGCCGATCCCATCGCCCCCGCCGAAATCACGCGCGTCCGCGAACTGGCGGACCTCTTCGAGCGGCACTGGAAACCGGCGATCGAATCCATCGCGGACGTCATCAACGCGGTCGCGGCTTTCGTTCCGTCGCGGCGCGAGCGTCTGCTGCACATCGGACTCTTCGGGTACAGCCGAGGCATCGGCAAAGTGAAACTCCCGCGCGCGATCGTCTTCACCGGCGCTCTCTATTCGCTCGGCATCCCCCCCGAACTCATTGCGACCGGTCGCGGACTGCGCGACGCGAAGGCGGCCGGACTGCTCCCCCTCCTGGAAGAGCACTACCCCACGCTCCGCCATGACCTGACCCAGGCGGGCTATTACTTCAATGAAGAAAATCTCTCACTGCTCGCCGGCGCCAACCCCGCCTTCGATCAGATCAGGAAAGACATCACTCTTATCCGGGAGATCCTCGACATCGAGATCGGACCGCAGGAGCCCGAACACTTCATTCACCGCAACATCACCTCGACGATCTATCACCGTCTGATGTCCCCGACTCCCGCAGGCGACGCGATCAGCCGCGACATCGTCGAGGCGGCGGTGATCCGGCGGAGTATCGGCTGAACTATCATTTCTCACACCCATGCGTCCGTCCGTTTCCCTCATCACCCTCGGCGTCCGCGACTTCCGCGCGTCCCTCACGTTCTATAAGGACAAACTCGGCTGGCCGACGGATGCGACGCCCGACGATCCCGTCGCCTTCTTCAAGATGAACGGCGTCGTGCTTGGACTGTTCTCGCGCGAGGAGCTGGCGAAGGACGCCGCGGTGAAGAACGACGGCGACGGATTTGACGGCATCACGCTCGCCCAGAACGTCGGAAGCCCGCAGGAAGTGGACGACATGCTGAAGACGGCAGAGCGTGCGGGCGCGACGATCGTGAAGCGCGGAGAAAAAACTCCCTGGGGCGGCTACAACGGATACTTCGCCGATCCCGACGGACATCTCTGGGAAATCGCACACAATCCGTTCTGGAAATTGAACGACGACGGCAGCGTCGATCTACATGCGTGAATTACATGTTCCTGAACACCCCCTTCGCGACTGTTTCCGGCATGGAGTGCGGGCGGGCAGCGTTGTATGTCTGAATCAATTCGAACATCCGCGCATCGGTATAGATAATGGCGATGTGCCCTTTCGGATCATTGACGCGTTGCAGCGGGTTGGGCTTGGCACCGGTCGTACCGGTATTGATGATCGTCGTGCCGTCGTACTCCCTGACCCGGGCGACGTGCGTATGACCCATCACGCCAAGCACGTTGCGATGTGACATGTTCCGCAGGACGGCGAGCATTCCTCCAAAATGTTTTTCATATTCCGCGGAATACCTGTCGCCGATCTTCTCGTTCACCCGCTCCCGCACGAACCGCGGTGTCAGTTTCACCACCGAGCCGACAGCCAATGCTTTCAGGTAATCGGTGCGGTGTGATCCGGTCACGGCGCTGATATCGGCGAGAAAGTCTTCCGACGGCCGTCGAAGCGATTCGAGCAGTCGTGCGTAGGACTCGTCTGTCATCGGCCCCTCGTGCCCCCACTGCGCGGGCTTCATCGCATGGCCGTGCGTCACGACGATCGAATCATCTCCTTCGTCGAGCGTCGTCAACAATGCTCCTTCCGGGATCGTGACGTGCGGACGGCGCAAGCCCGTCGAGGCAAAAAAAGCCGCGGGCAGATGCGGCCGGTGATCCGCGAGCACCCAGTCGGTATTCCCCGCATGGACAATGGTCTTCATCGATTCCCTGCGTTCCTGGATCAGTTGCACGACCGGACTCATCACCTCGCGGGCGATTTCTATGTTCGTGCCGGCGTCCAATTTGTTGGCCAAATGATCGGTCGTATCTCCGTTCAGAATCAGCGTGTCGATGTAGTGGTTCGCCGTATACGCCGTCGCATTCCTCACCGCTTTCCGCTGAAGTTCCCGGAGATCCTTCTGGTTTGCCCCCAGACCGGCATGAATATCGGAAAAAATGGCAATGCGTGACATTGATATATGCTATAATTTTTGATAGAAATGTCAATATAGGGCATGCTATCAGCTATTGCTCCCGCATTTGTTCAGAGGTCGAAAATTATCGGGCGATTCATTGCGCTTTTGACCAAAAATATGTATAGTTGGTTTTTGATCAATCCCCCTTCCAGCGATGTTCAATAACCCCAAGCGCACCTGCACGACGGAAGGATGCAATCACAAACAGGCGCGGGGCAAACAATTGTGCTGGAGACATTTGAAAGAACTGAGGAGCAATCAGGTAGTGACGAAGGAGATGCAGGCGTTGATGCGGTCGAACTGCTGCAACACCGGATGCGTCGTGGGAGAAAAACACGAATACGGCGTGCAGTATTGTAAGCGCTGCGAGGCAGCCTGCGTCTGGAAGATTGCCTCCGGCGGCAAGGCGACCGTCGAGACGAAATAATATCCCGCTCATGGAACGTACAGTTTTCGAAACCGTGGTGAACCAGACGATACGGGGACTCCCGAAGCAATTTCGCGATGCGATCAAAGACGTCGCCGTCGTCATCGAACCCCGCCCCATTGGCAGGCGCGGCGGCGGCATGCTGCTCGGACTCTACGAAGGAGTGCCGGCCACCGCGTGGGGCCGAGAGTACAGCGGAAAACTCCCCGACAAGATCACGCTCTTCCAGGTGAATATCGAAGCCGTTTCGCGTACCGAAGACGAAATTCCCCACATCATCCGCGAGACCCTCCTCCATGAGATCGCCCACCACTTCGGCTTCGATCATGACAAGATCGGCGAAATGGAAAAGCGCTGGCGGGCAAAACGCCCATCCAAGGGACAATAGGCGGAAAAAAATCGAAGCGTGACAGGGGCCTTGTATGGTATTCTTTCCTTCATGGCTGCCGGGCAATTTGCCACCACCGTGCTTGCATTGGAGAATCAACCTCCGCAGATTCTGCTGAAAAGCATCATCGACGGATTCAAGCGATACTCCCCCGCGTCGACGACGCCGATCGAACGCGCGTTCGAAATCGCGGAGCGCGTGCATGCCGGACAGACGCGCGAAAGTGGCGTACCATACCTGACCCACCCGCTGATCTGCGCATGGATTTTGCTGATGTATCAGCCGGATCGGGACACACTCGTCGCCGCAATCCTGCACGACACTTTCGAGGACAGTCAGGACAAATCCCTGCGCGACGAAGTGGAGAAAGCGTTCGGGAAAAACATCGTGCAGCTCATCGAGGGTGTCAGCAAAATCAACACGCACCACCTGCGCGGACCCGCACTGACCAAGGACGAGGAGACGATCCGCAAAATGTTCCGCTACGCGGAGAAGGACGTGCGCATCATTCTCATCAAACTCGCCGACAGACTCCACAACATCGTCACGCTCGGCACCAAGAAAGATCCGGAGAAGCGCAGACCCAAGGCGCAGGAAACGATCGACATCTTCGTGCCTGTCGCCGCCCGCCTCGGATTGTGGGAACTCAAGACGTACCTGGAGGACATCAGCTTCGGCTATCTGCATCCCGACGACTCCGCGCTCGCGACGCATCTCGATTCGATCAAACCCCGCGCCACGGCGATCTTCGACTCGATCAACACGAGCATCCGGAAGAATTTTTCACCGGAGGAGATTTCGTCCGTCACGCGCATCGATTACAGCCCCGCCTGGCTGCACGACCGGAAGAAGCTCGCACCCGGACCCGAAGAGACGTTCTACGTGAAACTCGTCGTTCCCTCCGAGGAAGGATGCTACCGGGCGCTGACGAAGCTCAGCCACATCTATACCGGCAAGACGCAGGAACTTGAGGATTACATCACGTCTCCGAAGGACAACGGCTATCAGGCACTGCACGCGACGATGATCGTAGACGGCACCTACGACGTCCGCTTCCACATTCTCACGGAAGAAATGGATATCCGGAACACGACGGGCGTCACGATCGACATGGCCAACACCATGCACCTCAAGGAGTTCTTCCGGGATCTGGATACCATCGACCGCGCGACACTAACCGAATCGAGCCGCTACATTCAAGCGATCCAGGGTGACATGCTGGATGAAAAAATCCTCATTCATTATCAAGGAGGCGAAAAAACCTACCTGCCCCGCTCGGCGACGGTCCTCGATGCCGTCTTCTTCATTTTTCCGGAGAAGGCGCTCTTCACGGAGAGCGTTATGGTGAACAACAAACCGGCTGCTCTCTCGCAGGAATTGCAGAACAACGATGTAATCAAGCCCGTATTCAGCGACGCCGTCACGGCGACCATCCATTGGATGCCCTATCTGCACACTACGCATGCTCGGACGAAACTGCAGACGTTTTTGAAGGGCGAGGAACGGAATACGAAAATCGCGCTCGGACAAAGTCTGCTTCAAACGGAGTACGACCGCTACGCGCGCGGTGAAGTGTACGCAAACCTGTCGCAGAACACACAGTTGCTAAACCGCTTCCACGTCGAGACCGTCGAAGAACTCTTCATCCTCGTCGCGGAAGGTCTGGTTCTGCCCGCGGAAGTTCTCACGCACGCGCTGGAGAAAGGCAAGGGTCTCTTCCGGCGGCCGATGTTCGAGCGGTTCGCCTCGATACTGTTCCCCTCACTCCTCTCGCCCGACACGATGCTGCGGCTGAAGATCCGGGGGCATGAAGAACAGGACGAGAGCATCCAAAAAACGCTGAAGATGCTCTGCCAGAAACACAACGTCGTACCAGAGCACATGTCCATCAAGCAGCGCGGACACGACTACGAGGCCCGTCTGACCGTACGCTCCAGCGACCGCAGCGCGCTCGACGTATTCTTCCTCGCTCTGCGCGACCAGGCGCACGTGGCGCAGGTAAGGCCGCTGATCCCGACGCCGCTGTTCGCGCAGCTGGTCGCTGTCATTACGTTTGCCTGCACAATGGGCATCATCTACCTGTTCGCTCTCGGCAGAATCATCGCCTACGGCGAAAACTCGCTCCTCAACTATCTCTCCGTTCTGCCCGTGCTCCTCGGAAACTTCTTCGGCTACCAGTTCGTGTCCTACTACTTCCCCAGGATCCGCAGCAGCAGGTGGTTCGTCTTCCTCATCTTCGGCATTAATGCGCTGGTCGTCAGCCTTCTCGGCGCGGCGCTGCTGACCTACCACCTCGATATCCTCAACTTCTCACTGTTCTTCCCGCTGACGCTGCTCGTGCTCTCGAGCCTCTCGATCATGTACATCTTCCTGCAGCGCCACACGGTACAGCCCGCGAAGACTGTTCTGCACTCGGTCTCGGCCGCATCCGTGGCCGAACGGAGGAAGAATAAAATCCTGGGATACAGCGCGCGTCTGATGGCCGTCGTGATCTGGGGGCTCGAACCCCTCTACATCAAATACACCCTGGTGAATACCATCGACCCCAGTGACCGCATCTTCCTCAAAGCCATCGGCGGACTCGTGCCCTCGATCATGATCGGCCTCTTCCTCTTCCCGCTTCTGCAGAAGCGCAAGGCCAGCTGGTCCCTTCCAAAAAATTCACTCTTCGTGACGATCATCGTCGGCGAAATTCTCTTCACCTACCTCATCAACTCCAGCCTCCTCTACACGTCGAGCACCAACGTCATCCTGCTCAACAACTTCGCGCCGGTAATCTCGCTCATTATCGCGGCCATTCTCTGGCGCAGTTCCATCCCCTACCTCCGCAAGAACAGGTACGTCGCCGCGATCTTCCTCGCCTTCGTCGTCGGAAGCATCGGCAGCACGCTGCTCTTCTACAACGACATCAAACACGCGACGCAGGGGCAGCTGTACGGCGACTTCCTCGGAACGCTGACCATGCTCACCGACGTGTTCCTCGTCATCGCGATGATCCGCTACGTCCAGAAATTGCCGACCAACAAGAGCGTCGAACTCAACTTCAATATTTTCCTCTTCTCGCTTCTCTTCACCGCCCCGATCGCCTTCCTCGGTGCCAGCCCGGTCTGGAATCTGAGCGTCCCGCAGCTGCTCTTCGGCGTCGGCGCGGGCATCCTCAGCGGCTGCGGACGCATCCTGAACTTTGAAGCATTCCGCCGCATCGACGGTTTCCTCGCCTTCCTCATGTTCAACATCTCGATTCTGCTCACATTCGTCCTCGAAACCTTCCTCCTCGAACGTATCGTGCCCACCCTCATCCTCGTCATCGGGGGCTTGCTTATCATGGGCTCATCGGTCGTTGCGGAGTACATCAATACGAAGAGTGAGCGCGAGCTTTCCTGACAGGCGTTTCTCCTCCAAATAAAGCCGTTTCTACCATTGACACAAGCACCGAAAAAAACCATTATACTACCATTTTGAACCGACAAACGACCATGCCCAACAGTGACAGCATCCTCAGCGGCGGCGACAACCCCGATGCGGAAGAAGGCTCTCAGATCCTCTCTCCAAAAGACATGGAGAAAGCGCTGCGCGTGCACTGCGCGCATGGTGCGCCGCTCGTGACGACGAGACAGCTTCCGTCCGAGGCCGAGCTCGACAGGGTGAACGCCACGGGCGTCGTCATCCCGCAGAGCGCCGGACCACGGCAGGTGGAATCGGTGCTCGAGCGGTCGAACCGCGTGATTTTTCATACACTGCATCCGCAGCGCGTTTCAGATTACGTTAACCGGACGGAGCAGTATGTCGGATTCCACGGAAAGGAAGTCCCGACGGAAGAGGGTGCGCGTCTCGGCGGTCCGGGGCTCGTCACCATGACGACTCTCGACGCGCTCGGAGAACTTGAAGCAATCAAAAAAAGTCACAGGGCCGGCAAGAATGCCAATGCGCGAGACAAGCTGATGGAACACGGGTTCGAGCAGCCGGTGATTGTCCGCGTCAACAAAGCGGAGGATGTGCTGACGCCCGACGTGAAGTTGAGAGTCCTCGCGCACGAAATCGAGGGATTCTCCTTCTCAAACGCGGAGGAAATGCTGCAATTCCGCGCGGGGTGGAAGGGCGTCGCGCTGTCCGGTGAAGACCAGAACCTGGTGATCCCCGAACCGAGCATTCTGCTCGAGGCGACGCCGGCGGAACTTCTCGCATTCTTCGGTAACGAACAGCACTTCGATGCGGGCACACCCTGCGACGGATACATCGCCACCGAGCCGCTCAACGAGAACACGGCCGATGGCATCTGGAACGCCCGCGTCGACCGCATCGCCGAAACCCATGATGAACCCTGGGAATTCCCCGAGGGCGCGCTGCGCATCGGCGTCATCAACCTGCAGGGCGCATCGAAGGTCGAGCGATGGCTGCTGCGTCAGCTGCAACAGCAGATCCTGACGTGGATGAACATCCACATCAAAATGGTGCACACGCGCGAAGAAATCGAGAATCTGCACGGCATCGTCTATCCCGGTGGATGGCACGGCCCGCAGCTGATGTTCTATAACGATGAGCGGCTGGGCATCAACGACGCGGTGCGCGAAGCGATCCAGCAGGAACGCCTGGGTGTTTTCTTTTCCTGCGCGGGCGCGATCGGTGCGGGCAATCCACACAAAGAGCGCATCGGCTGCTCCCAGCATCCCCCGAGCAACTTCCTCGACTACGGCATTCATAACAACAGATTCAGCGGCCGCATCCCGATGCGATTCCGCACGGGCGAGAACGGTGGGGAACACTGGGAAGAGCGCCCGACCAACACCGCCGGCGCTCCGGTCTTCCTCAATCCCAATCCCGAACAACTGCAGGCGATCGTGACGACTATGGGTCACGAACCCGTCGCCGTCCGAAAAAGAGTGCCGCTCACAACGCCGCCGATATACGCCTCAGGCGTCCACAGCACGCTCGTTGCAAGCGAGTGGCTGGAACAACTGGCGGCAAGCCAGGCGGAGAAACGCCGGAGAGGCGTGACGGACTGAACGGGTCCTCTTACAGAGACACGATTATCACCGCCATGACGATCAGGCTGACAAGGTGATACACGATACCGAAGAGATAGAGGTTCAGGGACTTGTTTTCCCAGAGAACCTGATTGAGCAGCGTCGTTGCGATGAAGCCGAGCCAGAGCAGGAAGGCGAGCGTTGCGGCTGCGACCGGATCTGCGATACCGAGCGCGGTGATCAGGTGCGCGAGCACAGCAGCAACGACAAGCTGCTGTATGAAGGCGCAGGCCATCTGCGGCGCCATGGCGCCCATGCCTTTTGCTTTGGCCTCCTCCATCTGGGCCTGCGTGATGCCGGAGAGATTCATCCAGACTTTGCCGAAGAGCGGGCCGTGCCAGAGGAATCCAATGACGAATGCCGCGACCGCCGCGACGACGATTTCGAGGTAATTGAGCGTGAAGTCCATAGAGAGCGAAGGGAAGAAACTTCCTGACACTATCCTTTTGCATAGCGAAGATCAATGGCGCGCGGCGAAGACACGGTGAAAGAACCGATGTAAAACGGAATATTCTGTACAAAATTCCTCCCGTGGGTACCCTGAAAAAGTGTCGTTCCCCACGCCCCCATGCGCATGAAAATTCTCGGTGCAAGCATCCTCATTGCCGCAGCACTCCCGACGATCGCGGCCGCCCGCTTCGAAAGCTGCAGGGAACTGCGCGGGACCGACCGCGCGAAGTGCATTCAGGATACGTGGAGACGCGAATGGCAGGGCGGTTCGTCTTCCTCGAAGGCTTCATCCGTTTCCTCCGCACAATCCACGACATCCGCGTCGGTTTCTTCCGCATCAAGCATGCTAAGCAGCAGAAGTTCTGCCCGCTCCTCTTTGAACGACGCCCAGAACAGACTGCGTTGCACGCAGGAATTCATCGCAAAGCAGAGGCAATGGACGAATGAGCGGACGCAATGGCTCAGGCAAAATCGAATGAAGAAAGACTGGCTGACGCAATACCGCGCACTGCAGCAGAAACAGCGGGATCTCCTGAAGGAATGGAGACTCAAAATGCTGAGCGGGAATTGCACCGCCGGCAGTTCGAGCGTGTCCTCGTCGTCGAGTTCCTCATCGTCCTCCCGGTCATCGAGCAGGAGTTCTTTTCAGTCCTCCAATTCCAGCCGGAGCAGCAGCTTGTCCTCCAGCAGTTCGAGCTCCCTGAGCTCAAGCAGCAACTCATCGATCGCATCGTCCTTGAGCAGCGTGTCATCCGCGGCATCGGTCTCATCTGCGTCTTCCGTCTCCTCCGCTAGTTCGGCCAGCTCGGTTAGCTCCGTCAGTTCAGCTGCCGCACAAAGCAGCATCTCAAGCGCGGCATCGTCAGCGGCAGTATCGAGCAGTGTCAGTTCAGCGGCCTGAGCGAGGCTTCCACGCCGCGAGCAGCGACAGAATCAGCAGCACCGCCGGAATCATCAGCTGGCGCTGGAACGATTGTCCGTTGCGGAGGAATTCTGCATTTGCGGTCATCGTGTACGTGAAGAGAATCAGCAGCAGCACGGCGATCCCCCACAGCACGGTTGCAAACGAAACCCGGTCGATGCCGGGATGTTTCTTTTTGAGGCCGATCAAAAAGAGAATGAATGAGACGAACAACACCGTCCACAGCATCCCGAAGGACCCCGCGGCGAAGATGCCCTGCAGCGCGGCGGGCAGCATGTCGAAATGCATCTCGAGCGCAGTGTCGGACCCGTGCGGCGTCAGACCGAGTCCTTTGAGGTACATCAGCGTAGGGAACTGCAGCCAGAATAGCCATGCCGCAGCGAGCGACAGGCCAAGGATTTTCGCGGGGACGATGCCCCGCAGCAGGACGACGCTCATCATCATCCAGAAGATCAGTCCGACGAAGAGTCCTTCGGACTTCGACCATGCAGCACCGGCGGCCATCACGCCCGAGACCAGCAGCCATCCGACGCTCCGGCGCTCGCGCGCTCCGATCAGCAGCAGAAGCGACAGCGCGGCGTATTCGACGAGATGAATGTCGCCGTATCCGTGCTCGAGGTGATAGGCCATGAGCGGAATCGACGCAATCAGCGTGACACCGATCAGTCCGTGTTGCCATGACCGCAGGCGCGCAAGCAACAGGCCAATCGCGGCGAAAGCGGAGAGCGAGAGAAGGAAGAGAATGGCATTTGCCGCGCGGTCATTCCATGTCTCATTTCCTTCATTCACCACGATCTGGAGGGAGTGGAACAGGAACGGATACTGCGGCTTCGCGATCCCCCGCTCCTCGGTCTTGTCGAACGCGAGTTCCTGATCGATGAACGATATCTTCGATCGCATCGTCCAGTTGGTGAGGCTGTCGATCTGGTGCGTCGGAATGATGACCGAATGGGTGAAGCTGAAGGCGACGATCTGGAGCAGAATCACGGAGCAGAGAACTGTAACGAGCGCGCGAAACCTTCCGACAGAAAGAAACGGCGTCGGTTCCTGTGGCACGTACACTCCTGTCCCGCGCACCTTCCAGAAGAGCACGGCGGTCACCGCGAGTGTGGTGAGGTGATAGATGATGAGAACCAGCGGGGAGAGTGGAAGCGACACGAGCGTGATCTTGGCAAATAGCACCGCATTGAGGACGGCCGCCATCGGCAACGCCAATGTCAGACACAACCAACGATCATCGCGACGCAGCAGGACCCGCGTGAACATCCAGCCTTCAGCAAGGAGGATCGCAAGCCAAAGAAGGAAGATCAACATGCTCATGCGTGTCTGAGTGCGTAGACCCGGGTGCCGGAGGGATAGGTTTTCTCAAGACGTTCGACGCGGTCCTGGAAGTCGCACGTTTCCGTTTCTTCTCCTGGATCCCGCTTCGCCGACGGCAGAACGACGATGTGCGATGTCTTCTCATTAATAGTCTGATTGATACTGACGTTTACTGGCGCGAGCAGATAACGCAGCAGCTTCGCCTCGTAGTCGGATGCATCGAAGCAGACGGTAATCGATAGCGGAACATCTACATCCTGCTGGGCCTCTTCTAGATCTGCTGCAACGAGATACAGATCCTGCGGCTGGGCGAACGTTCCCCCCGTCAACCATTCTTTCGTATGCGTGAACGCTAAGCGCCCGGCATCCGTCGCCATCAGGAGCTGCGACACGAGTGCACAAAGGAGCAGTGACAGCAGCGCGGGGGCGAGTCGTTTCTTCTTCCACACAAAGACGACCGCGGTCAGAACAATCGTCAACATTCCACCGACGACAGCCAGAGGCACACCGAGTACACGCCGACCCCGAAGGAAGTGCACGTTGGATACCCAGTAGGGTTCGGGCTGAAAGAGATGGCGGCCCGCAGCCATGATCGTGCTGCCGATGTTTCCGCCGTGTATCTCGATATTCTGAATCTCCGCGTCCGTCTCCGATCCCCCGCTCAAAAACGAAACATAATACCGCTTCATCCCCGGCGACCACTTCGTCAGAGCCGTGAGATCGATTTCGGCGGGTTCGCTGCCCGCGGGAAGATCGACGGCATACATATCCCCCGGATTGTAATCGGTCGCGTTGATCATCGGCGCAATGAACATGTGCAGCGGCACTACCGACGCATACGTCAGCCTCAGCAACGGCCCCTTCCCCTCGACAAACCCGTCCGCGGATGAGAGCGACCCCGCGATCACGGGCGACAGATCGCTGTCCAACGCGAGCCGCGGGACGTAGATCTCCTGCGCCGAAACAGCCAGCGGCAACAGCAGAAACGCCACAGGAACGGCCAGGCGGAGGAAGATTCTTGACACACGGGCAGTGTAGCGCATCGCGGGCCTCGTAGAGTAAAATGTCCTCATGCGCATTAAGCCCGTGGATATTTCCATCCGGAATCTCTATCTGATGATTCTCATCGGATTCATGTGCGCGGCTGTCGGCGGACTCTGGGACGCGAGCTACCACTTCAAGTACTTCCGGGAGCTCTATCAGATCCCGCATCTGCTCAATGCCTTCGGACACGCGCTGGTCACCGTGACAACGGTCTATCTCTGGTGCTTCGAGAAGGGGCCCGCCCGCAAGGGGCTGGCGATCATGTTCGGAGGAATGGTAATTTTCGGCCTGGCGATCATCTTCGATCAGTGGTGGCATGAAATGTTCGGCATCGATCTGACGACGTGGAGCCCCGCGCACTTCTCGCTCTATCTCGGTTCGATCGTCACACTCATCGGCGGCACGTGCTTCATCTGGCGCAACAATCTTCACCTCAAGCTTCCAACTATCGTCCAGCAAACATATCTCCTCATCTGCTTCTTCTTCATCCTCGACACGCTCTGGTTCCCGCTGATGCAACAGGAAAACGGCGTCATCGCGCAGTACTGGATCGATCGCGGTATCCAGACGTACGTCACCCAGGAACTACTGCTTGAATTCTACAAACTGAACAACAGCGTCTACGGCGACATCTCCTCCTGGGTCTACGGAGCATGGGTGGCGCTTAGCATGACGTACACGTTCACGCTGTCGAAACGCTTCGCGCTTCCGGTCTACTCGATGACGATGATCTCCGGACTCTTCATCATCCTGCGTATCCTGATGAACGTGATCTTCTACCTCGTCGAGTATCCGATGTCGGCGATTCCCTACTTCATCATCCCGATCGCGCTGCTCTGCGATCTGCTCTATCACGGCCTCCACCGTCTGCCGCGTCTGCGCGAATTGCTGCCGATCGCGGTGATCATCGGCGGCATCCATATCCTCGGCCTCCAGAACACCGCCTACCCCTTCCATCCTCCGATTGCGGAATACACGTGGATGTGGGCGATCCCGGCGGCGTTCATCGGCTGCTTCGCGGCACACAAGACTTACCAGTACCTCTTCCTCCCGAATGAAAAACACACGCCGTTCGCGATGCTGCGGGAAGCGGCGACATGGTTGAGGAATATGCGGTGAAGGCAGGTCCAGAAGGTGTTCGCCACATTCTCCATCATTGACACAATAATAAAACAGTTTGATTTACGGGAAAAAGCGTCGACGAATGATCATGGAATAACCTGAGACTTTGTCGATTCTTTCTTTATTTCTAGCTAATCCACGCATAAAGGACTATATTGGCCGTTCACACCTCGTTATTTCCGCTCACCGTATGATTATTAACGCGGATTCACTTCTCCCGCAGCTGAAGAAGAAAGTGCGTCCCACCCAGAGCGACGCCTCCCGGCACTTACTTTGTCCCAAGTGCGGGATCCGGACAAAACTCAACACACTCGCGGACGGACGCAGAAAATGCTCGGTATGCGGCAAGAAATTCCGCATTCACAAGGTGACACAGGGCAACAAATTACAGCAGTGCGCGGAAATTCTCCTTTGTTTTTGCCTCGATTTCTCGGCGCACAGAACAGCGCAGATTACGCATCACCGCTACCGGCTGGTCGCGTCCTTCTACGAGCATTTTCGCAAATTGCTGACCGAAAAAAATCTCCCAAAGGAAAAAATCCAGCTGCTCACGCCGCACAAACGAACCGTGCATGCGGCTCACGACAAATCCCGCTGCAGGTGGTGCAAAAGCAAATTACGTTCCGGTAATGATGAGGATGAAGCTCCGGTTTTTGGCATCCAGCTGCACGACAATGGAGAAGCCTACATCGATCCGCTCAAGGACGACGAAGCGATATACCATTTCCATACGCAGGGCGCGCGGGAAGAAGCGCCGGGCCGCCGCGTAGGGTACGCGGGTTTCATCTGCTGCGGAAAATTCCACCGCTTCACAAAGGAAGAACAGGCGATTGACGGCGCCGAGCAATTGTGGACATGGATCCGCGAGCGAATACGCAGCCACCACGGCATCTGGAAACGTAACACGGGTTTCTATCTCAAGGAGCTCGAGTGGAAGTACAACAACAGATCCCTCGCACCCGAAGTGCAGGCAAAAAAAATCATCGATCTCATGCCGATGAATTTTCTCACCAGCTGGTCGTTGATAACAGACGGAGCCGCCGCCAGTCAGTCGTAAAAAAGCGACTATTGGTCCTGTCGTGTGCTTAGTGCGCCGAATCCCGGCGACTTCATGTATTCGCATCCCCTTGCTGAAATCTCGCAGCAATCTATTGTGGTGATTCCGAACAAACGTTCCGTATGCGCATCAACAATTCCTCCCATCGGCGTGTCATGAGATTTTCGGGTCCCGTCCAATCGCAATTCCCCGGTTTGCACCAGAATAGTTTCGTCGAGTCTCGCATAACAATGTTAGGTTGCAGCATTAACCTTACACAAGAGGATTGGGGAAGAAGGGCTTCGTAGACCACTTGGGCAGGGGTCTTTTTGTCCATACCCATGCCAAGGTGAATCTTGTGGTAGTTGTACCAAACCAG
>Ga0163150_10000184_pt1 | contig 114147 bp, 76 predicted proteins | sample OliLakLV19P2IB_FD_148628 | JGI IMG/M metagenome (GOLD analysis project Ga0163150, IMG submission 148628) | Freshwater microbial mat bacterial communities from Lake Vanda, McMurdo Dry Valleys, Antarctica - Oligotrophic Lake LV.19.P2.IB | ecosystem: Environmental > Aquatic > Freshwater > Lake >...
GCGTACGTCTCCAGCTTGTCCGGCTCGTGCGCGAAACGGTCGGGATGATACAGCTTCACCAGCTTTTTCCACAGCCGGCCCAACTCCGCTTCCTCGTCGGCGCTCAACTCCTTCTGCCGCGCCACCGCCGCCGCCGTCTCCTCGTAATCCCGGTCCGACTGCGCCCTGGCTTGCTCGTAATGCGTCTCGGCCTGCTTCGCCTCTTCGTCGCCGCCGCGCACGAATGCATCCAGAAACTTCTTCCGGTAATCCACGATCAGCCGCAGCCGGTCACGCTTCTGGTAATGCTCGCGCAACTGCCGGAACAGAATCGCCTGCGTGGCATCCACTCGCGACTTCTCCTTGGTGTAATCGACTTCCAACTCCGCCAGCCGCGCCCGCGCGCCCGCCACAAGCTGCCGCAACTGCTCCAACTCTGGATTCACGTAAATGACCAGCGCGGCCCATCCCGCTTCCCTCGACGGCGCGGCCCGCTCACTCCCGCTCTCCATTTCCGGTGCGGCGAACACCGTGCTGTCGGCGGGCGCTTCAGCGAAAGTTTCCAGTTGGCGCAAATACCAGCGGCCCATTCTCGCGCTGCGGGCATTGGAAGAACCGGCCAGCCAGTTCAGCCAGCGCCGCAACTCCGCGTCCTGCCGCGCCTCTTGCATCAACCGCCCCTTGTGCTTTCCAAAAGCGAGGCGCGACGGAAACCATTCTTCCGCCGCGTAGGCCGCCAGCTTTTCCCACGTATCCAGCCCGCGATGCTCGGCGATGGGGCGGAGCACTTGCGCGAATAAATCCGCCACCGTCTGCACGTCACCCAGCGCCGTGTGCGCGCCGCGTTCCGGCAGGCGATAATACTGCCGCAGCGTTTGCAGCTTGCAGTTGCCGGCGGGCACGGGATCGAGAAGACGCTGCGCCAGCCGCAGCGCGCAGAAACCTGCGCCGCCGATGGACGTGAGGCACAGCCGCTGCCACTCCGGTTTCAGCACCTCGTCCAGATCATATTCCAGATTGAACGCCACGAGTGGCCGGCTGCCCGCGTATTCGGCAAACTCCCGATAGACTTGATGCGCCGGCTCGCCGTCGCGCTCCAGAATTTCGCGCGTGTAACCGTGAACGCGCGACGCCTCGGCGGGAATGTCCTCGTTTTGATTCAGCAACTTGCGGAACGGTTCGCCCTCGGGTTGCCAGCCGCACATGCGCTGCGCGGCCAGCTCGACGACGAAAATCGGCGCGGACAAGCCCGTTGTTTCCGTGTCTAAGAGAATCCATGAGTGGCCGTTCATCGGTTAAAAGTTTTGGTCAGGACGTCGAATGAGACGTGTTGAGTCGGCATCGTATGTCAGTTGCTCAAGATAAAACAAAGACCGCACGTCAAGTTCGGTGAGTTTGTTGGCGCAACAATCAAGCTCCGTGAGCATCCGCACTTGTGAGAGGTCGAATCCGGTGAGTTGGTTGTGAACGCACGAGAGTTTTTCCAGTTTCGGCACATCTGCAAGATCGAGTTCTGTGAGTTCGTTCCTGCCGCACCAGAAATGTGTGAGCATCGGCACACCCGCAAGATCGACTTTGGTAAGTTGATTGTCGGTGCATGCAAGAGATGTCAATAACGGCACGCCTGAAACGTCGAGTTCAGCGAGTTTATTACGAATGCAATGGAGTTCTCTCAGCATCGGCACGTCGGAAAGTTCGAGTTTGGTGAGATCGTTACACGAGCAACGAAGTTCCCTCAGCATCGGCACGCTTGAAAGATCGAGTTCGGTGAGTTGGTTCCAGCAAAACGACAAATGTGTCAACATCGGCACATCAGAAAGGTCGAGTTTAGTGAGTCGGTTTGTTTCACACCGCAAATAGGTTAGCCCAGGCACGCCCGAAAGATCGAGTTCGTCAAGGCGACACCAGCATCCGAAATGCCTCAGAGATGGCAGGCGGAGCCTGAGGTTTGGTGTCTTTTCAGGAGTTGAAACGAAATTCAATGTCGTCAATGTCAACCCTTCAACCCACTCAAACGTCTCAAGAGGCAAGAAGTGAAAATCCCAATACAACTTCAACATTGCCCCGCCTGCAAACGTCGTCTCCTCTACAGCATCGTCGTCAATCTCTTCTTGTTCGTAACCGATCAAGAGCCTCCGAATTATTTCATGTGGCTCCAAAGCCAACGCCTTCGCCCAAATCAGAATCTGCCGGTAATCCGGCTCACGCCATTCGTATTCACCAATTCGGAATTTTGATGTTGCCGCTGCGAGTTCTTCCTTCTTTGCCAACGCAAGGGTGTCCGCCACCATGCCGGAAAGAACGCGCCTCGCACCCTGCTCAGCCTTTTCGACCGCATTCGGCGACCTCAGCACCAGCGCAAATTTGTCTTTGTCATCCATAGATATTACTGCCACGCGGTGTGTCTTGTTCGAGTCCGGTGAATTCAAGGTTCTTCCGGCTGGCTCCGCAAATAATGGCAATCCATCCGAGCGTGACTCTTTTCTTCAGGATCGTGAATCAAGTTTTCGACGACATATTTCTGAATGCACCCATCGCCGGAATACTTCTGACGAAACTCGTATGTGTCTTCCCCGATGACACGCCGGAAGTGCTCAACTTTTGATTCACATTCTGCCTTCTCCGAGAGGTCAACGATTTCAAAAGGGACGGCGTTTTGAGGCGCGCAGTTTTTCGAGAACTGGGCCATAGTCAAATCGCTGCTGGGCAGAGAGTATCCGAGACAAACAACTCTGGTGGCCCTTTTGAGCGCCTCTCCCGCTTGGAACCACATGGAGCGAAGGGCTTCGTGCTGAAAAAAGACGCTCTTGTCGAGCGTCGGTGGGATGATCAGGGAAGTCTTGCCACTGTTGAGGCGAAGCCAGTCCACTTGATCGGGGTCTATCCCATTTGCTCTATGCCACGGGGCGGCCAACCCGCCATTGCACGGGACGCAAAATAGCTCTTCGCCAAAGAAATCTGAACGCCCCGAATAAAACCAGTTGATGGAACCGTGGAGCTTAAAAAGTTTGAAGGTTTCAATCGGAACTTCCGCCATGATCGATCCGATTTGAATCGAGCCGTTTTGCAAGACCGCCGGAGTAAAACGAATTGGATAGAGTTGGTTCGCGGGAACTTCTGGGCGCTTTTTGTAGGTTGTGCTCGCAACGAGTTCGATCAACGTGTCGTAGTTCAAAGTGATGACGGCGCAACGGTGCTCGTGCCAGTAGGCGATAAGTGAATCCAGCCAAACAGGCGTGGTGTCCGTGCCGCATACGGGATCCCTGCTCTTGTCCCAAATCACGCGACGAATCGCGTTCGTCAATTCCAAATACAGCGCTCGGTGTCGCAAGTTTTCCGCTTCCGAAACCCACGGTTTTGCCGAAGCCAAAAAAGTCAGCGCCTTTTCAAAGTTCCCCTTAATCTTAATCATTCGCCGAATGTCAGGCGGGATTGGTCGGGGAAATTTGCATTTGAGAACCATCTCGGAAAGTTCTTGGGTGTCCGGCATTTCATTTGAAATTGCCTTCGAGAATCCCGCTCCCAACAAGAAAACGTCACTCATAAAGCTCGTGTGTTCGCCATGAACAGTGCCGTTATCGCCGGGCTGGAACACATGAGCAACGGAGAATCTTGCGCCCCATCTCGCGCGTCGCGTCGCTCAAGCCACATCGTCCCAAGCGACGAAAACGCAGCCGGCCCAGCGGCGGCAAAATCTCCAGTCCCGCCCGGCGTGCTGGCGCGGCGTGCCGTCTGGCCGCTCCGTGCCCGTTGCGCCCGCGTGGTGGGGTGAGTCTCACCCCACCGAATAGCCCCGATCAGCGGAAATTGTCCGCGTCCAAGCCGCTGCCTTTGATGATGTTCTTGAGGGTGCCGATGGGAATGGGCTTGCTGCCGTGTTGCGCGACGATGACTTGTCGTCCGTCGGAGTGACGCCATTTCTGGTGGCTGCCGCGCTGGTCCACGAGAACAAATCCATGGCGGCGCAACACCTTGACGACCTCGTGGGCGTTGCAGACTGGGAAGTGCCGGCTCAAGGCAGGGCGAGTTCTACGAGCCTGGAATTTTTGCGCAGCTTGACCGGCGAGGGTTCAAACCAGAGGGCCAGCGCTTCTTTGGCGTTGAGGATGGCTTCCTCTTCCGTGTCGCCTGCGGTCCCGCAACCCGGCAGTTCGGGGAACACCGCCGACCACCGCTTCGTCCGCGCATCCAACTCGATCAGCAACCGGAATTTCATGTTGGAAAAATAGTGCGGCGGCCACCGGTTGCCAATCACGTTTTTGCCATCGCTGATCTGGGTTTCCATCTTGCGGCGCGACACTCGGGCTTCTTCGTCCCAAACGACGGAAGCGCGCCGGCCCAGTGGCGGCAAAATCTCCTGACCCGCCCGGCGTACCGGGGGAACGCTCCGTGTCCCGGTCACGCGGGAAGCCCAACTCACCCCTCAGCCGTCTCCCCCAGCGGAGAGGGAAAAGCATTTGCGCGGCGCGGCTTGCCAGCTTGACGCTCCATGCCCGGTGCGACACTGTTTTGCGGCATGAAAACCATCAGCGACCAGCAGGCTGTGCGGCAGTTCGACGAGTATTCCAAGCTCGCGCATGACGGCGAAAAAATTCTGGTCACGCGGGAAGGAAAGCCGTGGGTGTTGCTGACGCCGCCCGCCAGTCCGAACGAGGCCGCGCCTGCCGTCGGCAAACTGGAATGGCCGGACTTCGCCGCGCGTCTCGCGCAGCATTATCCCGCGCCCGTCGCCGGTCCCACTGCGACTGAACTGCTGGCCCACGAGAAAGAAGATCGCTTTTGAGGGCGTACTTCGACAGCGGATTTCTGTTCAAGCTTTTATTGGCGTGAAGCCAACACGCCTGCCGCCCAAGCCATCGTCCAGCGATACGCGCCACCCATTCTGCTCTCGCGTTTCAACGAAGTGGAGATGCTCCACGTCGCGCGGCGGAAGACCTGGCTGCGTGATGCGAACGGCCAGCCGCTGCTCTCGTCCGCGCAGTTCCAAGCCGGGTGGACATTGTTCGAGCAGGATTTGGGGAATGGAATTCTGGCCCGGTTGGATGTGAACTACGACGAAGTGTTCGACGCGGCGCAGGAACTTTCCCACCAGCACGGCCAAACGATTCCAGTGAAAACCGCCGACCTGCTGCATGTGGCGATGATGGAATTTGGCTTCGATGATTTCGTGACGGCGGACAAACAGCAGCACGACTTCGCAACGCGCGCCGGTGTCCGTTCCATTTTCCTGCCGCCGTAGAGCGGGCCGGCTGCTCTCTCGCACGAAGCCTCGCGTCCAGGCCGCATCGTCCCAAGCGACGGAAACGCGCCGGCCCCGCGGCGGCCAAATCTCCTGTCCCGCCCGGCGTGCTGGCGCGGCGTGCCGGCTGGACGCTCCGTGCCCGTTGCGCCCCTTGTTTTGCGGGGCCATGTTTGAAATCCACTAAAATCGTTTGTTGTATTCCTCGTGGGTGCCGATCCATTCCCAAACAAATTCACGACCGATGAACTTGTCGACCGCGCGATGATGATCGCCGACGCGGACTGACCATCTTGGCTTGCCGACGGTCTTGAAGTGCAGCGAGGGATGAAGCGCGTTCTCCGACCAGAGGCGGTAGTTCTTGCGTGCGAGGGTTTTGACCACGGCGGGCAGGGAGCGGTAGAGCCGCCAGAATTCCGGCGTGCCTCGGCTGGGAATCTTCATGCCTCGCGGAGAATGTCATCAAGCTGAACCGTTTTTCCGGCCGCATGAGCAGCATCAGTCTCGCGGTTGAGAGCGGCAAACTTGCCCGCTACGGCATCGGCTTTCATCTGGCGATCCCAGTCGTCATCCGACCAGCCGCAGAGTTCGGTGAGGATCTCGGCGCGTTCTTCCAGCGTGAGATTGGCGAGAGCTTGTTTGATTTCCGCAACGGTGCTCATGGCGTGAAATTAGTTGGCCTGAGTTTCAGCGTCAATCTCGTGGTCACTCCGCATCGTCCCAAGCGCCGGAAACGCGCCGGCCCGGGGGTTGCAGAATCTCCAGCCCGCCCGGCGTGCTGGCGCGACGGGCCGGCTGGACCCTGCGTGCCCGGTGCGCCCATTTTGCGGTCGGAGGACCATGCGCGCTCCACCCGCCGTGACGGGTGCGAAGACTTGTCGCTCGACGCATCACACCGTACAGTCGTTGCCATGAGACTCGAATACACCGTCCAAATGTGGCGTGAAGACGGGCAATTCATCGCCCACGCCATGCCGCTGGATGTGGCCAGTTCCGGCGAAAGTCCCGAAGCCGCGCGTCAAGCGGTGGATGAGGCGGTGAAGTTGTTTCTCGCCACCGCCGTCGGGCACGGCACGTTGAAAGAAGTTTTGGAAGACGCCGGATATCGCCGAGTGCGCGGCGAGTGGCGTGCTCCGGCCTGGAGCGGCGTCGAGCAACGAAGCGTGCTGGCCAAAGCCTGATCCCCTTCCATGCCTAAGTTCACGACGGAGCATTGGCGCACGGTGGAAGCTGTGTTTATCGCCGCCGGTTTTCGATTTGCGCGACAGGAAGGCAGTCATCGATCCTACGTGAAACCGGGCGTTGCCCGTCCGGTGGTCATTCCAGGTTACAAAGAAGTCCCCGTGTTCATCATTCGCAACAATCTCAAAACGGCGGGGCTTTCCCGGGACGAATACTTTGCCCTGCGGGCGAAAGTGAAGTAGCGCCACACTTCCCCTCTCGTTATCGCCACACAGCGCTCAGGCCGCATCATCCCTAGCGACGGAAACGCGCCGGCCCAGCGGCGGCCAAATCTCCTGTCCCGCCCGGGGTGCTGGCGCGGCGAGTCGAACAGCCGCCGCTTCACTGCGGCGCAGCGGCGACGACGGGACTTCAGATCGTGAAATCGTCGTACTCGGGTTTCACCAGTTCCGTGGGCGCGGCCAACATGCCGGCGGCGACGGTGCGATTCGTCCCCTGCTCGATGAGGATGAAGGAGCCGGTCAGGCGGTTGCTGCTGTAGCCGTCGAAGACCAGCGGTTTGGACGTGCGCAAGCGGACGTGGCCGATGTCGTTCATCGCGAGTTCGGTGGCCGGTTCGCTCTCGAAGGTCTGGATGTTGATTTTGCTTTCGAGCGCGCTGACGACGCACTGCACGGTGCTGGTGGTGTGCTTGAGGAAGTATTTTTTCCCGACTTGCAACGGCTTGGGATTCATCCAGCAGACGCGCGCGGGTAATTCACTGCTCATGCCGGGCCGGTTGTCGGCGCTGATGATCATGTCGCCCCGGCTCACATCGATGTCGTGTTCGAGCACGAGCGTGATGCTCTGCGGGCAGAAGGCTTCCTGCTGCGGGCCGTCGTAAGTCCAAATCTCTTTCACTTTGCTGCGCAGGCCGCTGGGGAGAATCATCACTTGCTGTCCGACCTTCACGATGCCGCCGCAGATTTGGCCGCTGAGACCACGGAAGTCGTGGAGATTTTTATCCGTGGGATTGTTCGGGCGATTGACCCACTGCACGGGGAAGCGGAAGCCGCTCAAGTTCCAGTCGCTGGCGATGTGGACGGTCTCGAGGTGGCCGAGCAAATTGGGACCGCAATACCACGGCGTGTGCTTGGAGGTGTCCACGACGTTGTCGCCGTTGAGCGCGCTCATGGGGAGAAACTTCACGTCCTTGAAGGCGTCGAGCTTGGGCAGGAAATCTTCGATGGCGTCGCGAATTTCGAGGAAGCGTTCTTCGCTCCAATCGACCAGGTCCATTTTGTTGACTGCGATGACGAGGTGCGGAATGCCCAGCAGCGCCGCGAGATAAGTGTGGCGGCGCGTCTGCTCGATGACGCCGAGGCGCGCGTCCACGAGCACGATGGAGAGGTTCGCCGTGCTCGCGCCCGTGACCATGTTGCGCGTGTACTGCACATGCCCCGGCGTGTCGGCGACGATGAATTTGCGCTTGGGCGTGGCGAAGTAGCGGTAGGCCACGTCAATGGTGATGCCCTGTTCGCGTTCGGCGCGCAGGCCGTCGGTGAGGTTGGCGAGATTGATCTGACCGCCGCCGGTGATGTCGGCGGAGCGTTCGAGCGCCTCGATTTGATCCTCCATCAACGACTTGGAGTCGTAGAGCAGGCGGCCGATGAGCGTAGATTTGCCGTCGTCCACTGAGCCGCAAGTATTGAAGCGCAGCAGTTCGACAGGGTGCGATGCGTGTCCGGACATAGTTCTCTTTTCGCGAGCCGCGCGGCATCTGCCGACGGCGCGGGCGGACTATGGCGGTGAAGGAGGGCGGGAGTTCAACGTAAAATGCGCGGCCCGGCCACGGCCCATCTTCTGGGGTGATCAGCGCACCCGCCACATGAGCACCAGTCCGGTCAGGGCGAAGAGGGCGTTCGGAGTCCAGGCGGCGATCCACGGAGGCACGTAGCCGCCGCTGCCCAGCGCGAGGGCGAGATCCTTCATCACGAAGAAGACAAAGCAGATGGAAATGCTCGAGGCCACGCCCACGAAGACATTGCGCCGGCCCGGCAGCGCGCCGAAGGGCACGGCGATGAGCACGACCACGAAACATATCCACGGCGCGGCCAACCGGCTGTGCAGCATCGTCTGGAGCGAGTCGCGCTTCTTGCGTTCGAGCTGCGGGTGGAGCCGGAGGTAGTCGAGAATTTCCGCCGAGGTCAGTTGCGTCTTGCGCAGCGAGCGCAGGCTGTCGAGGCCGCTGATTTTTATTTCGCTCTTGATGACGCGCGGCGTCTCGGTGAGGCCGGGCACGATCAGCGAGTCGAGTTTGGTGATGGACGGCGCACCGAGATCGGTGGCGAATTCATACTGCATGACGTTGGTGAAAACCCACTGGCGCTGGAACCAGCGCGCGCGCTCGGCCGTGACGCGCATCAAGGTGCCGTCTTCGCGCCGCCAGTCGATCTGCGGGTGCCACATGAAATTCTGCTGGAGATGAAAGGCGCCGATGGTCCAGCGGCGGTCGGCCACGGGGTTGATGAAGAAGACGCTGCGCTTCCAGACTTTTTGTGCCTCCTTCGATTGATCATCGGCGCGGCGCGATTTGAGGCGGTGGGCGGCCTCGATGCCGTCGGGCACGAGCTTTTCGTTCAGGAAAAAAACGACCGCGCTGAAGACGAGGCCGACCGCAAAGTAGGGCAGGGTGATGCGCCAGAGCGGAATGGCCGCCGCGCGCATCGCGGTCAGCTCGTGGTGTCGCGCGTGCGTGGTGAGCGCGTAGAGCAGCGCGAGCAGCAGCGACATGGGCATGACGTAGCTGGTGACGAGAAACTCCGGCGTGCGATGCGCGTAGTATTTGAGGATGTCGCCGGGCGAGAGGTTGGCGCGCTGGAGGTCGGCGATGGAATTGAACAGATCGAACGCGATGAACGAGATGAGGAAGCCGCCCAGGCAATACGCGAGCGGCAACAGCAGTTCGCGCAGGAGATAGCGGTCGAGCAATCGCATCAAGGCGCGGACGGTAGCGGTGCGCGCCGGGCGAGGCAAGCGGCGGACTGGTGGAAGCCACGACTCACGGGCCGCCGGATGGGCTGCCGCCTCCGACCGGATTTTTCCTTGCCCCTTCCCGCGCCGGACGCGAAAAAACCGCCGATGATTAAACGAATCCCCGCCTGCCGTATCTCCGGCTCGCGCGACCTGGCTTCGCTGATTGATCTGGGTGAACAGTATTTGACCGACCTCTTCCCGACCACGCCGAACCATCCCGAACGCACGCATCTCCACGGGTGGGCGGCATGAAGTTTCGATTCCGAAGTTCCTCGAATACATGTGCGTGCAGTTGAAATTATGAAGTCGCCCCTCAAGGGAAAAATTGTCCAGAGCGGCATCATCTACACGGCGCTGAGTTTTGTGACGGGCGGGTGCAATTTAATCTTCCAGAGAATTCTCATTTCGGCCCTCGATGGTGACAGCGGCGAATACGGTGCCTTCAAGACGACGGCGGTTTTCGTGACGCTGCTCGGCCTGCCGTTGACCATGGCGACCCAGGCGGTGATTCACCACATCGCCCATTACCAGGGCACGGGCAACGAAGCCCGGCTGAACGGGCTGCTCGCCGGCTGCCGGAGCTTTCTCCTCAAGTTCACCATCGTCGTGAGCCTGCTCGGCGTGGCGCTCATCCAGCCGTTGAGCAGCTATTTCGACGTCCCGCGCGCCAGCCTGACGGTGTCCGCGCTCATCAGCCTGCTCATCGCATTGTGGAGTGGCTACGCCGGCGCGCTGGCCCAAGGGCTGGGCTGGTTCAAGCGACTGGCGCTGATCGGCATCGGCGGCGTGGCGGCGAAATTGATTTTCACTTTGCTGATCACGCGCCGTTATCCCGTGGCGGAGACCGGCGTGATCGCGGTGTCCATCGGCGCGCTGGCCACGGCGGCGGTTTTTTTCTGGTGGCGCGACCTGTTCAAGGCCGGCGAGCGCATTGCGCCGTGGAACCGCGATTTCTTCCGCTACATGGCGGTGGCGGGCGCGGCGGTGATGGCGCAGTGGTGCTTCATGGACGGTTCCACGCTGGTTGTGGGCAAATACTTCGCCAAAGCGGATCAAGATTCATACGGAGTGGCCATCACCATCGCCATCGGACTTCACATGGCGGTCGGGCCGCTGCTCTCGGTGCTCTTTGCGGCACGTTCTTCCGAGCGCAGCAGTCAGTCCATGGAGGCGCCGTTGCGCCTGCTCGCGCTCTACGCCGCCGGCCTCGCGGTGGGCGCGTTCGTGCTCTTCTTCGTGCGCGACCTTTGCGTTCTCTTCATGGTGAAACGCGCCTCGCCCGAAACCAGCGCGATGATTGGACGCCTCGCTATCACCATGATTTTCGTCGGACTCATTCAGGCGCTTGGCATGTGGTCGCTGGCGAGTAACTGGATGAAATCCACCGTGCTTTACGGCCTTCTGGGCGCGACGTATTGGGCCGTGTTGCTGGGCGTGGCTTCGCAGGCCACGCCGACGCTGCCCCACACTGTCACGCCCGGAGCGAACGCGGGCGAGTTCACCATCCGTTTTCAATCAAACACAAGAATTGGCGCGACGAACTACCGCATCCTCCATCAGTCAGAGAAAAATTCCGGCTTCACGGAAGTGACGAACATTTCCGGGACGCAACACACCTTCCAAGCCGCGACGAACCAACTCGCCGGACCGCACCAGTTCAAGGTCGTGCCCGCGCTGCCGCCGAAGACGCTGCTGACCATCATGCCCGTCGCGGCGGCGGCCGGATTTGTGGTCATGCTGGCGGTGTGGATTGTCACGCTCCGGCGAAGCCGCGTGGTGAAACAGGAGTGACGTTGCAGAATTCTTGGAGCACTGACGGCTCGGGCCGTCCGGTTTCTTCGCTCCCACGTGCTCGGCGCTCCTTCACGACCCACCCAGCTTCGCGAGCAACGGCTTCAACTCCTTCTCCAGCCGCGCGGCGATTTTCTCGTAGCCCGCATCGTTCGGATGCACGTAGTCGGACATCAGGCTCGGCGTGCCGATGAGGCCGTCGAGCAGGTTCGGGATGTGCATGACCTGCTTTTGCTCCGCGAGTTCCGCGAAGCCATTGGCGTTCACGTCGCGCAAGACCGTGGTGCCGCGAATGCCGATCAAGACCACGAAACTTCCCTGCGCATGCAGGCGGTCAATCATCACGCTGAGATTGGCGAACATCTGCTCGCGGGACTGGCCGCGCAGCACGTCGTTGCCGCCGAAGCAGAGCAGCACCACGCGCGGTTGGAGCGCCTCAACTTCGGCGAGACGGCGCAAGCCATCGCTCGTCGTCTCACCCGCCACGCCGAGATTTTGCAACGTCACCCCGAGGCGCGACCCGAGCAGCGCAGGGTAGCCGCCGTTCCCTGCGCCCGTGCCGAGCGTGAGGCTGTCGCCGAACGCCACCCACGGGCCGGTCGCAGTGGGTGGAAGATTTTGAAAATCCCAGCGCCGCCCCGGCCAGAAGGCGTAAATGAGAACGGCCAGCGCCCCGAGCGAACCCAGCACCAGCGTGCGGCGTGAAATCGTCATGTTATTCAGACACCGTGCAGCGGGAATGGTCGCGCCTCAATGCTTTTGGAGCGCCGCAACCTTAGTGGGGCAGCCGTCCCGGCTGCCGCCAAACCCTACACTCCAGAAAAGTTGGCCAATGGAATCCAATCGCAAGCGCCCGATGCCGTGGGCGCTGGCCGCGCAGGATTTGGAACGCGAACTGGGCGAATTCATCCTCCGTCGGATGCCCGGTCTTGTTGGTGACGAGCTGGAAGGCATGAAAATCCTTTTCCTCCAACCGTTGAAGCTTGCTCACCAGCACGTCCCAGGGATGCACGAAGCGAAACAGGTGTCCGTGCCGCTCGACCTCGATGGCGCGGCCCGCCCAGTCAATGGTGCTTTTGAATGCGAGCGGCGAACAAACCTGGATGTAGAGATCGGTGTCGCCCTTCGCCCAGCCGTGGAGGCCGACAAAGGCTTCAAGAAAGTCGGTGGTGTCCTTGTCTCCGAAGACATCAATGTCCTCGCTCAAGAAGCTGCTCTCCACGAACAGTTGCAGCGGAGTGGAGCCGAAGACCGTGATGGTCAGTCGCGGTTGCGGCGGAAGGCGGCGGGCCAGTTCGTCAAGCCGCTGCCCGGCTTTCCCTTGCCAGTCGGACTTTTCGGCCACGAATTCCATAAATTGCCTGGTCAATGAGCCGCGCCGTCACGCCGTTGTCCTGCGCGAACCGGTGTCCGAGCCGCACGTCGCGCGCGGTGAGGCGGCCCTGTTCCTCACGCAGTAAAATACGCGCGGCGATGCGGGCTTTGCGCCAGCACCGGTCGAGACGTTCACGCGGCGGATTCGACATGCTGATGATTTATAGCGGCAACCAGGCGTGGGGCAAAGAGCGGATTTCAAAGCGTGCCAACGTGCCCCGGCATCCTGCCGGGTGGAAATGCACTGACGACGAACGCTGATCGCCAAGGGAGTGATCATAAAACTCACTACACCTCCGCCCGGCGGGACGCCGGGGGCACGGGCACCTCACTTCACGTCATCCGGCACGACCTGCACTTGCGTGGAGAGTTTGTATTCGCGGCCGAAGCGGTTGGTGAGAACGACCTCGCCCATGAAGGCGCGGTAGCCGCTGGCGGGCTTCGCCACGTCCGTGTCGGCGAGCGCGCTGCCTGGCTTCACTTCCAAATCCCGGCTCGACCACTTGTCGTTGCGGAAATCGCGGTCGGGCGAGTCCGCCGTCCAGAGGCGGATGCTTTTCGCGGCGCGATTGACGTGGACGTTCAGGTGCGGCTTGTCGCCTGCGGTCAGTTTCCATTCCACTTTTGGCAACGGTTCCTTGTCCGCAATCATCTGGTAGAACGAGGCGAGAGTGTCGATGGCCTGCAGGCCGCCGTTCAAGTTGTGCCCGGCGTTTGGCGTCTGGAAGACGAGCTTCTCGCCCGGCAACTCATCCCAATAATGACGCAGCGCATCCACGGTCCAGTAGGGATCATTCGTGCCGAGCAGGAGCAGCTTGGGAATGTTTTTGTAGCGCGCGCGGTAGCTGTAGGGATCGACGAAGCCGCGCAGTTTCACCATCGACGGCTCGTCCATGCGCTCGATCAAATTCAACTCCGTGTAGTCGCTGATTTGCTCGCTCTGTTTGCCATAAACTTTCTGCGCCCACTGCGTCTGCGCCTTCATGTTCAGCATGTCGATGACCATCGGGGCGATGGCGACGACGCGTTTGTCCACCGCGCCGGAAAGCCACGTCGTCCAGCCGCGCTTCGACGCGCCGCCCACGACGAAGCGCTCGATCTTCTCGCCGTGTTCGCGCTGCGTGTAAGCCTGCACCGTGTCCATCGCGCGCACGGCGCTCTTGACCATCGGGAGCAGGAGCGGCCAGGTGTCGTCGCCGGTTTTCATGTATTGCAGAAAGGTGTGGGCGATGAGCGCGTCTTCTTTCTTGCCGCCGTAGAGCGGCTGGTTCGGCACGCGCGTGATCACGGCGGCAGTTGCGCCGGCCTCGGCGGCAATCTTCGCCAGCAGCATCGTCTCGGTGCGGCCCGTGCCGTCGCCGGTGACGAACAGAAACGCGATGTCCGTGTGGCGCATCTTGCTCGGGCGCACGATCTGGATGGTGTGCGTCCACGCACTGGTGCGCCACGTCTGCGAGGTCATTTGCAACGTGGCGGTGGTGAAGCCGTTCGTCTCCACGCGGCTTTTCAATTCCCATTTGTAACTGTCGTCCGGCTTGGCCACGTAGGACTCCAGCGGATCGGCGGCTCGCAAAGCGCCAGTCAGAGAAAGGAGTGCGGCGGCAAACAAGGCGTGGCGGAATTTCATGGGCGTAAATTGAAGGTTGTGCGGTGCGGGTCAAGCGCGCGTTGCGTTGCTGTAGCGGCGTCTCGTGAGAGCGCCGCCATTTTTTTTGTTTCTTCTCTTCATATGGCGGCGCTCTCACGAGACGCCGCTACCAACGCAGCGCACGGAAAAACCTGTTGACCCACTTCAACCCTTTTCCTAGCTTCCGCGCCCGATGAATTTTCTGGCCAGCGTTTTCGTAGTCGTCGTTCTCTGAACGGCGGCTTGGACTCGTTGCCCGAAAGCCGCCCGCCGTTCCACAAGGACGCGGGATTTTTAATTTATGCGACACACAATTTCGATTCTGGTGGAGAACAAGTTCGGCGTGCTCACGCGCGTGTCCGGACTGTTCAGCGGCCGCGGCTACAACATCGACACGCTGAACGTCGCCCCCACCCAGGACGCCGACACGTCGCGCATGACCATCGTCACGCGCGGTGACGCCGCGACCATCGAGCAGATCGTCAAGCAGTTGAAGAAGCTCGTGAACGTCCTCGAAGTCCAGGATTTCGCCGAGGGCGAATTCGTGGACCGCGAGTTGGTGCTCGTGAAGGTGGGCGTCGATTCCAAGTCCCGCGCCGAGGTCATGCAGATCACGGACATCTTCCGCGCGAAGATCGTGGACGTGCAGCCCAAGAGCCTGACCGTGGAAATCACGGGCAACGAAAGCAAGGTGGAGAAGTTTCTGCACCTGATGACCAGCTTCGGCATTATCGAACTGACCCGCACTGGCAAGGTCGCGATGGCGCGGAAATGAAATCAATTTGGAACTCAGGAACTCAGGAAAAGACATGCTGACTTTTCTCCGTTCCTGATTTCCTGAGTTCCTAATTCATAACCAAAACATTTATGGCAAAAGTCTATACCGACAAGGACGCCGATCTCGGCGTGTTGAAAAACAAAACCCTGGCCGTCCTCGGCTTCGGCTCGCAGGGCCACGCCCACGCGCTGAACCTCAAGGAGAGCGGGATGAACGTCATCATCGGCCTTTACGAAGGCTCGAAATCCATTCCGGTCGCGAAGGAAAAGGGCTTCGAGGTCGTGACCACCGCTGAGGCCGTGCGCCGCGCCGATGTGATCTTCGTCGCGCTGCCGGACACGAAGCAGGCCGCCTGCTACGAGAAGGACATCAAGCCGAACCTGAAGAAGGGCAAGACGCTGCTCTTCTCGCACGGCTTCGCCATCCATTTCAAAACCGTGGTCCCGCCGAAGGATGTGAACGTGATTCTCGTCGCGCCCAAGGGGCCCGGCCACATCGTGCGCCGCCAGTTCACCGAAGGCAAAGGCGTGCCCGCGCTGATTGGCATCTATCAAAACCCCGGCAAGGATGCGAAGAAGATCGCGCTCGCCTGGGCCAAGGGCATCGGCGGCGCGCGCGCGGGCGTCATCGAGACCAGCTTCAAGGAAGAAACCGAAACGGATTTGTTCGGTGAACAGACCGTGCTCTGCGGCGGCACGACCGCGCTGGTGCAGGCGGGCTTTGAAGTGCTCGTCGAGGCGGGCTACTCGCCCGAGATGGCGTACTTCGAGTGCTTGCACGAGTTGAAGCTCATCGTCGATCTGATGAACGAAAAGGGCATCGCCGGAATGCGCTTCTCGATCTCGGAGACTGCGAAGTGGGGCGACGTGACCGTCGGCCCGAAGATCATCGACGCCAGCGTGAAGAAGCGCATGAAGCAGGCGCTCAAGGACATTCAGGACGGCAAGTTCGCCAAGGCCTGGGTGAAAGAATACCAGACCGGCTACAAGAAGTACAACGCGCTGCTCAAGAAGAGCGAACAGCACGGCATCGAGAAGACCGGCGCCAAGCTCCGCGCGCTCATGCCGTGGATGCCCAAGCGCAACATCAAGGGCGCGCAGGCGGCCTACTGATCAGGTTCTTTAGATTTGAGACACCCACCGCCGGAGGAGACTCCGGCGGTTTTCTTTTCTGGACGGTTGGGGCGTCGTGAAAATCGAGTGCCGTCGCCAACGGGGTTCCATCACGGCGAGAGCACGCGGTAGAAGCGCATCGGGAAATTCGTCGAGCCGAAGTCGAGGAACTCATACACGCCCGCGCCATCCGAGGTGTTCGTGAGAATCGGCTGCCACGGAATCGGCACATTCAAGTTCGTCGTCGCTTCGAGCACGTAGGGCACGTTCGGATTTCCCATCCCGGTCAACACCGGCACGCCGTTGCTCAGGACGAGCGGTTGAATCGTCGAAGGAGGCGCGGCGGTCACGCGCGTCAGCACCACGTCGTTGCCATCGCCGCCGGTGTAACTGATCTGGAAGGTGACCGCGCCGCTTGTGAGCAGTGCGTTCTGCGGGAGGCCGGTAAAAATGCCGGCGATGGGTTCGGCTCCGTCGTTGTTGATCAGCGTGAAGCTGACGCCCGCGCCGGGATTGAAGCCGGCGGTGACGACGAGGCTCGCGTTGGTGATCGTGATCACGCCGGTTACGTCGAGCTGATCGTAATCGCTGCCCGCCAGCACGCCGTTGATCTCCGCGCGCAGCCGCGAAGACGGGCCGAGGTTCACGTTGCCGGAATGCAGCACGCCCGGCCCGTTCGCCGGTCCCGGCTGGACTTCGCAACCGGTGCAGACCGGCACCGAGATCACGCCCACCACGCCGGTGCCGCCCAAGCGTCCGCTGTTCGTCAGCACGAAGGTCACGGCCGCGTGTCCGCTGTTGACGAGCAGTCGGCTGGTGCCGCCGACGCGCACCGGGCCGGTGAAAGCATCCGCGCCGTTCAACACGAGCGTGCCAAGATTCAGCGTTTGAAAACCGCCCCCTCCCATCACGCCGTTCAATTCGATCTGACCCGACGTCGCGGTATCGAACGCGGCCTGCGCGCCGGCCAGCAGAATGGAGCCGTGCCAAGAATTCGTGAGGCCCGTGACCAGGTCCATGCGTCCCGCCAGGGTGAGCGGTTCATTGATGAATCCGCCGGGCGGCAAATCGAGCGAGACGCGCCCCGCCGTGCCGATGAAAGTTCCGCTGAGCGTCGAGCCGAGCGCGCCGGGCGAGAGCACGGTGAGCGTGCCGGAGTTCACGACCACCGTGCCGTCGAAGGTGTTCGCGCCGTCCACGAACAAACCGGCGGAGGAATTGCCGACGAGTCCGCCGCTGCCGCTGATGTCGCCGAGCAGTTCAAGATTTCCCGCGCCCGCGTGCGCCAGCGTCGCGAAGCTGAGATTCAAGGCCCGCGCCTGCAACGTCCCGCCGGGCCGCGTCACCGTCCACGTCTGGCTGTTCTCCAAAGTGACGGGCATGAAGAGGCTCACGACGCCGCTGAGGTTCGTGGCCGACATTCCAGCAATCAGCCGCAGCGAGTGGCCGACGCTCACGTTGATAATGTAATTGCGCCCCAGGAGCAGCGTGTTGAACACCACGTTCGTCCCCGCATCAAACATCGGATTCTTCGCGACGCCATCGGGGAAGATGATGTTGTCGCCCGGCTGCGGGACGACATCGCCGGCCCAGTTCGCCGCCGTGCTCCACAAGTTACCCACGCCGCCGCCGTCCCACACGCGCGTCACGCCCGTCGGCACGGCGATGCGTGTCAGCATCACGTCATTGCCGCTGCCGCCCTGGTAAGTCAGGCGCAACACGGTCGGGCCATTCGTGATGAACGATCCTTCCGGTAGCCCGGCGAAGGAGCCGGTGATGGGATTGAGTCCCTGATTGTCGATCACGATGAAGGTGTCGCCAAACGCGGGCGTGAAGCCGAGCGTGAGCCGCAGCGCGCTGCCATTCAGGAACACATTCCCCAAGACCACCAACTGATCGTGGCCGCTGCCGGGCAGGGGACCGTTCAGTTCAAAATGGTTGGTGTAATTCAATCCGTTGGTGAGCGCGCCGGCGAGTGTCAGCACACCGGGACTCGCGCCGGGGCTGACCGTGCCTCCGAAAGCGGTGACGCTCCCGACCGTGCCGGTGCCGCCGAGGAACACGGTGGTGGTGTTGAGCTGCACCGTGCTCGCGGGCTGGGAGCCGTTCACGATCAGGGTGCCGTTGCCGATCTCGGTCAGGTTGGTGTGCGTGTTGTTGGCATTCAACACGAGCCGTCCGAGTCCACCTTTCGTCAGGCTGCCGCCGGAGATCACGCCGTTCACGCGCACCTCGCCGGTCTGCACGTTGAGTTGCGAGGAGATCGTATCTGCTCCCAACGTGATGGAACCGGAGAGCACGCTGGTGCCGCCGTTGAATTGCAATGAGGCGGAGTTCGCAAAAAATCCATTGAGCACGAACGGTTCGGCCAGCGCGAAGCCAGACGAAAATGAAATCGCCGCCCCTGCGGACACCACCGTGCCGCCCGCCGCGCTCCCCAAAGCGTTCGACGTGTTGACGGTGATGCCGCCGGATTGCAACGCGGTCACGCCCGCGTAGCTGTTCGAGCCGCTCAGCACGAGATGGCCCACGCCTGATTTAATCATTCCACCCGCGCCGCTGATTGGTCCCGAAACCAGCAGCGAACCGTCCACGGAAATCGTGAGCGTGTGCGGCCCGAGGATGAAACCGCCCGTGCTAGTCAGCGAGGAACCCGCCGCAATGAGGAACGTCTGGCTGGCGTTCAATTGCACCGGCACGTTGAGCGCCGGACTGCCGCCGTTCGTCGCGATCAAGCCGGCGTTCAATAGGACGCCGGCGCCGCCCAGCAGATAGTTGCCGTCGCCGATGATGATGGAGTTGAAGCCGAAGAACGCGGGGAAGTTGTTTGTGTTCGACTTGCGCGCGGCGATCACGGGGAAGAACAGATTGTCGCCTTCCACCGGCGCGACGTCGCCGACCCAGTTCACGGAATTATTCCACGCCGCGTTCGCGCCGCCGCCGTCCCAGACGCGCGTCACACCCGTGTTTCCCAGCACGCGCGTGATAGTTACGTCATTGCCGCTGCCGCCGAGATAGCTGATGCGGAAGGTCAGTCCATTGGTCAGGAACGTCGCGCCTTCGGGCAAACCGGCGAACGGCGATAGCACCGCGTCCGCGCCATCGTTCTCGATGAGCGTGAAGGTCGTGCCGATGATGGGCGTGAAGCCCAAGGCCAGGGCCAACATACCGCCGGAAAGGCTGACCGTGCCGGTGACGTTCATCTGGTCGTATTGCGTACCGGGATTCAAACCGTTGATCTCCGCGAGAAAAATTGAACTGCTGAACAGCGACAAATTGCCCGACGACAGCACGCCGGGACTCGCGCCCGGATTCAGCGTGCCGGTGTTGCCGATGGAGACGCGCCCGATCACGCCGGTGCCGCCCAGCACGCCCGCGCTGTTCACGCTCAGGTCGCCCGTGGTGCTGCGCCCATTCACGAACAGCGCGCTGTTCTGCACGAGGGTTTCGCCCGCGCAATCGTTCGTGCCCGTGATGATGAAGGTGCCGCCCCCCTGGAAAAGCGGACTGCCCGCCCCCGTCAAAATTCCCGCCAGCGTCAACTGCCGGCCCGCGCCAGCACTGAACGAAGTGCCGCTGTTCGGCAACTCGACCTGGCCGCGAATCACGTTCGTGGTGGTGATCGAGAGCTGGCTGGCGAGGCTGAGAAAAGCTTCCTCCAAATCGCCGGTAAAATTTAAGACCAACGTGGTGCCCGCGCTCATGAAGGTGCCGCCTCCGATCAGGCCGAGCGCCTTCGGCTGGCCCAGCGTCAGGCTGCCGTTCAGAATTTGCACCGCGCCCGCGAAGCCGTTGTCCCCACTCAAGGTGAGTCCGCCGGGACAGGTCTTCACGAGGCCGCCCGGGCCGGAAATCTCGCCGGTGACGTTGACGGTGACATTGGAATCGCCACCGAACGTCAGGCTGCCATCCAGCGCGATGGGTCCGCTGAACGTGAAAGGCGGCACGGACAGCGCGAAGGTTTGCGCGCCGGAAAGTTGCAGCGGCAGGTTCACCTGAAACGCGCTGCTGGTGTTGGTCGCCAGAACGCCATTGAGCAGTCCGATGGCGTTGCCGCGCAGCACCGTGCCGGAGCCACCGGTGCCGTCGCGGACGATCAACTGGTCGAAAACAATTCCCGGCGGCAGATCGTTCGTGGTCAGGAAATCCGCCGCGCCGAGATTGGCCGGGAACAGGATCGCATCGCCGGCCTCGGGCAGCGTGTCGCCCGACCAGTTCGTGCGGTTGCTCCAGAAATTGTTCGCGCCGCCCGCGTCCCACAGACGCGTCACGCCCGAAGCCACCACGCCGATCAATTCCAACGTCACGTCATTGCCATCGCCCCCCACGTAGCTGACGCGATAGGTGAGACTGCCGAAGGTGAGGCTCGATCCCTCCGGCAGTCCGAGGAAAGTGCCGAGCACGGGGTTGGGGCTTTCGTTGTTGATGATGATGAAGGGCACTTCGACGGGAGGGTTGAACACCGTGGACACGAAGAGATCGCCGTTCAATTGCACGTTGCCGCGCGCGCGCAACTGGTTGTGAACCCCCGCCGACACCTCGACGTAAAAGACCGGACTGCTCGCGGCCACGGTGAAGTTGGAGCAGGTCAGCACGCCGTTGCGGTTCTGGCCGGCCCGCACGATGCCGTTGAGCGAGGACGTGATGTTTGCCACTTCGCCAGTGCCGCCTAGCACGCCGGAGTTCTGATCCACATTCAGGCCCAGCGCCGCGCCGTTCACAAACAGGTTTCCACCGCCCTGAATGAGCGTGCCGCTGACGCTGTTGCTGGCCGACAAAATCAGCGTGCCGGTGTCGAGGTGGCTGAGAAGGACATTGGTGCCGCTGATGGGCGCGCTGAAAATTCCAGTGATGCCGCCGTTCAATCCAATTACCGCAGATGAACCCAGAATGGTGAGCGGTGCGCTCCAGGTGTAGTTGACCGTGCTGTCCAGAGTGCCCGCCAGGCGAAGCGGTTCCGCGTTAGTCATCGGCAATCTAATGACGAGGGAGCCGTCCACCAACGTATCGTCCAAGGCCGTGGTCGCGCCGAGCGCGCGTGAGTTTTCCAGGGCCAGTGCGCCGGTGACGTGGGTCACTCCGCTGTAGCTGTTGCTCCCCGAGAGGGTCGCAAAAATATCGACTTCCAGTCCTCCCGTGCCATTGACGTTGCCACTCAACGTCATCTGCCCAAAACCGGCCAACGTCAGCATTCCATTGAGGTTCAACGTGCTGCCGAAGGCACCAAGGTTGAGCGAGGCCGAGGGATCATTCAGCGTGATCGTCTGCGGCCCGGAGAACGTGGTGTTCGGCCGGAACTGAACCAGCCCGGAAGAATGCGAAGCTTCGATGCCGCCGAGCAGCGTGAGGGGATTGCCGGTGATTTCGTAGCCGGCGGCGAGAAACGTCACGCCGTTAAAAGTGGATCCGCTCGGGAAGTTGTTGCTGTTCACCAACTGCGCCGCGCCGGACGGGAACAGCAAATTCTGGCCGCCGCCCGGCGCGACGTTGTTCGACCAGTTCGTGCTGTTCAGCCACAGATTGTTGGCTCCCGCTCCATCCCAGATCGCCGTGGTCGCGTTGGCGGTGAAACCCACCACCGTCAGCGTCACGTCATTGCCGCTGCCGCCCACGTAGCTGATGCGGAACTGCACGTTGTTCACGGTTTGCGTCGCGCCTTCGGGACGTCCGTTGAACGTGGTGGTGAACGCGCCCGCGCCCGTGTTGGTGATGATGACAAAGGAGTCTCCCAGAAGTGGATTGTAGCCGAGGAAGATCAGGAACGTCGCGCCCGTGATCGTCGGCGGCGTGGCGACGCGCAGTTGTGTGTAATTGGTCCCGGTGCCGTCCACGTTTACACGGAACGAGGAGCCGGCATTGAACACCGCCGCGCCGCTCGGCACCGTCAAAGTACGGACCCCAAACCCGCTCGGATGCACAATGCCGGACGCGACAAATGCCGGCACGCTGCCCGTGCCTTGCAACGTCGCGCCGGCATTCACCGTGAGTGCGCCGGTGAGCACGCCGTTCACTTCGAGTGTTCCGTCCTGCGCGTTGACCTGCGCCACGGAGGCAATGCTGTTCAATTCCAGCCGTCCGTTGTTGGTCTTGTTCAATGTTCCGCCCGTGGTCGCGGACACCGTCCCGTTCATTTGCAGAACGCCTTCCGCCGCCACCGTGAGCGTCACGTTGGTAAAGTTCACGTTGCTCCTCAGAACCAGGATGGATTGCCCAGCGACCCGCCACGTCTGGTTCGAGCGCGCCGTGATCCGCGCGATGATCATGTTCGTGGCCTCAATGCCCGCCGCGTTTGTCAGTCCGTTCGTCAATGAAAGCGGCGGGCTGAACAGGAAGTAATTCGAGCCGCTGAAGGTGAGGGCGCGAAAGTTCGTCGCCACACCGGAGGTGCCGGCATTGGTCGTGAGCACTTGCGCCGGGCCGTCGGGGAAGAACAAGGAGTCGCCGTTCGTCGGACGGAAGCCGGGCGTCCAGTTGGCGGCGTTGGTCCAGAAGCCGTTCCCATTGCCATCCCAGGTGAGTGAGGCCGCGCGCCCACGCGGACTGGAGGCCAGTAAGATAAAGAGGATGAAGGAGCCGAGCAGGAAGCGAAGTATTGTTTTCATAGGTCAACTACCGCGCCATAAAGACGCGGCTTGATTTCTGATAAGCCGGGTTGAGGGCCGAAACGCTGCCAGTTTCGCTCGTCAGAGGCCAGTGAATTTCCGGTGACGCGGGAGGACGGGGCGCATCTTGCCACTGTTGCTTGCCCAGCCGCGAAGCGGCCCAGGAAATTAGCCAGACACGAAGTGTCTGGTTTGGGATTCGACCCTGGGTGCGTCCTGAAAGGACGCCGGAGTTCCACCGTCCCGCCGGGACGAAAACACTTTCCCACCGCCCACCCGGCACTTCGTGCCGGGCTAATTTCCTGCGGTCGCTCCGCGACCAAAAGCCCTTGCCGAGGCTCAACGACAACAGTGCCAAGATGCACCCGGGAGGACGCAGCGCGGTTACGAGCTTTGTCAGAATCGTGACGGAATCACGCCTACAGCGGGAGAGCGGCGAAGAAGGCCCGGAGCTTCGCGGGATCGAGCTCGTCGTTCGTACGGACGTTGCTGCACAAGTCGAGACCGAAGGGTTCCACGGCGGCGATGGCGGCGGCGACGTTCGTTGGCGTGAGTCCGCCCGCGAGAAAAAGCGGAATGCGGATGGCGTCGCGGATGCGGCGGCTCAACGTCCAGTCGTGTGTGCGCCCGGTGCCGCCGAGTTGTTTCACCGCGAGCGAGAGATTTCCCGAGTCGAGCAGGAGCGCGTCCACATGTTCCGCCGCCGCGAGCGCGTAATCCACCGAACGCTCGTCCACCACATGCACGACCTGCACCAGCGCGATGCCGGGCAATGCTTCGCGCAGTCGCGGATAAACCGTGGCCGGCAGATGATCGCAGAGTTGCAGCGTGCTCGTCCGGCAGCGGCGCTGTTGTGCGATGATGGCTTCCGGTTCGTGCGCGCTGGTCAGCAAAAACGTGGCGATGGGCGGCGGCACGGTGGCGGTAATGCGCGCAATCGTCTCCTCGCCAATCACGCCTGGCCCGCTCGGCATGGCGGACACGAGGCCAAGCGCAGACGCGCCGCACGAGATCGCCAATGCCGCCTCGGCGGGCGATTTGATGCAGCAGATTTTAACTCGTGGGCGGGTAGGCATGGCTGTTGTCAGGGCGTTTCAGAAAGCGGCGCTCAAGCGACCGCACTCCAAACGCTTCGCGAGTCTCGAGGCGTTGGATGCTGCGCGGCAGCGTTTGGAGTGCGGTCGCTTGAGCGCCGCTTTTCCCAGTTCGCCGTTCATTTCAACGTGGAGAGAAACTCGATCAAGTTCCGCACATCCGACTTCGAGAGAATGTTCCCCAACTCCTCCGGCATCGAGGACAGGCCGCGGTCGCGGGATTTCACGTCGGCCTTCTTCACCGTGATCAAGCCGTCCTCCGGTGAATTGATGATCATCTCCGCGTCGGTCTCGGACTTCAGCATCCCCGCGTAGCTCGTGCCGTTCTTCAACGTGACCAGCACGGACTCGAAGCCGGGCGCAATGGTCTTGTTCGGGAACAGAATGGATTCGAGAAGCTGTTCGCGCGACTGCTTCGCGCCGAGTCCCGCCATCTCCGGGCCGACTTCGCCGCCCTCGCCGTTGATTTTGTGGCAACGGAAACACGCCGCGTCCTGGCGCTCGATGAACGTCTTCTTTCCTTCCTCCGCATTGCCGCCGTAAAGGCACTCGCGCCATTTCGCCAGCGCGTCCTTCGCGTCACGCGCGGACTCCCACTTCGCCAGCTTCTCCTTGGTCGGCGCTGACATGAGGAGGCTCTTGCTTCCTTGTACCGCGTCGAGCACATCCAGTTGCAACTCCTTCGGCACGCTGCCGGCGACGAGTTTGTCCAGCCACTCGACGAGGAGGTTCGCCGCGCCTGCATCCTCCATCGCCGCCAGTGCCGCGAGGGCAGTTTGCTTTTCCGTGAGTGAACCGCGCTCCAGTTTCGCGGCGAGTTGCGCCAGCTTTTCTGAACCACTCGGGGCGATCGTGCTTTCGCTGCTTTCCAGGCCCAGCGCGCTCGTGGTCTTCGCCAGCGCCAGCTTCACCGGCGCGGGCGCGCTGCTTTTGATTTGGGCCAGCACGGGTTGCAACGCTGCCGCCGCCACGCCGCCCTCGCGCGACGGCAGGGGACGCCACAGGCCCACGACGCGGTCGCGGCCCGGCGGCTTCGGCCAGAGCGCGAGCAGTTCGAGGGCTTCCACGCGCAACGCCTCCGGCGCATCGCTTGCGGCGAACTGTGCGAGCCGCTGCGCGTGCTCTGCGCCGCCGAGCCGGAAGTTGGCGTTGAGGATGCGGCGCAGCAGTGCCCCCGGCGTCCCGCCGGGTTCGGACGCTCCCACCCGGCGGGACGCCGGGGGCACATCCGCCAGCGCGTTCAGCGCCTCGGGAATCGGCGCATCGTAAATGGCGCGGGCGGCTTCGAGCGCGATTTGCGGATCGGCGTCGTTCAGAAACTGCGCAACCTCGGAACGTTGCAGTCGGCGCAAGGCGAGGCACACGCCCATCCGCACGGCAGGCGATTCATCCTTCGCCGCCGCAAGCAGTGCTGGCACATCGCCGATGCGCGCCAGCGCGAGCACGGCGGCGTGGCGGAGGTATGGGTCTGTCAGGTTCGCTTTAAGCGATGCCAACAAGTTCGTCATCGCAACGAGCCGATAGGATTTCATGAAAGTCTCAAATGATTGATCCTTCACAGTAATGGTGCGGCGGAAATGAACGGGAAAGGTTCCGACTTCATTCGCGGCAACAAGACGAACGTGGGGATCGCGATCCGTTAGTCCGTCGAGTCCGCTGAAAAGAGAGTTCGGCCTGCCAATTCCATTCCTGCCCATCAGAGCAATGAATCCGGCGCGCATCTGAGGATTCGGATCATTTGCCAGGGGCAACAACGTTCCATGGATGCCGATGGCCGCACTTTTGCCCGCGCGTCCCAAGGCGGTGAGGGCAGTGAAGCGGGCCAGCGTGTTTGTGCCGCGAAGAGCCAGTTGTGCAACGTTGCGGTCGAATGCAGACGGACGGATTCGTGTTAAAGCTGACACGCGGCGAGTGACCTCCCACTGCGCCTCCAGCCTCACCCGCATGTCTCGATGCCCGAGCAGTCGCGCCAATTCTTCGTTCGGACGTTTCTCCATTCCTTCGCCCAACAGTTTCTTCACTTCGAGCATGGCCGGATCGTTCACGAGCGCGGGATCGAAGACGCGGTAGATGCGGCCTTTGTCGGTTTTGTCCCAGCCCTTCACCCAGTCGCTGACATAGACCGCGCCGTCCACGCCGAAGTCCACGTCGGTGCAGAGCGGGCCGGTGAGGAATTCGCTTTCGTCGTAGGCCTCGAAGCTCGCGCCCTTGGGGCGCAACGCGAAGGCGCGCACCACGCTGTTCGGGCCGCCACGAAAATCGCACATGAAGAAATGCCGGTCGTAGCGCGCGGGCAAACCGGTGCCGGGATAATACGCGATGCCTGCCGGACCCGCGCCAATGTGCGCGACGGGCGGCAGGTAATACGCCGAGGTGTTCGTGCCGGCCATACCCCAGAGCATCTCGGAATTCCACGCGCCCAGCTTGGGCAGCCATTGCCAGCCGATGCGCCAGCCGTAGTCCGCGCCCTCGACGACGTGAATCCACCGCGCCTTGTCGCCGCCGTCGGCGTTGTTCTCGCCGGCGAAGAGATTGCCGAATTCGTCGAACGCGAGTTCCTGCGGATTGCGCAGCCCGATGCACACGACTTCAAATTCCGTCCCGTCCTGATTGCAACGGAACACCGCGCCGGAATCCGCGAGCGCCTCCATCGTCAGCCCCGGCCACTTGTCCACGATCTTGTCCCAGAGGTTCGTGCCCGTGCCGCGATCGGCGATGGAGAAATAGATTTTGCCATCGGGACCCATCTTCAATCCGTGCATGTCGTGGCCGCCGAAGGCGATGTGGACGCCGAAACCGCTCAGTAAATTACTAATGGCGAATGACGAATGACGAAGGTGCGGATTGATCGGCACGGTCAGGTTCGGCACGCCTTTCGTCATTCGTAGTTCGTCACTCGACATTTTCCACAGGTCGGGAATGCAGGTGAACCACACCTCCCCTTTGCGCGCGAGGGCGCCCGCTGCCACGCCGCTGGTGATGCCATCGAAGCCTTCCGCGAGCACCGTGGCCGAGTCAGCGCGTCCATCGGCGTTCGTGTCCACGAGCAGGCGGATGCGTTCGGATTGCACTTCGAGATCGTGCCAGTCCACGGTGCCGTCGCGGTTGTGGTCGGAGAGCAGGCCACGTTTGGCCTTCAGGAAATCCGGGAGCTGGGAATTGGTGGAGGAGAGCGTGGTGCGGAAAAAGTTCGCGCGATCCTCGACGGTGCGGAACGAGAAATCCGCATCCAGCCACTCGCCCAGCCCGCGAATATCGAACACGGAGCTACGCCGACGATTCGACTCCACCACGTAGCAGCGCCCGTGTTCATCGAAGGCGAAGCTGACGACGTTCGCCAGCATCGGCTCGGCGGCGAACAGGTCGATCTTCATTCCGGGCGCGGCGCGGAATTTCCGGATCGCCGTCGCCGCGTCGTCCGTGGCTCCGGCGGAAGTGACGGCATTCACGTCCGCCTCGGCGGCCGGCAGCGCGAGCGGAACCAGCAGCGCAAACAGAAAAATGCAGCGGCGCGAAACAGACAATTGCATGGCGCGAGGATAGCGAACGACTTTGCCGGCGCAATGGCTCGTCGTGAGCCGGGCTGGAGATTCTTTGCGGGCTGTAACGACTCGCAGGGCCGCCGCATTAAAAAATCCCGTAAAAAGGCGGTCTTCATTCCCCTGACCTCCATTCCTCTGACTTTGTCCCGCGCCCAAAGGTCGTCCGGCGGAATGAAGTCAGAGGAATGGAGGTCAGGGAAATGAGGAGACTGCTGGCCGCGCAGGGTTAGATGCGTCTGCCCTGTGACGACTCGCGGGAGCTGTTGCGTGGTGGCGGAGTTTTCGCCTCAATGGCCGCCGACAAAATTTATGAGCGCCGAGGCCATCCAACATCTTTCCAAATCCGACCCGGTGATGCGCCGGATCATCCGCGCTCATGGGCCGTGCGGGCTGATGCCGGAGACGTCGCGCTCGCCTTTTCAATCGCTCGCCCAGGCCATCGCACATCAACAACTCAACGGCACGGCGGCGAACACGATTCTGGGGCGCTTCATCAAATTGTTTCCGGGCCGGAAGTTTCCGCGCCCGGAAGACCTCGCCCGCGTGAAGGACGAGGCCATTCGTGCCGCCGGTTTTTCCTTCGCGAAGATCGCCGCGCTGCGCGACCTGGCGGCGAAGTCGCTGGATGGCACGGTGCCGTCCTCGCGCATCATCACGAAACTTTCGGACGCAGAGATCATCGAGCGGCTGACGGCGGTGCGCGGAGTGGGGCCGTGGACGGTGGAGATGCTGCTGATTTTTCAGTTGGGCCGCCCGGACGTTTTGCCGGCGGATGACTTCGGGGTGCGGAACGGTTTCCGCATCGCGTATGGCCTGGACGAAATGCCGAAGCCGAAGGAGTTGCTGGCTCATGGCGAACGCTGGCGTCCACATCGCACGGTGGCGGCGTGGTACCTCTGGCGCGCTGCGGATGCGGCGAAGGAGAAGAAGCCGAAGTAGTGGGGCAGCCGTCCCGGCTGCCATTCGGCCACTGGCCGTCCCGGCTGGTGGTTCTTCAGCCGGGACGGCCAGTGGACTACGGCAGCCGGGACGGCTGCCCCACTACAAAAGAAAAGCCGCCAGCCTTTCGGCTGGCGGTCCACTTAAGGAACTTACGATGGCACTCTGATTCGCCGTCGCCGGCCGGCAACACAAACTTGTTCACAAAAAAACCGCCAGCATCACGCTGGCGGTCATTTGTTTTCGGTTACGCGCGTAACCTCAATCGAAGCCTGCCACTTCAGACCGGGAGGGCAATGTGAATTTTTGGAAAGTTATTCACTGGAACTGTCTTTCAACCTGCCAATGGAGACGCTCGACGAAGGGACGGTTCGTGCCACGCATCCAGCCCCAACCGGGCGGGACGGCGGGGGCACGTTAGTGCAGAATCGGCTCGGGGTTCGGCCGACGCATCAACTCGGCATCAAGGTCGAGGAAGAAGTCGAGCCGGCGGTCAGTCTCCGCGTCGTCGATGGCGCGGGCCATGAGAATGTAGGCGGCGTAGTGGTTGCCCTCGGACTCGACGAGGCTGGCGTAAAACTGCGCGAGTTCCGCATCCACGTTCGCGAGCGCGCGGCCCAGGATTTGAAACTTCTCGCAACTGCGCCCCTCAATGAGCGCGCAGCAGATGAGATGATCGATGACCTGCGGGCGCGTGCCCTTGCGAATGCCGCGCATGAGTCCGCTGATCCACGGGCTGGGAAACGGCTGGCCGAAGTCGAGGCCGCGCTTCTTCAGCAGCGCGAGCACGAGTTCAAAGTGTTGCAACTCCTCGATGGCGATGGCGTTCAGTTCGCTGACGCGTGGAAACAGGTCGGGATATTTTTCCAGATTCAGCGCGGTGGTGGCCGCCTTGCGTTCGAGGTGCGCGTGATCGATCAGCACTTCGGGTAAATGACTGAGAACTTTCGGAAGCCAGTCCGCCGGAATTTTTTCGCGCCAGAGCAACATGCGGCGGTGTTGTGAAGCGGACACAGGCGGGTCGCAAGCGGCAAATTCAGGCGCGCACCGCAGTCGGTCGGCCGTCGCCGCTGCCATTCGTCCGATGGCCGTCACGGCTGTCGAATCTGCAGGCGGGACGCCCGCAGAACGCGCGGCAGCCGGGACGGCTGCCCCACTACGGGCCTCGTCGCTCCACTTTCACAGCAGCCCGCGCTCGTCCAACTCGTCCTCGTTCAGCCCGAGGTAGTGGCCGAGTTCGTGGATGTAGGTGATGTGAACTTCTTCGAGGAATTCCTCCTCGTCGCCTTCCACCATGTCGAAAATGTTTTCGAGGAAGAGAATGATCTGCGCGGGCAGCGGCACCTGATCCTCGTGTGCGAACTCACCACCGACAAATAATCCCAGCGTATCCGGCTCAACACCGTCGGCGATGATGTCCTGTGCCGGCACGCGCTCATAACTCACCGGCAGCGCCGCCGCGCGCGGGCGCAAATCGTCGGGCAGTTCGGCCATCGTCGCGGCCACTTCCTCGCGCGCGAGATCGACGAGGCGCGGCCAGTTCATGGCGCGGCGGCCGGGCGGGATTTGGTGAAGCGTTTCAGCACGGCGGGATTCTGCTCGAAGAACTGCGCGAGGTCGGCCAGCACCGCCACCGTGGCCGGGCTGAGATGATGTTCGATGCCCTCGATGTCCTGCTGCTGCGTCTCCGCGCTCAGGCCGAAGAGGGAAAAAAAGCGCGAGAGTGTTTCGTGCCGGTTTTGGATGCGGGTGGCGACTTCGCGGCCCTGATTGGTGAGCGTGAGGCCGCGATACTTTTCGTATTTCAGGAAGCCGAGTTCATCGAGCTTCTGCACCATGCTGGTCACGGAGGCCTGCTTGACCTTGAGTGACGAGGCGATGTCCACGACGCGGGCGTAGCCCTTCTCCTGGATCAATTCGTGGATTCGTTCCAGGTAATCCTCGGCGCTCTGGCTCGGTCGCGGATCGGGCATCGGCGGAATTAACCACGACGCGGAGAGACGAGGCAAGCGCGGTCATTCGGCCGTCGGCAGGTAGAAGCGAGGAGCTCCGGTGACGTAGTTCTACGGCCTGCTTCGCCGACCGGGTGCGATTAGAAGTGGCGGTCAAGAGCGTGGCGTCAGGCGTCGCGCCTGCCGCCCCTTTCATCACCCCCGTCCCGGTGGAGCGGGGCGGCCAGCGGCGGGCAGGCCCGGCCGGTGGTGCCGCAGGCTTTTGGACTGCTGCGAGCATCGCAGCTCTGGATTCAAGCGGAGCGTCGGCCTCCCAGAGACTCGCCTCCGGCGGGGATCCAGAGCGGCAATTCTTGCCGCAGTCCCAAAGCCTGCGGCTCCACGGGACAGCTCGACCGGCTCGGCTTGACCGCCACTTCTCATCACACCCTCGCCGACCAGTTCTCTTGCGACAGCCCGGCTCATTTGCTTACTCTGCGCGCAGTGTTGAAAGCAAACCGCATGGCCCCGTCCGCGAATTTCCTCCGCCCGGCACGCTGGCTCCGACTCACGCTGATATTTTTCGCGTGCGTGGCCGTCCTCGCGTGGCCCGCGCGGGCGGCCGTGAAAATCTGGGACGGCAGTTCCAGCGGCAATTGGAGCACCTCCGCCAACTGGACGAACAACGCCGCGCCCGCCAGCGGCGACGACGTCATTTTCCCCGCCGCCAGCGTGCGCTTCACGCTCACGAACAATCTGCCCAACCTGCGCCTGCGCTCCCTTACCTTCACCGCGCCGAGCAACTACACGATTTACGGCAACGCCATCACGCTCTCGAACGGCATTCAAACGCTGCAACCGGCAGGGTTCACGAACCGAATTTTTCTCAATATCACCAACGCCGGGACGCAGATCATCAGCGTCTCGAACAGCGGCGCGTCGCTCGAGCTGAACGGCCAGATCGCCGGCAATGGCGCGCTCACCAAGACTGGCGCAGGCCATCTGCTTTTCGGCGGTGCGAGCAACAACACTTACACCGGGGTGACGACGGTGAGCAGCGGAGTATTGGAGTTGAATGACACCGCGCTTGCCACGCAGATGGTGCCGGGAAATTTGTTCATCGACTCCGGCGCGACCGTGCTGCTCACCGAGGCCAATCAGATCGCCGACAGCGCGCAAGTGACCGTGAACGGAACCGGATTTCTCAATCTCAACAACTACAACGAAACCTTCGCCGTGCTCACGCTCACGAACGGCGGCGATGTGAGCAGCGGCTTCGGCACGCTCACTGTCACCGGCCGGCTCGCGGCCAGTGCGGTGTTCAATGGCGTGCTCGATCCCGCGACGGTCAGCGGCGTGCTGGCGCAAGGCGCGGTGACGCGCATGATTGACGTGACCCTGAACACGAACGGCGGGCCGGAGTGCATCATCTCCGCGACTCTCACGGGCAGCGGCGCGGCGGGCTTGATCAAAGCTGGCGGCGGCACGCTGCGCTTGAGCGGCACGAACACGTATCCCGGCCTGACGACCATCAGCAATGGCTTCATCCACGCGGCGAGCGCGCAGGCGTTCGGCGGCAGTGCGTCAGGCACCGATTTGCGCGGCGGCAGTGTGCGATTGGAAGGTGTCGTGATCACCAACGAGTGGCTTACGAACCACTTCGCGCTCGCGACGCTCGAAGGTGCCGATGGTGTGGCCTCCGCGTGGTCGGGTAACGTGCTGCTCAACGCCAGTCTCACCATTCCCGTGTTCACCAATGGCGTGCTCGATCTCGGCGGCGCGATCAGCGGCAGCGGCGGCGTCGCGAAAATCCAGCCCGGCACGCTGCGCTACTCCGGCGGCGTGGCGAACAGTTACAGCGGCAACACCACCGTGAGCGCGGGCACGCTGGAGTTCGCGAAATCATCCGTCGGTCTCGCCGCGATCAGTTCCGGTCTGCTGACCATCGGCGACGGCGTGGGCGGGCCGAGCGCGGACGTGGTGCGCTACTTCGGCGGACAGCTCTTGCTGGGCGTCAATATTCACATCAACGACAGCGGGCTGCTCGACCTCAACGGCCTCAGCGACAATGTGGGCGGCATCAATCTCGTCGGCGGGCGCATCGACACGGGCGCGGGCACGCTCGGCCTGTTCAACACCGTCAACGCCACTTCGAGCACCAATTTTCCCGCGCTGATTTTCGGGAACGTGGAACTCAACGGCCCGAGCCGCGCCTTCTCGGTGCCCGCCGGTGGTTTCATTCCTGATCTGTTTCTCGGCGCGCGCCTGTCGAACGGCGGGCTGTCGAAAAACGGCGGCGGCTCGTTGATGCTCGCGAGTTCCAACTTTTTCACCGGCCCGATCCTTGTCACCGAAGGCGAACTGCGTCTGCTCAATGATTTTGCCACCGGCACCACCAACGGCGGCGTGACCCTCGTCGGCAATTCCACGCTGACGCTGGAAGGCGGCCTCGCCGTCGGCGCGGAAAGTCTGGTGCTGAACAACAACGTGCCCGGCGCGACGGTGCTGAACAGCGCAGCCGACGTGACCAATTCGTGGGCGGGCGACATCGTGCTGCAAAGGAGTTCCCGCCTCGCCGTCAACAGCGGAGGACATTTGGAACTCCGTGGCGTGATCAGCGGCGCGGGCGAATTGATCAAGGAGTCAGAAGGCGTGCTCGCCTTCTCCGGCGCGGGCGCAAATACATTCACGAACGCCACCACGGTGGAGCGCGGCACGCTGTTTTTGAACAAGAGCGTCACGGACGGCGCGCTCGTCGGTCCGCTCATCATTGGCGACGGGCTGGGCGTCGCGGACTCGGAGGTGGTGCGTTACGCGAGCGGCGCCGGATCACAAATCGCGAACACCGCGCCCGTGCTCGTGACGGTTTCCGGGCTGCTCGATTTCGGGAGCGGCAGCGACAGCATCGGCGCGCTCTCTGGCGAGGGCCACGTCACCATCAGCGCGGGCGGCAATCCCGGTTTTGGCGCGGATGGCAGTTCCAGTTTCTTCGACGGCCCGATCAATGGCGCGGGTGGTTTCCGCAAACTCGGCGCGGGCACGCTCACGTTGAACGGCAACAGCACGAACTCCGCCGCCGTCACCGTCAGCGCCGGCACGCTGCTCGTGAACGGCATCCAGCAGAGCAGCATCACCGTGGACACAAACGCGACGCTCGGCGGCGACGGCATCGTGGGCAACATCTCTGGCACGGGCGGACGAATCGCGCCGGGCGGCGGCGTGGGCGTGCTGAGTTCCGGCCACGTGTCTTTCTCTGGTTCCAACTCGGTCTTTCAAGTGGAACTCAACGGCCCCGCCGCCGGCTTGCAGCACGATCAATTGAACGTGCGCGGCACCGTCGCGCTCGGCGGCAGCGTGCTTCACGTCTCGCCCGGAAGCGGCTTCGCGCCGAAGGAAGGCCAGTCGTTCCTCATCCTGTCCAACGACAGCACGGATTTCATCACCGGAACTTTTTCCAATCAACCGCAAGGTTCCGTGCTCAATGTCGGCGCGCTGAAATTTCTCGTGCGCTACAACGCCGGCACCGGCAACGACGTGGCGCTGATTTTCACCAACGCCCCGCTGAAAGGCAGCGCGGCGGAACTCACCGGCGGCAACGGCGACGGCCTGATCCAGGCCAACGAGTGCAACCATCTCCGTGTCGCGCTGACCAACGCCAGCGGGACGGTCTTGTCGAACATCACAGCCTCGCTCGCCAGCACCACGACGCACGTCATCGTCGCGTCCGTGCTGTCGGGCTATGCCGATCTCGGCGTGAACGCGCGCGGCACGAACGCGACCCCGTTCCAGATTTCCACGCTCCCGGGCTTTGCCTGCGGCACGCTGATCCAACTGGAACTCATGGTGCAGAGCAGCGGCGGGAGTTTCGTCACGGGCTTCACCGTGCCGACGAGTTGCGGCGTGGGCAGCGGCTTCTGCGGCACCTGTCCCGGCTTCGTGACCAACGCCATCACCACGAATGATCTGGCGAACAGCACGCGACTGGCGCGCGTGTTCGACGTGGGCGGAACGTGCGCGACGCCGCTGGAATGTCCGGGAGAGTTCAACGGAGCCAGCGCCATCATCCGCTACGATGTCCACAGCTTCACGAACCTGGGCCCGGCCGCGTGCTACACCGCTTACGTTTCCAATCCTTGCTCGAATCTTTTTGCCGCCGCGTATCTCGGACGTTTCCTGACCAACGACATTTGCGCGAACTACCTCGCCGACTCGGGCAACAGCGGCGCGTTCCTCGCGCTGTCCTTCGCCGTGCCGGCCGGGAGCAACTTCGTGGTGGTGGTGAATGATCTCGGCGCGTCGGGCGCGGGATGCAGCTACCTGCTGGTCGTGAGCAGTTCGGAATGTGCGCCGGAACTGAAGATCGCCACGCTGCCCGCGAGCCGCGTGCGGCTGGCCTGGCCCACGGCGGCGGCGGGTTATCTGCTCGATGCCGCGCCGGATTTGGAGGCGACAAACTGGAGTGTCGTGACCAACCAGCCTCTCGTCAGCGGCACCAATTTTCTCGTGACCAACAGCATTGTCGGCAGCAACCGCTTCTACCGGCTGCGCAGGCCGCAGTGAGGAAGCGCGGTTCGCCCGTTCAAACCGTTTTCACTTCGATGAACTGCCGCTCGACGTGGCCGTCGCGGGTGCGGCACAGGAAGTAACCCCTCTCCGTGGTCTTGTCGTGATTGCCGCGCGCGATGGAACAGCACTTGTTCGTTGTGAACACCGCCTGCCGGATGAAGCGCTCCGTGAAGCCGTGAAAATGTCCGTTGAACACCGCGACCACGTTGCAGTCCTCGAACCGTTCGATCAACGCGTCGGCGTTCTGCGGGCGATACGTCGTGTTCGGGCCGAGCGGGAAATGCGTGAAGAGAATCACCGGCTGACGGCGGTCGAGCTTCGGCAGAGTGTCATCCACCCAGCGCAACGTGTCGGGCTGGATCGAGGTGTTCTGATATTTCAATCCCTCGCTCGAATCGAGCCCCACGAAATTCCAGCCGCGATGCACGAAGCGGTAGTTCAACGACTTCGGATACAACTCGTCCCACGTCGCGCGGCTCGACTGCGGGCCGTAGTCATGATTGCCAATCACCGCGTGATACGGAATTCCCAGCCCGCGCAGCACGTCGCGCATCGGGCCGAGTTCCGCCGCCGTGCCTTTTTCCGCCAGATCGCCGACCATCAGGCAAAGCTCCGGCTTCGGCGTGTGCGCCTGGATGCTGGCCGTGACGCGCGCGAAAAAGTCCGGACACTTCGCGCTGGAGAAATGCGCGTCGTTCATCTGGATGAACGTGAAGTCTTCGCCGTGCCCGTTATCGCCGAAGCTCGCGCAACCGGGCCACAAGCCCAGCGCCAGCGAGGCGGCGGCGGAGTTCCGAATCCATTCCCGGCGGGACGAGCGGCGTGAGATGATCAGTTGCATGAGCTTGAACGGGGTTGGAAGCCGGGATCGCGAGAGGTATTCAACCGCCGCCGGTCCCGACGGCAGTGCATGGAGATTGGGCGATGAGAGCCTCCCACCGTCGCCCGCGGCGGATCAGAAGGGGACGAGACCTACTCACTTCGCTGCCGAACTCGTCCCACCGTGCTCTCTCCGGTTTTCGCTATGGGCAGCGAAAATTTTCTTTCGTGACTGCTCTGCACTATTCGCGCAACGCGCGTGGCAACTGGATGCGGAACCGGGCGTCCCTGATTTCCAGCCCCGGTCCATCGCCTGTGAACACACCGTAAACTTCCCGGCGGTCAGTCTGGACAAAAACCGTGCCGTTTGTCGCGGTCATAATTACGACATTGGTCGCGAACACATCCGGGCTGTAAGAAATCGCGGCCAGGCCGGAGGCGACTTCGTAGCGAATCTGTTCGGTCAGCACGGGCAGGCTCAGGTGGATGACGCCCGCGCCGTCCACGGCGCGCGCGGTCACGGCGTGGTAAAACTCCGTGGGCGCGGTGACTTCAAAAAGGTTCGGCGAATTGCGCCCGCCTCCGGTGCTGGTGAAGCGGCGTCCGTTCACAATTCCAAACAGAGAGTTCAGGCGCGTGCGCGGGCGGGGCATGAGGCGCGCGCGCACTTCATACTTCGAGACGCTCGCCAGTTGTGCGACGAAGGGCGGGAGCAGATTGGAAAGGGCGGCGGCGTCCGCCGCGTTCGTCAGCGCGGCGTGCTCGTTGGCGAGACCGGCAAAACGCGTGCGCGCGGTGGTGGCGCGCGACCACGGCGGCAGCGCCGCGACGCGTTCGCCGAGCGCAGCGTGGCGCGCGAGAATGGCGGCGCGGGTGTTGAAGGCGGAGTCGTCCAGAGTGGCCGTGTAATTCGTGTAGTGGGCGAGCAGGGGCACCAGCCGGGCGAGCGCCTGTTCGTCGGGCAGGTCTTCGCTCAGCACGAGGCCGCGCGCGCGGGTGAGCACGGCCATCTGCTGTTTCAACTCGGTCGAGCCGTCGAAGTTTTGCTGGAGGAAGGCCAGGTCGTTGGTGAGTTGCTGAAAGAGCGGGCGGAAGTTTTGCAGGGATGCGGCGTGGACTGCGACGGAGAAAAACATCCAACCCGCGATCCAGGAGCGAACGTGCCTCAGCTTGGAAAAAATCGTTGTGCGTCTGCCGAACTCCATTTGCGCGCGAGCCTAGGTGCCTCGCGTGACAAGTCAACCATGCAGGCGTTTTCCTTCCGGGCAAACGCATCTAAACCGGAACCATGCAGTTGCAGCCTCACGCCAAGGCCGCGAAGGACGCGAAGAAAAAGGCGCACTTGGATGGACTGGCCCGTAAGGGAAGAACACTTTTCAGTGCAAGGTCTCCGCACCACCAGAAGACCAATTCCTTTGCGCCCTTCGCGGCCTTGGCGTGAGGCATGGTGGATTCCAACTGCATGGTTCCGGCTAAATGCATTGCTAGATCTGGTTTTCATTCGTCTGCCCCAATTCGTTGGCCAGCTTTCATTCCGGCAGCGGAGCGGCAGACGAATTGGGGCAGACGAATAATAAACATTGGCGCTGTTCTTCAGTTCCTCGCGCATCCCGATGAGTTTTGATGCGTTTGCCCTGCGTTTTCCTTCCGGTTTGATGAGAGGTCGGACGCTCCGGCGCTCCGAGTTGTTGCCAACTGGAGGCGAGTCCTATTCAATCCGCGCATTCCATGAACGTACTGATTCAAATTGTCGCCGTCGTCCTTTGCTCCTCCGCGCTGGCCGCCGAACGCGCGCCCGTCAATCGCGCCGTGGGCGAGAACAAAGCCACGCCGCCGAGCCGCATCAAGGCGATGAAAGATTTCCAGGTCGAGCTGCTCTACTCCGTGCCCGGCGGTGAACAAGGCTCGTGGGTGAATCTTTGCACCGACCCGAAAGGCCGCATCATCGCCAGTGATCAATACGGCGGGCTGTATCGCTTTGCGCCGCCCGCGCCCGGCCAGCCGCTTGACCCCGCGAAGGTCGAGAAGCTGCCGGCGGAAATTCGGGCCGTGAACGGAATGCTCTGGGCCTTCGGCGCGCTCTACGTCGGCGTGAATGATTACGAGAAGAAAATTCCCAGCGGCGTTTATCGCATCAGCTCATCGAAGGGCGACGACACGCTCGACAAGGTGGAATTGCTCCGCGCGATCAAAGCCGGCGGCGACCACGGCGTTCACGCCATTCTTCCTGCGCCCGACGGCAAATCCATGTTCCTGATCACCGGCAACAACGCCGACCTGACCGAAGTGAATTCCTCCCGCGTAATGATGAACTGGGGCGAGGACCATGTGCTCAAAAGCATGCCGGATGGCCGCGGCCATAATCGCGACCGTCTCGCGCCCGGCGGCCTGATTTACCGTTTCACGCCCGACGGAAAAAACTGGGAACTCTACGCCTCCGGCTTTCGCAACATTTTCGACGGCGCGTTCAATCGCGATGGCGAGCTGTTCACTTACGACGCGGACATGGAGTACGATTTCAACACCTCGTGGTATCGGCCTACACGCATCAATCACGTCACCAGCGGCAGCGAATGGGGCTGGCGCAACGGCGCCGGCAAGCGCCCGGAGTTTTATCCCGACAATCTTCCCGCCACGCTGAACATCGGCCCCGGCTCGCCGACCGGCACGACGTTTGGCTACGGGGCGAAATTTCCCGCCAAGTATCAGAACGCGCTCTACGCGCTCGACTGGAGCTGGGGCAAAGTCTATGCGGTGCATCTCTCGCCGCAGGGTTCGAGCTACACGGCCACGAAGGAAGAATTTCTCTCCGGCGGCCCGCTGCCGGTGACGGACGCGATCATTCATCCCGGCGACGGCGCGATGTATTTCGCCATCGGCGGACGCCGCGTGCAGTCGGGTTTCTATCGTGTGACTTACACGGGCCAGGAATCCACCGCGCCGGTCAAGAACACCCCATCCAAGGAAGCGGGCGCGCGCAAGGAACGCCACGAACTCGAAGCCTTCCACGGCAAGCAAGACCCGAAGGCTCTCAAAGCCGCGTGGCCGGAACTGGACCACAAAGACCGCTTCATCCGCTGGGCCGCACGCACGGCCATCGAACATCAGCCCGCCGCGACGTGGGCCGACCGCGCGCTCACCGAGAAAAATTCCGGCCGCCAGGTGGAGGCGCTGATGGCGCTCGCTCGTGTGACCGGCATTGACCCGCTGCATCGGAAGCAGAGCGCCGCGCCCGTGGACCAGGCCATGGGCCAGAAGATTCTCGATGCGCTGGCGAAACTCGATTGGAAGAAGCTGAATCACGAGCAACGCCTCACGCTCGTCCGCACGTATTCCATTACCTTCGCGCGCTTCGGCCAGCCCGATGACGCGACGACGAAGCGCATCCTGGCGCAGCTTGATCCGCAGCTTCCCGCGCCCAGCTTCGACTTGAACTGGCTCTTGTGCGAGACGCTCGCCCGCCTGCAATCGCCGACGCTCGCCGGCAAGGCCATTGCGATGATCAAGGCCGCGCCCGGCCAGGAGGAGCAGTTGGAATACGCCCGCTCGATTCGATTCCTGAAAGCCGGCTGGACCACGGAACTCCGCACCGCGCAATTCGAGTGGTTTCTAAAAGCGGCAAATTATCGTGGCGGCGCGAGCTTCGAGAAGTTTCTCGAATTCATCCGCACCGACGCCGAGGCCAGCCTGAGCGAGAGCGAGAAAACCGCGCTGCAAACCGTCCTCGCGAAGAAGCCGGAAAAGAAATCACCGCTCGCGCAGATGGCGGAAGTGTTCGCGGGCCGCACCACGGTCACGGATTGGAAGCTCGACGCCATCGCGCCCGCCGCCGAGCGCGGCTTGAAGAAACGCAACTTTGACAACGGACGAAAAATGTTCGCCGCCACGGGCTGTTTCGCGTGCCACCGCTTCGGCAACGAAGGCGGCATGACCGGCCCCGATCTCACGGGCGCGGCGGGACGCTATTCCTCCCGCGACCTGCTCGATCAAATCCTGAACCCGAGCAAGGAGATCAACGAACAGTTCGTCCCGATGGTCATCACGAAGAATGACGGCGACACCGTGACCGGCGTGATCGTGAACTTGAACGGCGACAACGTGATGGTGAACACAGACCCGGCGAATCCCTTCCAGCAGGAGACCATCGACCGCAAGAAAGTGAAGAACATTGAGCCGTCGAAAATTTCCCCGATGCCCGAGGGCTTGCTGCAACTGCTTACGCAGGAAGAAATTCTCGATCTCACGGCCTACATCCTGTCCCAAGGCGAACGAAAGCACGCGATGTTCCGCTGAGTGGAACGCCCGCTTTCCAGCCGGAAGGTCGCGAGCCTTCCCTTCTCGCGTTGATGTGACGGACGCGTCTGAGTGCGTCTTGAAGGTGCCGGCTCTGCTGGAGGCGGGACGACGAGGCCGGAAAGCCCCGCCACCTGCCGACAAGAATGTCGGCGCTACGTCGCCCGCCGCCGGGTGCAGTTGGACACTGTTCTTGCCAGGCCGCGAAGCGGCTGCGGAAATTAGCCAGACACGAAGTGTCTGGGGCCAGGCTTATTCGTGGTCGCGTCCTGAAAGGACGCCGGCTTTTCCGCCGTCCCTTCGGGACGGAAACGAATTTTCCGCGACAGACCCGGCACTTCGTGCCGGGCTAATTTCCGCCGTCACTCCGCGACGAAAGCCACCGCCGTCCGCCACAACCAAGACAGTGGCAAGGGCGCGTTGCCCAAATGGAAAGGAGTCGCGGACAGCCATGTCCGCAGTTTTTCCATGGGATGATTTCGGCCTGATGGCGCATGGAGCCACCACGGCGGACATGGCTGTCCGCCGCTCCGGCGATTTGGGCAACAGGCCCTTCGGATGCACCCAATCACACCCCCACCGCGCCCCTACAGTTGCAATTGTTTTTTCCGCCCGCATACTCCCGCGCACCAAATATGAAGATGCGTTTTCTCCTCCGTTCCGCGCTGTTCGCTGCCTGTGGTCTGCTGGCCGTGCGCGCCGTCGCGGATCCCATTCTCCCTTATCAGCAGCCCATCGCGGTCCAACTGACCAACGACCTCAACGGCGGCAGCCCCGACACGCCCACGCTGCAACGCGCGCTCAATTCGTTTCACGCGCGGTCCAAAAATCTGCGCGGCGACACCACCATCCTGCGCAATCTGAACAACCTGCTCGGTGGCTTCGCGGCCTACCCGCCGCTGCTCGCCGATGCCGCGCTCGATTACCAGGAGGATTTCCAGGTGCGGCGGGACGAGATCACCGCGCAACTGCTCCCCGCTCCCATCAGCGCGAACAAAACAGCCGCGCGCACGGCCCTGACCCGCGTGAACATCTCGCTCTCGAATGCCGTTATCGCCACGACGACGGCCCGGCGCATCCAGCGCCTGCAGTCGGCGGCGCAACAGTTGGCCGCCGCCAGCAACTCCGTGCAGCGCGCGCTGCGCACCCGGCCCGGCCTGAGCAAGATGGTCGCGCGCATCGGCGGGCTGTCCTTCAACTCGGATCGCGGCCAGATCATCGGCAGCGGAGATTTTTTCAACAACACCGGCACGACGATTGGCGAGTTCACCGCCGATGGTGTGCTCAGCATCGGCGCGGTGGATTCCGGCCCCATCGCGCGCGGGCTGCATCTGCATCTGACGGGCGTGAGCGGCCCGTTCCCCGCGACCTACCCGCTGGGCGCGGGCGAGAACCACGCCTTTTACAGCGCCACGGAATTGCGCCGGAACGAGGAGTTCCGCTTCGGGGTGGCCCCCGCGCTGACCAACGAAGTGGTGATGAACTCTTTCGTGAGCATCGACTACATCGGGACCAATTCGCTTTTCGTGAGCCGCACGAGTTCCATTCCGGTCAGCGGCTACGTGCTGGGGCGCTTCGCGTTCGTGGGCACGAACCAGTACGCGTTCAACGCGAACACCAACCGCGCCACGGTTACGGTCAGCCAGGGCGAGTTCCAGTTGAACTTCGATATTCCGCTGCCGCCCACCAACGCCCCGGCTACGGCGCCCCAGTAAGCGGAATCTCCAGCGGCTGCACGCGAATGGCATGCCTCTAAACCTTGACCAATTAAAGGCCAACCCTGTGGCTAACGAACACCACTTCCGAGCATTGACGGATCGGGAGCGTTATCCAACGCTCCCCATGTCCGAGGTTGCCTCAATTGCTGAGAGGGTTTTGGCATCTGTGGTTCCCGACGGAGCCGAGAAATACAAAATGGCGGAATCTTGGCAGGAACAGATCGGCACTAATGCGCTGCCATTTTACGCTTTCGTTTTTCCCAAAAAGGCTGCTCCCAGTACAGAACCTTCAAACCTGATGCGTGATGAAATCATTTTGATTTTCAAGAGTACCTCAAGCGGATTGGTGTTGGACTACTTCAGCGACACCAGCATCGCCTTCGCATTTTCCAAAGCCAAATCCCGCTGACTCTGGCGCAGGCTTGTCAGAAAATTGCAGGGCGAGGATCACTGTGGAATGCGTTCTGCCGGGAGGTTTGTTGCCAAGCGGCTGTAGAGGCTTGCCAACGCTCCGGACTCATCAGTGTATTGCTCGTCACCGCATCGAAAAATACGATCCTGAAAACGAACGACGGCCAAAAGGTTCGTCCCGGAGTAGAACTTCATTTCTCCGTCAAAGATTGCGGGGTAATTGTTTCGATCTCGTTTTCCAGCAGCTACGACATTGACCAACCGCTTGGTTTCATCGGCTGAAATGGAACGTCCGCTACCCAGCAAGCTGTTCGTGAGCACCACCGTATCCGCTGCGGTAATCTGCCGGACAGTTTTTCCACGTTGTTGCGAACAGCCTAGCAAACCGCCAACGATCAGCACTGATGCAAGTGGAAGAATTGCACGGACGCTAAGCAACAGTGCCTGGTTTACATTCATGCCGGAAAGCTGACCGACGGCTCGCGCATTTGTCAAAATTCTGGCCTTGCCCCGAATTGCTGGACAGACGGCGAACAGGGTTGATAGCCGCTCTATTTCCCCGCCGCCCACTTGGCGGCGTTCACGAGCAACTGTTTGTATTCCGGCAGGTCGTGGGCGCGGGCGTCGTGACCGGGAGCCAGGCCCACGACGCGCGTCTGCGGGTGCTTGACGACGAAGACGCTCGGGTACGGCTTCTGGTCTTTCTTGCTCGGGGAAGTTTCGGCCAGCACTTCCATCGCCGGGCCTTTCGCGTCGGGCTTCACGTAGTAAAGCTCGTCCACGATCTTGAAGCTGGCGTTCACGCCCTTGGTGACGGGGTGTGACTTGTTGAGGACGTGGACGGTGAACTCGCCAAGGTTGTCGTGGCCCCGCGAGCCGCCGCCCACGAGGTCACGGTTGAACTCCGGCCAGTCGCCGAAGTTGTACCACAGGCCGGGGTGCAGGAGCACGACGCCCTTGCCGGCCTTGATGAAGTCGTTGAGCGCGGCGCGGCAGTCGGGGGTGGCCCACTTGGCGGCGTTCACGCTCAAAACCACGACGTCCACGTTCTTCAGTTCGCGCGCGGTGGTCGCGCCGTCCTCGGTGTAATTCACGGAGAAGCCCGCCGCCTTCAGCGTCTCGCTGTCGGAGCGGTTGAAGAACTTCTGGTAATCGTGCGAACTGCCGCCGCCCACGAGCAGCGCCTTGGTGCCCGCGCCCCAGGTGAACGGCGCGGAGGGCAGGGCGTCGGTCGCGGTCGTGGCCGGAATGGCGGCGACTTTCTTCGGCGCGGGGCCGCTGTCGGCGGTGATGGCGATGAAGACGGTGGCGACCTGATTGTTCAAACTCTCCAGCGTGATTTTGGAAATGGTGCCGCCCTTCAACTCGCGCGTGAATGAGCGCACCTGGCCGTTGTTCACGAGGTCCAGCACCTTGGTCGAGCCGGGTACTTCGTTGCCGGGGTTGATGTAGTCCACGATCTCGACGCCGTTCTTGAGCTCGAACTGTTCGCTGCCGCCGTCCACGTAAGTGACGGTGACCCTGGCCGCGACCAGCCCCTTGGAACCGTCGCCATTGTAGGGCCAGGCCCAGCCGCCGACGCCGCCGAGGAAGTGCAGGCGGCTGGCCTTCACGTTCAGGCCGGGCAACTCAACTTTCTGCGGCAGCGTCTTCGCGAAACCCGAGCCGCCCTTGAGCACGATGACGTTGTTGCCGGAGGAAACCTTGGCCGGATTCTCCACGGCGAACGGCACGTCGCCCGACTTGACGAGACCGAATTTTTTGAAGCGCAGAGATTCATCCACGCGCTCCTGGCTGCTGAACAATCCCTTGCGCGTGTCCGCCGTGAACGCGTTCTTCATGTCGATGACGCGGTACTTGCTGTCGCCGCCGATCATGTAGGCCAGGAGGTCGCGCAAGGTTTCCTCGCCCAGCGCCTCGAAGCCCTCGGGCATTATCGAGCGCCCGGTGTTGCGGCGCGATTTGATGTCGGCGGTTTTAATCTCCGTGTCATTGATGGCGTTGCGGATGACGACGCTCTGCTTCGTGTCACGTCCGAGCATGCCGTCGTAGGTTTCGCCGTCCTTCGTCTCGATGCTCACGGCCATGTAGTTCTCCTCGACCATGCGGTTCGGATCGAGAATGTGGACGAGCAGTTCATGCACGCCATGCACGCCCATGCCGGTGAGGTCGGGCGCGAGCGCCTTGCCCTCGCCGTTGAACTGATGGCAAACGCCACAGTTGACCGTAAAAGCCTGGCGGCCCTTTTCCAAGTTGCCCGGCTTGCTCATGGCCGGCTCCAGCTTGGTGATGAGCGCGTTCTTCTCCTTCACTTCCGGCCCGCGCAAGTCATCGATCACCTCATTCGCGCGCCGCGCCACCGCGCCATCCGCGTGCGTGCGGAGGCGGTGGACGGACGCGGGGTTGAGCGAGGCGAGCGTGAGCGTGCCGCCCTTGAGCGCGTCCACGAAGGCGCGCGACCAGTCGCTGCGCTTGATGATTTGGGCGAACATGGCGTCCTGCGACTCGGGGGAAAGTTTCGCGTAGCTCGCGGCGAAAGCCGGGCCGACGCTGGCATCGCCGGTCGCGCCGAGCAGGTCAATGGTGCGGCGCTGCAATTCAGGAGAAGCGGACGAGCCGACAATCTTCGCCACGCTGGGCACGATCTCCGCGTTCAATTGCCGCACGCCCAAGAGGCTCGCGACGACTTGCGCGCGCTGGTCATCCGGCTGACCGGCGTCGCCCAGTTTGGCGAGCAACTGCTGCACGCGAGCCTTCACGTCGGCGGACATGGAACCGCTTTTGTCCCAGCGTGCGATGAGCGGCAGGGCGGCGGCGGGCACGGCGGGATTCGCCGACTTGAGCGCGGTGCCGAATGCGCCGCGCAATTCCTCAGACCATTTCGGCACGGTGGCGGGCTTGAGTGCCTTGGCGAGCGATTCAAAGATCACAGCCTTCAATCCGTCTGCACTGGCCGGTGCGTTCGCCACGGCGATGACGGCGGCGGCAGCCTGTTCGGGATCGGTTTCAGATTTCTGCGCGACCTGCGTGGTGAGCACGGTGGCGAGCGTGGCGTAGTCCTCCGGCTTTTCCGTTTTCAAGACCGCGCTCAGAAACGCCTGCGGATTCTTCGAGGCCACGCCGGCGATGGCGGACTCGATCCAGTTGTTCGCGGCGCTAGGATACAGCTTCACGAGCGCGCTCGCCGTCGCATCATCCACCGGCATCGTGCCGAGGGCCACGATGGCTTCCAACTGCACGCGCGCGTCGCTGTTCGTGGTGTTGATCAGGATGGCCTGCTTGATGTTGTTCTCGGCGGGCGTGGTGCGGAGCGCGGCGACGCGGAGCGCGTTCTTGCGAACTTCGGGGCGTTTGTCGTCGAGAGCCGCGCCGAGGACGAAATCCGGCAGGATGCCCGCGTTGGCCATGAGCCAGAGCCGGTGGTTCCACGCGGGCGCGGCGTCCGTCTTTGGCACGCGCTGCATGGCCGCGCGGATTTGGTCGCCGCTTTTTTCCGAGAGCAAACGATGCGCGGTGAAACGCACGGGCTTGCTCGGACTTTCCAGCGCGGCGGCGAGTTCATCCACGGACGCCTTGCTCAAATCCGGCACCGGCACCTTCGTGGCCTGCTTGTGATTCACGCGCCAGATGCGGGAGAAATAGTGGTCGCGGTCGGGGCGCACGGCGGCGTTCACGCCGTTGTGTTTCGGGCCGCGCGTATCGTTGTGAATCACGGCCTGGTTGTAGAAATCAATGATGTAGAGCGCGCCGTCCGGCCCGACGCGCGTCTCGATGGGCCGATACCACGGGTCGCGTCCGCCGATGAATTCCTCGGGCCGCGTCATGGAGGCCGTGAAGGTGACGCCGTCCGGCTTGACCGCTTCGTGATGCGCGATGTTGATGGTTGGTTCCGTGGTGAAGTAGGAGTAATTCCATTCCTTCGGCCAGGTGCCGCCCTCGTAAATCGCGCAGCCTGCCGCAGCCGTGAATTTGCCCACGAGATCAATCTGCACGTAAGCGAGGTTCTCCGCCTTGATGAGCGGATTCGACGAGCGGTCGCGAATCACGGCCTTGAAACTGGTCGCGTTCTTCACCCGCCCGCGCGCGAGTACGGATTCCGCGAGCACGACGTGGTTGAGAATTTCGTTGCTCGTCGGCTGGGTGAAGAGGACTTCGTTGTCGCCCGTGATGTCGAGGCCCCAAGTGTTGCCGTTCTTGGAACAGAACTGCTCGAACGCGCTGCCGTCCGGTTTGAAGCGCACCACGCCCGAGCCGATTAAACCAAAATCTTTCGCACCGTCCGGCGAGCGCACGCGCCCGCCGCTGTAGCCGTGCGTGCCGTAAATCCAGCCGTCGAAACCCCAGCGGATGTTGTTGATGACCGCGTGCGTGTCGCCGGTGCCGAGGCCGGTGTAGAGCTTCTCGACCGTCTCGGCCTTGCCGTCGCCGTCCTTGTCGCGCAGCCAGAGAATGTCCGGCGCCTGCGAAACGATCACGCCGTCGCGGTGGAAGACGAAGCTCGTGGCGAGTTCCAGACCTTCGTAGAAAACTTCCTTCTTGTCCGCGACGCCGTCGCCGTCGGTGTCGATGAGTTTGCTGATGCGGTCGCGCGCGGGGCGGTCTTGCTTGCCGGCTTCGGACACGAGGCCGCCGTGGTCTTTCCACTCCGCGCCCTTCTGGTCGTCGCGGATTCCGCGGCGACCGTTCGGATACTCGGGCGTCTCCACCGCCCACATCACGCCTGCGGGATCCCAATCAATGTTCATGACTTTGTTCACCAGCGGCTCCGAGGCCACGATCTTCTGCTCGAAGTCGGGATGCAGTTCCAGTTTCTTGCCGGCGAGCGCGGGCGACGTCGGGCCGCCTTCGGGGTAGCGCAGCGAGGCGAGTTCTTCCGGCTTGGTCAGAAGATTCACATCCCGCTTGCCGGCCCACGCGATGCCGCGCAACAGCACGGAGCGAAAATGCGGGAGGTTGAACGACTTGTAGTGATGGCCGGGAATGGAAACGAACGCGCGATGGTTGCCCGTTTCGTAGGTCCACATCTGCGGCGATACGTCGTAGATGTGCTGCATCTGGCGACCACCCTTGGTGTTGCGTTTATCGGGCGTCCACGAGCCGGCGAGGATTTTCGCCTCGGGCATCATGTGCAGGTCGTAATAAATTTCGTCGTCGAACTCGAAGTTCGACGCGCCCGCGATGATGGGGTTGGTCTGCGCCGTGTAATAAATCGGCACCACATGTTCGAGCCACTTCGAGTAGCCATGCTCCCACGCGCCGCCGATGATCGTCTTCCACCATTGCGCGTCATTGCCGCAGACGGAGTCGTGGAGGGCCACGATGCCGCCGCCGCGTTTGAGGAACTTGTCGAGATTGGCGCGGTCGGCCTCGGCGATGCGCCCGCCTTCCTCGCTGTAGAAGAGCAGCACGTCTGTCTTCTCCAATTCCTCGGCGGTTGGAAAACCGACCTTGCCGTTCACCACAGCGCCACGCTCGGCGAGCAGCTTCTGCCACTCGGCGAGGAACTTCGGGTGGTCGTGGACGCCGTTGCCTTCGGGGCCGTGGGTTTTCTTCCCGGCCTTGATGAAGATGCGGAGCGAGGAATCGGCGGCGAAGAGCGTGGTGCAAAGGACGAGCAGGCACGCGGACAAGAGTCTGGTTTTCATAAGAGTGATGTGGACGGATTTGACCCCCTCGCCGATTCACTGGCAACCGCAGAGTGCGCGCATAAATCCACCAGTGCCGCGCGATAATGCAACTGATGCGGTTTCGCGGCTGTGGGAGCACGTTGTGGAAAACGTTTTTAACCACGGATGGACACAGATGGACACGGATGAAGGGGAATCCTGCTGGGAGCAACAAGTCACCCTCAACCGGTGACAGGGCAGCTTCGTAAGCATCAAGTTGGCCTGCCGCGAAGCGGCCCAGGAAATTAGCCAGCCACGGAGTGGCTGGCGGAAGCGGTGGAAAGGTTTCGTCCTGAAAGGACGGTGGAACAGTTCACCCTCCAGCGTCCTTTCAGGACCAAGACCAACGGGACGTTATTCCAGACACTTCGTGTCTGGCTAATATCCGGGCGTCCCTTTGGGACGGGGCAGGATCGTCAGAGTTCAACCACGTGAGCTTCACCCTCAAACTCGCCAGTCAATGAGCCAGCAAAGCGAAACGCGTCTGCAACGCTTTCGTTCGGATGACTTGAAGTGAGCATGTCGGAATTTCGGTCGCCAAAGCCGACAATAAGCTCGTCAATGATGTCCTCGACTTTTTCGCAATCCTCGCCCACGACACCGACGAAAATGACGCCGTCTCGAATGAACTCCTCGACCAAAGTATCGAGACGCGGCGTGTATCCGTTCCGACAGTGCAAGACGATTTTCTTTGGGTGATGCATGGTGAGATCTAACAACCCAAGCTCGGAAGAATTTTTTGCGTGTCAGTCATCGCTTGTGCCTCAAGTCCGGTCGGAAGGCCGTCAAAACTCCAAAAAGCACTCCAACAAAAACGAAGGCAGCAAGGGTGTACAACCAATTGCTTCCGCGCCACCACGGGCGGAATGACCAAGTTAGAGAAACATCGGTAAGGGCTGGCCAAGTAGCTGCCCAAACACACAGTCCAAACACAAGCCCCGCTGCAACAAACCCAGCGACCAAACCAACGAGCACGCCTTTCTTGAAATTCGGATACATGGCTGTGTTGATACGCCCAACATTTCATTCCTCAAACCCGCTCTACCCCGTCACCAGCGTCCCCACTTCCTCGCCCATCACCACGCGCTTCAAGTTGTGCGGCTTGAACAGGTCGAACACGATGATCGGCATTTTGTTGTCCATGCACAGGCTGAAGGCGGTGGAGTCCATGACCTTGAGCTGCTTTTGCAGTGCGTCGAGGTAGGTGATGCGCTGGAAGCGGACGGCCTTCGGATTCTTCTTCGGATCGCTGTCGTAGATGCCGTCCACCTTCGTCGCTTTCAAAATCACTTCCGCGCCCATTTCGTTCGCGCGCAAGGCGGCGGCGGTGTCGGTGGAGAAATACGGATTGCCCGTGCCAGCGGCGAAGATGACGACGCGGCCCTTTTCCAAATGCCGCACCGCGCGGCGGCGGATAAATGGCTCGGCGATCTGCGTCATGGTGATGGCGCTCTGCACGCGCGTGGCCACGCCCTGGCGTTCGAGCGCGTCTTGTAGAGCGAGGGCATTGATGACGGTGGCCAACATGCCCATGTAATCGGCGGTGGCCCGCTCGATGCCCTTGGCACTGCCCGCGACGCCGCGAAAAATGTTTCCACCGCCGATGACGATGACCATTTCGATCCCGAGGCTGCGGACCTCGCCAATTTGTTCCGCCATGTCGGCGACACGCGTGCCATCGATGCCGTTGCTCTGGGCATCGCCGAGCGCTTCGCCGGAAAGTTTGAGGAGGAGGCGGCGGTATTTGGGTTTTTGAGATTTCATGCGCGCGTGCTGAACATGCGGGCGGGTTTGTAGCAGCGGGGCAGGGGGAATCAAAATCCAAATTTCAAAATCCAAATCCCAAACAAACTCCAAGCTCCAAATTCCAACAACCCGAGCCGGTGAATTCGGCGGCAGGCCGGATTGCAATTTGTCGCCTTGGAATTTGTTTGGATTTTGGGATTTGGACTTTGGAATTTCCGGTGAGAGAGCGCCACCAGTCAGTTCTGCGCGGAACCTTTTTTTGTTCTCATCAACAACTCCGCGCGCGCCGGAACGCATGGTTCGTTGACACTTGGATTTTCACTGGCAATAGTTCGCGACCAAGATTTTCCAGAGAACAGACGACAAAATAGAACGTGGCCGCCAAAGACGATTACTTGCTGGATACGCTGATTGAACTCGGCTACGTGACCCACGAACAGGTGGAGGCGGTGCGGCCAGACTCCGAGGCCAGCGGCGAGGGCATCATTGATTTGCTGATCACCCGGCACGTTCTCCCCCCGAACGCCGTCACGCAGGCCAAGGCCACTTACTTCCACGCTGAAGTTGTCGTGCTTGCGGACATGAACCTGCCGGATGATGTCGTGGCCTCGGTGCCGCGCCATGTCGCGAAGCGTTACCGCGTCGTCCCCGTTCTTCGCCATGAGAACGTCATCGGCATCGCGCTCAGCGACCCTTCTGACCTCGATACGATTGATTCGCTGCATCACCTGCTGAACTTGGAAATCGAGGCCAAGGTCGCGGGCGACGAAGACCTCGATGCGGCCCTGAACAAATATTACGGCGCGTCGGATGATTCGGTCGGCAAGATGATCCAGGACATCACCGAGGGTGATGTCGAAGTCAACATTCCCAAAGGCGGCGCGGAGGACGACGGCGCGACGGTCGATGCCGATGCGCCCATCATCAAGCTGGTCAACTCGCTCATCGTCGATGCCTTCAAGCTGCGCGCGTCGGACATTCATCTCGAACCGCTGGCGAAAACTTTTCGCGTCCGCTACCGCATCGACGGCGTGCTCGCGGAGCAGAAGAGTCCGCCGAAACGGTTGCAGGCCTCGATCATTGCGCGGCTCAAGATTCAGGCGAACATGTCCATCGCCGAACATCGCATTCCGCAGGACGGACGCATCCAGACTTCCATCGGCGGCAAGATGATCGACTTGCGCGTGTCGTGCATCCCGAGCAACCACGGCGAAAGCATCGTGATGCGTATTCTCGACAAGGAAGGGTTGAAGCTCGGTCTGCCGCAGCTTGGATTTTTCACGGATGATCAGCAGACCTTCGAGCGGCTGATCGGATTGCCGGATGGAATTTTGCTCGTCACTGGACCGACTGGTTCGGGCAAGACCACGACGCTGTACTCGGTGCTGAATTTCATCAACCGGCCCGACCGCAAAATCATCACGGTGGAAGACCCGGTTGAGTACGTGATGAGCGGCATCAACCAGGTGCATGTGAATGAACTGGTGGGGCTGACCTTCGCGCTGGCGCTGCGCTCGATGCTGCGTCAGGCGCCGAACGTGATCATGCTGGGGGAAATTCGCGACCTCGAAACCGCGACCATTGCGATCAATGCCTCGCTGACTGGTCACCTGGTTTTCTCGACGCTGCACACGAACGACGCGCCGGGCGCGGTGGCGCGTTTGATCGACATCGGCGTGAAGCCTTTCCTCGTGGCGTCCTCGACGCGCGCGCTGCTGGCCCAGCGGTTGGTGCGCAAAATTTGCAAGAAGTGCGCCGCGCCCTACACGCCCTCCGAGGCGGAGTTGCGCGCGCTGAACATCGACGGCGACAAGGCGGTGAACGCGAACTTCATGAAGGGCAAGGGTTGCAACGACTGCAACAAGACCGGCCATCGCGGGCGCTTTGGCGTGTTTGAAATGTTCGTCATTGATGACGAGGCGCGGAAGCTGATCTACGACCGCGTGCCGTCGTCCGTGCTGCGCGTGCGGGCGCGTGAGATGGGCATGAGGACGCTGCGCGAAGACGGCGCGCGCAAGGTGCTCGCCGGATTGACGACGGCGGAAGAAGTGATTCGTGCTACGGTGGGCGACGTGGACTGAGGATGACGAATGAAGAATAGAAATTTCCAAGCCCAGGTGACTGTGAACCCGACGACGGGGTTGGAAAGGCCATTCGTTATCCGTCATTTCCTTCCAGGCAGGACAGAATTCAAACAGGCTGATTAGTTTATGTCTTACTCGATGTCCGATTTGTTGCAGTTGGTCGTGTCGGAAGGCGCGGCGGATCTGCATTTGCGCGTGGGAGTTCCTCCCGTCATCCGTCTGCATGGCGTGCTGCATCGCGTCGAGGGGCCGGTGATCAAGCCGGAGGATACGGAAGAGCTGATGCGCTCGATCACCTCCGAGGATCACATCCAGCAATGCCGCGAGCGCGGCGGTGCGGACTTCGGCTTTGCCTTCGGCGATCTCGCGCGCTTCCGCGTGAGCGTGTTCAAGGAGAAGGGCAACTTCGGCCTGGTGTTGCGGCAGATTCCCAACAAGCTGCTGACCTTGGATCAAATCGGCCTGCCCAAGGAGACGATCATGCGCCTGCTCTACAAGCCGCGCGGCCTCGTCCTGGTCACGGGCCCGACCGGTTCCGGCAAGACGACCACCCTGGCCTCGATGATCAACATCATCAACGAGGAGCGCGACGACGCGCACATCATCACCATTGAAGACCCGATTGAGTATTACCACAAACACAAGAAGGGCTTGGTCACCCAGCGCGAGGTGAACGTGGACGTTCCGAATTTCGCCGAGGCGCTGCGCCGGGCGTTGCGTCAGGACCCGGACGTGATTCTGGTCGGCGAATTGCGCGACTTGGAAACGATGGAAGCCGCGATCACGGCGGCGGAAACGGGCCACTTGGTCTTCGGCACCTTGCACACCACGGGCGCGGCGAAGACGATTGATCGTATCGTGAACGCGTTTCCCGCGAACCAGCAGGAGACGATTCGCATCCAGCTTTCCACCGTGCTGCAAGGGGTGATTTCGCAGTTGCTGCTGCCGCGTTCGGACAAGCCGGGGCGCGTGGCCGCGTACGAGATCATGATCAACACGCCGTCCGTCGCGGCGCTGATTCGCGACAATAAAACCTACCGCATCAACTCGGACATTCAGACCGGCGCGAAATACGGCATGGTGACGCTGGATGGATTTCTGATGGAGAAATACCAGCAGGGCATGATTTCGCGCGAGGAAGTGGTCAACAAATCCCAGGACCCGACGACGGTGCAGGCGAAGCTCCAAGAATGGGAGATGGCGCAGGCCGTCGCCGCCGCCGCGCAGCAACGCAACGGATAACCATGGCCGAGTATATTTCCAATCCGCTGCTCTCGCTCATCAAGGAGCAGGGTCTCATTGATGACCTGCAACTCGACGAGGTGATCCAGGAGCAGGGGCGCAGCGGAAAAAGTTTTTCACAGGTGCTGCACGACTTCGGCATCGTCGAGATCGAGACGCAACTGGCCATCGTGGCCGCGCATCTCGGCACGGAAGTCATCAACCTCGACGACAAGGAACTCGCGCCCGAACTCGTGGCGTTGATTCCCGCGTCCACGGCCCGGATGTATCAATGCGTGCCGGTCGCGGATTACGGCTCGGTCTTGCAGGTGGCGCTGGCGGACCCGTTGAATCCTGCGGTGGTGGATGAAATCGGTTTCATCGTGCGTAAGGAAGTCCAGGTGCTGGTGGGCGACCCGGCGCAGATCACGAAGCTGATCGACAAGCATTACCCCGAGGACGGCGGCAGCATGGGCGACGCCTTGCGTGAACTCGGCGACGAGGAACTCGCGCTGGAGGCGGCGGAGAATTCCGAGGCGGCGGCGGCCGACCTCGCGAACGAGGCGCCTATCGTGCGATTCGTGAATCTCGTGCTGTATCAGGCCGTGCAGGACCGCGCGAGCGACATTCACTTCGAGCCGTTCGAGGACGAGTTCAAAATCCGCTACCGCGTGGACGGCGCGCTCTACGAGATGACGCCGCCGCCGAAGCATCTCGCGCTGCCGATGATTTCGCGCATCAAGGTCATGGCGAATCTGAACATCTCCGAGCGCCGTCTCCCGCAAGACGGGCGCATCAGTTTCCCCATCGCCGGCAAGCCGATTGATTTGCGCGTGTCCTGTCTGCCGACGCAGTTTGGCGAGTCGGTGGTGCTGCGTATTTTGGATCGCTCGGCGGTCAACCTCGACCTCGAGGCGCTGAAATTTCCCAAGTACCTTTTCGATTACGTCAACGAGGCGATTCTCCAGCCGAACGGAATTTTCATCGTCACCGGCCCGACCGGTTCCGGCAAAACGACCACGCTCTACTCGTGTCTGCGGAAGGTGAACACCATCGACACGAAGCTGCTCACGGCGGAAGACCCGGTGGAATACGACATCGAAGGCATCATGCAGGTGGCGATCAACGAGGCGGTGGGCATGACCTTCGGCAAGGCGTTGCGCGCGTTTCTACGTCAGGATCCCGACGTGATCATGGTCGGGGAAATGCGTGATCTGGAAACGTCGCAGATTGCCATTCAGGCGTCGCTGACCGGCCACCTGGTTTTGAGCACCTTGCACACGAACGACGCGCCCGGCGCGGTGACCCGTCTCGTGGACATGGGCGTGGAACCGTTCCTGATCTCCTCGACGTTGCAAGCCGTGCTGGCGCAGCGCCTCGTCCGCACGGTGTGCCGGAAATGCCGCACGCCCTTCGAGCCGACGGAGAGCCAGCTTTCACTGCTCAATCTTTCGCCGCACGACATTGGCGACAAAGTTTTTTACTACGGCCGCGGCTGCACGGCCTGCAACGACACCGGGTACAAGGGGCGCAAGGGCATCTACGAACTGCTCGTCTGCACGGACCCCATTCGCAACCTGATCAACGAGCGTGCGCCCTCCGTGGTGTTGCGCCAGAAAGCGGTGGAACTGGGCATGGTGACGTTGCGGGAAGATGGCTTGCGTGGCATCTTCGACGGCGATACAACCATTGAAGAAGTCGTAAAATACACTTGAGCTATGCCGAAATTCTCTTATCTCGCGCTCGATTCCCGCGGCAAGGAAACCAAGGGCACCCTCGACGTAGCCAACCAGAACGAAGCTCTGAGCCGCCTCAAGGAAATGGGCTATCACCCCATGAAGGTGGCCGTGATGGACGCGGGCAAGGACAAGGCGAAACCCAAGGCGGGCGGCAAGAAAAAGGGCGGCGGAAACATCAACATCAAGATTCCCGGCCTGAGCGGGAAGGTGAAGATGAAGGTGCTCACCATTTTTACGCGCCAGTTGGCCACACTCGTGGACGCGGGTCTGCCGCTCTTGCGCGGTCTGCGCGTGCTCGAACGTCAGGAACGCAATCTCACGCTCAAGGAAATCATCGGGAAGATCGGCCAGTCCATCGAAGGCGGCAGCACTTTCTCGGAGGGCCTCGCGCAGCATCCCAAGACCTTCAACAAACTTTACGTCAACATGGTCAAGGCCGGCGAACTCGGCGGCGTGCTCGAAGTCGTGCTCGCCCGTCTCGCGGAGTTCCAGGAAAAGGCCATGAAGATCAAGGGCAAGGTCGTTGCGGCCATGTTCTATCCCGTGGCGGTCATGATTGTCGCCGTGGCGATTCTCATAATCCTGATGGTCTTCGTCGTGCCCAAGTTCGAGCTGATCTTTAAGGACATGTTGCCCGGCCAGGATTTGCCAGCCTTCACACGACTCGTCCTTGGCATCAGCAATGTCATTAAGAATCACTTCCCCGCCACGGTCGTTATCGTCATCATTTTGGTGATCGCCTTCGTGCTCTGGAAGCGCACGAAGGGCGGGCGCTACGTCGTGGACAAGGTGAAGCTCAAGATGCCCGTGCTCGGGCCCGTGTTCAGCAAGGTGGCCATTTCGCGTTTCGCGCGCACCCTCGGCACCCTCGTCAGCAGCGGGGTGCCGATTCTTCAGGCGCTCACCATCGTCAAGGATACCGCCGGCAATGTCGTGGTCGGCGAGGCCGTCTCCGCCGTGCATGAGAGCGTGAAGGAGGGTGAAACGATTACCGCTCCGCTGGAAGCTTCCAACGTGTTCCCCCCCATGGTCATCAGCATGGTCGATGTCGGCGAACAGACCGGCGCGCTGCCGGAAATGCTCATGAAGATCGCGGACAACTACGACGACGAAGTCGATAATGCCGTCGCCGCCATGACCTCGCTGCTTGAGCCGATCATGATTGTCTTCCTCGCCGTGGTGGTCGGCAGCATCGTCATCGCGATGTTCCTGCCGCTCATCCAGCTCATCAACGACATCGGCGACGAACCGCCCGGTGGTGGGGCCAAGGTGGCGGATTAAACTTCCAGTCGGCCTGTTCGCGGGTCGTCCCTTAACGTCGGAGCGGCGGGCCGAAAACAGCCCGCCGCTATAAAAAAGCAGCTTTCCTCTGAACCGTCGCTTGACTCACTCCGCTACCTGTGTAAATACATTGTGCATACAAAGCATGTGCGAATGCCTTACAGCGTATGGATTTTGACTGGAACAATCCGCCGTTCAATTTGAACGCCTCGCTCTCCCTGCGGGACATCGAAGAATCGTTTGAAGACCCCTTTGCCGCCAAGCTGCTCCCGAGTTCCTCCCGCTTTTCCGTCCAGGCCCGTTACGTGAACTTGGGCGTTTCCTCGAACGGAGGGGGCGTCATCAGCGTGTATCGCACCAACGGCAAGACCTTCCGCGTCATCCACGCCCGCTCGTTTGAGCCGGAGGAGAAATTTTTCTATCAGCGCAAAGTGGATCAAACCCTGGGCCAGACATGAATGCTTTTTCCAATTGGGACGATGTGCCGCTGTTCGACAACGAACAGGCGGAGGCCGCGTACTGGGCCGACAACCGCCCCGACCTGCGGCTCATGGAATCCGCCGTGGTGGCCGGCACCGAGCTTTCCGAGTCCGTCACCATCACGCTGCGCATCGATCCGCGGATGCTCGCACGCATCAAGCGCCTCGCCCGCTCGCGCTACCTGAACTACCAGAGCATGATCAAGCAGTGGCTCAGCGAACGGATGGAGGAGGAGCTGCGGCTGAATTTCCGCTCGAATGAAAACCGCAACCACTCTTGAAATGAACACCGCGCGCCACACTTCAAACCGGGCTTTCACCATCATTGAGCTGCTCATGGTCATTGCCATCATGGCGATTGTGGCCGGGCTGATCGTGGGACTGGCGGGGGTGACGGGGGACAGCAAGAAGATCAAACGCACCGAGGCGGAACTGGCGAACCTGGTTTTGTTGATTGAGCAGTACAAGACGAAGGTCGGCGTGTATCCGCCGGACAATCCGAATGGCAATCAGCCCGAGCGCAACGTGCTGTTTTACGAACTGCTGGGTGCGGTGCGCTATCCGGCGGCGGATCCGATCTATGCGACGCCTTTCTGGACCAACACGGCGAGCGAACTGTTCGGCGCCTTTCGCGTGAGCGGCATCGTCAACGCCCGCGATGTGGGCATTGTTGATCCTGACGCCAACCGGATGCACCCCGTCTTGAAGAATTTGAAATCCGATCAGTTCGCCGAGCCGTTCCCCGGCACCCGCTCGTTGGTCATTCCGGTGGACGACAAGAACGGGCAGCAGCCCAACCCTTGGAACTATCGCCTCGGCAACCCGACCAACGCCCACAACCCCGAGTCCTTCGATCTCTGGGTGGAAATCAAGCTCGGCACCACCAACGGCGTGCCCAAGACCAAACTCATCGGCAACTGGAAGAATTGAAATGAAAACGCTGAACCACAAACTGCCGTCGCTGCTCAACCTGCCCGTCGCGTGGACGGATGAGGACTGGGCCAAGCCGCTCACCGTGCAGCCCGAGCCGCGCGCTCGCCGCCGTTCCATGAAGCCCGCGTGCGGTGCGCTCACGCATGCCTGCTCGCGCCCGCTGCGGACGCGCCGCGCGTTCACGCTTATCGAACTGCTCGTGGTCATCGCCATCATTGGTATTCTGGCGGCGCTGCTGTTGCCCACGCTGGCGCGCGTCAGGCTGAAGGCCAAGATTGATGCCGCGAGGGCGGACATGAGCAACATCGAGTCGGCCACTTCGGCCTATCAGGCCGCGTACACTGTTGCGCCCATTCCGAAGGTGCTGCTCCCCGCAGACAATGCCGTGGATTACAGCTTCAGCGAGACGAACTCCGACATCATCGTCATCTTGATGGGGGTTAACAAACTGGCGAATGACAATCACCGTCGGAACACTGAGAAGCATGCCTTCTTGAACGCGCAGTTGAAGGACAGCACCACTGCGCAGGGCGTTTCCACCATTGACTACAATTTCCGCGATCCGTGGGGCAACCCCTACATCATTGCGTTCGACCTCGACTACGACAACGCCGTGGAAATTCCCAACAGCGCGACCCAGAACCCGATTTTTAATCCTTATCCCTACGGTCGCACTCCCAAGGCGGTGCTCATCTGGTCGAAGGGGCCGGATGGTGAGGCCACGTCGGGCAACCCGAACGCGGGCGTGAACAAGGACAACATCAAAAGTTGGAGCAAATGAACACCCGTCCGGAAATTTCCAGCCCCGGCGTCTCGCGCGCCGTGTCCCGCCGTGCGTTCACGCTGCTGGAGATGCTGGTCGTGCTCGTCATCATCGCGATCATCGCGGGTCTGGCGCTGCCGCACATTCGCGGCAACACCGAGAGCGTGGCCATCAATGCCGCGTGCCGGCAGCTCGTGGCGGATCTTTCCTACGCGCGGCAGCGGGCCATCTCGCAGCGCAGCACGGTGGCGGTGGTTTTTATCTCGCCGGATATTTTGGGCACGGACCTGCTGGGCGGCAGCCTGTCACCGAATGAAAAGGCGGAAGTCCGGCGGTTGCAGGGCGGGGTCTTTACCCATTACGCGCTCTACCAATATCGCCGGGTGGGCGAGCAGCCGGGTACGCGCGGCACGGACGGCTACATCACCGAGTGGAAATCGCTGCCCGACAAAACCTTCATTGATACGAACGAGTTCAACCAGAACACCTTCTTCCAAGTCAGTCCGAGCAACCTCAAACCCAAGTTTCGCTTTCCGTTCTCGAGCAGTCCCTCGGTGTCGTTTGATTTCAGCGGGTTTCCTTACATCGCCTTCGATCACGAGGGCCGCTGCATCACCGTGGACCGGGATGAAACCGGCGCGGGCAGCCTGTCCCGGGACGGTTTCTTGAATGTGGCGCGCGGGGCGATTCTGGTCACGCGTGACGGCAACGGCGTGGTGCAAACCATCAGCGATTATGAAGTCACGGAAGTGCCGCCGCGCAACGCGACCAACAACATCATCTACGTCAACGCGCTGACCGGACGGGCCAAGCGGCTGGAAGTGGGGCTGCAATGAACCTGCGTGCGGCCACAACTTTTTCCGGGACGCGGCGGCGCGGCGAGTCCGGTTTCACCATGGCCGAGATCGCCATCGCGCTCGGCGTCATTGCCGTGGCGCTCATCGCCATTCTCGGCGTGCTGCCCAGCGGCCTGCAGGTCTCGCGCGACAACCGCGAGGAAACGATCATCAACCAGGACGCGCGCCTGCTGCTCCAGGCACTGAAGTCGGGCGGTCGTGACGACACCTCGGATCTTTCGAGCTTCTTTCAGTTGGTTGATGGCACTAACCCGCCGCCCGGCTTCAATACGTTCCAGGCCCTGCAACTGCTCAGTGACTCCACCCGTGCCCACACCAACATCATCAGCGCCATCTCCGGCGGCATCGCCAGCCGCGGTTCTGATCTGGGCTTCCGCTACCAACTCGTCAGCGAGGTGAACAGCCCGCTGAACCGGACGCTGTTCGGAAACGCGGCCGATTTTGCTCTGTTTGACACCAACCTCGTTAGCCTGACCAACCAGCTCTTCGACGTGCGCCTGCGCTTCTCATGGCCCGTGCTGCCGAACGGCCGGCTCGGCTCGGAAGCGAACCGCTACGTGGTTCGCGCGCTCATCTCCGGTTGGTCCACCAACGGCGTGATTTACGCGCAGGAATACCGTCAGCCCAAGCCATGAAAACCGCCCGCCATTTTCATCGCCCTCAGCGCGTGGACGCCGCCGGGAACAGCGGCGCTGAAGCGACCGCACTCCAAACGCTCCGCGAGTCACGGGGCGTCCGGTGCGGCGCGCCAGCGTTTGGAGTGCGGTCGCTTCAGCGCCGCTTTCCGACGCGCAAACTGACCCTGGCCGCCGGAGGAACCAGCAACCTTCAACCAGCAACCTTCAACTCTCTCCGCGCCCTCACCCTTCTGGAGATGATGGTCTCCATGACGCTGCTCGCCGTGATCATGGTCGGCCTGCTCGCCATGTTCTCGCACACGCAGAAGGCGTTGCACGTCGCCGTCACCCAGACGGACGTTTTTGAAAATGCCCGCGGAGCCATGCAAATCATGGCCCGCGACCTGTCCGAACTCAGCGCTTACGACGATACGAACGTCACGACCGTATCAGCGATCTACCTGCCTCATCCCGCCGGAGATCTCACGTTGACTGGAACTGGTGGTGCCCAGCGCATTGGTTTCACGGAGGCATTTTGGCTGAATCGTGTGAATGACCAGTGGCAGGGCACGGGCTATTACGTCGAGCGCGGGAATCTGGGCGTGGGCACGCTCTATCGGTACTCCGAGACGACCAACCACGGCTGGGTGCCGGAATTGATCAACCGCTTCAACACCCTCCCGAGCCTTTTCACGAACCGCGTCAGCGACGGCATCGTGCATTTCCAGCTCACGGCGGTGTATCTCGATCTCATCACGACCAACTTCGTCAGCGACTCGGATTTTACCTTCTCCAACGTGCTGCCGGCCTTCGTGGACATTGATCTGGGCGTGCTGGAGCCGGGCACGCTCAAGCAGTTTGAATCGCTGGCCGGCAACCCGGCGGCGGCGCAGAAGTTTCTAACCAACCAGGTCGGCCGGATTCATTTCTTCCGCGAGCGCGTGCCGGTCCGTAATTTCGTCAACCCGTATCGAGCCAATGAAGTGCCGTAAGACAACGACCCTGGGAGCGCCGGCATCTTGCCGGCTCGTTCCGCGTTCCCGGACTGGGAAACTGGCCGGCAGGATGCCGACGCTCCCAGCAGTGGGGGGCAAGCTGAAGCTTGGACTCCAGCGCGGACTCCAGCGGCAGCGCGGCGTGGCGCTGGTCATCACGCTCATCATGCTGGCGGTCATCACCATCATCACCGTCCTCTTCCTCGCCACGGCGCAGCGGAACCGGTCCTCGACCACGGTGAGGATCGACCAGACCACGGCGGAGTTCGCGGCGGAGACGGCCTACCAGCACGCCACGGGTAAAATCATCGAGCGCATTTTGAATGACCGGAATTTGCTCTCGTTCGATTTCTTCGTCTCGCGTCCGCTGGCGTATTTCAACGTGACCAACAATGGCTTGGTCAGCCCGGCGGAACCCAACTCCATTCCACGCGTGGCGAACGACTCGAACACGGTGGGAACGTTCCTCGATCTAAACCGCACGCAGTTGTTCGACGATCCGGGCGACAGCAACCGCCCCTTCGGCGATCCGATCTGGCTGGGCATTCTGGATCGCCCGTGGTTTCCGCACTCGAAGACGAACCGTTTTGTGGCGCGCCTCGCTTACATGGTCCTGCCTGTGGGCAAGTCGCTGGACGCGAACAACATCCACCACGACACCGCGCGCCCGGCGTTCAATCCGGGCTTCGGCTACATGCGCAACCAAGGCTTCGGCCCGTGGGAACTGAACCTCGCCGCCTTCCTGCACGAATTTAATCCCGGCTACTGGGATTATGATTATTACAGCGTTGGTGGACGCCCGAATACGGCAGGCCGTGCCTTCGAGGACGCGCTTTCCATCGTGCGCTACCGCGAGGGCTGGCCGGCGGATGCATTGTCCGTGCCGGTTTCCCAAACTTTCTCGAACGTTTATCCGGACGCGTTTTTTAACAATTTCCCCTCGTCGTCCATTGATGTGTATTCGGATGGCGACCTCCTCGGCTATCCACTTGGCGCGGACATCTCGCTACCGGGTGACGACAACACCGCCCAAAAACTCAACGCGCGCTGGCCCGGCGCGGACACCACGAACCATTTTTTTCATCACCAGGAATTTTTCCAACACGCGGACGTGGGCGGCCGGTCGAACAAGGCCACCTACGGATTTTATCTGGGCCTGAGCAACACGCTGGCCGCCGACGGCTCGGCGTATTACCGGATGATGACCCAGCTCGGCATGAACACCGGCAGCGATTTCGAGAACCGCATCAACCTGAACTTCGCCGACAAGCACGCGAACCTGCCGGGCACGAATTTTTCCGCGACGAACTTTGTCGCGTGGGACGCCTCGCCGGAACTGGCCGTGGCCTTTTTCACGAACGTGGCCCAGCGCATTTTCCTCGCGCAGTCGAATGAGTTTAATCCGCTGGGCACGAACCAGCTCGTCCTCCGCTCGATGCTGGAAATCCCGGTCTATCCCACGAACCGATATTCCAGCGCGGTGCATCGTATTCTCCAGATGGCGGCAAACATTTTCGACGCCACGCGCACGAACATCTATCCGTCCGTCTTCCGGCCGGTGTTCGGCAAGAAATTGGGTGACCCCCTGACCGTCTATGTTGTGGGTTACGAGAACGACGAGCGATTGAGCACGCTCCCCGCCTGGCTCAACAACAACACCAACGGCGTCCCGCTGGTCGTGGGCGCGAAGAAGGGCTTCCCGAACTTCAACGAGTTCACCATGCGCTCGGACATTCTGGTGGCGCGCAAGATCCAGTTCACGCGGGCCAGCACCGCGCCGTTCACGTCACCCAACGGGACCAACCAGATGTATGTGCTGGGGATCTCGAACTATTTCGGGACGGAGTCGTGGAACTCGTATGACGTGAACCGGGGAGCCGCCGCGTATCCGCGGGAGCTGCGCATCACCGTGACGAACTTCGCGCGCGCATCCCTGACGAACAGTCTCGGCTTCCAGACCAATGACGTGCAATACGCGGCGGCTTCGATGTTACTACCCGCCAATTCCTGGACCGGAGGTCTGCTGGGGGGCACGAACAATGCGTTTCGGCTGCCGTTGAGCACGAACCAAGTCCTGCTCAGCAACTCCGTTTACTCGTTCAACCAAAACCGTTTTGCCAACATCAGCACGAACGCCTTCGAGAATTTGAACAACACCTTTCCGGTTCCGGACTGGACGCTGACGATCTCAAACCGCCTCGCCTATTGGATGGTGGAGCCGGGGCTGGATCGCATTATTGACTTCGTCCTGCTGGAGGACAGTCATGTCGTCGATCTGCATCGCGAGCTGGTAACGGGAGTTAATCCTTACGCTGGATACGGTGGGATTGGTTCAAGTTTGTGGAGCACGAATCGCACGGTTCCCAATGGGCCGACGGACGGCATCACGCGGCAAATCGACATATCACGGGGAGCACTTACAGCTAACTCAACTGATGCCGAGTGGCGGGAGTTTGCGCAGGCGGCGGTGGGCAATGAGAATGACAAACAGGCCGCGATCAACGGGTTCGCCTTTTTTATGGGGCTGACCCCGCCCTATCCAGGCGTCGCTTTTGTCACCAACGACAGCTTGACGATGGAGACCCCGTTCAATCCTGCGGTCAAGCTGGCGGCCGTCAGCACCTGGCAGGCGAACGATCCGCTGGTGCATTATCATCCCGAGGATTTGCGGATCGATATCGTGACGAACCATCAGATTCTCAAGCCCATGCAAGCGGCCGACAACGTCGCTCCGGCCAGTTTGACCAATCTGAATCCTCGTTATGCCCCGTGGAATGGGAGTCCGGTTGGGGCTGATTATCCAGAAACCGGAGATTTGATGATCAAAGATCCCGGGGTGAATGGCTCCGTGGACTGGGCGTTTCCCAGCAACAAACTTGCGACCGTGGGCGTGCTCGGACGCGTGCATCGCGGCACGCCGTGGCAGACGGTTTATCTCAAGCCGGACATCGCGCCCATGAACCAGTGGATGAAGCAGTCCTCCGATGGGGTGTTGATCGCCGGTCGCACCGTCTCGCGGTCGCATCCCACCAACGACTGGCTGCTGCTCGACATGTTCACGACCGGACTGGATGAGCGCACGGGGCGCGGGCTGGTTTCGGTGAATCAAACGAACATGGAAACGTGGTCGGCGTTGTTCGGCGGCATCCTGGTTCTGTCGAACAATGTGGAGTTTCCCATCCTTAATGATCCGCGCTCCTACGAAGAGCAGTTCGTTCGACCCTTTGGCCAGGGCGATCCGGCGACCAACGGCTTTTACCAAATCTGGACGAACATTTACCGCTACCAACTTGCCAAAGGCCGCCCGCTGACCAGCGTGGGCGAGTTGATCCAGAATGTGCCGGAACTGACCACACGATCGCCGTTCTTGAACCAAGGCGACGGTCAATTGCTGTCCGGTCTGGATGATTTCGCCTTCGAGCAAATCCCGCAGCAGATTCTGCCGCTGCTGCGCGTGGGGCAGTCGCGGTTCGTTGTTTATGCCTATGGTCAGGCGCTTAAACCGGAGCGGATCAATTCTGGCAACGGCGCGGTTGAGAATTACCAAGTCACCGCCGAGTTCGCCACGCGCACGGTGCTGCGCGTGGAGGGCAATCCGCGCGACCGGGTGCGCGTGGTGGTGGAGAGCTTCAATATTTTGCCGCCGGATTGATTTTGAAACCGCTATTAAACGCTGATGCACGCTCATCAAAAAACCTCACCGCCGTACCGGAGCGCGGGCGTCTCGCCCGCCGTGGCGACGAGCTGCGCGGTCGGGCGGGCGGGACGCCCGCGCTCCGGTTCATCAATCTCCGTTTCAGCGAAGTGAAAATCTGTGATTAACTGTCGTATGCGCCTGAACACTCGAACCTGCATTGGATTGATCCTCGCCTTGGCGGTGGCGGTGGCGCTGGTCTGGCAACTGAACCGCGCGCCCCGCGCGGGCGAGGCCGCTGGTGGCACGCCGGCCGCGCCACCCGTCGCGCTTCAGTTTTCAAATCTCACCCCGGCCCAGGCCACGGCGGTCGCGTCCGCAGCCGCCCCGCGCTTTGACGTGGTGGCCACGAACGTGCCCAATGCGCCGTTCACCAATTTCTTCGCCCACCGCCTGACGAACAGCGCGCTGCCTTTCGAGCAAATGCTGCGCAGCGATTTTTCGGTGCTGCTGCGCAACGCGCTCCTCGACACACGGCTTGGTGCGCCGGCCATCCCGGCGCACTTGCGCGCGGCGGGCGATCCCGGCGCGTACATCGTGCAGGCGCGCGGTCTGATCACGGATGAGTTTCGGAATGAGTTGCGCCGGGCGGGGGTGGAGATTGTTTCCTACGTGCCGAACAATGCGTATCTCGTGCGCGCTTCGGCGGGCGCGATCCGGGCGTTGCGCGGCTCGCCGTTCACGCAGTCCGTGCTGCCGTTCGAGCCGTACTACAAGCTCGACGCGCGCCTGCTCGCCCTCGCGGTGAACGGGCAGCTCTCCCCGCACGCGCTGATCAACGTGGTCACCTATCCGCGCGGCGCGGCCGAAGCGCGGGCGGCGCTGGAAAAAATCGGCGTGCGCATTGTCACCGAGGCGGAGCCGACGGTGTTCGGCGACGTGCTGGTGGTGAAGGCGGGCGCGGATCAACTGCCCGCGCTCGCGCAGGCCAGTTCGGTGCAGATGCTCGGCGTGCATTTCGAGAAGCGTTTGATGAATGATCTCACGCGCCCGTTGATCCGGGTCTCCCCCACGGTTTTGAGCGCGACGAATCCGCCGGTTTATCCGCCGGCCGAATATTATTCCAACAACGTGACGGGAAGAAATCTGACCGGGCAGGGCGTGCTGGTGGCCGTGGCGGATTCCGGGGTGGATGAAACTCATCCTGATTTTTCGGGCCGCGTCACGACCATCGCCACGCCGGATTATGACGGTCACGGCACGCACGTGGTCGGAACGATCCTGGGCGACGGAACCCAGTCGCCCCGTCCTCCTTACCTCAGTCCGGGCAGCACCAATCCCCAGCCGGCGGCGTATGGCTCGCGGACGAATGCCGTTTTCTCCGGCATGGCCCCGCGCGCCACGGCTTTCGTGCAGGATTTCCGGCTGCCGGACGCGGTCATGCAACGGAACACGGCCTTGTCCAACGCGCCCATTTCTAACAATAGCTGGGGCCGTCCGGGCGCGAATGACTACGACATTTTCGCCGCCAGTTTTGACGCCGCCGTCCGCGATTCACTGCCCGGGGTCACGGGCGAGCAGCAGGTGGCCTACGTGTTTGCCGCCGGCAACGATGGCAACGGCGGCGACAACGGCCTGAACGGAATTCCCGGCAGCATCGTTTCCCCGGCGACCGCGAAGAATGTCATCACCGTGGGCGCGAGCGACCTGCCGCGCTTCATCACCAACCGCGTGTCCCGCGCGGGTGAAACCAACATGCCGTGGTATGGCATGACCGATACGAACAACCAGGTCTCGCCCTACTCCTCGCGCGGCAACGTGGGCATCGGCAGCGAAGGATTGGCCGGGCGTTTCAAACCGGACGTGGTCGCGCCCGGTTCCATGCTCGTCTCCACCCGCAGCCGCCATTACTTGGAAGCCAATGAAGGCACGAACACCATTCCGTTCACTTACAATGGGCTGACGGTGAATTTCAACCGGACGAATTTGTATGCACTGACCATTCCGCCCAACGCCGTCAGCGTCACCATCGTCACCCGGAGCAATGTGCTCTCGCCGCCGAATCTGACACTGCAGGTGGCGGCGGACATGAATGCGATTCCCGATCCCGGCCTCGTCGGAATCAACACCGTGACGCTGAACAGCACCACAGTTCCGCCGCTGGCCGCAGGCACGATGTATTACACCGTGGCGAACCAGTTCCACGCGAACACCCTGGTCAGCTTCGATCTCGTGGTGTTCCTGACCGTGACCAATGACTTCGGCGACTTTTACACGGTCCTGGCGGACATGAACGCGCCGCTCAAGGTGGGCGACCAAGGCTATCGTTACGAGGCGGGCACGAGCATGGCGGCCCCGGCGGTGTCGGGCTTCCTCGCGCTGATCCAGGAATTCCTCGGCACCAACAGCCTCCGTCCCAGTCCCGCGCTGCTCAAGGCGATGATCATCAACGGCGCGCGTTCGCTCAGTGCCAATTACAATTTGCAGATCAACGCGCCCGTCAATCATCAAGGCTGGGGTCTGGCGAACCTGAGCAATTCGTTGCCCGGCGGTTTCAACGTGCAGGGCACCAACGGACCGATGCGGATTTACGATCGCGCGCTGACCAACGGGCTGGCCACGGGCGGGGTTGAAACCTACGAGATTTCCGTGCCGGACTCCGCGCGTTCCTTCCCGCTGCGCGTCACGCTGGTCTGGACCGATCCGCCGGGCAATCCCATCACCGGCGTGAAGCTGGTCAATGACATGAATCTGACCGTCGAGACGGGTGCATCCAATGCGCTGGGCACCAACACCTTGAAATGGGTGGGCAACAATTTTGGGCCGGGGGCCAATTTCGTGGAGCCTCTGACCGTGGCTTCCAATGCCACGCAGGTCGTCGGTGAAGGCACCTTGGATCTGAGCCGCGACTTCGTGAACAACGTCGAGAATATTTTCATCCGGCCACCGCTGGCCCGCAAATATACCCTGCAAGTGAAGGCGCACCGCGTGAACGTGAACGCGATCAACAGCCATACCAACCGTCACGCGCAGGACTACGCGCTCGTCATCTCCAGCGGAAATTTTGCCCCCTCGAACACCGTGAACCTGGCCGTGACCGATCCGGTTTTCACCAACGACGTAAACCTGCGGCGTTTTGCGCAAATGATTCCCGCGCCCATCCGGACCAATGGGGCCATCGGCAGTGCCAGCGCCGGACTGCTCAACCAGCGCGTGGGGGCGAACAACCCGCTCATCGTCAGCACCAACGGCGCGACGAACCAGTGGAGCTTCTTCAGCTACACGAACGTCAACGACGCGTCATACACGAACGTGGTCATCCTCACCTTCCTCGCGCCGAACCTCTCGCTGCCGCGCTACCGCGACGCGGACATTGATTTGTATGTGACGCGCGGCAGCCAGCCGAATGCCTTCAATCTCACCAACCGCGATGATGTTGTGATTGCCGGTTCGCTCCGCTCGGTCGGCCGCACTGGCACCGAGTACGTTTATTTGCAGAACGCGCAGGCGGGTGAAGTCTTCTACATCGGGGTCAAGTCCGAGGATCAGCAGGCGGCGAATTTTTCCGTCTATGCCGAATCGCGCAACGGCCCGTTCAGCGGCCGCGACGCGAGCAACAACATCATCGTTGATGCCATTGGCCCGTTCTTGATTCCCGATGGCTCCCCGGACAATCCGGGCGGCACGAACGCGCTGATGTTTGTTCTGAGTCCTGAAGATTTGCAGAGCATCGTGCAGCGCGTCTGGGTGACGAATTCGATTTACCATGAGCAGGCGGGCGATTTGGTCGGCATTCTCAGCCGGCCGGGCGGCACGAATGCGGTGGCGCTGAACAACCACCGCACCTGGACGGGCTGGGAAAACCCGGTCTTCCCGTATGGCGTGGTCTATGACGACAGCAACCAGGGAGATTTGGGCACTCCGACCACCATCCCACCGGTGTTTTTTCCCGACGGGCCGGGACGCCTGCTCGATTACCTGGGTGAACAGGCCGGGCCGGTTTGGAATTTCACCGTGTCCGACAACGCGCTCTTCCACACCGGCTTTTTGAATGCCGTGACTGTGGTCATCGAGCCGGGCGCGACCAATGGCGGCGACTCCGATGTCCTGCTCGACCAGCGCGTCTGCGTGCGCTCCGGCACCTGGCTGTATCGCGCGGTCAACATTCCTTCCGACGCCTACAATCTGGAAATTTGCGTCAGCGAGTTTGAGCGCGCCATCACCGTGCCGCTGGAAATTTACGTGCGCGGGGGCGGGTTCCCGGACCTCACGAACTACGATCACTTCTTCGATGCGCTGCCGCCGGGCGAGTGCTTCAACATCGGTCTCGGTGATAATCCGCCGCTGATGACGGGCCGTTACATCATCGGCTTCTTCAATGGAGATGCGCAGGATGTCTGCCTGCGGGTGCGGGCCACCATTTCCCGCAAGTCCATTCCCGGTCCCTACCTGCGCTACACTTCCACCGACACGCCCAAGGCCCTGCTCGACAATGCCACGACGAACTCGACCATCTTTGTGCCGGAGTACGGGCGCATTTCCGACCTGTTTGTCGGCCTGCGCGTGGATCACGAGCGCGCCTCGGATCTGGCGTTTCACCTGACCAGCCCGAGCGGCACGCGCCTTTTGCTGATGGAGAACCGCGGGCGGACCAATGCTCGGGGCATCGGGATTAATTTCACCAACGTGGTGACGAATGTGGTGCGGACGTTGATTAAAGATGGGTTCGATTACGCGTTCGGCTCAGGCACGTCCGCCCGCCCGGTTACTGATTACAGCGTTGGCGAGTACATTTCTGGATGGCGCGTGGACAGTCCGAATGTGGAAGTGGTTTATAATAGTTATGGCATGCTGGTGCCTCCACATAGCAGCTCGAACGCGATTGATTTGATTGGCACCGTGGGGCCGGGAAGTGTTTCGACCAATGTCGCCACTACGGCTGGGAAGACCTACCGTCTGCAATTTGTGTATTGCAAAAATCCAGGCGGCCCCGCCCAGTCCCAAACAGCTCAGGTGGAATTAAACTCTTCGCCCGCCTTTAGTTTCACCCACAATGTGGGCAACAGTTATTTCAATCTGAACTGGCAGACCAACATATCTTACTTTCAGGCGGCTTCCAACACCACCAAGGTCGGCTTCAAGCAGGTGAATCCGCCTTCTGGCAATTCCGCGTCGGGTATGTTCATTGACACGGTTCTGTTGCAGGAAGTTGATATTCAGACCAACGAGTTCATCTACCTGACCTTCACCGAGAACACGAACCTGACGACCACGCCCATCAAGTTTGGCGTGCCGCCCTACACGAATTACAATGTGGTTGCTGGCACCAACGCAGGTTCAGTCGCTTTGGATGATGGTTTTGAATCAGCTCTTCGAATTTCGTATAACGCTGGGGTTTGTTCAGGTTGGGCCGTAGTTCGGGCCGGCGTAGATGTGCTTGGTTTCCCTACCGGTCCGGGCTTGGTTGTGGATAGCGGGACAAATTGCATCGATCTCAGCTCCACCTCTCCAGGAAGGATTGCTACCAATGTGACCGTCTTGCCCAACACGCTCTATCGCTTGAGCTTCGCTTATTCCAAAAATCCAGACGCCCAGTCGAATCCTGGAGCGCTGGTGAGAATTGACGGGACCAACGTGATGAATATTGTGGCAAACCAAGTAAACGCCTCTTGGGCCAACGTGACTTGGCAATCCACTTCGACGGTGTTTCGCACCACCGGAACGGTAGCGAGGGTGGAATTTGATGCGACTACGCCGGGGACAACGGGAGTGCTGCTGGATTCCGTCCGCATCAGCGAAGAGGGATCAACGAGCGGAACCCTGGCGAGCTATTATCTTCCCGAGGAACCCATGACGCCCTTCTTCGGCGAGCAGGCGCATGGGGAATGGAATCTGGAAGTCTGGGATTCGCGCCTCGGCGGGGCCGTCACCAACACCCCGTCCTTGGTGAGTTGGAAGCTCGAGATCGCTTTTCCCCAGACCAATCCGCCGCTCACGTTGTTGACGAACAACGTCACATTCACCGGCACGGTCTCCGGAGCAAACGCCGCTTTTTTTGCCGTGGATGTGCCCTGCGCCATCGGTCACGTGACGAACATCCTGAGTTGCCTGACGTCGCCCAGTTCCGGCTTGAACCTAGTCTTCAACCAATACGTGCTGCCAACCAACGGGCCGCTTGACGTACTGTTGCTCGGGAATGTGACCAATCTCGGCGTGTCCGTTCTCACCAATGGGCAGGTACCTTTGGTTGACCCTGTTCGGTATTACTTGGCGGTATCGAACGTGAATCCCAACGAGACCAACGAGTTCGCTTTGACCATTCTGACCGATTGCGGACCCCGGCCCATTCGCCTGACAAATAACCTGGCCTCCTGCAGGACGATTACGGCGGGGGGATTCCAACGCTACGACTACATCACCGCTCCGAACGTCGTGGCGCTGCGGATTGAAACCTTTGGTGCCAATGGAAACGTGAACCTTTACGCCCGGCAGATTTTTAATCCCCAACCAGCGCCCGGCCAGTTCCATTTCGCGGGTACCAATGCGGGGAACACGAACGAGTTGATCTTTGTGACCACGAACAGCACCCCGCCGCTCATCCCCGTCGTCTGGAACTTCGGCGTGACCAATGTGGACCCCGTGACCGTGAATTATTGTATCCGCGTGCGGGAAATCTATGACACCAACGCCGTGGCCGTGGTGCTCGGCCACGCGCCCACGAACCAGACCCTGCCGCCGAACGACATCGACTATTACATGGTGAACGTGGACACGAATTTCTGCTCCGTGACGTTGAGCCTGGCTAATCACACCAACGGCAATCTGAACGTCTCCATGTTCTTCCGTGGCCCGCGTCCCGACTTTTCCACCCCGGCCCTGGCACCCGGCGTGCCGCCCAACATTACCACCAACGCAGTGTTGAACCGTTTTGGCACCTGGATCATTGCGGTGGAAAACCCCAATGCGGTGGCCGTCAATTACGATTTCCGCGCAAGCGGAGTGCTGTGCGTTCCTTTCGCGCCGATCATCCGGGTGGATTATTCGAGCTACACCACGAACGGCCTGTTTCTGGAATGGGATGCGCCGCGCACGGAGATCTACGAGGTGCAGTTCACCATCGATTTGACGCCGCCCATTAGCTGGACGCCGATTCCGCCTCCGGCGGTTTCGTATGACGGGCTGTTCCTGTTCCTGGATCCCAGCGCGACGAACGATGTCCAGCGGTTTTACCGGCTGCTCCGCGTGCCGTGACGGGCGCGGTGGAGCGTCGTCGCTCCGCGCGCGCCGGGGTGAGGCTTGAGAAATTCTGAACCGTCCCTCCGCTGCGCGGCCCGGTGCGCGTGGAGCGACGCCCCCACCACTCTGGACGTTCTGCAAGCAATCGGGCGAGAGGCGCTCCCGCTTGGAGCGATTCCAGGTTTGCTGTTCACTTCAATTAAACCCTGGGACGACGCAGCCGCGCGCCGGTTGGGTTCGATCAACTGATGGCACCTTCAAGATGCGCCAGACTCTACACTCTGCTTGCATTTCCCTACGAAACCCCGGACACGTTACGCCTTTCCCGCGCCCGACGCGGGACGCAAGCAAATGATTATCAAAACTCTTCAGAACATGATTAGGGGCGCACACGTCCGCAGTTGCGAGCGGAGTAACGATTGGAGCGGCGAGCGTGTCGCGCGGCTGCGTCCGCAGGCTCTGCTTGACGTGGGGTGTGCTGATGGTGCGTTTCTTTTCAAGTATCTCGACTACAAGCCAGAACTGTTTTGCGGCATCGAAGCGGCCCCTGCCTTGAAACAGAAAGCCGAAGAGCGCGGCCTTCAGGTGCAGGCGGTCGATTTGAATGGCGTGTGGCCGTACGAAAACAACAGCTTCGACACCGTTCATTGCGCGCAAGTCATCGAGCACCTGCACAACACGCGGCTGTTTGCTCAGGAGCTCCTTCGCGTGCTCAAACCGGGTGGCTGGGCTTTCCTGACTTCCGAGAACCTCACCAGTTTTCTCAATACGGGCGCGATGCTTTTCGGTTACACGCCGTTCACATTGATGCGCTGCTGCGGTTGGTATTTGGGAAATCCACTCGGACTTCATTCGGGCGAGCACGTCCCGGAAGGCGTGCCGATTACCGATCCTGCATTTGCGGGCGTCACAGGACATGTGCGCGCCCTTTCGGTTCTTCAAGCTCAGGAATTGTTCGAGCAAGTGGGCTTTGTCAATGTCCGCGCATCTTCGATGGGATTAATGCCGCTGCCTGATTGGCTGGGTCGCTCGCTGGAAAACCTTATGTACCGCCGCGGGCACCTGCTGTTGCTGGAAGTACAAAAAGCGAAATAGCCGTGAGGTTGAAGGTCGATGTAGAAGGGTACCAGACCGAGTTTTTTGCCGGGGCCTGGCAGGCTTTGGCCAATCCCAGTTTGCAGGCCATCATCGTCGAGCGCACGGGCCACGCGCAGCGTTACGGAACCAGCGAGGACGAGCTGCACGCCAAAATTCGCAAGCTGGGTTTTGAGCCGTGCGCCTATTTTCCCGAGGATCGCAAACTGGCGCGGCTGGCACCGGAGGCTTTGGGCAACATCATCTACGTGCGTAATTTCAGCCTGGTGGAACAGCGGACGCGCGAGGCCGCGCCCTACCGTTTTGGCCAGCATGTGGTTTGAGCGCGGGTGCATTTGGCTGCCCGCCCTGTAGTGGGGCAGCCGTCCCGGCTGCCTTCCGTCCTTTGGCCGTCCCGGCTGAAGAACTATGCCCCACTGCCTTGGTGCGGGTGTCGAGGTCGTGGTGCTCAAATGGAAAGGAGTTGCGGACAGCCATGTCCGCAGTTTTTCCATGGGATGATTTCGGCCTGATAGCGCAGGTGCAACCACGGCGGACATGGCTGTCCGCCGCTCCGGCGATTTGGGCAACACGCCCTCCAAGTGTGTCCTATAAGCGCGGCGGCGGAAAAATCTTCTCGCCAAAATTTTGCGGCGGCGGCAAACACTCGCCCCTTGTTTTTGCCATGAACGAACAGATCGTCATTCTCGATTTCGGTTCCCAGTACACGCAGGTCATCGCGCGGCGCATCCGCGAGTGCAGCGTCTATTCCACCATCCTGCGCTACGACACGCCGGCGGCGGAAATCGCCGCGCTCCAGCCTTCCGGGATCATCCTGAGCGGCGGGCCGAACAGCGTGTACACCGAGGACGCGCCGATGCCGGACAAGGGCGTGTTCAACCTCGGCGTGCCTGTCCTCGGCATCTGCTACGGAGTGCAACTCTTCGCGCAGTTTCTCGGCGGCAAAGTCGAGAAGGGCCAGAAGCGCGAATACGGCAAGGGCACGCTGACGGTGAAGGACGGTTCGTGCGCGCTCTTCTCAAAATTGCCGAAGGAACTGCAGGTCTGGAATTCCCACGGCGACAAGCTCACGAAACTGCCGCGCGATTTCAAACCCGTCGCGGTCACGGAGAACTCCGAATACGCCGCCATCGAGAATCGCGCGCGGAAATTCTTTGGCCTGCAGTTTCATCCTGAAGTCGTTCACACGCCGCGTGGCCGGGAATTGATCGCCAACTTCGTCCACCGCATCTGCGGGTGCGGCAAAAGCTGGACGATGCGCAGCTACATCGATCAGGCCGTGGAGGAAATCCGCGCGCAGGTCGGCAAAGAGCAGGTCATCCTGGGATTAAGCGGTGGCGTAGATTCCAGCGTGGCGGCGGCGTTGCTGCACAAGGCCATCGGCGATCAACTCACCTGCATCTTCGTCAACAACGGGCTGCTGCGCGGGCGCGAGGAGAAGGCCGTGCAGGATTTATTCGGCAGCCATTTCCACATGAAGCTCCAGACGGAGAATGCGGAGAAAATTTTCCTCGGCCGCCTTAAAGGCGTCACTGATCCAGAGCGCAAGCGGAAGATCATCGGGCGCACCTTCATCGAAGTCTTCGCCGCCGCCACCAAGCGCGCGGGCAACGCCAAGTTTCTCGCGCAGGGCACGCTCTATCCCGACGTGATCGAGTCCGTGCCCATCGCCGGCAATCCCGCCGCAATGATCAAGAGCCATCACAACGTGGGCGGCCTGCCGAAGAAGATGAAGTTCAAGCTCGTCGAGCCGCTCAAGTGCCTGTTCAAGGACGAAGTGCGCCAGCTCGGTCTCGAACTCGGATTGCCCAAGGAAATTGTTTACCGCCAGCCGTTCCCCGGTCCCGGTCTCGCGGTGCGCATCCTCGGCGAAGTCACGCCCGAGCGTTGCCGCATCCTGCGCGACGCCGACACCATCGTGGTCGAGGAGATGAAGGCGACGGGCTGGTATTACAAAATCTGGCAGAGCTTCGCCGTGCTGCTGCCCGTGCGCAGCGTGGGCGTTATGGGCGACGAGCGCACCTACGAGTATACTATCGCGCTTCGGGCCGTGGAATCACAGGACGGCATGACCGCCGACTGGGTGAAGCTGCCCTACGACCTGCTGGAGAAACTTTCCTCGCGCATCATCAACGAAGTGAAAGGCGTGAACCGCTGCGTCTTCGACATCACCAGCAAGCCGCCGGGGACGATTGAGTGGGAGTAATTTCCCGTTGTGAAAGGCCGGCCAACGAAGCACCTTCAAGCCATGAAAGAAATCACCTTCCAAGTGACGCCCTGCCAAGAGACTGGCGGTTACGTGGCGCGGTGGGATGACGCGAGCCACGGCGGCATCACCACCCAGGGTGACACGTTGGAAGAACTCAACCGCATGGTGACCGATGCGGTGAAAGGTTATTTCGAGCCGGGCAAGAATCCTAAACGCGTGCGCCTGCACTTTGTCGAGGACCCGGCGTTGGTGCTGGCATGAGAATTCCCCGCGACGTGAACGGCGCCGAAGCCGCACGCGCCTTGCGCCGGGCTGGATTTGAAACGCTGCGGCAGACTGGTTCACACCTGATCATGCGGAAGGATTCTCGCACCGTGGTCGTGCCCCAGCACAAACCCATCAAGCCCGGTACGCTCAAAGGTCTGATTGAACAGGCAGGAATGACGGTTGAAGAATTTGCCGCCCTGCTCTGACCAGCCGCATCATCAACGAAGTGAAAGGCGTGAACCGCTGCGTCTTCGACATCCCGAGCAAGCCGCCGGGGACGATTGAGTGGGAGTGACCTTGAACAAGGTTTAGACGAACCCGGAATTGGTTACCTCCCAATCAACGAGTGACGGGCGCTTCGGGTACAGAGAGCCGGCGGGCGGGCTTGGATTCTTCCTGACGAAGCTCCGGGAAAATCGATGGAAGAAGCTGTTGCGTTGAGTCTCCGTAAGGTTCTCCCACCATTTTGGTGAAATACAGAACGATTCCGATACCTGGAGAATCAAGTTCGTCAACGCATCAGACTGTAGGTCTCTTGAAATTTTTGCGAATGACTTTACGAGCAACGATGAGTTTTTCGGTGCGTGTTTGCTCCAAGTGAATACGGCATAACCTCCTATTTCGGCTGGCACTATGCTCAACGTAGTCCAGTCAAAACGGGCTTCGAGCCTCCGCCCGGAAAACGTCTCGGGAAATGAAAATGTTGTGGACGCCAGTAGGTCCGGGCGATTTGCGAATTGCACTACGAACCCAGCCAAGTCGCTCGATTGTCCTCCGATTTCCCTCTCTAGTTCCTGCTTTCGTGCGAACAGGCGAAAACAATTTTTCGTTTCATGAATTGTCATCTGCACCAATTCAGTAGGCATCTTGCCATCGAGAGCCTTTGGGAGATTGGGAGTCGCGATTTGTTGTTTGGTGAAAAATTCCCGACACACCGACCGATACGTTAAGGCAAGAAGTTGGCGCTGTGTCGCGGCGAATTCAGCGTTCTCGATACAGGCGAACAATTCAGAATCGTGAATTGCGCAAAACGCGGGGAACGTCACGGCCCACTTCTCGGCAACACCAACTTTTCTCGCCTGCACGTTCGCGTTCTGCTGGCCAAGGTTGTGCGTTCCCAAGTCGAATATCACCACCCGATTGGTTTCATCGGCTATCTGGCGAAGCCATGATTCTGCGAGCAGGTGTGATGCGATGGGTGCTTCTTGGCAAGCGCCCGCTGAGTACATGCAGTGTCCGAGCAATGGCTTCCGCTGATTGGCTCGCATCTCATCAAGAGTGCCATAGAATTCTGCAAGCTTGGCGCTTGGCAGTTTGGTTCCTTCAAGTTCCATGATCGGCTACGTCGAATTCTTCGTTACTAGCTTGATGCGAGCATGCTCGCCGAGGTGGTGGATAGCGAAGTATTGATCGGTCGCCACCGAAATCGTTGCGACCTGCCAAGGGGCGATTGAGTGGGAGTAGGAGTTTTTCACGCCGCTTCAAACGTCACCTTTAGCCCCAGCGCCGTGAGCACGGAGTTGAGGCTCGACAGGCGCGGGTTGCCGTCGCGGGAAAAGAGGCGATACAGGCTCTCGCGGTTCAGCTTGCTCAGTTCCGCCGCGCGGGCCACGCCGCCTTGCGCCTCGACCACGTCGCGCAGTCCGAGCAGAAAAACTTCCGGCCCTTTCCCATAGCAAGCGGTGAGGTGTTCCGCCGCCTGTTCGGGGTGGTTCAGTTTCTCCGCAGGATTCTCTTGTAGCTCACCGTTCTCATCCTGCTCAGGCCGAGGCGAGCTTGGCTTTCTTTCGCCAGGCGCGTTCAGCGAATCTGCGCGCTTCTTTCGCGCCGCGCAGCAGACAGTCGGAACTGATGTCGCAATCGAGCTTGGGCCAGTGGACGGAGGAACGGCAGATTTCAAAAGCCGCGCGCTCACGGCGGGTGGCGAGTTGCAGCGTGGGATAGAACGACAGGGGCACGCTGACGGTGCGACCGTCTTCGAGGTCGAAGGCCAGCCGTTCATCGGTGATTTGGACCGCCATCACATCCGGCGGCGGCGTGTTATTCAGCTTCATTCCATGCCTCAATCAATTGGGCTTCGTGGGTTGCCAAGATTCGAGCGATCTCTCGAAGGTCCGATTCACGAAAGCCCTTGTTCCAACTCAACTGCACCGGTCCAAGCCAAAACTTGGCCTCATTGCCGCTCCTGCACGTTTCTGGAGACGGGATGGCAGGCGTGAACCGCTGCGAACCTCCGCCTGGTTCTTAGCGCGCGCGAAATTTCTTCGGCAACAAATCATTCACCGCCTCAATAATTCTGTCCTCGCTGCTCGTCGCCAATCGGGTCGGGCGGTCGTAATACCAGAGCGAATCCTCGGCCTCGTAGCCGCCTTCGGCGAGGATGCGGCGTGAGGGGATGTAGCAAGGCACGTCGTTGGCGTAGGCATTCACCCACAGGCGGCTGGCGTCGAACTCGCGTTTGAGGCGGAGCTGGTAATCAATGACGACTTCGCCCGCGAGGAAGACCATCGCGAGTTCTTCACCGAAGGTCCAGGTCTGCGCGATGTAGGGCAGGGTGGTCGGGAGCTTCTCGCCGCGGGCCAAGCGGGCGAGATTCTTCTTCGCGTGATAGCCGATGATGCCGGGCTTGGCGGCACGCTCCTCCCACTGGGCGCGCGTGGGCAACGGATCGAAGTCGAGGGTGAGGCGTTTGATTTTTCCATCCGGGAGCTTGGTCAATGGCTGCGTCGGCAAGGCGAGCAATCGTTTCACTTCGGCGGCGAGGGCGTCGCCGTGGGCCTGGGCGTGTTCAAGTTTGCCGCGCGGCGAGGGATTGGCATCCGCGCCGCAGCCGATGCTGATGAGCGCCAGCGCGCCGCTATGATCGCGCTCGATGCCAGCCTGCGCGTAGCCCGACCAGTCGCCGTGAATCTGGTTCAACTCGCCGCCCAGCGTCGTGCAATGGCAGGCATAGTTCGCGAGCACGGCGCGGAGTTGATCTCGGGCGTCGTGAACGAGCAGCACAGCCAGCGTGTGATCGACCGGAGCGTCAGTGTTCTCGCCGAACTGCGCGCGGCCCTCACGAATCACGCGGCGATTTTTGGCGAAAGTGACGGTGCCTTGCGCGCGGGAAAGTTTCGCGGGTACGCGGTTGCTCAAGGCCGCGAGTGCGACCCACTCCAGCTTGTCGGTCAGTTCCCGAGTGTAACGATTGATGGCCGCCTGCTGTTCCGGGATGATGTCCGCCGAGAAAATGTTCGGGGCCGCGCCGCTCAACATCGGTGCGGCGTGCGTGTGCGAGGAGCAGAGCGCGATTTGCTCGCGATCAACTTTCGCGCGCTTCTTCAGCCGCGCCGCCACTTCATCCGTGATCGCGCCGGGCACGGCGAGATTGTCCACCGTGAACAGGAGCGCCACTCCCTGACGGTCGGTGCCGAGCGCGAGCGCCTTGGCGAAGAGATGCTGGGCGACCCCTTCATTGTTCGTGCGGCGGTTGCCGTAGCCGTGCAGTCGCACGGGATAGTCGGGAGTGATGTCCACGCGCGCGACGCCGATGGAGAGCAGCGGCGGTTCAGCCGCGAAGAGTGGCAGGTGCGTCAGGCAGGCAAGCAGGGCAAAAAGTTTGGGCGCATTCATGGTGATGCCGGCCAGCATCCGCATCGCGCGTGCGGCGTCAACTCCATGCTTTTCAAAAGTTGAAATCACTCCGCACGCCCACCACACTCCGCCCCCCGATGAAAGCCATTGCTGTAAATCAGAAGAAGCGCGACGTGGGATTGATCGATCATCCCGCACCGGAAATTTCCCTGCCCACCGAGGTCAAGTTTCGCACCATCGAGGTCGGCATCTGCGGCACCGACCGCGAAATCTGCCGCTTCGACTATGGCAATCCGCCCGCCGGTTCCGAGCATCTGGTGCTCGGGCACGAGGCGCTGGGCTTCGTCACCGAGGTTGGCGCGGAGGTGCATCGCATCGCGCCCGGCGATCTGGTCGTGCCGATGGTGCGCCGCCCGTGCAATCACGACTCCTGCGTCTCGTGCCGCAACGACCGCTCGGACTTCTGCACCACGGGAGATTTCGTCGAGCGCGGCATCAAGGAGTATCACGGCTTCATGACGGAATACGTCGTGGACCAGGAGAAATACCTGTGTGTCGTCCCGCCCGCCTTGCGCGAGGTCGCGGTGATGATCGAACCGCTGACCGTCGCCGAGAAATCGCTGATTCAAATCTGGCACATCCAGAAGCGCCTGCACTGGGAGTGCCCGATTGTGAAAGGACTCGCGCCCGGCCATTGCCACAAAGCCGTCGTGCTGGGCGCGGGGCCGATTGGCATTCTCGGCGCGATGGCTTTCAAGGTCGCGGGCTTCGATACCTACGTTTATTCGCGCTCGAAGGCGCCGAATCCCAAGTCGGAACTCGTCGAGAGTTTCGGCGTGAAATACATTTCCTCCGAGACCACGTCGCCAGACGAACTGGCCGCGATGCTCGGCAACATCGACGTCGTATACGAAGCGGTGGGCGGCGCGAAAATTGGCTTCGACGTGCTCAAGGTGCTGGGCCTCAACGGCATCTACGTGTTCACCGGCATCCCTGGATTCCCGCTGCCTGAGATCAGCATCGACGGCGAATTCATCATGCGAAACATGGTGCTCAAAAACCAGGTGCTGCTCGGCTCCGTGAACGCGGGTCGCGATGCTTTCGAGAATGCCATCCACGACCTCGGCATTTTCATGGAGCGCTGGCCGGACGCGGTGCGCGCGATCATCACGGGCCGCTACGAACTCTCGAAGTCGAAGGAACTGCTCATCGGCAAGGTGACGGGGATCAAGAACGTGCTGAAGTTTGGGTGAGTCCAACCGCATTGTGAAAAAGCGGCGCTAAAGCGACCGCACTCCAAACGCTGGCGCGCCAGACCAGACGCCTCGTGCCACGCGAAGCGTTTGGAGTGAGATCGTTTTAGCGCCGCTTTCTCCATCGGAAATTTCTCTGAGCCAACAGATTTTTTGACTTCACGCCGGAACTTTTCTGAATCGTCCCGCGTGTGCGCCCGTCTCTTTTTCGTTCAACGCCCACGAAAGAATGAACCATCACGCACCACGCCTGGAGGACGCGTTTCAAACGCGCCGCGACTTTCTTTGCAAATGCGGCGTCGGTCTCGGCGCGCTGAGTTTGTCGGCGTTGATGCAGAACGCTTACGCGGGAGAGTCGCACGCGGCGATGGACCTCGGCACGCCGCTCGCGCCGCGTGCGCCGCATTTTGCGCCGAAGGCCAAGCGCGTCATTCACATCTTCGCGCAGGGCGGGCCGTCGCACGTTGATACGTTTGACCCTAAGCCGAACCTCACGAAGTTCGACGGCAAGGTGATCAAGGACGTGTGGAAGGAAGCGCCGTTCAGCGGCACGGTGTTTGGCTCGCCGTTTAAGTTCCAGAAGTACGGCCAGAGTGGCATCGAGGTGAGCGACATTTTTCCGAACGTCGCGAAGCACGTTGACGAGATGACGGTGATTCGTTCGGCCTACACCACCACGCCGAGCCACGAGCATTCGATGATGCTCATCAACACCGGCAGCGACCGGCTCATCCGCCCGAGCCTCGGCGCGTGGGCGACCTATGGGCTGGGGACGGAGAATCAGAACTTGCCGGCGTTCGTGTGCATGTCGCCGGGGCGGCCCTTGCAGGGTGAACAGAACTGGCAGAGCGCGTTTCTGCCCGGCGTGTTTCAGGGCACCTACGTGGACTCGAACAAGAAGCAGGTCGAGCAACTCATTCAACACATCAAGAGCACGAACACCTCGCTGGCCGAGCAGCGGCGGCAGTTGAACCTGCTCGCGCAGTTGAACGCCGAGCACGCGGCGAAGCGCGAGAAGGAAGCGCAGCTTGAAGCGCGCATCCAGTCTTTCGAGATTGCCTACCGCATGCAGATGGAGGCGACCGACGCCTTCGACATCAGTCGCGAGCCGGTGAATGTCCGGGCGATGTATGGCGAGGGCACGCAGGCGCGGCAGATTCTCATCGCGCGGCGGCTCGTGGAGCGCGGCGTGCGTTTCGTGCAGGTCTGGCAAAATTCGTGGGACCACCACAGCCAGATTGAGACCGGGATGAAGAGTTCCGCCAAGGAAGTGGACCAGGCCATTGGCGCGCTGCTCACAGACTTGAAAGAGCGCGGGATGCTCGAAGATACGCTGGTGATTTGGGGCGGCGAATTCGGCCGCACACCCACGGTGGATGCGAACCAGAACGTGGATCAATCGAAGGGCAAGGGGCGTGACCATCACAACAAGGCGTTCTCGATCTGGATGGCCGGCGGTGGCGTGAAGAAGGGTTTCGTCTATGGCGAGTCGGATGAGTGGGGCTACGCCGTGGTGCGCGACAAGATGGACGTGCCGGACTTCCACGCCACGGTGCTGCACTTGCTCGGCTTCAATCACGAGAAGCTGACCTTCCGCTACGCGGGTCGCGACTTCCGTCTGACCGACGTGAGCGGCGAAGTGGCGAAGGACATCATTGCGTAAGTGATGGCAAAGATTTTGTTCACTTCCAACGTTCGCATTTCAACAGCCCCAACGGGGCGCAATTCGACAGCCCAGGTCAAAGCCCTGGGATATCCGCCCCCAAATGCCTTCAGCCCCGAAAGGGCGACACGATGTTCCGCCCTTTCAGGGCTGATTTTTTTCAGCGCCTTCAAACCCAGGGCTTTGCCCTGGGCTGTCGAATGGCGCGCTTTCAGCGCTGGGATTTTACTCATCACGATTTTGTTTTTTTCGTTTGCGTCTCGCGCCGCTGAAATCAATTCCGCCGCGTTCGATTTCTTCGAGGCGAAGATTCGTCCCGTACTCGCGGAGTCTTGTTACTCCTGCCACAGCGCGAAGTCGGAGAAGCTCAAGGGCGGACTGAAGCTCGACACGCGCGAAGCGGTCCTGAAGGGCGGTGATTCCGGTCCTTCGCTCGTGCCCGGCAAGCCGGACCAAAGCCTGCTCATCAAGGCCATCCGCTACACCGACCCGAATCTCGAGATGCCGCCGAAGAACAAGAAGCTCTCGGCGGAACAGATCGCAGACTTCGAGAAATGGGTGGCGATGGGCGCACCTGACCCGCGCACGAACAGCGTGGCGACAAATCAATTCGCGATTGATTGGACGAAGGCGCGCGAGCATTGGGCGTTCAAGCCGGTGCAGTCGCCGCTTGGGCCGAAGGTTAAAGATGCGAAGTGGGTGAAGACGCCGATTGATGCGTTCGTGCTCGCGAAACTGGAGCGAGCCTCCCTAGCCGCGTCTCGTGAGAGCGCGGACAATCAATTGAAGAACGATCAACCGCGCTCTCACGAGACGCGGCTACAGCCCTCGCCACCAGCCTCCCGACGCACGCTCCTCCGCCGCGCGAGCTACGATCTGATCGGCCTGCCTCCGACGGCAGATGAAGTTGAAGCGTTCGAGCGCGACAAATCTCCCGAGGCCTTTGCCAAGGTCGTGGATCGTCTTCTCGCCTCGCCGCACTACGGTGAGCGCTGGGGTCGCTACTGGCTCGACGTGGCGCGCTACTCGGATACCAAGGGCTACGTCGGCGGCAACGAGGAGCCGCGTTATCCTTTCGCCTACACTTTCCGCGACTGGGTGGTGCGCGCGTTCAACGAGGATTTGCCGTTCGACCAGTTCATCATTCAACAGCTCGCGGCGGATCAGTTGGGCACGGACACGAAGGACAATCGTTCGCTCGCCGCCATGGGTTTTCTCACCGTGGGCCGCCGCTTCCTCGGCAATGAGAACGACGTGATTGATGACCGCATTGATGTCGTTTGCCGTGGGTTGATGGGACTGACCGTGACCTGCGCGCGCTGCCACGACCACAAACACGATCCGATTCCGACGAAGGACTACTATTCGCTCTACGGCGTGTTCAAGAGCACCACGGAGCCGACGAACGCGCCGCTCATCACGCCGCAGACGTTCAACGCGGAATACACCAACTACCTCGCCGAGGTCGCGCGGCGTCAGAGCCTCGCGGAGAATTATTACCGCACGAATGAACTCGCCGTGTTGAAGAGCCTGCGCACGAATGTCGCGGCCTACCTGATGACCGTCCACCAAGCGCAGGCCATCACGAACAACACGAAGCTGGATGAGTTCGTGCGCGGGCGGAAACTGAACAACGCGGTTCATCGCGGCTGGAAAACGAATCTCGCGCATTGGGCGACGAACGGGCACCCGCTGTTCACGCCGTGGACCGAGTTCTCGAAGCTGGCGACGAATGATTTCCCGGCCAAGGCCAATGAACTGGCCCAACGCTTCGCGGCCAACGAAAGCACGAACAAACTCAGTCCGCTCGTTGCCGTCATGTTCAAGAATGCCGAACTCACCAACCTCGCGTCCGTCGCGCAACTGTATGGTGATTTGTTCCGACGCGTAGAGGGTGATTGGGATTTGCTGGTGGCGCTGTCGAATGCGCCCACTGTGGTGAAGCAAGGTGAGGACTGGCCGCAGCCGCCTGCCGCGCTGGTCACTGCCGAAGCCGAGACGATTCGGCAATTTTGTTTCGCAACCAACTCGCCGCTCTACCCGCGCGAGTTCATGAACAACTTCCTCTTCGTGGACGACGTGAAGAACAAGGTCGAGAGCCTGCGGCGCGACATCAAATCCGTGGACGGACTGCACCCCGGCGCGCCGGCGCGCGCGATGTCGATGCTGGATCGCGCCAAGCCGAGTTCGCCGCGCGTGTTCATTCGCGGCAACCCCGGCACGCCCGGCCCGGACGTGAAGCGGCAGTTCCTCGAAGTGGTCGCGGGCGAACCGCGCACCCCATTTCCGACCGATGCCAGCGGACGGCTGCAACTGGCGCAGGCGATTGTCGCGCGCGACAATCCGCTCACGGCGCGCGTCTTCGTGAATCGCATCTGGATGCATCACTTCGGTGCGGGCCTCGTCCGCACGCCCAGTGATTTCGGCCTGCGCGCCGATGCGCCGACGCATCTTGAATTGCTGGATTATCTGGCGACGCGCTTCATGGATGATGGCTGGTCGGTGAAGAAGCTGCACCGGCTCATCATGCTCTCCAGTGTTTATCAGCAGAGCAGTGGGGCGCAGGAATCGTCTGCGACACGCGGTGGGTTGCTGGCGAAGATGGGTTTCAATTCATCCGACAAGAAAGCGTTTGCAAGGGCGACACAGCTCGATCCAGAGAACAAACTGCTCTGGCGGCAGAATCGTCAGCGGCTCGACTTCGAGTCCATGCGCGATTCATTTCTCCACGTCACCGCGCAGCTTGATCCGGCGTTGGGCGGGCAGCCCGTGGACATCGTGACGAACCTCGGCTTCGCGCGGCGCACGATTTACGGATTCATCGACCGTCAGGATTTGCCGAATGTCTTCCGGACTTTCGACTTCGCAAATCCTGATGCCAGTGTGGGGCAGCGCTTCCAGACGACCGTCGCGCCGCAGGCGTTGTTCCTGCTCAACAGCCCGTTCGTGACCGAACGCGCGAAGGCCATCGTGCAGCAGACGAATTTCCAAACGTGCGCTGATGGCCAGCGCGTAACGAATCTGTACCGCACGCTCTTGCAGCGCGCGCCCACGGTGCGCGAGGTGAAGCTGGCCCAGCAGTTCATTTCCGACTCGCCCGAGATGGATGTGTTGATGCCGGAGATTTCCAACTGGCATTACGGATTCGGCAGCTACCACGAGAAGGCACAGCGCGTAACGGAGTTCAACGAGTTGACCAAGTTCACCGGCACCGCCTGGCAGGCGGGCACCAACGCGGCGGAAAAGAAAATCGGCTCGCTCACGCTGACGCCCGACGGCGGACGGCCCGGCCCCACGAACACCATCGCGGCCATCCGGCGCTGGGTCGCGCCCCATGACGGTGAAGTCAGCATTGAAGGCGATTTGAAGACGACCGAGACGCGCGGTGATGGCGTGCGGGCGCGGATTGTTTGCGGGAGCACGGGCCTGCTCGGCGAATGGACGGCCTCGACCAATTCCGTCCGCACCGCTGTGAAGACCCATGCGGTGAAGAAGGGCGATACAGTTGATTTCGCCGTCGATTGCCTGGGTGATGCGACGGGCGACACCTTCAAATGGGCACCGCTGGTCACGATGGTTGATGCTGGGTCCAAAGCCGCGATGGTCAGCGCAGGTCAGCCAACAGTGTGGGATGCCAGGGCCAACTTTGTCGATCCGGCCAAGCTGCCCAAGCCCCTCGGCGCGTGGGAAAAGCTCGCGCAAGTGCTGCTGCTCTCAAACGAGTTCGCGTTCGTGGACTGAGCCGTGCCCCCGGCGTCCCGCCGGGTGGAGGGTCAGTGCTTTCGAGCGCGTCTCTCTTTCATCACGGTTCCACCCGGCGGGACGCCGGGGGCACGTTCAGGCACGGCGTCCTTGATGACCCAGTTGGCTTTCTCCAGCGCCGCGAGAGCAGTCGGTTCATCCCAGCCCGTCAGCGTGCGAACGATGCGGACGGCGCGGGCACGGAGCTTCACGTTGCTCGCCTTCACATCGACCATCAGGTTGCTCAGGACTTTGCCCGTCCGCACCATCGCCAGCGTGGTGATGATGTTCAGGATCAATTTGGTGGCCGTGCCGGATTTCAAACGCGTGGAGCCGGTGAGAATTTCCGGGCCGACATTCGGGGCGATGAGGATATCGGGGCGATGGGCGCGCGGGATCTTCAAATGCGGATTCAGCGTGAGCAGCACGGTCGTCGCGCCTTGTGCCTTCGCGTGATCCAGCGCGCCCCACACGAAGGGCGTGCGCCCGCTGGCCGCGATGCCCACGACCGTGTCGCGACGGTTCACGCTGCGCGATTCGACGGCCCGCGCGCCTGCGGCCGGATCATCCTCCGCGCCTTCCACCGCGCGCCACAGCGCGGTCTGCCCGCCGGCGATGATGCCCTGCACGAGATCGGGATCGGTGCGGAACGTCGGCGGACACTCGCTGGCATCAAGCACGCCCAATCGTCCGCTGGTGCCTGCGCCGATGTAGAGCAAGCGCCCGCCGGTCTGGAACGACCGGACGACGCTGCGCACGGCGCGAGCAATCGCCTGCTGCTCCGCGAGAATGGCCGCCGGAATTTTTTCATCTTCGGTCAGCATCAACAGAATGGCGCGGTCTAGCGGCAGTTTATCGAGTTTCATCGAGAGCGGATGGCGCTGCTCGGTGGGGGAATCCAGAAGTCCAAGGTCCTTGGTCCAATGTCCAAGGTCGGCGGCGGGCTGGTTCGCGACCTTGGACTTTGGACTTTGGACCTTGGACAAAAGATTTTTCGCCAGCGATACCGCGCCCAGTGCTGCCTCGTGTCGAAGCGGAACAACTTCAGCGTTCCGCCATTCGGCGCGGATCAAGCGCGCGACCCGTTTTTGCAACGTCGGTTGATTCAGCAGCACGCTGCCCGCGAGCACGAACTTCACACGCGCCCCGCGCTTCGCCAGCCGTCCCGCGCAGAGGAGCGCGTCCTTGGCGAGGCTGTGCGCCGCGCCGGCGAGGATGTCGCGCGCGATGCGGTCGCCGATGCTGGCGGCGGCGGAGACTTCACGGGCCAGCGCGGCGATCTCAGTCTTGCTGGCGGTCAGCGCCCACGGCGGGAGATCGTTCAACTCATTGAGCAACAGGAACCGCAGCAGACGGCGGCCGAGCGGAGACACGCGGCCGTCGCGGTCGTAATAAAACAGCACGGCCTTCAGCGCGCGCAGGCCGATTTCATAGGCGCTGCCTTTGTCGCCCACGAGGTGACCCCAGCCGCCGACTTTCACGTTCTGCCCGCGCGCATTTTTTCCGAAGAAGCAGGAACCGGTGCCGCTGAGCGCCACGACGAGCGCGGACAAGTTGTTTTCACCCACGCGCTCGTCCAGCTCGGCGGCGGCGAGCGCAGTGTCGAGATCGCCCCAAGCGGAGCAGGGGACAGCGGGCCAAATTTTTTCCGCAGCCCGGCGGACCCGCGCGCGGTCGCTGTCGAGCCGCGCGCCGGCCATGCCGATGGCCATGGCTTGTGGCGCGGGCAAATCTTTGTGAACGGATTTCAGTTCACGGAACAGCGCAAGCAGTTGCGCCTCGCTCAACAAGCGGACATTACCCGGCCCGGCCTCGGCGCGGCGTGTGGTGCCGCCGCATTCGTAGATCGCGACCGAGCGCGTGCCCCCGCAATCGAGACCGAGAAACGCCGCTGGCGCGTGCGAAGAGTGTTTCATCGGCGCGACGTTAAAGGCGAAGCCGCGCGCGGGGCAATGGCGGGCACGGAGCGCGGACCGCCGAATCCGCGTGTTGGTCTTTAACCACGGAGGACACAGAAGACACGGAATAGAAAACTTGCGGCTTAGCGCCGGGCAAAATTCCTTTCCGTGTTTTCCGTGTCTTCCGTGGTCAACGCGTTTTTCAAACAACAAACTCGCGGACTCGGCGGTCCGCCCTCCAATGGCGGGCAAATTTCTGTTGGCGCGGGTTTCGTCCAGACGCTTAAATCCGCGCCCTGAATGAAACAGAAAGCTTACGCGCGCGCGGGCGTGGACATCGATCTCGGCAACAAAATGAAGGCCACGCTGCCGCAACTCCTCGCCTCGACCCATCGTCGTGAAGTGCTCGGAAAAGTCGGCGGGTTCGGCGGACTCTTCGCGCTCGATGTGAAAAAGTTTCGCGAGCCGGTCCTTGTTTCGAGCGTGGATGGCGTGGGCACAAAGCTGAAGATCGCCTTCCAGATGAACCGCCACGACACCATCGGGCAGGACTTGGTGAACCACTGCGTGAACGACATCGCGGTGCTGGGCGCGGAGCCGCTCTTCTTTCTCGATTATCTCGGCACGGGGAAACTGGAGCCGAAAGTTTTCACCGACATCGTGCGCGGCTTCGCCAAGGCCTGCACCGAGAACAACTGCTCGCTCATCGGCGGCGAGACGGCGCAGATGCCGGGCTTTTATCAGAAGGGCGAATACGACGTAAGCGGCACCATCGTCGGCGTCGTGGAAAAGTCGCGCATGTTGAACGGGCAGAAATCCATCCGCCGCGGTGACGTGGTCATCGGCATCGCGTCCAGCGGCTTGCACACGAACGGTTATTCGCTCGGGCGCAAAATTTTCTTCGAGCAGTTGAAGATGAAGATCAACACGCGCGTGCCGGAATTGAAGAACACCATTGGCAACGAGCTGCTGAAAGTCCACGTCAGCTACGGCCCGCTCGTGCAGCAACTGCTCAAGCGCTTCAACGTGCCCCCGGCGTCCCGCCGGGTGGGCGCAACCAGTCGTCCGGGAACCGGCGAGGCCATTAAAGCCCTCGCCCACATCACCGGCGGCGGCTTCATTGACAACATTCCGCGCGTGCTGCCGAAGAACTGCGACGTGGTCATCCACAAAGGCTCGTGGGACATGCTGCCGATTTTCAAAATCATCAACGAGCGCAGCGGCGTGCCGGAGCAGGAGTTGTATCAAGTGTTCAACATGGGCATCGGCATGGTGGTCATCGCGTCGAACGACGCGGCGCACAACGTCCTGAACGCCATCCGCGCGGCGGGCCATGACGCGTGGGCGATTGGCGAAGTGGTTTCTGGCACGGGCCGGTCGCGCGTCGAGTGATCATCCGCCATGTCATCTGCCGAACAATCCAACACTCGCGCGCTGTTCAACATCGCCAGTTACGGTGCGGCGGTGGCCTTCGGTGTGATGGTCGCGACTCTCTTCGCGCTGGAGCGCACGCCGCACGGGTTGAGCTTCAAGCTCAATGCGGGAGCCCTCATCTCCTTCCTTGTGGCCGCGCCGGTGACGTGGTTTTACTGGCGGCTCATCGCGCGCATGGCCACGGAGCGCGCGCCGGAGCAGCGGCGGAAAAAGTTCATCGTCTTCTCCGCCGGACTGCTGCTCGTGGGCGTGATGGCGTTTCTGTACCCGCTCAAGTTCGTGCCGGAGGAGAAGCGCAAGGATGTCTTCATCGGCCTGGCGCTGGCCTGCGGCTGCATCGGCGGCGTCGGCTTGGTCATGCTCAAGGTGCGGCGATTTCTGGAGGCGGATTTGAAGTCGTCGGAGACGAATGACCAGAGCGGCGGGCCTTCGTGAAACGCACTTGGAGTGCGGCAGCCAGGTAGGACGGGCTTCCAGCCTGTCTCCACAAACTTCTTCTGCGTATGCCACTGGATGCCAGCAGGTATCTTTGGTGATCGTTTCAGTTAGTTTAAACAGGCTGGAAGCCTGTCCTACGTTGTAGTTTCGACCGGCCCTTCCGGCCTCGTGGTGCCTCGTCGCTCCGTCGCCGCCAGATAGATTCCCGCGAGGATAATCATTCCGCCCAGCGCCTTGCCCCACGTCAGCGCCTCGCCGAGCAGCCACCACGCGAGCAGTGAGCCGATGACCGGTTCGCCGAGCAGGCACACCGCGATGAAGCCCGCGCTGAAGTATTTCATCGCCCAGTTGTAACTGCTGTGGCCGAGATGCTGGCTGACCAGCGCCATGCCGAGCAGCGCGCCCCACGTCTTGAGATTAAACCCGGACACATTTTGTCCCGACGCCAGCACGGCCAGCCAGAGCAGCACCGTGGCGCTGCCGTAGCAGACCAGCAGGTAGGCGGGCAGCGAGAGCGCGGCGCGCAGTTTGCGTCCGAGCAGCAGATACAGCGCGAGGGCGAGGCTGCCCGCCAGTGCCAGCACGTCGCCCAGCAGCGCGCTCGAGCCGCCCGCGAAATCGCCCCAGCCGATGATGACCGCGCCGGTCACGCTGGCCGCGATGCCCAGCCACGCGCGGCGCGTTATGCGGTCGCGGGTGAACCACGGCGTGAGCAGCGCGACCCACACCGGCGCGGTGTTGACCAACACCACGCTGTTTGCGACCGAGGTGAAACTCAGCGAGGAAATCCAGGTGGCGAAATGCAGCGCGAGAAACAATCCCGCCAGCGCGCCGAGGCCGATCTGCCGCGCGTTCAGCCGGCGCAGTTCCGCGCCCGCCTTCCACAACGCGAACGGCAGCAGCAGCGCCGTGGCAAACGTTAACCGCCACACCGCCGTGACCAGCGGTGGTGACTCCGCGAGGCGCACAAAGATCGCCCCGCTCGACACCGCCATCACGCCGACGAGGAGGATGAGCGTGGGATTAAGGCGCGGGCGTTCGGCGGAAGGTGGCATGTCGTGGCGTGTTGTGCCGGAAGGAGGTAGCGGCGTCACGAGAGGAATTGGCGTAGTGGGGCAGCCGTCCCGGCTGCCGTCAGTCCACGGGCCGTCCCGGCTGGTGTCCTTCAGCCGGGACGGCCAAGGGACTTTGGCAGGCGGGACGCCTGCCCCACTTCCAAGATTCGTTTCAGTGGTTGATGCGGAACTCCGCGCTGGCGAGCAACGCCCAGAGCAATTGCTGCGTGGCGGCGGACGGCTCGTGCGAACGAGCGCGTAGATAATCGAGCGAGCGTTTCGTCTCGTCACGATCAGGATTACGTCCCAGCACACGCAGGAAAATCTGTTTCACCTTCGCCTCGTCGGGCAGCGCGGTCAGTGACGCGAGCGAGTTGGTGCCGCTTGATTGGGTGAGCGTGTCGAGCGTCGGGCTGTTCGCGAGGAACAACGCCTGTCGTGGCGAGGAAACATTCTCCGTCGGGAACACTTCGGGGAACGCCGCCACAAACGCTTTCTGCGCCACGGCTAGTCCAGCGAAGGAACCGTCCGCGCCCGGTTCGTTTCCCGTGGCGATGAGTGCGGAGCGGGCAAACACTTCGGCGGTGATTGGTTTATCTAGCGCGCAGGCGAACGAGTCGGCGGGCGGACGCGATTTACTGGCGGGACGCGAGTCGAGTTGATACGCGCGCGTCGCGGTGAGGTTGCGGACGAGCCGTTTCACGTCGTAGCCGCTGCGCGTGAAATCCTCCGCCAACCAGTCGAGCAACTCAGGATGACTCGGCGGCCGCGAGGAATCCATGCGGTCCACCGGATGCACCAGGCCGCGCCCGAGCAGCAGCGCCCAGACACGGTTCACGAACGCGCGGGCGAGCAGGGGATTGTCCGCGCCGGTCATCCAGTCCGCGAGTTGTTCACGGCGGGAGAATTTCGGCACTGGCACCTGCTTCAAATTCTTCGCGTCACCCAGCGCGACGGCGTTGACGTATTTGTCCGCGTCATCGCTTTCTTTCTCGCCGTCTTTCGGACGCGCTTCCGGCACGAGCTTGTCGTCGAGAAAAATTTCTAGCGCATCGAAGCTGCCGCCTTTCAAGTTGGTGAACTTAATGAAGCCGCCCACCGCTGATTCGCCCACGCCCGGACCCGCGCCGGTGTCCACGGCCTTGCTGCGGTTGAAGGCCGCCACCAGGCCCCAGTAGTGCGACTGCTTGATCTCCGGCGCCAGTGGATGGTCGTGGCACTGCGCGCACTTGGTTTGCAGACCGAGCAGCGCGCTGCCGGTGATCTCGGCCATCTGCTGCGCGTTGTCCTGGCGTGCGTGGAGAAATTGAATCGCGCCGCGCCGTTCGTCGGAATTGGGTCGCGCGAGAATGATGTCGCGCGCGACGAGGTTCCACGCGCGATTGGTGCGGAAACTCCATTCGAGATAATCCTGCCAGCGGTCGTTCAATCCCAGGTTGCCGCCGCGTTTGCGGCGCTCGCGCGCCGTCTCGAACGCACCGCGCTCCATGAACACCACGTCGAACACTTCGCGCATCCGCACGGCGTAGTCGGGACTGTCGAGCAGGTGGTTCACCAGCGCCGCGCGTTTGTCGCGCCGATTGTCCGCGAGAAATTTGTCCAGCTCCTCCGGTGTGGGAATGCGCCCCGCCACGTCGAGATACACGCGGCGCGCGAAGGTGCGGTCATCGCACGCCGCGCTCGGCTTCACTTTCAATTCGCGCCAGCGCTTCTCGATGAGTGAGTCGATCGACTGCGGCACGGTCTGGCCTTGGGCGGGTTGCCATGTGGCTTTGCGAAACAGCGGTGAAGCTTTCGCGCCGTTCGCCGCCGCACTTTCGTTCGTCGCGGCCAAGACAGCGGCGGGCGAGAGTTTCTCAATCCACCGCTTGATGAGCGCTGTCTCCTCCAAGGTCAACGCGCGGCCTTTCGGCGGCATGTGCGGGTCGGCGTCGGGCAGGACGTATTTGTAGAGCAGGCTTTTCTCCGGCTGGCCGGGTACGACGGACGGGCCGTTGTCGCCACCCTTCAATACTTCGGCGGGCGTCATCACGCTCAGGCCGCTCTTCGTCTCAATGTTCCCGTGACACTTGAAGCAATTCTCGGCGAGCACCGGCAGCACATGCGCCGACCAGAGCCGCTGCGCGTCATCAGGACCGGCGGCGGGTGCCGACGCAGTCAGGCCGGCCAGCAGCACTCCGTTCAAAATGATTCCAAGTCGCATGAGTTGTTTCGCCCACGACAGACGAGCGAATGGCGGGGTTGCTTCATGGGGAAGTGGACAGTCCTCCGGTGCTTTGGCCAGCGTGCGCTCGTTGGACAGGATGCAGCCGTGCATCTGCCGCACGTTATGAGCATCACCATCCAACTCGATTTGCCGGACGCGTTGGTCAGAGAAGCCAGAGCCAACGGATTGCTAGAATCAGAGTCGATGATCGACCTGCTTTCGACCGAGTTGCGCCGCCGGAAGGCCGCCGTCGAACTCAAGAAGGTCCAAAATTTGCCGGGCGACTGGCGGGGCAGGGTGAAACCGCCGCGTCCCTCACGGAACGTTTCCACGCCCCTTGCCATGAAGCCGTGCCCGCCAGAATTACTCCGCCTGCTGAACTGCGCGATCCTGACGATGTCCATGTCCTGACGTGTGCCGTGGCGGCGAAGGTGGACACCATTTTCACGGGCGACAACGAATGGCTCACACTCAAGTCCTAAAAGTACGGGAGGTGCTAGAGAAGTTGGGGGAAACGCGAAGCCAGTCGATTTGAAAGATGTTTGAGTTCGGTCGGATTCGCGGTCACTTCATTCGCGGTCCGCGAGGCGATTCTGGATCACATTATTTCTCATCCATCGAAATCTCACCGAACCACTTGGGCGGGAGCGGGCCTTCGCGAAGCTTTTCAATCTGGTGGAGATAGAATCGTGATGGGCCGTCGTCCTCGCGCATCACGATGACTTCACTGAAGGCAGCCACCGCTTCATCCCACTCGGCGTGTTGAAAATGTCGCAGCCCATTGCCAAACAACTTCCGCCAAGCTCGGGAGCTTTCAGCCGCCTCCAACGTGCCGACCAATTCATAAATCTCCAATACCCGATCGCCGCCCTTCAACCGGAAGCGACCAATGCAGCTCCAGGTGAATTTGTCTTCCACCGCTTCGACGATCCGATCCGAAGCCAGGATGTTCGTCTTGAGGTATTTGTTCAGCCCTTCCAGCCGTGAAGCCATGTTCGTCTCCGCGCCGAGTGCGGTGTAAACGAGCCGGTCTGCGCTGCCGCAATTCCCGACGCTCGCCATCCCGCAGTGCAGTCCCACGCGTGTCGGCAGCGGATAGCTCTCATTGGCGCTTTCGAACTGCACCAGTTGATCCCGCAGTTTGATCGCGGCTGCGCAGGCCAGTTCCTGGTGATTCGGCTGCGGCTCGGGCACATTCCAGATGGCGAAGATGGCATCGCCGATGAGCGACAGCACCATGCCGTCGTTCTTGTGGATGCACGGGATGGTTTCTTGAAAGTATTTGTTCAAGAGCTTGAACAACCGGTCGGGCGAGATGCGCTCGGAAATCGTGGACCAATCCGCAATGTCCGTGAACATGAGGCTCACCTCCTGTTTCTCGGCGCACGGAGCGAGCAACTCCGGCGATTTGAGAATTTGTTTCACCCTTCGGGCTGGCAGGTGCAAGGCGAGCGAACGTTCCAACACCATCCGTTCGACGTAGGATTGAATCGAGTTGTAACCCCACGACCAGATGAGAGCAAAAAACAATTGAATGAGCAGAATCAACCAGGCGAACCAAATCAGCCCATAGCGAAAACACAGCCAGGCCGCCGTCGCGATCAGCAAACCGGACAGCAGTGCCGTGATTGTCGCGGGCTTGCTTTCAAGCAGGGACAAACCAAAACCTGCGCCCAAGCCGAGCAGCACAACCAGCACTGCTTCGATCCATTTTGGAAAGCGCGTCAGCCAATCCTGATTCAAGAGATTCATGAAGACGGTGGCGTGGATTTCAGTGCCTGGGGAATGCATCCCCGAAATCCAGGTGAACGCGGTCGGAAACTCATCCTTCGCCGCGCCCGTAAAGCCAGTGCTTTGCCGCCCGCCAATGAAGACCGCTTTTCCGTGAAACGAGTTGGCCGGAAAATTATTGGAAACGACGTCGGAATAGCTCCAGCGCTGCAATGTGTCAGGACGGCCATAATAATTGATCCATCGCTTTACGGCGTCCTGTGTCGAAGTCTTCGTCACGGGCGCATCAACCATCTTCGCGGCTGTCCACGCCAGGCTCGGCAAACCATCTATCGTTGCCAAATGCTCGCGCGGTCCAAATTCCTGTTTCCGGTATTGAACGAGGCCCCAGGCAGCGCCGGCGTTGCGCAACACGGCCAGCGGCGTATCGACTGTGGTCAGCCCGCCTTTCTTTCTCCATTCGCCACCCAGCACCACTTTGGTATTGCCCTTGATTCCTTCGGCAAACTTCAAGTCCGACGCCGTGGGCGGTTTGTGTTCCTCGGTAAAAAGGAAATCGAAAACAATTACCGAAGCCCCGGCCTCCGTGAGTCGCTTCACAAGGCCGCCGTGTCGCGCCCGATCCAGTGGACGATCCAGCGGCTCTTTCATCTCATCGTAGCAATGCTCGTCCAGGTAAACGAGCACCGCATTCGTCGGCACCTCTGAATCACGAAAAGCGAAAGGGATGTCGGAGCTTAAAGAGACTATTTTGTCGCCGATGACTGTGAAGCGGAGCGTCAAGCCAAGCAGCAACGTCAATACTGCGCCCAACGTCGCTCCGAACCAGCGCTGACGAACCCGAGTTTTCCAGAAGGTCATATCTTCAGGGAGTCACGGTGAATTTTGCGGCGCCCGAGAACGCGGTTGAGATGAAAACTGCTGGAGCGAAAGGAGTCGGGCATAAATCAAAAACTGAACTGCAATCGGGCTGCGAAGGTTCTTTCTCGCGGGGCTTCATAATAGAGATTCAATGGATTGAGGCGATAATCTTGATCGGTCACGTTGAGCAAGCCTATCTGAATCTCCGCATGGCGGCGCCAGAAGCGGTAGCCGGCGAAAATGTGCAACTGCCAGAAGTCGTCGCCCGTGCGGTGCGGCGTGTAGCCATCATTGTCCTGGGAACGCCACACGGCCTCGCCGCGCGTGAAGAAACCGGACGGATGATTGTAAATCGCGAAGAGTGAAAGTTCGTGGAGTAGTCCTTCGGTCTCCGTGCGCGGCCGAAAGCCAGTGCTGCTGCTCGCGGGCCCCGTGATGCTCGTATAGCGATCATCGAGATTGGCGCGGCTCAATTGGTAGCGCGTGCCCAATGCCCATTCGTCGCCGAGAAGTTGGTTGAGCGTGAACACCAGCGTGCGTTCTTCGTAGTCGAGACGTTCGCGTGCGCTGCCCCGGCCCGCGGGCGGAAAGTCGATGGTTTGGAAAATGCCGACCGTGCGCCGCACTTCGGAGTTCAATGATTCAAGACTCAACCCCACGTAAGTCGCCGTGGAAAATTTTTGTTCGAGCGAGAGGCCGTAGGTTTCGAAGTCCGCGTTCGCGTTTGCGCCGGCAACGGATTCGGGAATCAGACTGCGGAACGCTTGGTTGAAGCCGGCCACTTGCGTCGGCTCCAGCCGGAAACTCTGATCGAAGCTCACGCCGCCGAGCGAGCGCGTGTAACCGGCACGCACGGTCGAGCCTTTGAGCGGCGTCCAGATGATTCCGCTCTTGGGCGAAATCTGATCGTTCTGTTCTTCGCCCCGGCGCAGCGGCGCGTAGCGATAGTTCACCGGAAACTCCAAATGGTCGTAGCTCACGCCGCCGACGAGCAAGAGAGTCTTGTGCAGCGACCAGTGGTGATAGCCATACAGGCTCACGCGTTCGAAGCTCGGTTCGGTGTTGTCCACCGCAATTGGGTTGTCGGGAAAAACAATGCGGAAGCTGCTGGCGTCATTGATGGACTGCCGGCTGCGAGTGTCAAAGTCGCCGTCCTGGTAGCGCGCACCAAGAATCGTCGTGTGCTTCGGCTGCTGGAAAATCTGCTGCAACTCGACGGAATAGATTTCGAGTTGGCTGCGATAATTATTAGTCAGGCCGCCGAGTTGATCGGCGAACTGCGTGTCGCCGCTGCTGTCCTTCTGCATAAACAGAAACGCTGAGTTCGGGTTCCGATACTTCAGCGTGTCGTCCCCGCGGCTTGCGAGCAGCAGCGTGTGAACGCCCGGCGTCCACTCGTGGTGGTAGCCGGCGATGATGATTGGTTCCTGTGTCTCGGTGGTGCGCGCACGTCGGCTGGCCTGGGATTGTCGATAATACTGCGCCACATCACCCGCCTCGGAATCGTAGCCGATGATTTGCAGATACAGACTGTCGGCGGGCGTTAGTTGCTGTTTGAGTTGAAGCGAAACGGTGGTTTGCTCGAAATCGTTGTTCGGACGCTGGCCATTGTCGCTGCGGTAACCAATGTCCACGGCATAGGCGCTGTTGCCGAAACGTCCGTAGTGCGCGGCGTTCTGTACCCAGTCGCCGTTGCTGAAGTATTCCGTGCTGCTCACCGCGCCGAAGCCGTCGCGCTCGAAGAGCTTCGAGTATTCCTGCTGCGAAACACTTTGCGAAAGCGTGCCGGCGCCGACGGGTGCGAGCAGGTTCGCGATCAAATACTCGCTCAACCACGGTGTCTCGTAGCGGAGGTTGATTTGCTTCGGGTCGCGCAGCCGGTCGTAGCTGTTGGCGAGGAAGAGGTGCGCGGAATAATTCGCGTAGTCGTAATTCACCGCGCGCACCGCTTCGCGCACGCTCACGTCGAGCATGCCCGCATCGAGATAAATGTTCGCGAGATTCGCGCTGCGGACGGCGCGGTCCTGATCGAGGAGCAATGCGGAGCGGTAAACACTGCGGTTGTCGTTTAACTCGATGGAATGTTCGAGGTCGCGCACAGCTTCGTTGATGCGATTCTCGCTCTGCTTCACCAATGCAGAATAAAGCGGTGCCGTGGGGTCTTGCGGGTCGAGGCGTTGGGCGAGCGCGAGATCTTTTTCCGCCAGGCGCAGGTTGCCATCCTCGGCAATGGCTTTGCCAAGATAGCTGCGATAGATGGCGAAGGTGGGCTGCAATGCCGCAGCGGCCTGGAGATCGCGCCGGCCGTTCGCACTGTCACCGAGGCGTATCTTGATCAAACCACGACCGAGCCACGCTGTGGGCAACATGCCGTCGAGCGCTACGGCGTGTTCGAAATCTTCAAGCGCGACGCGATGTTTGTTCTCCGCTGCGTGAACGAAACCCTGCAGCGCCCACGCCTGCGCATTGCGCGGCGAAAGTTCGAACGCCTTGCGCAACGCGTCTCTTGATGCGGCTGCGCGGCCGAAACTGAATTCCAGTTCCGCCACCCGACTCCACGCGAAACCAAAGTTCGGGGATAGCTGCGCCGCTTCGCGCGCGGCGGCTAATGCTTCCGCGAGTTTCGACTTCGACTGCAAGTAATACGACTCGGCCATCCATTCGCTGGCGGTGGAGGGTTTCGACGCGTTCGTCTCGGCGCGATTTTGAACAACCGCCGTCAAGCGGCGCAGCGCGTTCGCCGCAGGAGTTTTTAAGCCATCCAGCAGCTTTTGTGACGTGGTCGGTTCTGCGAAGGCCAGCCAGAGAGCCGCCGCGTAAATGCGTTCCACGTCTGAGGGTGCGGCGCTGACGCGATAGATTTGAAACGCGCGTGGCAAATCACCTCGCGCATACGCGGAAAGCGAATCCGAAAATTGCTGCCTCTCCGCCGCCGTGAAAGACAACTCCGACGGATCGAGCACGGCGGGATAATAAAGACACCATTGGATGACGCTGGTGGCATCGAGCATCGCGGTGCGCTCAGGCTTCCCACCCGGTTTCACTTCGGCCTGCTGATTGGCCCGCAATGTTTCCGAGCCGAGCGCATTCGTCACATCCACCTCGCCGTCGATGACAGTGAAAACGGTGCGGCCATCGGCATCCACAAACATATGAAACTCGGTGCCGCGCGTCGCGGCGGCCGCTAAATCACTGCGCGCCGGACTTCCGCCAAACAGATCGCGGATGAACAGAAACAGGCCGCCCTGCTTCACGTTCACACCGGTCTTGCCGTTGGCGAGTGCTTCCACTTCGAAGGTTGAATTGGGCGGAACGCGTTGGATGCGATTGTCGCCCAGCCGCCCCATCGCGCGCCCATTGTCTCCAGTGCGCACGCGATCACCTGCCTTGAGAACTTGGTTCGTTTGCGCCGGTTGCCAGGCTTGAGTGCCGGCCTTACTCACCGTCACGTCGCCTGCAATGCTGAGCAGCACCGCGTCCTCGGCAGCGCGGGCGGAGAAACTGCCGAATACAACGGTGGCGAACACCAGAGCGATGGCGCAAAAACGTGCGTTCATAAGAGGACAGGTGCGAGGGTTGTAGGCGAACCGCAGCGGTCAGGCAAGATGAACAGTGCGAGTCGGCCCGCCGTAAGTTCTTCTGAGAAACTCGCGGCTTAATTTGCTCGGTCCCGGCTTTGAAGTTGTATTCGAACTTGAGAGCGGATATAGAGATTGAAGCCCAATGAACCAGTTACCCTCGCTGGCTGCCTCCGCCATTCTGAGATCGTCGTTGCCGCGCGCTGTCGCACGCGTGCTCTTTCTTTTCCTATTGGCGTTGAGTGTGTGGTCGGCGACCGGCGCGAATATCAGTTGGACCAACACGTCGGGTGGCAACTGGAACGTGGCTGCCAACTGGGACTCCGGCACCGTGCCCGGTGCCAACGACAACGCTTTCGTCACCAATAATGGCAGCTACACAGTCACAATTGACACCGATACCAGTATCAACACCTTGACTGTCGGTGGGGGCAGCGGAACTCAGATTTTATCCCAAGTCGCAGCAACATTCACTATCAACGGGGCCGGTACCGTAGGCACGAACGGAATTCTGACGATGAGCAGCGGCACGCTGGCGGGGAGCGGGAACGTGACGGTCACGGGGACGCTCAACTGGACGGTTGGGACGATGAGCGGGAGCGGGCAGACGGTGATTGCCAACACCGGGACGCTGCACCTGGCCGGGGCGGGCAGCACCGCGACGCTGGGCCGGGTGTTGCGGAATGACGGAGTGGCCGACTGGCTGGGTGGCAACCTGCTGATGATCGGCGGCACCTTCAACAATTACGGGAGTTTCACGGCGAGCAACAGCGCGGTGGAGATTTGCTACGACGGAGGCGGGATCAATGCGTTCAACAACTACGGGACGTTCACCAAGCAGGGGGCGGGCGAGCTGCAGTTCTCCGCGCGCAGCACCAGTGTCTCCTTCAACAACTTCGGCACTGTGGATGTGCAAGGTGGGATGCTGCGACTGGAAGGCGGGATGAACAGCAGTGCCATGCAGGTGACGGGCGCGGGGACGTTGACCTTGGCTGCCAGCTACACGCACGCGGCCGGCTCGTCTCTCAGTGGCGGGGGGACAGTCACGTTCATCTTGGGCACGCACAGTTTTCCGGCGGGGACGTTCCTGCCCACGGGGCCGGTCAACTTCAACGGCGGCACGATCACCATCAACAACACGTTCACACCGTCTGCGCTGGCCCTCAGTGGGGCGGCGGTGGTGAATTTGAACGCGTCCGTGAGTTCCGCGAATCTGACGATGAGCGCAGGCATGCTGTCAGGGTCCGGGGACTTGACGGTTACCGGCGCGGCCGACTGGACGGGAGGGACGATGAGTGGCAGCGGGCAGACGGTCATCGCCAACACCGGGACGCTCCATCTTGGAGCGGTGGGCAACACCATGACGCTCAACCGGGTGATGCGGAATGATGGCGCAGCCCAGTGGACGGGTGTCACCGGGCAAAACCTGCAAATGGTCGGCGGCACCTTCAACAACTACGGAACCTGCATCGTGAGCAACGTCGGCGGCGCGAACAACGTGCTGACCTGCTACGACGAGGGCGGGGTCAACGCCTTCAACAACTACGGGACGTTCACCAAGCAGGGGGCGGGCGAGTTGCTGTTCTCCGCGCGCAGCACCAGTGTCTCCTTCAACAACTTCGGCACTGTGGATGTGCAAGGTGGGATGCTGCGACTGGAAGGCGGGATGAACAGCAGTGCCATGCAGGTGACGGGCGCGGGGACGTTGACCTTGGCTGCCAGCTACACGCACGCGGCCGGCTCGTCTCTCAGTGGCGGGGGGACAGTCACGTTCATCTTGGGCACGCACAGTTTTCCGGCGGGGACGTTCCTGCCCACGGGGCCGGTGAACTTCACTGGCGGCACGATCACCATCAACAACCCGTTCACGCCCACGGTGGTATCCATCGGTGGGGCGGCGGTGAATTTGAACGCGGCCCAGAACTTTTCGAATCTGGCGATGAGTGGGGGCACGCTGGCGGGGAGCGGGAACGTGACAATCACCGGGACGCTCGACTGGACGGGCGGGACGATGGCGGGGAGCGGGCAGACGGTCATCGCCAATGGCGGCACGCTGAGCCTGAGCACCTTCAACATCAAGCAACTCAACCGGGTGTTGCAGAACGACGGCACCGCTACTTGGACCGCCGGGGAGTTGAGGATGACGGGCGGCACGTTCAACAACAACGGCAGCTTCACCGCCGGAGGCAATTTCCCGCTCCGAAGCTCCGGCAGCGGCGGGGTCAACGCTTTCAACAACGCCGGCACCTTCACCAAACTGGGCATCCCCTTCGTCAGATTCACCAGCGTCACCACGGGCGTGCCTTTCAACAACAGCGGCACGGTGGAGGTACGGAGCGGCACGCTCGTTCTCGACAATGGTTTTACATTGGCTCCGTCCAGCGTCCTGCAATTTATGATTGGCGGCCGCGCACCCAGAACCGATTTTGGTTCGATCGAAGTGGCCGGCCAACTGGCATTGCGCGGCGTGGCCAATATTGTTTTGACGAATGGGTTCGCGCCTGCGCCGGGTGAGGTGTTCCAACTCATCGAATGGGATTCGCAAAGTGGCGGCTTTACGCAGATCAACGGGCTGGACCTCGACGGTGATGTTTATTTTCAGGCCGTCTGTGATGCGCGCTTTTTGAAACTCCACGCGTTTTCATCAGTTGCCGCCCCCTCGATTCCGGGGACCAATCTCGTGAGTCAAATCGTGGCTGTGGGCCGGAACGCCTCGTTCTGCATCACGCCGCTGGGCGCAGAGCCATTCACGTATCAATGGCGGTTAAACGGTACTAATTTCCCCGGCGAGACGACGGCTTGCCTGATAGTTACAAACGCAGCGACGAATAGCGCCGTCCTTTACTGCGTGGCCGTGGGTGATGCGTTGAACGTCACCAACACCTATTGCGCCACGCTCACCGTGCTCACTCCGCCGAGCATCATCGCGCAGACCGATAACACGACCAACTCCCTCTCAATTAATAAAACGTTCACCGTTTTCGCAAGCGGCAGTCCACCGCTGCAATATCAGTGGCGGCTGAATGGCGCGAACATCGCCGGCGCAACCAACATCGTCTACGCGATCTCGAACGCCCAACCGCGCGACGGCGGCAGCTACAGCGTGACGGTGGGCAATCGGGTGGGCGCGGTCAGTAGCGCCGTTGCCACACTGGTGGCAAACACGAACGCGCTGCCGTTCGCGGACAACTTCGCGGCGCGCGGCACAATCAGCGGAGTCTTCGGTGTCGGCGGCGGTGTGAACACGAACGCGACATTCGAAACCGGCGAACCCAGGCACGCGGGCAAGACCGGCGGCAAATCTCTCTGGCTGCAATGGACCGCGCCGACAAATGGCGTGGCGGTGTTCAATACGCGTGGCAGTTCCTTCGACACGCTGCTCGCCATTTACATAGGCGATTCTCTCGCGACTCTCTCGACCAACGTGAGCGATGAGGATCGCGGCGGCTTCTTCACGAGCGAAGCGGCCTTCAGCGCGCAGGCCGGGAGCAATTACCTCATCGCCATCGACGGCTTTTTTGGCGCGACCGGCCACGTCGTGCTCACATGGAATCTCGACACGAACCTGACGGCAGTCCCGCGCATCATCCAGCAACCGTTCGGCGCGACAGCGGTGGCGGGCAGCAGCGCGACGTTCACGGTCTTTGCGGCCAGCAGCACCAACCTGACGTATCAATGGTATTTCAATTGTTGTCTCGCCATCGCCGGCGCGACGAACGCGACGCTCACCATCCCGAACGTCAGCGCCCTTGACCTCGGTTACTACACGGTCGAAGTCATGTCCGCAGGCGGCACCGTGGTTCGGAGCGCACAGGCGAGCCTGGAGATCGGGCCGGACAGCCAGTTGCAGTCGCAGGACAAGTTCGAGGATTTGCTGATCAATGGCGTGGCGGGTTTGGCCGGAGGAAAAGGTGAACCGAAGCCTCTTGTGTCGGTCTCGGCCGGCACAGTGAGTTCGCAGAACATCAGCCTGAGCGGCTCGACGACGCAATCGAGCGAGACGAATCATTGCGGCATCATCGGCGGTGTGTCGCGCTGGCTGAGTCTCAAGGCGCTGACCAACGCCACGTTCGTGATCAACACCATCGGCAGCACGCTGGATACAGTGCTGGCGGTTTATGTCGGGAGCAATCTGCTGAACCTCCAATTCGTGGCCTGCGACAACAACAGCGCGCCGGACGGCCTGCGCAGCGTGGTGCGCTTCCCGGCGACCGCAGGCGTGACCTACATGGTAGCCGTGGACAGCGTGGGCGGCCTGCCCGGAATCATTCAGGTGAACTGGGGCATCGGCTCGGTGCCGGTGCTGAACGTCACACCCACGAATTTCTCGGCAAGCGCAGGCGGCACGTTGACGTTCAACGTTGCGCCCACGAATTCAAATCCTGCGCCGCGCTACCAATGGTATTTGAATCAGGCTGTGATCAACGGTGCGACGAATGCGAGCTTCAACCTCACGAACGTCTCTTCAAGGCAAGGCGGCCGTTACAGTGTCATCGTCAGCAACTTTGTGGGTTCGCTCACGAGTTTGGTCGCGGTGGTCAACGTGCCGCCGAGCTTCGTAGTGAGGGGATTTGCGGAGAACGTGAACGGCGCGTTGCAATTTCGCCTGAATGGTTCAGCCACTGAGGCGGCACTGTTGCAGGCCACCACGAACTTCGCGCAATGGCAGCCGTTGTTTACCAACCAGATGCCCAACGCGCCGTTCATCTTCACGGACACAACAGCTTCCAATCGTCCGCTGAGATTCTATCGAGTTGTTCCGGCTCCATGACACGGCGAGTGACCGGCCGTCTGTCGTGAAGGAATGGTTTCTTCCGGCTTTGTAGTGTCAGGACGGGAACAAAATGAGACTTGTTGTGGGAACAAAATAAGCTTGGCCCTGCGGGTACCTCCTGGGATGAAGGTTCAGTGGTAAAAAATCTTCCGGCAGACCTCTTGGGCGGAGTGACAGACCTTCTGGATGAAGTGGCCAGAGTGACGGGATGGCCGCCAGTGAAGAGAAACGAACCGTCAGATTGGACGAATGACCCGCCAGATCGCTCGGATGGAGTGCCAGAGTCATGAAACGCCCCGTCAGGCTGCTTTGATGAAGTGTCAGAGCCGATGGATACGTTGCCATCGGTGAAAAGTAGAATGGTTCAGGCTTTTTACGGAGAGTTCAGGAGACATAGATGACATGCAAAAATAGTAGTTGACCAAGTAGTCAACTAAACTAAATTCGCCGCAACATGGGACGAGTCAGCGATGCGAAGCGGAAGTTGATGGATGCGGTGACAGAGTTGATCTGGCACGGCAGCTACGGGGGGACGACCATTGACCAAATCTGCGAGAAGGCGGGCGTGAAGAAGGGGAGTTTCTATTATTTCTTCGAGTCGAAATCGGACGTGGCGGTCGCGGCGCTGGATGCGACCTGGAAACACAAGCAGCCGGAGTTGGACGCGCTCTTCTCCCCGACGGTGCCGCCGCTGGAGCGGTTGCGGAACTTTTGCAATCGCGGTTACGAGATGCAGAAGGAGATGAAATGCCACTGCGGGTGTGTGCTGGGCTGCCCGCTTTTCACTTTGGGGGCGGAGGTTTGCAACCAGGAAGTAAAGCTGCACAACAAGATTAAGGAGATTCTGGGGCGGTATCACACCTACATCGAGTCCGCCATCCGCGACGCTCATTCACAGGGGTTGATTGACGCGCCGGACGCGGCGGTGAAGGCGCGGACGATCTTCGCCTACTCGGAGGGCTTGATGACACAGGCGCGCATTCTGAACGACGCGGAAGTGCTGCGCGAGATGGCGGAAGGTGTGATGGGGATTCTGGGTACGAAGACCATCAGGCGGAAAGCGGCGTAATTCTTTTTGGAAACGAATTTGACTAGATGGACAACTACTAACTCTGGAATTGAAAATGAAAACGCATATCAGGCGGGTGAATCAGGGAACGAAAGTGACTCAACGGGCGCGGCTGGTGTCGTCGGACGCGGTGCGTCTGGCGGTGCAGCGGGCGAAGAACGCGGTGCTGGCAGATTACGCGCCGCGCGCGGGTGAACACGCATCGCTGCTCCGTCTCGTGTTGAACGAGGCCGAGGGGCTGGCGTGGCAGACGGAGTTTCCGCATCTCGTTTTCCCCGCGCTCGCGGTGGAGAAGGCGGAGGCGGCGGTGGCGTGGCATCAGCGGCAGACGGCGTTGCGGCGTCCGGCAGCAGAAGTGGCGTTCGCGGAATAACGAGGAGGAATTATGGAAGCGAAAACTCTCCGCGCGGGCGCGGCTATTTTGTTGGTGGGAATGTTGTTCGCGACGGGCTGCCGCCAAGGCGACGCGGCGCAAGGTCACGGTGACGTTCAGATGCCGCCCCCGGCGGTGACGGTCGTTCCGGTGGTGGCGCAGGAAGTCATCGAGTGGGATGAATTCACGGGGCGCACGGCGGCGATGGAAAACGTGGAGGTGCGTCCGCGCGTCTCCGGGCACATCAAGGCGGTGAAGTTTCAATCCGGGCAACTGGTGAAGAAGGGGGACGTGTTGTTCCAGATTGATGCGCGCTGGTATCAGGCCGAGTTCGCGAAGCGCGAGGCGGATCACGAGCAGGCGCGCGTGAAGATGATGAACGCGGAGCGCGAGGCGAATCGCACGGCGGCGTTGCTGGCGAACAAAGCCATCTCGACGGAAGAAGGCGATCAGCGGCAGGCGCGTTACGCGGAGGCGAAGGCGGCGTTGCTCGCGACGGAGGCGGGGAAGGATTTCGCGAAGCTCGATCTCGACCAGGCCACGATTCGCTCACCCATTGACGGGCGCGTGAGCCGCGAACTGGTCACGGTGGGCAATTACGTCAGCGGCCTCGCGGGCAACGCCACGCTCCTGACGACGATTGTTTCCGTGGACCCGATTCACGTTTATGCGGACGTGGATGAAAACTCGTTGCTCAAGTTCAACAAGCTCCAAAAAGGCGGGAAGTTGAACGACGCCGAGGGGCGCGTGCCGGTGGAACTGCAACTGGCGAACGAGGAGAGCTTTCTCCACAAGGGCTTCATCGAGTCGTTCGACAACAAGCTCGACGCGATGAGCGGCAGCATTGTCCTGCGCGCGATTTTTCCGAATCCCGATGGGAACATTGTGCCGGGACTGTTCGCGCGCATTCGTTTGCCCGCGAGCGAGAAGAAACCTGCGCTGCTCATCGAGGAGAGCGCCATCGGCACGGACCAGGCGCAGAAGTTTGTCCTCACGGTCACGTCGTCGAACACGGTGGCGTATCGTCCGGTCAAACTCGGCGCGCTGGTGAACGGCAAACGTCTCGTGCGTGAGGGCCTGCAAGCGGGCGATCAAGTGGTGCAAAACCTCGTGATGGCGCGCGTGCGTCCGGGGATGCCGATTCAGTCGCAAGTCGGGCCATCAGCCGGTGGCACGCCCGTGGCGACAGCGCGGCCTTAAGGAATCACCACATGAGTTCCCGATACTCTCCCGGCCTGGCCGCAGCGACGGCTTCGACAATCTCGTTCACATGAAGGCGAACCACTTTCCAATCGGTCAGCGGCAACACGAGGATGACCAGCTTGCGCTCGCGCAAATTTTGCTGATAGCGCAGGTTCTTGTCCGTGGTGATGAAGAGGTCGAAGGCATTTTCCGCAGCGGTCAGGAGATTTCCGTTCGTCAATTCGGACCAGCCCATCTGCCGCGAGGTTTTGACTTGGTGGCCCGTGAGGTCATCACGCAACGGACGCGGCGTGCCCTGGTCAAAGAGGATTCTCACTTGAGCGCGGCGTGCTCAGGCTCGAACAGCGGGTGGTTGGTTTCCTCGCCGAGAAACGCGAGGACTTCTTCGATCTTGCTTCGCTCGATGTCGAACCAATCGGAAACTTCATCCAGCGTCGCGCCGGACGCCATGTTTTTGAGCACGGCGGACAGCGGCAGGCGCGTCCCGCGAAACAGCCAGACTCCGCTCACCTTGCCGGGGATGCGCTCCAGGCCGGGACATTTGGACAGGTCGATCATGGCCGAACCGTATCGCAATGGAGCGGGCACCTCAATCGTAGTTTCCAGCCGTGAACTTAGGGCGAAAGGAATCTCACTTTGAACTTCTCCCACTTCTTCATCCGCCGTCCGATCTTCGCCGGCGTGCTGTCAGGAATTATTTTCCTGATGGGCCTCATCGCGATGTTCCGGCTGCCGATCAGCGAGTATCCCGAGGTCGTGCCGCCGACCATCGTGGTGCAGGCGGTGTATCCCGGCGCGAATCCCAAGACCATCGCCGAAACCGTGGCCGCGCCGTTGGAGCAGGTCATCAATGGCGTTGAGGATTCGCTCTACATGTTTTCGCAGTCCACGGCGGACGGCGTGATGGCGCTGACCATCACGTTCAAGCTCGGCACGGATGTCGATAAGGCGCAGGTGCTGGTGCAGAACCGCGTGCAGCAGGCGCTGCCGAAACTGCCCGAGGAAGTGCGCCGCCTCGGTGTGACGACCACGAAGCAGTCGCCTGACCTCACGCTGGTTGTCCATCTCACGTCGCCGAACGGACGCTACGACGAAATTTATCTGCGCAATTACGCCACGCTCCAGGTGAAGGATGTGCTCGCGCGCATTCCCGGCGCGGGTTCCGTGCTGCTGTTCGGCTCGGGTGATTACGCGATGCGCGTGTGGCTCGATCCCGACAAAATCGCAGCGCGCAATCTGACGGCGAGCGACGTGGTGAACGCCATTCGCGAGCAGAACGTGCAAGTCGCGGCGGGTGGCGTGGGCCAACCACCAATGAAAAGTGCTGTCGGGCTGGAGCTGCTGATCAACGTCAAGGGCCGCCTGCTTACGGAAGAGGAATTCGCCAACATCATTGTCAAGACCGGGCCGAACGGTGAGAAGACGATGCTCAAGGATCTCGCGCGATTGGAACTCGGCGCGTCCGGCTATTCGCTGCGTTCGTTGCTCGACAATAAACGCGCGGTGGCCATTCCGATTTTCCAATCACCGGGTGCGAACGCGCTCGACCTCTCGAAGAACGTTCGCGCGGCGATGGAGGAATTGAAGAAAGATTTCCCCGACGGACTCGACTACTCCGTGGTGTACGACCCGACGCAGTTTGTCAGTCACTCGATCAGCGCCGTGGTGAAGACGCTGTTCGAGGCGGTTCTGCTGGTCGTCATTGTCGTCATTCTTTTTCTCCAGACGTGGCGCGCGTCGATCATTCCGCTCGTGGCGGTGCCGGTGTCGCTGGTCGGCACGTTCGCGGTCATGCTCGCGCTCGGATTCAGCATCAACATGCTCACGCTCTTCGGGCTGGTGCTGGCCATCGGCATCGTGGTCGATGACGCCATCGTGGTCGTGGAGAACGTGGAGCGAAACATCGCGCTCGGCTTCGAGCCGCACGAGGCCACGCGACGCGCGATGACGGAGGTGACCGGGCCAATCATCGCCATCGCGCTGGTGCTGTGCGCCGTGTTCATCCCGACGGCGTTCATCAGCGGACTGACCGGGCAATTCTACAAACAGTTCGCGATCACGATTGCGATTTCCACGGTCATCTCGGCCATCAATTCGCTCACGCTCTCGCCTGCTTTGTGCGCGGTGTTGCTCAAGGGCCGCGGCGAGAAGAAGGATTTGCTCTCGCGCGGCATGGACAAAATGTTCGGCTGGCTGTTCCGCCCGTTCAATCGCGTGTTCACCTGGGGCGGAAACAAATACGCCGGGGCCGTGGGCGGCATCATGCGCAAGAGCGTCATCGCGCTGATTCTCTACGGCGGACTGGTGTTCCTCACGGGCTGGACCTTCACGAAGGTGCCGACGGGTTTCGTGCCGACGCAGGATAAACAGTATCTCGTCGCCTTCGCGCAACTGCCCGACGCCGCGTCGCTCGACCGCACCGAGACGGTGATGCGGAAGATGGCGGACATCGCCTTGAAGCATCCGGGCGTGGAGAGCGCAGTGCAGTTTCCCGGCCTGAGCATCAGCGGTTTCAGCGTCGCGCCGAACGCGGGCATTGTGTTCGTCTGCTTGAAGCCCTTCGAGCAGCGCACCACGCCGGAACTGAGCGGGCAAGCGATTGCCAATGCCTTGAACGCGGAGTTTGCGAATGTTGAAGAAGCGTTCGTGCTGGCGGTGATGCCACCGCCGGTCAATGGCCTCGGCACGATTGGCGGCTTCAAGATGTTCATCGAGGATCGCGCGGGGCAGGGCTACGACGCGCTTTATCAAAACTTGCAGGGCGTCATCGGCCAGGCTTACGGGAACTCGAATCTCGCCGACACGTTCTCCACGTTCACGGTCAACGTGCCGCAGTTCGATGCGGAAGTGGATCGCGTGAAAGCCAAGTCGCAGGGCGTGCCGTTGCAAAATCTTTTCGAGACGATGCAGATCTATCTCGGCTCGCTCTACGTGAACGACTTCAACCTGTTTGGCCGCACTTACCAGGTCGTGGCGCAGGCCGACTCGCAGTTCCGCGATGGCGCGGATGACATCACGCGCTTCAAAACGCGCAACGCGCAGGGCCAGATGGTGCCGCTCGGCGCGCTCGTGAAGGTGAAGGAAAGTTACGGCCCGGATCGCGCGCAGCGTTACAACGGTTATCCGGCGGCCGAGATCAACGCCAACGCCGCGCCCGGCGTCAGTTCAGGGCAGGGTGAGGCCGCGCTCGAACAACTCGCGAAGACGCTGCCGAAAGGTTTCACCTACGAATGGACCGACCTGACGTATCAACGCATCCTCGCGGGCAACTCGGCGATCTACGTTTATCCGCTCTGCATCCTGCTCGTGTTCCTCGTGCTCGCGGCGCAGTACGAGAGCTTCCGATTGCCGCTGGCGATCATTCTCGTGGTGCCGTTGTGCCTCTTGTTCGCGCTCGGCGGGGTGTGGTTGGTGGGCGGCGACAATAACATCTTCACGCAGATCGGTCTCATCGTGCTCGTGGGTCTCGGGTGCAAGAACGCGATTCTCATCGTCGAGTTCGCGAAGCACAAACAGGACGAGGAGCATCTGTCGCCATTCGACGCAGCCATCGAGGCGTGCCGCTTGCGTCTGCGCCCGATTCTCATGACCAGCATTGCGTTCATCGCGGGCGTGTTTCCGCTGGTGATTTCCAAAGGCGCGGGCGCGGAGATGCGCCAGGCGATGGGCATCGCGGTCTTCGCCGGCATGATCGGCGTGACGATTTTCGGACTGTTGCTCACACCCGTGTTTTACGTGGTGCTGATGAAATTGGGGTGGAGAAAGAAGTCGGCGGCTTCTGAGGAAAAGCACGGCCCGGCGTCCGGTCCCACCGGAGCGGTGGCTGGCACCGTGGCCGTGCTGATTCTGGGCAGTGTTTGGGCCGTGAACGCTCAGTCCACGCTCAACCCGAGCCGCGAGGCGAATTCGCGCACCGTCACGATCTCGACGCCGGAGACTTGTTTGAGCACGAGCAGGTCCTTGTCGCCCGTGACGAGGAACTGGCAGCCGTGCGCGACGGCGGCGGCGAGGATTGGCTGGTCGTCGGGATCGCGAACGGTGGGCGTGACGGCGCTCACGTCCGGTCGAAGCAACGTCAATGACTGGAGTTTTTTGATCGTGGAATCCACTTCAGCTTGTGACCATCGGAACTTCACCGCGAGCTTCTCTGCTATTTCCGTGCAGAGGTATGGAGTGGTGACGCGGACGCAGCGCGAGGCCGAGGCTTCCGTAACTCGTCGGCAGAAGCCCTCGCTCGTGAGCGAGGAAAGCCAGACGTTAGTATCCAGCAGGACGAACACGAGGCAGGTTGAGGATCTCCTCCTCGGTGAATTTAGGTTTGTCCTTCATGATCCCGTCCACATGCCGCCACAAATCTTGCAACCCTTCTTTCTGCAGCCAGTGGAGAACTTTTTGGCGCTCCTCCGTGGGAAAGGTTTTCATTTCCTCGATAACATCAGTCGCGTTCACGGAGGGGACAATATCATTTCAAGTTCAGAACGGAAGCCGACATTTGCCAAGGAGGTCGCATGAACATTTTCCTGAAATTGTTGTTTCCCATTGGCGTGGTTGCGTTCACCGGCTGCGTCTCGGTCGGTCCTGACTACGCGAAGCCGACGAATGCCATTCCGACGACGGCCTACAAGTTGTTGTCGGCCACGAATGAGTTGGGCGCGTGGAAAGAAGGCCGCCCGCTCGACAACGTGCCGAAAGGCGCGTGGTGGGAAATCTACGGCGACAAAACACTGAACGACTTGCAGCAGCGTGCGGCCGTGGCGAACCAGGACTTGAAGGCGGCCGTGTCGCGTGTCGAACAGGCCCGGGCTTCCGCTCGCGTGGCGCGCAGCGAATTCCTCCCCACGCTGGACGCGAATCCCAGCGCGCGGCGCGAGCGTTACTCGCCGAATCAGGAGCCCGCCTTCGGTGCCATTACGGTCAACACCTTCCGCGCGCCGCTGGACTTGAGCTACGAAGTCGATTTGTGGGGCCGCGTGCGCCGCAGTTTCGAGGGCGCGCGCGCGGACGCCCAAAGTTTGCTCGCGGCCATGCACGGTGTGGCTCTCACGTTGCACTCGGATGTGGCTCAAAATTATTTCGCGCTCCGCTCTCTCGACGCGGAGTTGGCGACGGTGCAAGGGCAGGTCAAGTTGCGGATCGAACTGGTGCGCCTCGCCGACAGTCGTTTCGCGGGCGGCATCGGCAACGAACTGGACATCGCGCGCGCGAACACCGAACTCGCCACCACCGAAGCAGAACTGGCCGTGCTGCGCCGTCGTCGCGTGGAACTCGAGAGCGCGCTGGCCATTCTTGTCGGAGAGATGCCGACAAGTTTCAAACTGGCCGCTCTTCCGACAGAGAATTGGAACCCGCAGCCGCCGGTTATTCCCGCCGGATTGCCCGGGCAGTTGTTGGAACGCCGCCCCGACGTGGCCCAAGCCGAACGCGATCTTGCCTCCGCGAACGCCCGCATCGGCATCGCCAAGGCCGCGTTCTTCCCCGTGGTGCGACTCACTGGCTCAGGTGGGTTTGTCTCAGGCGACATCGAGTCGCTGTTCAACTGGGAGAGCCGCATCTGGTCGGTTGGTCCTGCCATCTCGCTGCCGATTTTTGCGGGCGGAAGAAATATCGCGAATCTGAACCGTTCCCGCGCTGTTTATGAAGAAGTGGTGGCGAAATACCGCCAGCGCGTCCTCGTGGCCTTTGGCGACGTGGAAAACAGCCTCGCGGGCGTCCAATTTTTGGCCGCGCAAAGTGCGGCGCAGGACAGGGCGGTGACGAGCGCGGCCCGCGCGGCGGAACTGGCGGCTGAACGTTATCGCGCCGGCATTGTCAGCTTCCTCGACGTGGTGGATGCGAACCGTGGCACGCTTACGGCTAGGAGATCGCAGGCGCAGTTGGCCGGGCAAAAGCTGATCGCCAGCGTCCAACTGATCAAGGCTTTGGGAGGCGGTTGGGATGAAAGCACGTTGCAAGTTGCCGTGCGCGAGTAATGCAAAATGTAAAACTTGCGGGAAGGAACGAGATGAAAATGAAAAAGAGAACGACGAAGACGTTGCGGCTTAAAAAGACCGCGACTCCGAAATTGCGGAACCGGACGACGCGCCTGCCGAAGGCGACGCGTGGGACTGTGCCGTCGGAACCCGTGGTCATGCCGAGCGCAGGACCCTTGAAAACTTCCACGGCCTCGACCGGCACGCCGGCCTTCACCGAGAGCATCAGCGGCGATCCGATTCGCCTCTACATGCGTGAAATTGGCGAAGTGCCGCTCCTGACCATTCAGGAGGAAATCAAGCTGGCCAAACGCATCAAGCGCGGTGACGCCGCCGCGCGCGAGCACATGATTCGCGCCAACCTCCGCCTCGTGGTGAAGATCGCCCGCGGCTACGAGAACTACGGCCTCCCGCTGCTCGACCTGATCAGCGAAGGCAACATCGGCCTGATGAAAGCCGTGGAGCGTTTCGATCCTGCGAAGGGCGCGAAGCTCTCGACCTATGCTGCCTGGTGGATCAAGCAGTCCATCAAGCGCGCGCTCGCCGACCAGGGCAAAACGATTCGTCTGCCCGTTCACGTCGTGGACAAGCTGTTCCACATCCGCAAGTGCGAGACGCAACTCGTCGAGATTCTCGGCCGCGAACCGACCGACCAAGAAATCGCCGAGGAGTTGAACATGAAGACCGCGCAAGTGCGCGACTATCGCAAGGCGTCCATCTCGCCGACTTCGCTCGACGCGAAAATGGGCGATGACGACACGAGCCGCTTCGCCGACATCGTGGCCGATCCGAACGCGACCGCGCCGTTTCAGCAGGCTGTGAACGACAGCGACAGCGCCATACTCGGCGAAGTCATCGGCACGCTCTCGCCGCGCGAGCAGACGATTCTGCAACTGCGCTTCGGCCTCACTGGCCAGGACGAGAAGACGCTCGAGGAAGTGGGCGAGAAGTTCGGCGTGACCCGCGAGCGCATCCGCCAGATTCAGGACGAGGCGCTGAAGAAACTGAAGAAGCGCATCCAGCAGCGCGACCGCAAACAGGACGAGTTCACGGCCGCCGTTTAGTAATGGCCTTTGACAACCGGGCCGCCGTGCGTCGCACGGCGGCCCGGCTCTTTTTCCAGTGGGGCAGCCGTCTCGGCTGCCACCAGTCCACTGGCCGTCCCGGCTAGTGGTTCCCTAGCCGGGACGGCCAAAGGACTGCGGCCGGCTGGATGCCTGCCCACTGCCTCCACGTTCGTTGAAATTTGTTGTCCGATCAAAAGTCAGCCGCAGTTGAGAAAGAATAATTATGATTCGTCTCCGCAAATCCGAAGAGCGCGGCCATGCCGACCGTGGCTGGCTGAAAAGCGCGCACACGTTTTCGTTCGCCGACTACCACGACCCGGAGCACCTGGGCTTCCGCGCGCTACGCGTGATCAATGACGACGTGGTCATGGGCGGGGGCGGCTTCCCCACGCACGCGCATCGCGACATGGAAATCATCACCTACCTTCTGAGCGGCGCGCTCGAACACAAAGACTCGATGGGCAACGGCAGCGTCATCCGTCCCGGCAACGTGCAATACATGGCCGCTGGTTCCGGCGTGCAGCACAGCGAGTTCAACCACTCGGCGAAGGAGCCGGTGCATCTGCTGCAAATCTGGATTCAGCCCGATACGCGGGGCGCAAAACCAAATTACGCCGAGAAGTCGTTCGCCGACGCTCCAGTGGGCACGTTCACGCTCATCGCTTCAAAGACTGGGCGCGATGGCTCCATCGCCATCAACCAAGACGCGAATGTGCTGGTTGGCAAATTTGAGACTGGCCACAACGCGACCTACTCCATCGGCGAAGGCCGTGGCGTGTGGCTGCATGTGGCGGAAGGCGAAGTCACACTGAACGGTCAGTCGCTCAAAACCGGAGATGCTGCCGCACTCACCGGCGAGACGGCGATGGACCTGCAGGCGACCAAGTCGTCGCAAGTGCTGCTCCTCGATTTGAACTGACCAGTGGTTGTGGCAGGTGGGTTTTGGTCGCGCTATGCCAAAGCAAGGCCCGAAGAACCGCCCGCCTGGAGTCAGAGGGTCCGTAGGAACTGAGAAGCGGGTAATGACCGTGGAATCCCTTGCTCCTATCCTATCCTCCCCGCCGCGTCATTTCTCCTGCACGCTGCCGTCGCCGAGGGCGGTGTGGCCGTGGATGGGGCAGCGGAAGGTGATTTGCGTGGCGACGTCCGCCTCCTTGGCTCCGGGCGTCAGGTATTCGTAAGAAACATTTTTTGCTGCCTCGAGCCGGGCAAAGTCTGCCGCCGGGGATTTGCCTTTGTCTCCGGGACAAATGAGCAGCCTCGTGGTGACCAGTTCGTTGGACATGGAGGAATAGTTTGGCGGGTAAATCAGGTTGTGTTCGTTCGACCAGATGCGCGCGGCGAGGCTGATTTGTTTCAGGTTGTTTTCGCATCGGGTTCCAGGACTGCCGTCGCCCCAACCACCCCCTCCACCGCCCCCGCCG
>Ga0163150_10000185_pt1 | contig 114030 bp, 105 predicted proteins | sample OliLakLV19P2IB_FD_148628 | JGI IMG/M metagenome (GOLD analysis project Ga0163150, IMG submission 148628) | Freshwater microbial mat bacterial communities from Lake Vanda, McMurdo Dry Valleys, Antarctica - Oligotrophic Lake LV.19.P2.IB | ecosystem: Environmental > Aquatic > Freshwater > Lake >...
TTGCCGTCTTCGTCGCAGCGGATGCCATCGGCGAAACCGACCTTGCCGTCCATTTCCATGCTGGCGAATGTCTTGCCGTTCTTGAGCTTCTTGCCGTCCAGGTCGTACACCCAGATCACGCTCTTGGCATTGGGGTAATGCGACAAGCCGGTGTCCGCGATATACACCTTCTTGAAATCCGGCGAGAAGCACAGCCCGTTCGGCTTGAACGGTTCATCGGCCACTTTCTCGACTTTGCCCGGAGCGTCGATGCGGTATACGGCTTCCTTCTGGATCGGCTGGGGTGTGCTTGACTTGAGGCGCTCACCTTCGTAGTTCATCAAGCCACCATAGCCTGGATCGGTAAAGAGATACCAACCGTCCGGATGCGCAGCGCCGTCGTTCGGGGCATTGAGCCCTTTGCCGTCGGACGACTTGTCCGCCAGCACCGTGTAACTGCCGTCCAGTTCGTAGCGGCCGACGCGGCGGGTGCCGTGTTCGAATGCGACCTGGCGTCCCTGATAGTCGAAGATGTTGCCGTTGGAATTCCCCGACGGGAAGCGGAACTGGCGGGAGACATGGCCGTCTTCCTCGATCCAGCGTAGTTGTTCGTTGTTGGGAATGTCGCTCCAGATCAGGTAGCGGCCGACCGTATTCCACGCCGGCCCTTCCGCCCACATCGTGCCGCGATAGTGGCGAATAATCGGCGTGTTCCCAAGCTTGTACTTGAAGCGCTTGTCGAAGCCGATGATGTCCGGGTTCGGATAGCGCGCGATCGGGCCGTCCGCATCGTACTTGTCGATGAAGTTACGCGCGAATGCATCCGGCGCCATCGCGGTGATTGCAGCGAGGCCGGTGGCCGCCGCCAGAAAGCCGCGGCGATCCAATGATTTGGATTCCTTTTTCTCCACAGGCCTGGATTGGTCGATGAATTCTATTTCCTGTACACGTTCCATCTTGGCATTCCTCCTCATTGTTGGATTTCTACCACTCCTCCTGCAAGGACATAGCCACGTAATAACCGGTTTTTGATTTCGTTGCTGCAGCGCAATCTGGGTACCGGTGCCCATCGTCGTACCGACTTTGCGACTTTATTCTTCCCATCGGCGCCTGGCAAGCCGTCTCGTTTCCGGACGACCGCAACGCTTCTTCCTTGGATTAATATGCGCATCTGTGCATAGCGGGGGAACGGCAATGAAGTTCGTCAATCAGGTCATATCCCAACATCTCGGTCGCTATCCGCAGATGCAACTGGAGGATGTGTACAAGCTGCTACACCAGGCCGCGCTCGGTCCGGGACATGCGGTCAAGGACAAAGCGGATGCGCGCGGCCGCCTGGAAGCGGAAGCGGCCTCCCTGCGCGCCGGACCGGATGAACCGGTCCGTGATGTGATTTCGCCCGACGGCAAGCTCGCCCGCATACATCTGCGGCCATTTCTGGCAGGCGGAGGGACCCTCGACGATTTGTGCGACGCATTCGTCGAGACGGCGAACAGCTATCCGCCGTCTATGGAAAAACTCGCAAAGTTCTGCGGTTGCCTCGGCGATCTCGCGGCGGCCGGTGGCATTCCGTGGCCCGAGCAGGATGTCATTGCGTGGGTCGGAAACATTGCGGCAACCGGCTATCCGGCCGTGCATCATTCCCCAAAGTTCACCACAAACTACAAACCAGCATATAGAGTAGTGTCGGTCGACCTGCTGAAGTAGGCAAACGGCAGACCGGCGGCACAACCTGAGGGGGAGAGCATGACTGGCTTGCGCATCACCGATGTACGCGCGTTTCCGACGTCGTTTCCGGTGGATCCGAAAGATGCCGTGACGCTAGGCATCGGCCGCACCGTCAAGCGCGATGCCGTCATCGTCAAGGTTTCCACGGAGGACGGCATCACGGGCTGGGGCGAAGCGCACCATGGCCGCTGCCCGGGCGCGGTTGCGCACCTGGTCAATACCACGTTGCGGTTGCTGGTTGTCGGCCAGGACGCCAACGACATTACCGGCGTCTGGAAGAAGGTCTACGACAAGCAGCTCGCCAGCCACGGCATGGGCGCTGGCGCCTGCCTCGCGTTATCCGGGATCGACATGGCGCTCTGGGACATTCGCGGAAAGGCGCTCAAGCTGCCGCTGTACAAGCTGATGGGCGGCCGCAGCAAACCGGTGCCCGCCTATGCCGGCGGTGTTTCGCTGGGCTATCAGGATCCAAAGACTCTTGTCGCCGAAGCCCGGCCCCATGTCGAAGCCGGCTACAAGGCCATCAAGCTGCGCATCGGCGATACCGTCGCCCGCGATGTCGAGCGCATCGCTGCCGTGCGCAAGGCCTTCGGCGACGATCTCGTGATCCTGACCGATGCCAATACGGGCTATGACATTGCCGATGTGCGTGCCGTAATGCCGGTCCTGGACGAATATAACGTCGGCTGGCTGGAGGAACCGTTTCCCGCGCACGATTACCTGTCGTACCGGGAAGCGGCGCGCTATGGACGGACACCGCTTGCCGCCGGTGAAAACCATTACACCCGCTTCGAATTCAACCGCGTCATCGAAGACGGCGCCATTTCGATATTGCAGCCGGACTTATCCAAGACCGGCGGCATCACCGAGGCCTTGCGCATCGCCGCCCTGGCATCGTGCTGGAAGCTGCCAATCCACCCCCATTCCTCGATGACTGGCCTGAACATGGCCGCAAGCATCCACTTCCTTGCCGCCATCGAGAATGCAGGCTACTTCGAAGCGGACGTCTCCAGGAACAACCTGTTCAGAGACGACCTGGTGTCGACGCCCTACAGTTTAGACAAGGACGGATGCGTCATACCGCTCGAAGCGCCAGGCATAGGCGTCGAGCTGGATGAAGGTTTTCTCGCGGCTCATCCGGTCATCGAAGGCCCGAGTTACGTTTGACCGGAAACCAGCCATCATGGCCAACAGCATCAATCTGGATCGCAGCGACGCCACCGCAGTCGTCATCCTTAACCGGCCTGAGGTCCTCAACGCCATCAACGTCGAGATGCGCGAGACCCTGGTTACGCTGCTGGGTGAACTCAACAAGGACGACGCAGTGCGGGCCATCGTCCTCACCGGCGCCGGTGAGCGCGCCTTCTGTTCCGGCCAGGATCTCGACGAGACGTCGAAATACGGTGTCGGCGACATCGATTCCTGGCTCACGCGCCAGCACGCCATGTATGCGGCGGTGCGCGATCTCGACAAGCCCTGCATCGTGGCTTTCAACGGCACCGCCGCCGGGGCGGGATTCCAGATCGGCCTGTGCGCCGACCTGCGCATCGGCTACCCGGAAATGAAACTCGGCCAGCCCGAGATCAAGGCGGGACTCGCCAGCATCGTCGGTTCCTACCTGATGACCATGCACCTCGGCCTGTCGAAGAACATCGAGCTGTCACTGACCGGCGAGCTGATTTCGGGCAAGACCGCCTACGAGATCGGCATCCTGAATCACCTGGTGCCGGGCAACGAAGTCATGAACAAGGCGCTGGGATTGGCGGGGGAAATGTCCAAACTCGCGCCCACCGCGATGCGGCTTACGAAGCAGCGCTTCCGCAAGCTCACGCAGGCGGGATTCGAAGCTGCGCTGGAAGAAGCCAAGGTCGCGCAGAAGGAAGCCTACGCCAGCGGCGAACCGCAGGAAGCGATGAAGCGCTTCCTCGAACTGAGGAAGACAAAGAAAATTTGACCACAGAGACGCAGAGGCAAAGAGGAAAAGCGGGCCCATGGTATTCCGACCAGTGACAGTGGCCGCCGGAGCTCCCGGCTCGGCACAATCGCGGATTCTGGCGTATCCCGCATCTCCACTCGATTTCATTTCCATTCTTATTTTTCTCTGTGCCCTCTGCGTCCTCTGTGGTTCATCGCTCTTCGCATTTGCCGAAGGCTACCCGAACAAACCGATCCGCATCGTGGTGCCCTACCCGCCAGGCGGATTCAACGACACCCTGGCGCGGACCCTGGGCCGGAAACTGACCGCGTCCTGGAAGCAGCCGGTCATCGTCGACAACCGCCCGGGGGGAGGCACGACCATCGGCACCGGTCTCGCCGCGAAAGCACCCGCGGACGGCTACACGCTGCTCATCGTTTCGTTCGCGTTCGCCGTCAATCCTGGCCTCTACAAGGAACTGCCTTACGACTCGGCAAAGGATTTCATGCCGGTGATACTCGCGGCCGGCACGCCCAACCTGCTGGTGGTCAATCCCGCGCTTCCAGCGAAGTCGGTGCCGGATCTCATCCGGCTTGCGAAATCCAAACCGGGCGGGCTGAACTATGCTTCTGCTGGAAACGGCTCTTCGAATCATCTGTCGATGGAATTGTTCAGCAGCCTGGCCGGCCTGAACCTGGTTCACGTCCCCTACAAGGGCAGCGTGCCTGCGGTCACCGACCTGATTGGCGGGCAGGTGGATGCGATGTTCGACAACGTTCCGAATGTGATACAGCATGTGAAGGCGGGAAAACTGCGCGCGCTGGCCGTATCGAGCAAGGAGCGCTCGGATTTCCTGCCCGATGTACCGACCGTGGCCGAATCCGGCGTTCCCGGTTTTGACGTATCGGTCTGGTTCGGCGTTGTTTCCCCGGCCGGCACCCCCGCACCGGTCGTCGCAAAACTGAACGCGGAATTCAACCGGATACTCGGGCTTGCCGAAGTCGCACAGTTATTTCATGCCCAGGGAGTCGATCCGCGCGGCGGCAGCGTGCAGGATTTCGCAGCTTTCCTGCGCCAGCAAACGGCCACGTGGACGAAAGTCGTGAAAGACTCCGGCGCCAGGGCCGAATGAAGCGCATCGGCCCCAGGATCACGGCACTGGCGGCCGCCCTCGCACTGCTGCCGTTCCTGTACGTGCATCTGTTCGAGCGGCCCTCCATGTCGCGCGACTGGTCGCCCGACCAGAGCATCGTGCCCATGGCGACATTCTCCGGCGACACCGTAGTAGTCGCCAACGTCCGGAATTCTTCCTACTCGTCGGAGAGCGAGTACAAAATTCGCCATGAAACGCGCAGCTACGACCTGCGCAAGCTCGACTCCGTCTGGTTCGTGGTGGAGAGATTCGGCGACACGCCAGGAATCTCGCATACGTTCCTCAGCTTCGGTTTCGGCGATGAATACGTGGCGATCTCGGTCGAGATCCGCAAAGAGCGCGGGGAAACCTTCTCGCCGCTGCGCGGATTGTTGCGGCAATACGAACTGATGTACGTGGTCGGCGACGAACGCGACATCATCGGCCTTAGAACCAACTACCACCGTGACCCGGTCTACCTTTATCCGGCCAACACCACACCGGACAAGATGCGGCGGGTCTTCGTCGAAATGCTGGAACGCGCCAACAAGCTTGCTGACGAGCCCGAGTTCTACAACACGCTGACCAACAACTGCACGACGAACATCGTCCGCCACGTCAATACCATCTCGCAGCGGATTCCCTTCAGCTACAAAGTCATCCTGCCGGCCTATTCCGACGAGCTGGCATACGAAGTCGGCCTGATCCCGACCGACAAGCCGTTCGAAGCCGTGCAGGCCACCCATCGGATCGACGGCATCGCTCAACGCGGGGACGTGGGGCCCGATTTCTCAAAGGTCATCCGGGCGAACCTTGGCAAATGAAAGGCAGCCCCGGCGCGAATGAGCCCTGAGATTCACTCTTTCGTGCAAGATTCATCCTCTGAATCCGCCTGCGTCAACGCGGGCTACACTTTCAGACTAATCGCCCCCGGGGACTTCCAATGACCGCACCCGCCCTTCCCACTTTCTACCTCTCGCACGGAGGCGGGCCATGGCCGTGGATGAAAGGCCCGCGGTACGACGCCCACCGCAAGCTCGAGGCAGCATTGCAACAACTGCCGCAACTTGTGGGCGTGACGCCGAAAGCCGTGCTGATGATATCGGCGCACTGGGAGGAGGAGGACTTCGCCGTCATGAGCCATCCCAGTCCTCCAATGGTGTACGACTACACCGGCTTCCCGGAGAATACGTATCAGGTCCGGTACCCGGCACCCGGCGCGCCGCAACTCGCCGAACAAGTGCGTGCCTTGCTCCAGAACGCGGGAATCGACTCACGGCTCGATCCGGTGCGCGGTTTCGACCACGGAGCATTCGTACCCATGGCCGTAGTCTATCCCGATGCCAGCATTCCAATCGTGCAACTCTCCCTCAAACGCGGACTCGATCCGCAAGAGCATCTTGCCGCCGGCCGTGTCCTGGCAACGCTTCGCAACGAAGGCGTACTCGTCGTCGGGAGCGGGTCGAGCTACCACAACCTGAGGATGCTCGGCCCGGAATCGAAAAAGCCCTCCGCCGCATTCGACGACTGGCTTCAGCACACGCTGGAAGGAACGAATTTCGAGGAACGCGCCGCCGCGTTAGCCTCTTGGGAAGCTGCACCGTCCGCGCGCGTGGCGCATCCCCGTGAAGAACATCTGCTGCCGCTGATGGTTGCCGTCGGCGCGGCCGAACGTGATATCGCCACGCGCTTCTATCACGAGAACACCTTTTTCGGCAGCGGCAGCGTATCGAGTTTCATGTTTACGAAAAGCTCCTGAATTCCGGCTTTCCAATTTCGCAACAGGCAAAATCCAATCACCTTAATTGCTGTGCGGACGACAGTTTTCAATCGGCGCGAAGTCGATCTAAATTGAACCAGTATGTCGAATGGGAACCTAAACAAGAGGTGTCCGAAATGTCGGGTTTAAAAGGGGCCTTACAGGCCCCCTACTTCCAGTTGTGCCCCATAGATCCTGGTCCCGGTTAAACTGGGTGCAGTGGAGGTAGCTATGGATACACCCTTACATCAGTCGCGATCCTGAAATCATGAGTGGCGCCCCGTGTTTCAAGGGCACGCGAGTACTCGTCCAAAACCTCTTCGACTACCTTGAAGGAAGTTCATCGCTTGAAGACTTTCTGGAGGACTTCCCCTCTGTTTCCCGTGAGGCTGCAATAGCGGTTCTCGAGGTAGCCAAGGCTCGCCTATTTGCAGATGCGCCTGCTGCTTGACGAGTCTGTTCCACATCTCCAGTATCAGCAGAACCTCGACACATTACCTATCACGGCAATCGTGTTGGACGCGAAGTCGAACGAGCTTCCCTACCTGCTGCCCCTCATCCCAAAGCTTGAGGAAGCACTTGCACATCTTCTGCCCCGCACATTCGTTCGAATTGGCGCGTAGCGTGGGCTTGCATTTCACCTCTCCGCACTCTGATCGGGGAAATCAACAGCGAATATCGGAGGACGGACAACGGGACGTATTCCCCTTGTCCGTCCTAACCTTAGGATCATCTTTTCGATGGGAATAATGAGGCGCTAAGCCAAAATAACGCCCATCATTTGGATACACTTGTTGAAACTACCGATACATAGCGTGGTCCGACCCCGAAAAAAAAGAAAACCGGCATCGCTCAACGCGGGAACATAGGGCCCGATTTCTCAAAGGTCATCCGGGCGAACTCCCGCAAATGAAAGTCAGCCTCAGCGCGCGTGGCGCATCCCCGGTAAGAACACCTGCCGCCGCGGATGGTATCCGCCGGCGGGAAATTCTGGCCCCGGGTGCGGTAGAGGGTCTGCTGAACATTCCCTCTGAACCTCCCGGAACGCGCGCAGTCTAGTGCTTGGTTCGACCTGCACGCCGGGATTAGAGTCGTCCGGCAAGAGGCGGTTTCCCTGCGCAATGGTGCAGGGAAAATCGACCAACACCCGTTTTTTTAAAGGATCCCGTTCATGAGATTTTCTACCCACTGCCGCTGCGTTCTGGCCTTGGTCCCGATGTTATTCGTAGGCGCCTGCAGCGCCGTTCCTATCAGGCCGGCGACGGCCACGACATTGCCGGAATGCGGCTGGTTGCCGCACTGCGTGAACAGCCAGTCGGGTCGCGGCGTTCAGGCCGTCAAGCCGATCAAGGCTGACGCGGGGCAATGGCAGCAACTCAAGGCGTGGATCGCCACACGGCAGGACTGGACGATTACCTTCGACGACGGCGATTTCCTGCAGGCGGTTGTTACGACGCCCGGGCTGAAATTCAGAGACGATGTCCTGTTGCTTTTTGTTTCCGACTCCGGATTGATCCAGGTGCAATCGTCTTCGCGGCTCGGGATCAGCGACCTGGGCGCCAATGCACGGCGCGTCGACCTGTTGCGCCGACAGGTGGCGCGAAAGAATTGAATTGAGCCGGGACGGAATTATCGTCCTGGCGGAGAATGTGGTTTCGAGTCCAACAACACCTCCGTCTCTTTTATCCTCTGGCCTGGAAATGTCCGCACTCTGGCGCTACAGCGGCAATGATCGTCCCCCGTTTGCCCGGGTGCCGGGTCCCGGCCAGGAATCGGTGTGGGATTACCCGCGTCCGCCGCGCCTCGTTCCGGACGCGCGGGAGGTGGTGGTACGGGTGGGTGACGTGGAGATCGTCCGAACGCTTCGTGCCCTGCGCATGCTCGAGACAGCGAGCCCGCCGACGTTTTACCTCCCATTCGCAGACGCGCGACTCGACCTGCTGGCAGAGGCGCCACAGATGGGAAGTTCGCACTGCGAATGGAAGGGGAGCGCGCTCTACTGGTCCATTCTCTGCGGCGATGTGAAACTGGACAGTGTCGCCTGGTCGTACCCGTCGCCAAAGGCGCCCTACGAAGCGATCGCGGGCCGCTTCTGTGTTTACCCGGGGCGCGTGGCTTGCTTCGTGGACGGCGAGCGCGTGAGCGCTCAGGACGGAGGGTTCTATGGGGGGTGGGTCACGGGGGAAATTGTCGGCCCGTGGAAAGGTGCAACGGGGACGACCGGATGGTGAACGGCAGACCAATAACGAACCAGCAGGAGATATTGGGTTTTCAGTGATTGGCGGCGTGCCCAACCTTGCGCTCAACCGGACTTCCAACAAGCTGCGATTACTGGTCCCTTCGCGCTGCGCGCTTCGGCAGCCGGTTAGCTTTGCGTTAAGCTCCGAGTACACATCCCACCCGAGATCGTTGGTAGCCATTGACACAAGAGCAACCATCTCCCCCTTGCCAAATTCTTCCTTTGCGTCCTTTCTTGCTTTTCCTTCGCGTCCTTTGCGTACCCCACAAGGGGGTATTGAAGTGAATCAACGCTCCTAATGCCGTCCCCCTGGACGGCTAAAAGTCACCATGTATACCGAACCGTATACCGCACCACCGCCTCTGAATCCGCCGCCACGGCAACCGGAAAGTGGATGGTCCGAAAATCCTGTTTCTCGTAGGCCTGGTTCGCCTGCGTGATTTTCCAGTTGGTCCAGCGGTAGAGGTTTTCCTTCACGACGACCGTGACCGGTTCGTCCTTGCGGTTGCGGATCTTGACTTCGATTTCCTCGGTCATGGTATTGCGGTTCGAGTCCACCTTGAAATCCACCTGGCGGCGCTCGCCGACCACGTCGAAGGCGCTCCCCAATTTGAGCAGCAGGGTTTCGTTCTTCGGCGTGTGGTCGATGCGGTCCTCGCCGATTAATTCCAGGCTGCCGTCCGCGGTATCCAGCTTGGAAACGCGCACCCGGCCCGAAGGCAGCGGCACCCCCATGCAGTTTTCTTCGCGGTTCTTGAAGGACAGCCAGGTATCGACCTTCTTGTTGCCGGTGATGCCGTAGTTGCGATCGGTCATCACGCCGCCGCCATACCATTGGCCGGCCTGGCCCGCGTAAACCAGCGTCTTCTCGCAGGCGACGTTGGAAACCTTGGGAAACAGCTCGATCTGCTTGGTCGAGTTCTCCGGCAGGGAACTCGGACGGCCCAGGGTGTAGAGGTGATACTCGAAGAAGCTTTTCTCGACGAAGCCCGCGACCTCTTCGCGCGCCATGTCCGACATCGCCCGCTTCGCCATCATCGCCGGCGCCGCAGCGCCCAGGTTATCGGCGCGATGTACGTCGCCCGCGACCAGCTTGATTTTTGCGTCCGTATAGCTCGCGCCGGACTGATTGATGATGCTGACCCAGGCGCCGACATCCAGCTTGCAGGTATTGGCGTTCGCGCCTTCGGAGAACGTCAGGTTGTAGTCGGCCCACCAGGTGATGCCGCCGGTCTGGTAGGACACCCGGGTCTTGTGCGCGCCGGCCTTGCGAGCGTTCAGGTCCCACACCAGGGTCGGCCGCGTGATCAGGCCCCCGGGCAATGACGGAAGCCTGACCCCGGCGTTGTAAGGAACCGTGCGCACCGAGCCGTCCGCTTCGCGGATCACGATGCCGCCCTGGGTCGACAACAGCGTGCCTTCGAGCAATTCGAGCTTGTTGCCCAGCGTCCGCTCGATGGTGATGTTGCGGTCGATGAACTTCGTCAGGAGCTTCTCCGTATTGACCAGGTCGAACTGGAAATTCTGCTCGACGACCCGCGTGCCAGCCGTGTCGGTCAGCGACGAGAACGAAACCGTGGTCGGATCTATCAGCCCGGCAACATCGTTGAACCTGACGGTGTTGCGGCCCGCGACGAACGGAATCTGGCGTTCATGCCTCACGGTTGCATAGCCGGGGATGTTTTGCCCGCCCCCGCCGTAACGATAGGTGTCCGGCGATATGGCGCCGGGCGCAGCCGTGCTATATATGGTGAGGGCATGGCTGCTGCCTTCGTCGCCAAATGCGGCGGAAGAGAAGGCCAGCGCAAGCAGCATGGGCAGCGTGCCCAGGCGGGGCAGCGGGGTCGAACGGTTCCTGCGGATCATGGACGTTTCCTTTGTGAATGAAGGACTACGCCCGCATAAACGGCGGAACCGGGCAAACGGGGTTAAATCCGTGAGAAGCACCCGGCTGCCGGCGGCGCGCTCACAGGACCACTGGACAATCGGAAAACGACATGACGCTGAAAACTTTCGAACAAGGAATAACCGCAATCTGCCTGCTCGCCTTTGCCGCGCTGCTGCTGGCGCAGGAGCCCGCGCTCGAACCGCTGGGCCCGGAATTGGAGGGTTTCCCGTATCCGTATCCCGTGAAATACCTGCCGCTGTCCATGGAAGGCCGGCAGGTGCAGATGGCCTACATGGACGTGCCGCCCGAGAACAACGCGAACGGGAAAACCGCGCTGCTGCTGCACGGACGAAATTTTGGCGGCTACTACTGGGCGAACACGATCCGCTTCCTTGCAGGCGAAGGCTATCGGGTCGTGGTGCCGGACCAGATCGGATTCGGCAAATCGTCCAAGCCCGACATCGGCCTGTCGTTCCACGCCGGCGCCGATCATACCCGGCAGTTGCTCGACCAGCTTGGCGTGGAAAAGGTCGCGCTCATCGCCCATTCGATGGGCAGCATGTTCGGCACCCGCTTCGTGCTCATGCATCCACAGCGCGTGGACCGGCTGGTGCTCGAAGGTCCCATCGGCCTCGAGGACTACCGGCTGAAAGTCCCGTATGCAAGCAAGGATGAACTTGCGCGCGAAGCTGCCGCCGTGACGCGAGATGGCCTCAACCGCTTCTATCGCGGCTATTTCGTGGAATGGAAACCCGAATACCAGGTTTTTGCCGACGTCGCCTGGCGCTGGACGCTGGGTCCGAAGGCGGGGGAACTTGCGCGGGTCGCGGCCCACACCTATCAGATGGCCTATGAACAACCGGTCGTCTATGAACTGCCCCGCATCCAGGCCAGGACGCTGCTCATCGGCGGCGACAAGGATCGTTCCGCGATCGGCCGCAATCGTGTTGCGCCTGAAGTTCGCGACAGCCTGGGCCGGTTCACCGAACTGATTCCCGCCACGGCGAAATCGATGCCGGACGCCAGGGGCGTGGTGCTGGAGGGCGTCGGCCATATCCCGCATCTGGAATCGCCCGGCCGCTTCCAAGACCTGCTGAAGGAATTCCTCTAAGGGAGGACATCACTGCGGAGGCCGCAGTATCCGCCGGACGGCGCAGGCATTAAACTGTGGCCTGCGAATCCAGGGTTCTCCAGAGTCAGCGTGAACAAACCAGCAAACAGTCACGGCGCGGCGCCGCATTCCCACGCCCAGATCACCAATTTCATCCGCAACATCATCGAGGCCGACCTCGAGGGCGGAAAAAACGCTTCCCGCACCTGGGGCGGCAAACCCGGTCCGGCATCGACGCACGCCGGTGCGCCGCCCGACCCGGCGCAAATTCGCACCCGGTTTCCGCCCGAACCGAACGGTTACCTCCATTTCGGCCATGCCAAATCGATCTGCCTGAATTTCGGCACGGCGCTGCTGTACGGCGGCCGTTGCCACATGCGCTTCGACGATACCAACCCGGTGACCGAAGACACCGAGTATGTCGACACCATCCTCGATTCGGTTAGATGGCTGGGCTTCGGCTGGGAACCGAACCTGTACTACGCATCAGATTATTTCGACCTGCTCTACCAGTTCGCGGAAATGTTCATCGAGCATGACCTGGCTTACGTGGACAGCCTCAGCGCCGACGAAATGCGCGCGTATCGCGGCACGCTGACCGAAGCGGGCAAGGCCAGCCCGCATCGCAGCCGATCGATCAAGGAAAACCTGGACCTGTTCCGGCGCATGAAGGCCGGCGAATTCGCCGACGGCGCGCACGTGCTGCGCCTGAAGATCGACATGAACTCGCCGAACATCAACATGCGCGATCCGGTGATCTACCGCATCCGCCACGCGCACCACCACCGCACCGGCGACAAGTGGTGCGTCTATCCGCTTTACGATTACACGCACTGCATTTCGGATGCACTGGAAAACATCACGCACTCGCTGTGCACGCTCGAGTTCGAAGACCACCGTCCCCTTTACGACTGGGTCCTCGAAAAACTGGCGGCGTTCGGGGTGTTCGCGCGGCCTTTGCCCCAGCAATACGAATTCGCCCGCCTTAATCTTTCCTATGTGGTGCTCTCCAAGCGCAAGCTGATCCAGTTGGTCGAGGAGAAACATGTCGATGGTTGGGACGATCCGCGCATGCCGACCCTCGTCGGCGCGCGCCGGCGCGGCTTCACGCCGGAAGGTTTCCGCCTGTTCGCCGATCGCATCGGGGTCTCCAAGTCCGATTCCTGGATCGACATGAGCGTGCTCGAAGACTGCATGCGCGAAGACCTCAACGAGCGCGCGCCGCGGCGCATGGTCGTGCTCGACCCGCTAAGGCTGGTGATCGACAATTATCCGTCGGACCAGGAGGAGACGTGCGAAGCCCCAAACCATCCGCAAAAACCGGAGTGGGGCAAGCGCAGCGTGCCGTTCTCCCGCGAACTGTGGATCGAGCGCGAGGATTACATGGAGGTGCCTTCCAAGGGCTACTTCCGCCTGTTCCCCGGCAATCAGGTGCGCTTGCGTTATGGTTTTGTCCTGAAGTGCATCGGCGCCGACAAGGATGCCAATGGCAATGTCACGGCAGTGCATTGCGAGATGTTCGCGGATTCCAGGTCCGGCACGCCGGGCGCCGACACCTACAAGGTGAAGGGCAACATCCACTGGCTCTCGGCGAAGCATGCCTGCAAGGCGGAGATCCGGCTCTATGACCGCCTGTTCGTCGTGCCGCATCCGGGCGCCGAGCGGGATTTTGTCGCGGACATCAATCCGAATGCCCGTCAGACCATCACGGCGTACTGCGAACCTTCCCTCGAAAGCGTGAAGCCCGAGGAATGCTTCCAGTTCGAGCGCCACGGCTACTTCATCTCCGACATGAAGGACTCGAAGCCCGGCGCGCCCGTATTCAACCGTTCGGTCACGTTACGCGATTCGTGGGGCAAGCCGACCCCATGACCCCGCCCGCCGCGGCCAACGCGGCGCGGCCCTGGCAACCGGGCATCGCGATCCGGCTCTCCGTGGTTTTCCACATTGCCTGCCTGGCCGCCGTGGTCGTGCGGCCGCAATGGTGGGCGTGGGTGCTGGCCGCCTTCGTCGTCAATCATGTGATCCTGGGACTGATCGGCATGTGGCCCAAAAGCCGGATGCTGGGACCGAACATGCTGCGCCTGCCCGAAGCAGCGGCCCGGCGCGGCGAGATCGCCCTGACTTTCGACGATGGCCCCGATCCGGAGATCACCCTTCAGGTGCTCGATCTGCTGGACCGCTACCAGGCCAAGGCCAGTTTCTTCTGTATCGGCAGGAAAGTGACCGCGCATCCGGATGTCGTTAGGGAGATCGTGCGACGGGGGCACAGCGTCGAGAATCACAGCCAGCGCCATTCGGGTTTGTTCGGGTTTTTTGGCCTGCGCGGCCTGCGCGGAGAAATCGCAGCGGCGCAAAACGCCATCGCGGCGGCCACCGGCCGGCCGCCTGCATTCTTCCGATCGCCGATGGGAATCCGCAATCCTTTCCTGGATCCGGTCATCGCCCGGTTGGGTCTGATCTACATCACCTGGACCCGGCGCGGCTTCGATACGGTCAGCAGGAATCCGCAGGCCGTCCTGGACCGGCTCACCCGGGGACTGGCGGCCGGCGATGTACTGTTGCTGCATGACCGTCGCGCCGGCGCGGCGAAGCCACCGGTTCTGGAAGTCCTGCCCGCGCTGTTGCAGAATATCGCTGCGGCGGGCCTCAAATCCGTCTCTCTGCCGATGGCGATGCGTTGATAAAATCCGAAGTCCGTGCCCTGATCAATGCCTCCGCCCGGCCGTATCTGCGGGCGGGCCTCTACCCGTATTTCTTTGCCCGGTGCAAGCTCGGCCTCGATCCCATTTTCATGACCATGCTAAGCAACGCTTCGATTCCGCACCGCGCGCGCATCCTCGACCTGGGCTGCGGCCAGAGCATGCTGGCCTCGCTACTCCTCGCGGCGCGCCGCCAGTACCAGGCCGGCGTGTGGCCGCGGGGCTGGCCGGAACCGCCGGTGCCCTCGCAACTGATGGGTGTCGAAATGAATGCCAACAGAGCCAAGTGGGCGCGGGCAGCGCTCGGCGCGAGCGTATCGGTGCAGACAGCCGATTTGCGCAAGGTGGAGCTTCCCGACGCGGACACCGTCGTCCTTTTCGATGTGCTGCACTATCTGAACAAGGACGAACAGGTCGTGCTGCTGGACAAGATCGTGCACTCGTTGCGCGGTGGAGGCAAACTGCTGTTGCGGGTTGCCGATGCCGAAGCCGGCTGGCGGTTCCGCCTTACCCGGATCGTGGATGCCTCCACCATCCTCATGGGCGAACGCCTGTCGTCGCAGTTTTTCTGCCGGACTATCGCTGACTGGACCCGGCTGCTGGGCGGGTTCGGTTTCCGCATCGACCGCCAGCCCATGAGCGAAGGCACCCCGTTCGCGAACATCCTGCTGACAGCGCGCCTCTGACGGTCCGACAAACCTGGGTTTCGGCGGCCTGCATGTCTTCCTTCCCGTCCTGATAAGAGAGTCCCGATGCGCCTGCCGCAGCGCAAATAGCGGCTGCCGTCCTTTCGCGCTATCGTACCGGCACTTCCCTCCAGCACCAGACGAGTACGCACAATGCCAATGGATCGCCCTCCCCTTTCCCCCTCCGTCAGCGGCCGCGCTGCTTTTCTCAAGCTGCTGTCTTCCGAGGGCATCACCCACATGTTCGGCAATCCAGGCACGACCGAGCTGCCGATCATGGATGCGCTTGCACATCACCCTGAGATCAAATACGTGCTCGCACTCCAGGAAGCGCTCGTGGTCGCGATGGCCGACGGCTATGCGCGGGCCTCTGGACGGCTCGCTGCGGCGAACGTGCATGTCGCACCCGGCCTGGGCAACGCTATGGGTTCGCTGTTCAATGCAAAATTCTATGGCTCGCCGGTGATCCTGACGGCCGGGCAGCAGGAACAGGGCCATGGCCTGATGGAACCCATGCTCTACGACCCGCTGGTGCCGATCGCGCAGCCGCTCGTCAAATGGGCGATCGAGGTCACCCGTGTGCAGGACCTGCCGCGCATCGTGCGCCGCGCCGCGAAAGTGGCGATGACGCCGCCCACCGGCCCGGTTTTCATCAGCCTTCCCGGCGATATTCTCGACGACGAGGCATCACTCGATCTTGGCAAGCCCACGCACGTGGACGCTGCCGTGCGCCCTTCGGACGCCGCACTCGAACGGCTCGCCGACCGCCTGCTGGCGGCGGAACATCCGGTCCTGATCGCGGGCCATGAGATCGCGACCCGCGATGCCTTCAAGGAAGCAGCGGATCTGGCGGAAACCCTGGGCGCGCCGGTTTTCCAGCAGACCGTTCCCTATGCAGCGCACTTCCTCTCCGAACACCCGGCTTTTCTCGGCGCGCTGACGCGCAATCAAACGCAGGTGCGAGCCGCCCTGCAGCCCTACGACCTCGCCGTGTTCCTCGGCGCCGATGTCCTGCGCATGTCGGTCCACAGCGCGGTGGATGCTCTGCCGGACGGCATGCCCGTGGTGCAGATCGCCGAGCGTGACTGGGAGCTCGGCAAGAATTACCCGGCCGAGATTGCCATCAATGCGGACGTGAAGGAAACGTTGCGGGCGTTGATTCCGGTCCTCAAGCGCCGCATGACCGCTACGCGGGCGGCACAGGTCGGGCAACGACTGCAGGAAATCGCGAAGAACAACTGGACGGTGAAGCGGGAGCGCCTCGCGATCGAGGCCATGGCAGCCGCCAGCAAGACGCCGATGGATCCGCGCGTGCTGATGATGCACATCTCCGATGCCATTCCGAAGGATGCGGTTGTCGTCGAAGAAGGCCTGACGTCGACCTTCTCGCTGCAGAGCTTCCTGCGTTTTCGCGACTCGCAAAGCTTCTACGGCCTCGCCAGCGGCGGCATCGGTTTCGCGATGGCCGGCGCGGTCGGCATCAGCCTGGCATTGCCCAGCCGGCCGATCGTTGCCATCGTCGGCGACGGCAGCGCGATGTACAGCATCCAGGCGCTGTGGACCGCGGCGCACCTCAAGCTGCCGATCACCTACGTGATCCCCAACAACCGCAGTTACCGCATCCTCAAGGAACGGCTCGTGTCGATGCGCAAGACCGAGAAGTTCATCGGCATGGACATGCGGGATCCCGAGATCGACTTCGTGGCGCTGGCGCAGTCGCTGGGCGTGCCAGCGCGGCGCATCGCCGAACCGAAGGACATCGGCCTGGCGTTGCAGGAGTGCATTGCCAGCGGCGGCCCGCAACTGCTGGACGTCGGCGTCGCCGACGGCTTCGGATCATGAGTTCGCCATGACTCTTCATCACGTATTGGCTGGCGTGCTTGCGGCATTGGTCCTTCTGTCTTCCGCGCTCTTCGCCGATATGTACAAATGGATCGACGAAAACGGCAAGGTGCATTACTCCGACAGCCCGCCTCCGGGGAAGAAGGCGAAGAAACTCGACCTCAAGATCAATTCCATCGGCGGCCCGCCGGTCGTCTCCAGCCTCGGCAATTCCATTGCGGCGACGAGCACGGCAAAGGTCAGGCTCTACACGACCACCTGGTGCGGCTATTGCAAGAAAGCGAGAGCCTACCTGCAGGCCCGCGGAACGCCCTTCCAGGAAATCAACGTCGAGAGTTCCGCGCAGGGCCAGAGCGAATTCCGCGCCCTCGGCGGACGGGGCGTGCCGGTCATCCTGGTCGGCAATCAGCGGATGGACGGTTACAGCGAAGGTGGGCTCGAGGGCCTTTTAAGGCAGGCGGGACTTTGACTGGGAATCGGTGAACAGTAATCGGTGAACAGTGATCGGTGAACGGTGATTGGCCAGGACAGGTCCTGGCCCTTGAGGACAGTTAACAACTGTTCACCGATTACTGTTCGCTGTTCACTGTTCACCATTCACCGATTACTGATCACTGCCTTTTCGCCTTTTCCACATGGGGATCGGCCAGCGCGGCGCGCGAGCGGATGGTGTTGCGCGCCTCGTTCGCGACGGCTTCCAGGTGCACATGCACGGCATGCACGCCCTGCAGCACCATCATCTTGAAGTACTCGACGCCGGGTCCGCGGCTGGCGAATTTCACCGCGTCGGGATAGTTGGTCAGGTCGTAGATCGGCGGGAAGTGGCTGCGGGCCTCGTAGGTCGTCTTGCGCAGGTCTTCCATTTCCTGTTCGGAACCCGGCACACCGTACTTGAGCCGGTCGGTGAACGTATAGGTCTGCAGCGTCAGTTCGCCGACGAACCACTCGATGACCCGCCGCTGCAGTTCGCCGCCCTCGGTGCGGAAGTGGACTGCGACTTCGTCGGCCTGTTCGCCGTTGAGCGTCGCCGCCACTTCCTCTGACCAGGCCTCCTGGACCCACATGCCGCCGGCCACCCGGCGCTGGATCAATTCGTCGGTGCCTTCGGTCAGCCCGCGTTCCGCGGCCTTCCATTCCAGATGGTCGCGATTCCAGGTCTTTGAATTCAGCCCGGCGGCCCTGCCCTTTTCGTACAGCATGTCGCGGGCCGCGGTCAGGGCGGCCTGCTTGACATAGACGCGGCCGATGTTCACGGAGAGCGATACATCGTGCGACTCGACGAGCCGATTTACGGCATCCCGCTTGAGCGCATCTTCATCCCTTTCGTCCGCCGCATTCACCGCAGACGTTGCCAGCAACGCGGCCAGCGCAAGCGGCCACACAATCCACTTCACACGCATCTCCCGATCAAGAACTGCAGCCAGTACTCTGAATTCACGCCAGCCGGTTCATTCCGGCAAGCGGCGTCATCATGGTTCGTCACCATTGAAGGATAGCGCGGCGGAGACGGTTCGATCTAGTACAAAACCGCCTTGTTTCAGGCGGAAACAAGTCTCCTCACGGGATCGGGTACACGCGACAAAAGCGCTTTGCCTCCGGCGGACAGGGAGTTAGCATAGGTTTGCGGCCCCACTGTCGGCGTAGCGGGTGGGCGCCGGAAAAAAGATAACCATCCGGGGGAGAAAGACATGAAGCTGGGATTCATCGGTGCGGGATTCATCGCCCGCTTCCAGGCTGTGGCGATCCATCAGGTGCGCGGACTGGAAGTGGCCGGCATACTCAGGCGCCGCGGCGCGGAGGCGCTGGCGGATTTCTGCCGCTCGCACCAGTTGGGCGAAGCCAAGATCTACGGCAGCATTGCCGAACTCGCGCAGCACGTCGACGTCCTCGCCCTCTACGTTCCCAACTATTGCCGGCTCGAAGTGATGGAGGAAGTTGCGGCCGCAGTAAAGGCCGGCGCCCGCGTAAAGGGCGTGATTGTCGACAAACCCCTGGCCCGCAACATGAAGGAAGCCCGGCGGATGGTCGAGCTGGCACACGAGGCAAAACTGCTCACCGCATATTTCGAGAACCAGATTTTTATGAAGGCGATCCGCACGCAGCGCGAGCAGCTGGGTCCCGTGGCTGAGTCGATGGGACCGCTGACGCTGACGCGATCCGCCGAAGAACACGGCGGCCCGCACGAACCCTGGTTCTGGGACCCCACGCGCCAGGGCGGTGGGGTGCTGCTCGACATGGGCTGCCACAGCATCGCCGTCGGGCGTTATGTGCTGACACCGCCCGACAAGGACCTGCTGTTCCTTAAGCCAGTCTCGGTCAGCGCCGACCTCGGCCTGCTCAAGTGGGGCCAGAAAAAGTGGCGCGAGAAACTGCTCCGGGAACGCGGCGTCGATTACTTGAAAACGCCGGCGGAGGATTTCGCCACCGGGATGGTCACCTACCGCAATCCTGAAACCGGCCAGACCGTGAAGTCGCAGTTCACCGATTCGTGGATGTTCGAGAAACAGGGCCTGCGCCTGTTCATGGACGGGATGGGCCCGGGCTATGCATTCGAGATCAACACCCTGGTTTCGCCGCTGACGGTCTTCATCGGCGACGTGGCGGCCGAGGCCATCGCCGACCAGGAAAGCGCCCTTGAGAAAGCCACCGCGAGCCGCGGTCTGCTCGCGGTCCAGTACAACGAGGCGGACTTGTACGGCTACACGGACGAGAACCGCGACATGGCCGAAAGTTTCGGCGCCGGACGCGATGCGATGCTGTCCTGGGAGTACGGACTGGAAATCCAGCGTCTCGTGATGGCAAGCTATCTTTCGGCCGAACGCGGCAGGACGATTGATCTGACCGAGAGTTCCGCGATCGCGGAACTCGACAACTATGTTCCGCTGATCCAGCAGGGCAAAGGCGCGGCGCAACTCCTTGGTTGATCGAGTCCCTGGCTGATCGAGTCCCTGGCTTTCGAGACCTTGGACGAGGACTCGGCGAACAACCTCAAGACGCCGCTGTCCTTTGTGGATCAACTCTTCTTCCTGCGCGAACATTTCGGCTGGGAGCGCCGATGACTGCTGAAGCAGGCCCGGCGCTGACTGGCCGAGCCCTCAGCAATGAGGGCATTGGGGTATAGTGAACCCGGCAGGAGGGAGGACCTGTGTCCCCTTCCGCGTTCCCTGTTCCCGCGAGGAATTCGAATGAGAACCTTGGTGCCCGCCGTACTGGGTTTGCTGGTGCTCGCAGCCGCTGGCACTGATACGGCGGCGGCTTGGTATAGGAGCGGGTTTACCGGGGAAGAGATCCTCGATCATTGCAAGGAATCCCTGAATACCAACCCGGTCAAGGATTTCAACCGTGGCATTTGCGTGGGCTTCATCGACGGCTTTACCGCCGGACACTACGTCGCTGAAACCTATCATGCCTTCCATCACCGGGACGAGAAGCTGGAAGATATATACGGCCACCTGTGCATACCCGACACCACCAGCCGGGGTCAGATAGCCCGCGGCTTCGTCCAGTACCTGCAGTCCCACCCGGACAAACTGAGACTGCCCGCCGCCCTCCTCATTGAGGACGCGTTGCGCGAAGACTTTCCCTGTCCCAAGTAAACTGGTCACGCCAGCAGGAGAAAAAACAACGGGCGCATCTCCTGCCTCGGCATGCGCCGGAAAGCGACCCTGGCTGCCGTCCCTACGCTACATTTCGCCGAATTTGCCGCGCAGGGTGTTCTTGCAAGCAAGTCTTTCCGCAGGCTAGCCGATGGTCTCGCATCGCCGCAATTCGGTCGCGTAGTACTGCTCCTGTTGCGAAAGGTACGCAGGCCTGGTTTTGACGGTATTGCCCGGTGCCGTGGAACCGGGCGTGCTGGTATCGGGCGAAGAGTGCCTCGGTACCAGCAAAAACGGTGCAGGCTGTACCAGCCGGGTGTCCCGCCCCTTCAGGTTCGATTGCCCGGCAAACACCGCTACGTTTATCAACATCACCGCTAAGCCCGCTGTCAGCTTTCATGAAGCCTCCAGATTCGGTCCGGGGTTCTGAAAAACCATGACTGCAGTCGCCGGTAGCAACGCGACCGCTACTGCAACTTTACATCTGTCCGTGCTTGTTCCTGGCTGCGTCAAAACATTTTTGCTTTTCGTCATCCTTGGCGACGCGTTCGCACTTCTTCACCGCGGCGATATACTCCAGCTCGCGCTGTTCCACCGTAGCCGGCGCTTGTTGTGTCTGCGGCTGCTGGCTTTGCTGAGTCGTGTTCGTGTCGTCCGCCGCCGCGGCGATGCCACCGATCGAGAATGCCAGCGCAAAAGCGCCGACCATGGTTAGAAGCTTGCTCATATGAACCTCCATTTACCGTGTTTTATGAAACGAATTTTCGACGACGCGTCAGCGAACCCGGAAGGGCACGACAACGCCGCAATCACGCAGCGTGGTGCCTGCGTACAGGTTAGTACGACGGGCTCAGGGGGAGTTCATTGAATTTTTGTCGCCAGTCGGCGACGGGAGGCGTGCGTTGCGCGGAGTGGCTAGTTATTGGATGCCCCCTCCAACTCGGTGAGTTCCGTTGCTGATGATTTTTCTGCTCTTCACCAGGCACCAGACACTAGCCACCAACCACCGGGATCATCACCAGCCACTAACCACTGCTTTTTTCAGCTGCGCACCAGCACCGGCTGGCGCCGCAGGATTTCGAACGCGCGCTCCAGCTGGCAATCATCGGTGCGTGCCGCGGCCGGAACCGAATCGCTTTTCGCTTCCTGCGCTACGGCGGCCGGCGTGCAGGCATGGTTGTTCAGGGCCTGCGCATCATTCAACGGCGCAGGAATGGCTCCCACAGCCAACGAATCCACCGGAATATCCGGAGCGACGCCGCTGCCCTGGATGCGGCGGCCATCCGGAGTGTAGTAGTAGGCCGTGGTCAGTTTCATCGCTGCGCCGTCGGTGAGTGGCAGCACAACCTGCACTGTGCCCTTGCCGAATGTCCGTACGCCGACGATGGTCGCGCGCTTGTAGCTTTGCAGGGCCCCGGCGACGATCTCGGAGGCCGACGCAGAACCGCCATTCACCAGCACGACCAGGGCGACGGTCTTGAGCGCCGAGCCGAGTATCTTGGAATAATCCTCGCCGTTCGGTCCGCGGACATCCTTCGCCATGAGGCGCATGCGCGACTCCTGTGACGCACTTTCGGTATAGACCACCAGCGCATCCTTCGCCAGGAACAGGGAGGACACGGCAACCGCCGCGCCCAGCACGCCGCCGGGATTGTCCCGCAGGTCGAGCACCACCCCATTGAGCAGGCCGGTTTTTTCATAGGCGTGCGCAAGCGCAGCCAGCAAGCGCTCGGCGGTGTTCTTGTTGAAATGCGTGATCTGCAGATAGACGTAGGCCGGATCGATGGCCGCGGAGCGTACGCTGCGCGCCTGAATCACCGCGCGTTTCAGCGTCACCACCCGCGGCTGTGTTTCGCCGCTGCGCAGGATGGTAAGTGCCACGCTCGTGTCCGGCTCCCCGCGCGCCTGCTGCACCGCCTGATCCAGTGTCAGGCCCGCGACGCTGGTGTCGCCGAATCTGGTTATCAGGTCGCCGGGCTGCAAACCGGCGCGCCACGCCGGCGAATCCTCGAACGCCGAGATCACTTTCACGGCGTTCGGTTCCATGCTGACTTCCATGCCCAGGCCGCCGAAGGCACCGGCAGCGTCCTGGCGCACGCCTTCGTAGTCGGCGGAGTCGAGGTAATAGGAGAAGGGATCGAGGCCGCCGATCATGCCCTTGATGGCATTGGCGACCAGTTTCTTTTCGTCGAGGGTGTCCGCGTAACGCGCCTTGATCTGGGCGTAGGCGGCCGCGAACGCGCGCACGGCGTCACTTTGTGCCGCTTCGTCCGCGCTTGCCGCCGCGGCAGGCTGCACCAGGAATGCGAAAGCCATGCCGCACAGAACGCCCTGCGCGAGGCGCAGGACATCCATGCGCTTTCCAGCCGACCTGTCAGTGGTGTTCAATTCAACCCCCCCGTTGAAATGATCTTGATAAATCCTACAACGCAAGATGCATTGCACTTGAATTCATTGTTTTACTTCACCCGCGGCCGCCACCCGCCGCACCGTGCCACCGCTGCCTGGCCCGCGAGGCATGTCAAACTTACCGGCATTGCGGACATCAAGGGCGCCGTACTCGTTTTGAAAATTTTGCATGGCCGCGCAACGCGCGGCGCTGCACTAACTTCCTGCACGCCTTAACGCAAAGAATGGTCCATGCGCTAAGTTATCAACCGCGAAACCCCCACCAGGCGATCGCCGCTCCAAGGGCAAGCCATGCCGCGAGCCCGAAGGGCTTCGAAAGGACGAGATCGACATCGGCGTGCGAGGGCAGGCACGAGTAAACGAGGTTTGCGGCGATGTAACCCCAGAGCAGTTCGGGCCACGACCACGGCGGAATCTGGGCGGCGCGGTACCAGACCAGCCATAGCGCAAACGGCAGCGCCAGGAGTGGCGCAAAGCCGACGAACAGCGCGTTGTACCAGCGGATATTGGCGAACATGACATAGCCCAGCGTCGTCGACCCGTCGCGATGGAACTTCGGCAGCAGCGAGGCCTTGACCGGCTTGGCCAGGGTCAGGGTTCCGATGAGGAAGTGCAGCAGCTCGTGCCCCATGGTGCCCGGCATCGACAGCAGGCTGAAGAAACGCGGCATCCGGCGCGTCCAGTGCAATGCCACCGCGATTGCGGTGACGGCAACGAGATAGATCCAGAAAACCAGGTCGGGCGGGGGTAAGCTCATTCGGCCTCGTGTTGCGCACGCATTCTACCGGCTTGAAACGGCTGACTTGAGGCACCATTTGTAATGTGAAGGCCGGGGACCCGGCGGGAGAGCGCAGTGGCAACGCAAACAGTACGGATGCCGGCAGTGTTCTTCGGACACGGCAGTCCGATGAATACGCTGGAGCAGAACCGCTATACGGAAGCCTGGGCCGGCATCGGCAAATCGCTGCCCCGGCCCAAGGCCGTACTGGCAATTTCGGCGCACTGGCTGACAAGCGGCACGGCGGTAACCGCAATGGACACGCCACGGACAATCCACGATTTCGGCGGGTTTCCGCGCGAACTGTTCGAGTTTCCCTATCCCGCCGCGGGTGACCCTGCCCTCGCAGAGAGGGTGCGCGGCCTGCTGGCGCCGGTCGACGTCAAACTCGACCAGAGCTGGGGACTGGACCACGGCACCTGGTCGGTTTTGGCCCACGTCTTCCCCGACGCCGGCGTGCCGGTGGTGCAACTGAGCATGGATGGCGGCCAGCCGCCGCAATTTCACTACGATCTCGCGAAGCGCCTGGCACCGCTGCGCGACGAAGGCGTGCTGATCATCGGCAGCGGCAATGTGGTTCACAACCTAGGCATCATGGACTGGCGCGGCGCCAACAAGGCCTACGACTGGGCCACCCGCTTCAACCAGTTCGTTCGTGGCCATCTGGAAAAGCGCGAGCACGCGCCGCTGATCGATTACCAGAAGATGGGCAAGGACGCGCAGCTCGCCGTGCCCACGTCGGAGCACTACCTGCCGTTGCTTTACATCCTCGGCCTGCAGGACGACAAGTCCGTGGTCACGATTCCCGTGGACGGCGTGGCACATGGTTCGATCAGCATGCTCACTGCCGTCGTCAGCTAAGGCATCCAGACCTTTTCACCGCAAAGGCGCAAAGGACGCAAAGGAAAACGAAGTACTCGCAATAAAATCGGAACTATCGCGGGACGTGCGCACAAGGTTGCATCCTGGCTGTCCGCACATTTCCGAATTGATCTTTGCATTCCTTCGCGTCCTTTGCGCCTTTGCGGTGAAATTGCCTTGGCCTGATAGCAGTAGCCCGTCAATCAGCGCGATAGCGCTTGATGACCTCGGGATCCGGATCCATGCCGAGTCCAGGTCCCTGCGGGACGGTGATGGCGCCGTTCGCCGGCACGCCGGCGCTGCCGTAGAGCTTCGCTTCCAGGTCGAAGTAGCGCCACTCGACCAGCGATCCCTGCCCGACCGCCGCATTGACGTGCACGCCCGCGAGGAATCCGGGGCCGTCGTAGAAGCTGTGGGGCATGACCGTGGCGTTCTGCGCGGCGGCCAGGGCGAATACCTTGCGCAGCTCGGTGATGCCGCCCATCTTGATCGGGCTCGGCTGCAGAAAATCCACCGCTCCCGCTTCCAGCAACTGCTGGTATTGCACGAGCGTCGCCGCATTCTCGCCGGCTGCCACCGGGATGCCGCCCTCCGCACGCACCTGCGCCAGGCCCGCGACGTTCTCTGGCGGCCAGACCGGTTCCTCCAGCCAGCGCAGGTTCACGGGCCGCAGCCTGTCCGCCATGTCGAGCGCCTCGCGCACCGACCACGGGCAGTTCACGTCCAGCATCAGGCCGATGTCCTCGCCCCCGGCATCCCGCGCGGCCTGCGTCGGCGCGACCTCTATTTCGTGCAGCTTGACGTGCCGGAACCCCTGGCCGACGGCGCGCTCGACGTTCTTCGCCACGGTCTTCGGGTCGGTGTAGCGGATCAGGCTGGCGTAGCAATCCAGTTTCGGTGCACGGCAGCCGCCCAGCAGCCGATGCACCGGCTGCCCCGCCGCTTTGCCGGCGATGTCCCAGAGCGCGATGTCGATGCCCGACAAACCGTAGATGACCGGCCCGCCGCGACCGAAGATGTGCAGCTTCTGCTGCAATTCCAGGGACAGGGCCTCGATTGCGCAAGCGTCGCGGCCGATGCACATCGGCGCCAGGATCTGGTCGATGGCCGCCTTGGTCGCCGGGATCACGTTGTAGCCGAAGGCCTCGCCCCAACCCGTCACGCCGTCGTCGGTCATCACCTTCACCAGCAGCGCATCGGCGGTCTGCCAGGCCTTGCCGCCCCAGACTTCGGTGTCGGTCGAACCGCCGCAGGTGTAGGGGATGCGCAGGACGATGGTTTCAATGGAAGCGATTTTCATTTTTCCAGGTTCCGGCTGAAGTTATTTCGGGAAACCGGATAATAGTGGACCGCGCACGATGGCGCAGGAGCCCGAACCGATTCCGGATGATCCAACCATGAACGAGACCTTCGTCCACGAACAGCTGATCCGTTTTTCCCATTGCGACCCGGCCGGCATCGTCTATTTCCCGCGCTTTTTCGACCTGGCCCACGCGACCATGGAAGACTGGCTCGCGCAGGGTCTCGGCCAGGGGCTGCCGGTGCTGATCCGCGAACGGCGCATCGGCACCCCCACCGTGTCGATCCAGTGCGATTTCGCGAAGACGCTGCGTATCGGCGACACGCTGCGCTTCGAACTGCGGGTGGTGAAGCTGGGCAACGCGTCGGTGCAACTCGCCTACAGCGGCAAAAAGGAAGCCGGGGGCGAGGAGCACCTTGGCATCCGCCAGACCATCGTTTTCATGGACCTGGAGGCCGGCCACGCGATGCCCATCCCCGACGACCTGCGCCCGAGAATCGAGCGGTTCCTGGCTGCCTGAAGCCCGTTCCCGTGCAGCGGCGTGTCACGAATTGAAACAATCGGGCGGGCCGCCGCTACCCGGTCCTTTTTCCTTTGCTTTCGTGCAGTTCCCCGTGGCAGCAGGATCACGCTGCAGCGCGGTTTGCGCCAGGCAAGGGCACAGCGTTCCGTTCGCCAGAATTTGTATTGCACTGCAACATTCTTTTCCTGTTCCCGGTCCGTGCCGGGAAAATAAGGAACACTTTGCGGTGCTATACACCCGCGCTGTCATAGGAGTAGAGTTTGGTCGCGGCTCGGCATTGGCAATTCCATTACTTGTGCTGACAGCGCGTTGATAAAAAATATATTTCAAGCTCGTAAGGAGGATTCATAAAATGAAGCTCAAGGTAAATCAGCAGGACAAGAACTACGAGGGAGACTCGCAGATGCCGTTGATGTGGTACCTGCGCGATGAGCTCGGGCTCACGGGGACCAAGTTCGGCTGCGGTTCGGGCCTGTGCGGCGCCTGTACGGTACACATCGACGGCAAGGCTGTGCGGTCCTGCGTGGCGGTCATGAAAGACGTGTCCGGCCAAGCAGTAACCACCATCGAGGGCTTGTCTCCCGATGGCAACCACCCCGTGCAGAAAGCCTGGCGCGCGGCCAACGTACCCCAGTGCGGCTACTGCCAGTGCGGCCAGATCATGAACGCCGCCGGCCTGCTCGCGGAGAACAAGAACCCTTCGGACGATGAGATCCTCGCAGCAATGCAGGGAAACATCTGCCGTTGCGGCTGTTATCAACGCATATTCGGCGCGATCAAGTCCGCCGCACAGGAGGCCTGAGATGAAGACCCAGAACAGTCAGGCCCTCATCAAGAACGTCAGCCGCCGCAACATGCTCAAGGGCATGGTCGGCACCGGCGGTCTGGTGCTTGCGGCCCAGTTCGTTCCTTCCAGCCTGATGGCTGCCGAGTACAAGACCGGCGCCGGCGGCATGCCGGGTGGTGTGGTTTGGGATCCGCACGTGTTCGTTTCCCTCGGTTCGGACGGCATCGTGACCATCGTCACGCACCGCTCGGAAATGGGAACGGGCTCGCGCACCAGCCTGCCCATGGTGGTCGCCGATGAAATGGAAGCGGATTGGTCGAAGGTCAGGATCATCCAGGCCGAAGGCAACGAGCAGAAATACGGCAATCAAGACACCGACGGCTCGCGCAGCATCCGACACTTCATCCAGCCCATGCGCACCTGTGGCGCCGCCACGAGGTACATGCTGGAACATGCGGCAGCAATCGCCTGGGGCGTTTCCAGCACCGAATGCCGTGCGCAGAACCACCAGGTCATCCATACGCCCACGGGCCGGAAACTGGGCTACGGTGAACTGGCGGCTGTCGCTGCCAAGCTGAAGACCCCCAACGTCCGCGACGTGGAACTCAAGGATCCGGCCGATTTCCGCTACATCGGCAAGGGCGAAGTCCAGATCACCGACCTGCACGACATCACCACAGGCAAGGCGAATTACGGCCAGGACATCCGCATCCCGGGGATGAAGTACGCCGTGGTCGCGCGTCCTCCCGTCGTCCTCGGCACCGTCAAGACTTACGACGAAGCCGCTGCGATGAAGGTGCCTGGCGTCATCAAGGTCGTGAAGATCAAGTCGACCCCGATGCCGGCCAAGTTCGCGCCGCTGGGTGGTGTGGCGGTTGTGGCCAACAGCACCTGGGCTGCGTTGAAGGGCCGCGAAGCGCTGAAAGTCACCTGGAACGACGGACCGAATGCCGACTACGATTCGGATGCCTACAAGGCGAAAATGCAGGCGACCGCGCGCAAGCCGGGCAAGGTCGAACGCAACGAGGGCGATGTCGACAAGGCTCTCGCAGGCGCCGCCAAGGTGATCGAGCGCGAGTACTACATTCCGCACGGCGCGCATTCGCCGATGGAACCGCCGGCCGCCACCGTCCAGATCAAGGGCGGCAAGGCCGAAGTCTGGGCCTGCGTGCAAAGCCCGGGCGGAACGCGCGGCGACGTCGCCAATACACTGGGCATGAAGGAAGAAGATGTAACCGTGCACGTCACCCTGCTGGGCGGCGGTTTCGGCCGCAAGTCGAAGTGCGATTTCGTGCTGGAAGCGGCCATCCTGTCCAAGGAAATGGGCGGTACCCCGGTGAAGGTGGTGTGGACCCGTGAAGACGACATCCACCACTCCTTCTACCACAGCGTTTCCTACCAGCATGTCACCGCCGGCCTGGACAAGGACGGCAAGGTCGTTGCCTGGCGCCATCGCAGCGTTTCCCCGTCCCTGATGTCCAACTTCATGCCGGATCCGAAGCGTGAAAGCTCCCTGGAGCTCGGCCTCGGCCTGATCGACACGCCGTTCAACGTGCCGAACCTGCGCCTGGAAACCGGCGAAGCGGTCGCCAAGACCCGCATCGGCTGGTTCCGTTCGGTGAACAACATTCCGCACGCGTTTGCCATGCAGTCCATGGTCGCGGAACTGGCTGCCGAACTGGGCAAGGACCCGAAGGACTTCCTGCTCGAATTGATCGGGCCTGCGCGCATCGTCGATCCGCGCAAGACCGTGACCAGCGAGCTGTGGAACTACGGCGACCCCTGGGATACGTACCCGGTCGACACGGCACGCACCCGCCGCGTCGTCGAGCTGGCGGCCAAGGAAGCCGGCTGGGGACGTCAACTGCCCAAGGGCCATGGCCTCGGCATCGCCGTCCAGCGCAGCTTCCTGAGCTACGTGGCGACGGTGGTTGAAGTGGCGGTGGATGCGGACGGCAACGTGACGGTACCGCGCGTGGATACGGCGATCGACTGCGGCTTCGTGGTCAATCCCGAGCGTGTGCGTTCCCAGATCGAAGGCGCAGCAGTCATGGGCCTGAGCCTGGCGCAAATGTCGCACATCACCTTCAAGAAGGGCCGCGTGGTGCAGAACAACTTCCATGACTACCCGGTGCTGCGCATCGGCCAGGGCGCCATGGATGTCCGCACGCACATCGTGCCTGCAACCATCAACGATCCGTCCAGCGGTGTCGGCGAGCCCGGCGTTCCGCCGTTCGCACCGGCTTACATCAACGCAGTCTTCGCGGCGACCGGGAAGCGCATCCGCAACCTGCCGCTGGGCGACCAGTTGAAAAAGGCCTGACCGGAATCGGCCCCCCGGAACAGCGGGGGCGCAGCAACAGTACAGTAGTGAGGTTGAAACGCCCGTTCGGAAACGAACGGGCGTTTTTTTATCCGCAATCCGGCGGCGCCGATGCGCCGCGCAATTGACAGTCCCGCGTACGCGCCTTAAGTTGCGGCATCGGTCGAAAAACAAGAACCCGGAGGAACTCCATGGCTTCCAGAACTTCTGCGCTCCCGATGGGCACTCGCCTGTTTGCGTTCGCGCTCGTCGCGGCGCTCTGCTCCGCCGGAACCCTCCTGCCGACAGCGGCAGCACAAGGCCTGCCGGCGGCGCCCGCAGCATCGGTCGGCATGTCCGCGCAGAAGCTCGATCGCATCAGTGCGGCTTTCAAAAAGGAAATCGGCCAGGGCAAGTTCCCGGGCGCGGTCGTGCTGGTCGCGCGCAAGGGCAAGCTGGTTTACGCGGATGCGGTCGGATTACAGGACAAGGCGGCCGGCAAGCCGATGGCGAAGGACAGCCTGTTCCGCATTTATTCGATGAGCAAACCGCTGGTATCCGTCGCGGCGATGATGCTGGTCGAGGAAGGCCGCATCCAGCTCACTGATCCGGTATCGAAATACCTGCCGCCTTTCAAGACCATGACCGTGAGCACGGCGAAAACCGATGCCGAGTTCTCGAGAATCACCTACACGCAGGTTCCGGTAGAGCGGGAGATGACCGTGCAGGACCTGCTACGCCATACCGCGGGTCTGGCCTATGGCGAAATCACCCAGAACACTCCGGTCAAGGAAGCGCTGGGAAAGGCCGGGATCTACAAGACGGCCATCGATTACGACGCGCGCGATCTCGCGCCGACGGAACAGGTGGAGCGGCTGTCGAAGGTGCCGCTGGCCCATCAGCCCGGCACGGTCTGGGAATACAGCCTAGCCAGCGACGTGCTGGGCCGCGTCGTGGAGGCTGCATCTGGCGAACGTCTCGGAGAGTTCCTCGACAAGCGTTTGTTCAGGCCGCTGGAAATGACCGACACCGCCTTCTGGCTGCCGAGAGACAAGCTGGGACGCCTGGCGGAACCGCTGGCGACGGACCCTGCCTCCGGCAAACCGATCGTGCTCATCGACGTTACCGCACAACCGGCGGCCGACTCGGGAGGAGCGGGCGGCGTATCGAGCGCCGCCGACTACCTGCGCTTCTCGCAAATGCTGCTCAACGGCGGTCAGCTCGACGGCGTGCGAATCCTGAGCCGGAGCAGCATCGCGCTGATGACATCGGATCATCTGGGTACGCGCATCGCCGCCCCGGTTACGCCGGGCGAACTGCTTCTTGGCGTGCCCGGCTACACCTTTGGTCTCGGCTTCGCCGTGCGCCAGGGCGCCGGTGTCGCAGGCGTCCCCGGCTCGGCCGGCGAATTCATGTGGGCCGGTTACGCCGGAACTTACTTCTGGGTGGATCCGAAAGAGGAACTCACCGGCGTGATGATGATGCAGGCGCCGAGCCCGGTCCGTCCCTACTTCCGGCGGCTGTTCAAACAGCTTGTGTATGGGGCGATTGAAGATTGAGTGGCTGGTGGCTGGTGGCTGGTGGCTGGTGGCTGGTGGCTGGTGGCTGGAGCAAAGTCGAAGTCCTGTGAACATGCAAACTGAAAACAAATCCATGCGCTGGCCGTTCGACGTCAGGGCGCTAACGCCGAACCTCGGCGCGGAGATCATTGGCGTGAATCCCGTCGACGGTGTGGACTTGCGAACGTTCGGGTCGATCTACGAAGCGTTCCTTCAGCACCAGGTGCTGCTGTTCCGGACGGGAGAGCTGCCGCCGGAACGGCAAGTCGAATTTGCGCGCCAATTCGGCAAGGTCCAGGTCCACGTGATGAACCAGTATCACGCCGACGGTTTTCCCGAGCTTTATCGCCTAACCAATCTCGACGAGAACGGCAATCCCAACGGCCGCCATCCCGACAAGGGCACGCTGGCCTGGCATACCGACGGTTCGTGGGAACGCATCACCGGACAGGCCACCATCATTTTTGCGGAAGTCGCCGCCGGCGAAGGCGGTGAAACGCATTTCTGCGACATGTACGGCGCCTTTGAGCGCCTGAGCCCCGACTGGAAACGCACGATCGCGGACCTGCGCGCCGTGCATAACCTGGATTTTTCGCGCACCCGCCGGCACGGCGAAGTGCCGATGACCGAAGCCCAACGCAATGCGGTTCCGCCAGTCGACCATCCCATCGTGCGCACCCACCCCGACACGGGCCGTAAATGCCTGTTCCTCGGCGACCATGCCGAATACGTGCTGGGCATGGACTACGACGAAGGCCGCGCCATGATCGAGGAACTCAATGCGCTCGCCATCCATGATGACCTGATGTACCGGCACCGCTGGACCCCCGGCGAAATGATGGTCTGGGACAACCGCTGCGTGCAGCACCGTGCGACGGAATACGATCCGGCCACGCAAAGGCGGGTGATAAGACGATGCACGGTGCTCGGGGAAACGCCCCAGTAGGGCGATTGGTGGCTAGTGGCTAGTGGCTAGTGGCTAGTGGCTAGTGGCTAGTGGCTAGTGGCTAGTGGCTAGTGGCTAGTGATTGGATGCCAGTGTCACTCAAAAGAGATCCGTGGTTGAAGATTTTTTATTCACCAGGCACCAGCCACTCACCAAGGGAGAAGCAATGCAATCGACGACCGGCGGAACTTCTTCCCACGGCTACACCCAGCCTGGTGCTGGCGACGGTTGCCTTGATCGCCACCATCGCGGATACAGAAACCAGACACAGGACAATCTAATTCAAACGCTCAACGCAGAGGGCGTGGAGGAAACGCAGAGGAAGTCCTGAAAGATAACTGTGAAACAGAGTGGGATTGAAAGTCGAGGGTGTAAGCCGTTCACTTTCAGCTTTCACCTTCAACCTGCTCATCCGAGCAGCGCCGTCAGCTTCCTCCCCATCGCCGACAACACCGATCCTGACTTCGCCGCGGGGTCGAACAACACCGAGCGATCGATGGCGTCGAGGTCGTCCCATCCGCACAGCGCCATGACGCGGTCGATCTCGGTGCGATAGATTTCCAGAATGCGCGCGACGCCCAGCTCGCCCGCAACCGCCGCACCCCAGAGGTGGGGACGGCCGATCAAACATGCGGTCGCACCGATCGCCAGTGCCTTGACTACATCGCCTCCACGGCGCACGCCGCCGTCCAGCAGCACCGGCATTTTTCCGCCGACGGCATCGACGACCGCGGGCAAGGCTTGCAACGAGGCCGGCACGACGTCGAGTTGCCTGCCGCCGTGGTTGGACACGACGATGCTGTCCACGCCGATGGCAAGGGCGCGCTTCGCATCGTCGGGGTGCAGGATGCCTTTCAGGATCAGCGGCCGGTCCCAGAAGCCGCGCAGCCATTCGACTTCCTTCCAGCTTGCGCGCGCATCCATCCAGCCGACGATGCGCGCGCCGATCGAGAACACGCCGGTATCGCCTTCTCGTTCGTAGTTGGCCATCGCGAGGCGCGGCGCGCGCGCCATGCGCAGCAGCCAGCGCAGGTGCAGGGCCATGTCGACGAGACCGCTGAACTCAAATTGCGGCGGGATCGTGAAGCCGTTGCGCAAGTCGCGCTCCCGCTGGCCGAGCACCTGGTTGTCGATCGTCAACACCAGCCCCTGGAAGCCCGCTGCGTGCGCCCGCTCCGCGAAAGACTGCGTCATGCCGCGATCCTTGTAGGGAAATACCTGCATCCACAGGTTGCCCGGTGCCTCGCGCGCCAGGTCTTCCATCTTGATCGTGGCGCCGTGGCTCATGGTATAGACCGTGCCAGCGGCGGCGGCCGCCCGGGCCGCTTCGATCTCGCCCCGCGCCCACAGCATGCCGGTCATGCCGGTCGGACCGATCAGCACCGGGCCCTTGAGCTTCCTGCCGAAGAGTTCGACGGTCTGGTCGCGCCGGGTGGTACCGCGCATCGGCTGGGGCAACAGCGACAAGTCGTCGAAGGCCGTTTCGTTGCGCCTGACCACGATTTCGTCTTCGGCGCCCCCGTCCACGAAATCGAATACCGAGCGCGGCAGCCGCTTCTGCGCGAGCTTGCGCATGGCGGCGACGCTGTAGGCGTGCTTTTTCAGAAATGCGCTGTCCATGGCTCTCCCTGGCGACCCTTTTACCTGCGGATTATCGGATCGCCCGCTATACTCAATCAAACAGTCCTTAAAATCAAAGTCCAATCGAGGAGAGCCCCATGCGCAAGCCCGCCCTGGCCGGTATTCTGGCCGCCATCCTGTCCTTCTGTCCGGCGGTCCCGGCGTCGGCCGCGGACACCATCAAGATTGCCCACATCGACCCCTTGAGCGGGCCTTTCGCCTTGATCGGCGAAAGCTTCAGCCGGCACCTGGATGCCGCGGCAGCAGAGATCAATGCCAAAGGGGGCGTACTGGGAGGGACCAAATTCGAGATCGTTCACTTCGACAACAAATCGAGCCCGCAGGAAAGCGTCCTGGTGCTGAAGCAGATCACGGATTCGGGGATCCGCTACATGACCCAGGGCGCCGGCTCGAACGTCGCCCATGCGTTGTCGGAAGCGCTGGCCAAGCACAATTCCCGCAATCCGGACAGTTCGGTGCTGTTCTTCAACTTCGCAGCCCAGGATCCGGCGCTAACCAACGAGAAGTGCAATTTCTGGCATTTCCGCTTCGACGCGAACGTCGACATGAAGCTCGATGCCATCACGAACTACATCACGGGCCAGAAGGATATCAAGCGGGTTTACCTGTTCAACCAGGATTACGCCTTCGGCCAGGCGATCAACAAGGCCGCGCGCGAAATGCTCACGAAGAAACGCCCCGACATCGAGATCGTCGGCGAAGACCTGCATCCGCTGGGCAAGGTCAAGGACTTCTCACCGTATATCGCCAAGATCAAGGCCTCCGATGCGCAGGCGGTCATCACCGGAAACTGGGGCCCGGACTACACCCTGCTGATCAAATCCAGCAAGGATTCCGGCCTGAGCGTGACCTATTACACGCTCAACGCGCACAACGCGGGCGCCCCCACTTCGGTCGGCGTCGCCGGCGCCGATCACGTCCGCCAGGTATTCACCTGGCACGCCAACGTTGCCGGCAACAAGATCGAGAAATTCGCCCTGGACTTTCGCAAGAAGTACAACGGCGACTTTTTCTACAATACCGCCAAGACGGAACTGGAGATGCTGGCCAAGGCGATGAACGAGACCAAGTCGACCGATCCGCTGAAAGTGGCGCGGGCGCTCGAGGGCATGAAGTACCAGAGCGATACCGGCGAGGTGTGGATGCGCCCCGACGATCATCAGCTCATGCAGCCGATCTACCTCGCCACCTTCACCAAGGCCGGCGGCAAGGACGTCAAGATCGACGCCGAGGGCACCGGCTTCGGGTGGAAGACCGATACGCGTACGGAGTACAAGGACACGGTCATGCCGACGACTTGCAAGATGGAACGCCCGTAGCCGCTCGACGAGAGCGTCAAGCGGCTACCAGGCGCGAGGCGCGAGGGAAAAACTTCATGAGAACCTCGCGCCTCGTGCCTGGAACCTACATCTGTCCGTACTTCCTTTTCACCGCGGTAATGCATCGCTCCTTCTCGGCTTCGGGCACCGCATAGCACTTCTGCAGTTCAGTTGACAGCAAAGGATCCTCCCGGTCCGGGTTGTTGCGCTCAGCCGGCTGGTCGCGGCGCTCCGGATTCTCGCGCTGGCGGGTGTTTTCCTTGCGGTCCGGGTTGTCCGGGGCTTGCGCTATCGCCTGGTTCATTGCGCCCGCGCCGGTAATCATCGCGGCGAACGTCAAAGCCCGGACAATGGTTTTCATCTTTGCTCCTTGAGAATGGCTTTCATATTTCCGTCTTGTGTCAAGGTTGGACGGCCTGGAACTGGCGAAGCCTTCGTGTTACAGCACGGCAAAACTCCCGTGCATTAAAAGTTGGGCATCCGTGTCCGTCGGGAGTTCATGCGCTTTATGTCGCTCGACCGAGACGACGCCCCGGGGCAGCCAGACGCGCAATCACGCACAACGCGTAAAATGACGGCTTCACATTTGCGGGACTGTTTACATGACGAACGTGGACGCGGCGCTCTACGCCCGGGTGATAAGGGGCGCGAGAGAGGATGTTTACGTGCTGGCAACACGGCGGGGATTGAACCTGCGCGTCCTTAATGTCGAGTTCGACGTCGGACGCGGTCCCGGCCCCCATGAAACCCATGTCCTCTCGCTATCCACGATGGACAAATCTGTTTCCGTGGAGGAGCCCAATATCCCGCACGAATGGCTGGCGACCCTGGGAACGGGCTACATCGATACCCGATTCGTGAAATGCGCAACCGGACTGATTGGCCGGTTTGAGAAGAAAGCGGTCGAACTCGGCATCCAGGTCTGACCGTCCGCCCGTCGCGGCCTCCGGGCCACCGCATCAACGCAGAGCAGATCCTGTTTCATGGAATCTTTTGCACACTGCGATGTCGATGTTGACGGGAGCACCCCGCTCTCGCCTCCGATTCCATCATGCACCGACGCGAATTGCTGAAATCAGCCGGCGCGCTCGCATTCGCGGGCTCGTCTTTCATGCGCTGGACGGACGCGCTCGCCGCGCAGAGCGGGCTGCGCCATATGGGCAAGCCCCAGCCTTTCGACTATGCCTGGCTCAAAGGTCTGGCACGCGCACGCGCGGGCGAGGCCTATCGCGAGCAGGTCACCTCGATACCGGCCGAAGTGGAACAGCTCGACTGGGACCAGTACCAGGCAATCCGTTACCGCCCCGGGCATTCATTGTGGGCGCAGGAGCGGACGCGATTCCAGGTGCGGTTTTTTCATTTGGGCCTGTTCTTCAAAAAACCGGTCCGGATGTACGACGTCGCCGGCGGCGTCGCGCTGGAAGTCGCCTACGACCCCACGATGTTCAACTATGAGAAAAGCGGCCTCGACGGCAGGAAACTGCCGGCCGATCTCGGCTTCGCCGGATTCCAGGTACTTCACCACAACGACCTGACGCGCGACATTGCTGCATTCCTTGGCGCCAGTTACTTCCGCGCGGTCGGCGCCGAAATGCAGTTTGGACAATCGGCTCGTGGCCTCGCCGTGGACTGCGGCCTTAGCCGACCCGAGGAATTTCCGATGTTCACCAGCTTCTGGTTCGAGCAACCCGCACGCGATTCCAGAACGCTGACGGTTTACGCGCTGATGGATTCGCCCAGCATCACCGGCGCCTATCGCTTCGACATCCAGCCCGCTGCGACGCTGATGATCGACGTCGACGCGGCGCTCTATCCGCGAAAATCCATTGAGCGTCTGGGCATCGCGCCGCTCACCAGCATGTTTCAGTACGGCGACAACGACAGGCGCGTGGCGGACGACTGGCGTCCCGAGATCCACGACTCCGACGGCCTTGCCATCTGGACCGGCTCCGGGGAATGGATCTGGCGCCCGCTTACCAATCCCTCAATCCTGCGCTTCAACGCCTACCTCGACGAAAATCCCCGCGGCTTCGGACTGCTGCAGCGTGACCGCAACTTCGAAAACTACCAGGACGACGGAGCGTTCTACGACCGCCGGCCGAGCGTCTGGGTCGAGCCGCGCACCGGCTGGGGCAAGGGTTCGGTACAGCTCGTGGAGTTACCCACAGCCGACGAGACCTTCGACAACATCGTGGCATTCTGGAATCCCGAACAGAAGGCCCAGCCCGGCCAGGAGATGCTGTTCAGCTATCGCCTGCACTGGGGCTCGGTGATGCCGGTCGCCTCGCCGCTGGCACGGGTCGTGGCCACGCGTACCGGCATCGGCGGCATCATCGGGCAGAAGCGCAGGTATTTTTCGCGGCGGTTCATGCTGGATTTCTCAGGCGGCGACCTGGCAATGCTGGGAAAAGATGCGGAAGTAGAAGCGGTCATCACCGCTTCGCGCGGCGAACTGGAGTTCATTTCCGCGCGGCCGCTGGAGTCCATCCGCGGCTATCGCGCCATGTTCGACCTGAAACCGATCGATACCAGCGTCGAGCCGATCGACCTGCGCGTATACCTGCGCGCCGGCGGCAGGCCGCTCACGGAGACATGGCTGTACCAGTGGACGCCGCCGCCAGCCGATCAAAGACAGTTCTGATCCGGTAGCAGCCGCGAAATGGTCAAAGGGGAAAGGGGAAAGGGGAAAGGGGGAGAAAATTAGCGGCCTCAGGCACGGGTCGCTCCTTCTTTTCACTTTTACCTTTTACCTTTCACCTCAGCGCCGCCATCTTACGGGCGCTGGTAAATCAGCTCGATCCGCTTCCGGATCACCTCCAGCGCCGCCGTATCTCCCGCGGATTCCGCCAGCTTCGCCTGCACGTTGAGATACGCCAGCAGCGGACGGCGCCAGGCTTGCTCCGATGCCGTGTCGACCGCGGTGGCAATCCCTTCGGGTGAAAGCCTGCCGGCCCGGAACAGGGCGCCGGATGCAACCAGGCGCGAGAGTGGGTCCTTGATCTTCCGAAGTGCGCGGTTCTGCGCATCGACATCCTTCTCTCCGGCGATGGCTTCATACTGCGGCGGAAGTTTTGCGCCTGCCTGCTGTTCGAACTTCCCCGCAAGAAAACCTGCGTACGCACGATCCGTTTCCGTCGCATCCGCCTGGATCGACTCATAGCCGGCGCAGGCGTCGAAATCGAGCGCGGCCGTGCCGACGCCGCAGCGGATCAATGCCATCCGCGCCACCAGGTCCGGCCGGCCGGTGTCAGCAACCGCCGCGCGGCTTTCGCTGAAATAGCGCTCCGCCAGTTTCGTATCGCCCTTGAGATAGGTATCGGTGAAACTCTCCAGCGCATCGTGTGCATCCGCCTGCCATGCCGGCGTCCGCGCAACGCTGCATCCCGCGCAGGCCAGGGCGATCAGCGCCGCCGGTATTGCGATCCTCACGGCAGCTTGACCTCGGGTTTGCGCGCGAACGGCCACCGGCGATTGATTTCGGTGATGAGCACGTTTACCTTGCGGATGCGGTCGTCCACTTCCGCGCGCAATGCGCCAAGGTCGGTTGTGGCGTCCTTGACGTTGGCGCTGGCGCTTTTGATATCGGTGCTGGCTTCCTGCGCATTGGCGAGGATGACGTCGGCCTTCTTCAGGCTGTCGCGCGTCTCCGCGAGCAGGGTGTTGAGCTGCAGCATGGCTTTCTGCATCTCGTCCATGACGCCGCCCTGCGCGAACATCTTCTCGTCCGTCTTGGCCAGCACGTTGTCGGCGCGGGCGGTTACGCCCTTGAGCGACGCCACCAGCGCGCTCACGCCCTTTACCGTTTCGATGACGTTCTGCGCGGACTCGGGGCTTCCGGTCAGTCCTTCCATGATGCCGTACTCCCCCGCCATGCGCGCCGTCACCGAATTCAGGTTCGCCAGCGTCTGGTTGAAGCTGGAATCCGGACGGATGATCTCGTCGACGTTTTGCAGGATGCTGTTGGCGCGGGCGATGACCTGCGGGATGTCTTTGGAGGCATCGGTCGCGACCAGCATGCGCTCGGCTTCGGCCGGCAGCGGGGGATCGGTCAGCTTCGGTGAGACCACACGGATCTTTGCGTCACCGAGCAACTGCTTCTCCAGGGTGAAGGTGCTGCTGGTTCGCAGCCAGCGTGCCTCCTTGACCTTGATCCTGACTTCGATGCGCACCTGGCCGGTCTCGTTCAGGGCCATGCCGGAGACCTGGCCGATCGGAAAACCGGAGAACATCACCGGCATGCCCGCCGCCACGCCTTCGGCGTCCTGGGCGATGAGCGTCAGCGCCTGGGTACGGTCGAACACGCCGCGCGCCTGCATGGCATACAGCAGCAACCCGATCGCGATCACCGGGATCAGCGTGAGCAGCACCCCGACCTTGAATCCCAGGCCTGTTATGCCCGACTGTTGTACAGGGGCGCGTTCCATGTGTAATCCAGGATCAGGCATTGCTCGAACTTGCCGGCAAGGGCCAGCAGCGTCCGGTTCAGGAAGAAAGGATAGTTGGTATCGGGCAGCAGCAGGGCGGGACGGTCAATCAGGATAACGGGCGGGGTCAGGACCACCGCGCGCAGCAGCTTGGCAATGAATCGCTCCTCGGTGCTCAGCTCCGGATCGCGACGCTGCGCACAATCGGTGCTGTCAACCAGCGTAAGCAGGTTCCAGGCAATGTCGTTGGCCTCCCCGATATAGGTGTTGGTGCGGAACTGCAGCACCACCGTGATGTTCTCCAGCACGGACAGATTGGCACGCAGCGGCAGGTCTTCCGAGACCATTGCCGCGCGCGGATGCTGCTCGATCAAGGCCAGGCGTTCTGCGTTTCCGACAAGCATGACGACGCGTTTGGTGCTGGCGGCTGTTTCCGTGGAGTCGGCCATCAGCATGCTCAGACGTAAAGAGCCGTCAGCGCCGCAAATTCGATGACCATCAGGGCGAAGAACAAACGCACCATCCCGCGCAACACCGCGATCGGCGCATAGAACAGTTTCTTCGGCGTGTTGAGGCCCTCCGATATCGGAATCACCGTGACGGCAAGGCCGAAGGCAAAGGTTTTGACCCAGAGCACGCCGATCGCCGGCAAGTCCAGCACCTTGCCGATCACGCGCGCGAACTCGCCGGGCGGCAGGCTCCATGGATTGAGGTCGATGATCATGATGCGCGCCAGTACCAGCGCGATGACGATGTTCACGGCGGTCAGCGCGAGGACCGAGATCGTTCCGCCGACCACCCGCGGCAGCAGCTCCAGGCGGAATGGGTCGATGCCGATGCGCTCCAGCGCGCCGAGTTCGTTCTGGATCTGCATCAGCGCCACTTCGGTATTGATGGCTGCTCCAGTGCGCAGCGCGACAAACAGCGCCGTCATGAGCGGCAGTATTTCCAGTACCAGGACGCGGACGATGAGTTCAAGCGCATAGGCATACAGGCCGTAGGCGTTGGCGTTGCGGCCCACGATCTCGATGATCAACACGCTGAACAGCGCCGAGAACAGCGCGAAACCCGGCAGGATCTGCCACGCGGTGAAGTAGATCTGCTTCTGCACAACCTGCCGCGTGGCTTTGTTGTAGGTCGAAGGCGACAGCGCGCCGATCAACGCCACGCCGGTGAAGCTGAATACCCGTGCCCAGGCATTCAGCCAGTCGGCGAATCCCTGCCCGCGGCGGGTCAGCCAGGCCTGCATCGCACTCACGACACGGCACTCACGAGGCACTCGCGACAGGCGCTCACGACCGGGCACTCACGACCGGGCACTCATGACTGGGCGCTCATGACTGGGCGCTCACGATCCGGCCCGCTCCGCAAGGTTCATTGTTTTCCGGCTCCACCGGTTCATTTTTCATGCGCCAGGCAACTGCGGACGAAGCCGGCCTGCTCCTGCGCCGCATTGAGCAGCACGTTCAGGTCGTTTCCGGCGAGCACCATCCTCAGGCCGCGCGCGATGTAGCGTTTGAGCGGTTCTTTGGCGTACACCCCGCCCAGCGCCGCCGTCTTGCCGTGCTTACGGCAGGCGGCAATCACGGACTCGATCGCCACCACCGTGCGTTCGTGTTCGATCTGGCCGGGAATGCCCATTTCCAGGCAAAGATCGTTGGTGCCGATCAGGAGGACATCCAGGCCCGGGACTGCGGCAATCCTTTCCGCGTTGGCGACGGCTTCCGGCGTTTCGATCATCGCCACCAGCAGAGTGGCCTCGTTCAGGCCGCTCACCACCTCTGCAGCAGGTGTCGCCGCAAAGCCGAAATGCGGATAGCCCCCCGCGATGGAGCGATGGCCCACGGGCGGGAAGCGGAAGGCATCCACCATCGCCCGCGCCTGCTCAGGCGTATCGACGTGCGGTATGACGATGCCCAACGCGCCGCCATCCAGGCATCGCGCGCCGAGCGCCAGCTCACCGGCGGATACGCGCACGATCGGCGCAATACCGGCATCCAGTGCCGCGACACAGATCGAGTAGGCGTTCTCGACGGACGTCGGCCCATGCTCGAGGTCGATGAACAGCCAGTCGTAACCCGCGGTTTTCATCAGCCTGGCAACTTCTGCGGAGCGCAAGGCTCGCACGCCCATGCCAACCGCAATGCCGCCCTGAGCCAGCCTTTCCTTTACCGGATTGACGATTTTTCCCATTGTTTTTCCCCGTTTTTGTCGCCGTTTCGTCCCTGGCAGCCCTCCCTTGACCGGGCCGGACGGTAATTCTATGCGTACCGCCGTAAACTACGAAATTCGCAGGACCGGCACCAACAACATCAAGACCAATAACACCGAGGAAAGCACCATGGACAACATCGCCCTGTTCGAGCAACTGCGCCGTTTCGACACCCCCACCATCGTCAATGCCCTGGAAATCGCGGGGGGCGGCCGCGCAATCACCGGATTTACCCGCAAGACCCTGGTTGCGGCCTTCCCCGCCCTGCCCGCGATTGTCGGTTATGCCCGGACGGTCAGCATCCGCTGCTCCACCCCATTCGATCCCGCAGCACGCCGGCAGATGCAGTTGGGCTACTACGAGTACCTGGGGCAACCCAACCAGCCCTCGATTGCTGTAGTTCAGGACGTGGACAGCCTGCCCGGGGTGGGCGCGTTCTGGGGCGAGGTCAATACCCACGTGCATTGGGGCCTTGGTTGCGTGGGGGCAGTGACCAACGGCTCCATGCGCGACCTCGACGCCATGGATACCCGGTTCCAGTGCCTGGCCGCAAGCCTGTGCCCGAGCCATGCGTGGGTGCAGGTCGTGGACTTCGGCAAGCCGGTGGACGTGCTGGGCATGAACGTCAAGGATGGCGAGGTCGTGCACGCCGACAAGCATGGCGCAGTTGTGATCCCGGCCAACCTGCTGCACAAACTGCCTGCGGCCATCGACCTGATGGCGCGCCGCGAAAAAGTGATCCTCGATGCGGCGAAGAAGCCGGGCTTCAACTTCGCCCTGCTGCGCGAAGCATTCGCCAGCTCCGATCAGGTCAAGTAGAGCGCGCGATTCGTGGAACCTGGCGCCCAGGCGGACGACGTGATCGCCGCCACCCGCGACTGGCTGGAAAAGGCGGTCATCGGCCTCGGCCTCTGTCCTTTCGCCAAGGCCGTGCACGCCAGGGGACAGATCCGTTACGTGGTCAGCCCGGCACAGTCGCCGGAAGCCCTGGTGGAGGATCTCATGGCGGAGTTGCGGGCGCTCGATGCTGCCGACCCGGCGGCCGTCGATACCACGCTGCTGATCCATCCCGGCGTACTCGCGGATTTCGAGGACTACAACGATTTTCTCGACATCGCCGATGCGCTGCTGGATGAACTGGAGTTGAGCGGCGTCATCCAGATCGCCAGCTTCCATCCGCAGTACCGGTTCGAAGGCACCATGCGCGATGCGATCGAGAACTACACCAACCGCTCGCCGTACCCGATGCTGCATTTGCTGCGCGAAGACAGCATCGAAAAAGCCGTCACGACTTATCCCGACGTGGCCGACATCCCGGAAAAAAACATCGAGACCCTGAACAGGCTGGGTCACGAGGGCTGGCGGAACTTAATGTCCAAGAAATGATTAAACCCTTTCACCGCAGAGGCGCAGATACCCTCGCGAAGCGTGGAGTAACTAGACTAACTGAAGGAAAAAGCCATGAGAAAAGTGGTCTGGGGTGTGCTGAGCACCGCGAAAATCGGCACGCAGAAGGTCCTGCCCGGGATGCAGAAAAGCGCCTGGTGCGACATCCGCGCGATTGCGTCGCGCTCGCTCGAATCGGCGGCGAGCGCTGCGCGAGCGCTCGGTATCCCGAAAGCCTACGGCTCCTATGAGGAACTGATCGACGATCCCGACATCGAGGCGATCTACAACCCGCTGCCGAACCATCTGCATGTCCCGCTGACCCTGCGGGCGGCACGGGCCGGCAAGCACGTGCTTTGCGAAAAGCCGATCGCCATGTCCGCCGATGAAGCCGCCGAGTTGCGCGAAGTCGGCGACAAGGTGCTGATCATGGAAGCGTTCATGGTGCGCTTCCATCCGCAATGGCTGCGCGCGCTGGAACTGGTGCGCGAGGGCCGCATCGGCACGCTGCGGGTGGTGCAGATGCTGTTCTGCTATTTCAACGATAACCCCGCCGACATCCGCAACATCGCGGACGCGGGCGGCGGCGCCCTCTACGATATCGGCTGCTATCCGATCACGGCGGGACGCTTCTTTTTTCAGGGCGAGCCGCGCAGGGGGATCGCGCTGATCGAACGCGACCCGCAGTTCCATACCGACCGGCTGGCCAGCGCGCTGGTGGACTTCGGCGACGGTCGCCACCTCGATTTCAGCTGCTCGACCCAGTCCGCGCGCTACCAGCGCATCCAGCTCAGCGGATCGAAGGGGCGGATCGAGATCCAGGTCCCGATCAACGCCGCCCAGGGCGCAAAAACCACGCTGCTCGTCGACGACGGCTCGCCCGACGGCGCCGGCATTCGCACCGAGATCCTCGCCGAAAGCGACCAGTACATGCTGCAGGGCGAGGCGTTTTCGCGCGCCATCCGCGGCGACCTCAAACTTGCCTACGGCGTCGAGGATGCGATCGGCAGCATGCGCGTCATCGACGCGTTGTTCCGCTCCGAGAAGAGCGGGCATTGGGAACAGGTCTGACAAACGCATCCGGGCGCCCTCCGCACAGACGCCCGAGGCCTCTGCAATCCCAAGGCCATGTACGTTGCCAGGTAGGAGGGGCACCGGGGAACACCGGGGGAGCACCGGGGGAGCGCCCTTGCAGGCAGCATCCTGCCCCCGTACTACCCAATTCCTGATGCGTATGCAGGGCGCGGCCGGCGGCTAAAAACAGCCGGCCTATTTCGCAAACAGCATCTGCGGATTCTCGAACGCCTTGAACTCGATCGCGTTGCCACACGGGTCGAGGAAGAACATGGTCGCCTGCTCGCCGGCCTGGCCCTTGAAGCGGATGTGCGGTTCGATGATGAAAGGCGTTCCTGCGGCCTTCAGCCTGCCGGCAAGCTTCTCCCATTCCTGCATCGGCAGCACCGCGCCGAAATGCCGCACCGGCACGTTGTCGCCATCCACCACATTGGTGTCGCGATGGCCGGAATCCGGCGCCAGGTGGGCAACGATCTGATGGCCGTAGAAATTGAAGTCCACCCAGCCGCCGGACGAGCGCCCCTCCGGACAACCCAGCAGTTCGCCATAGAACTCGCGGGCCTTGGCCAGGCTGGTGACGGGGAAGGCGAGGTGAAACGGGGGCATTGCGGCCATGCTTGGCTCCGGGAAAGGTATGGCTGAAGTTTACACCCTCCGGATTCAGGCCCTTACCGTTCAAGCCCCTCACCGCAAAGGCGCAAAGGGGCGCAAAGGGAACGCAAAGAAAAGCCGGGGAAGTCAGGCAATGGACGATCGGCAGGTGCACAAAATCCGCTAGTCCATACCATCCCTTTCGTCCTTGATTTCCTTTGCGGATTTTGTTCGGGTCCTTTGCGCCTTTGCGGGAAAAGGGTTTAACCGGCTGCCACATGACATGCGACTAATGGGCGTAGAATCGCCGCAAAGACGTCGGCCTGTCCAAAGACGCGAAACCGGGGATGGCGACTGCTCATGGTCCTGCTCCCGCCTTTCCAATACATCAAAATGAGGAGCAGCCTGATCATGGTTAAGTCCATCCGTTTTGCACTCGCATCCTTCACAGCGCTGGCATGTCTCGGTCTGGCCGCGCCTTCCATGGCGGAAGAATTCGAGGCGCCGCTTGTCGCCTGCCTTTCCAACGGAACAGCGATCGGCGGAGTGGGATCCTGCGGCAAGATCTGGAAACTCAAGTCCGGCAAGGCCGAGCTGAAGAAGGGCGGCAAGCTGCAAGTCGAAGTGAAGGGACTGGTGCTGAACGACGCCAGCGTCGGGGAGTACAACGGCACGCCGGACGGCGTGGACGCAGTGGCCGCGGCAGTAATCTGCCACGGCCCGAGCGGCGCGGCAGTCGCGGCGCAAACCGATGCAATGCCGCTGAGCAAGACCGGCGACGTCAAGATCAAGGCCACCGTGTCCCTGCCCAACGGCTGCGTGGGCCCGATCGTCGTGTTGCGCGAGCGCTATGAAGGCAAGATCGGCGGCTGGCTCGCAGGTACCGGAATGTAGATGCCGGAGAGTCTTCCGGCCCATGGAAGCACGAAAGGCCCAACCATCATGGTTCGGGCCTTTTTTTCTGGTTGTTCTAACGCTCTGCCGGTACTCATCGGCGAGACCCGGCTCTTCATTGCCCTTTCCGCCTGTTAATTCCCTTTCGGTAAGTTAACATGCGCACTCCCAGAACAACCAGCGCCGCAGCGCACGCATCCGGCGCGATAAACAGGAGGATTCGAGCATGGGAACGCACAACAAGGTCGCGATCGTTACAGGCGCTGGCAGCGGCATCGGCAAGGCGGTGGCACTGACCTTCCTGAAGGACGGCTATCGCGTCGCGCTGGCGGGCCGCCGCGCGGATGCGCTGCAGCAGACCGCGAGCGAGTCCGGTGCCGGCAAGAATGCTCTGGTAGTGCCGACCGACGTGGCCAGCCCCGATTCGGTAAAAGCGCTGTTCGCGAAGACCAAGCAGACCTTCGGCCGGCTCGACGTGATTTTTAACAACGCCGGTGTCAGCGCGCCCGGCGTGCCGCTGGAAGACCTGACCTTCGAACAGTGGAAGAACGTGGTGGACATCAACCTCACCGGCATGTTCCTCTGCATCCAGGAAGCGTTCAAACTGATGAAGGATCAGGACCCCCGCGGCGGCCGCATAATCAACAACGGCTCGATTTCCGCGCACGCGCCGCGCCCGAACTCCGCGCCGTATACCGCCACCAAGCACGCGGTGACCGGCCTGACCAAATCCGCGTCGCTCGACGGGCGCAAGTACGACATCGCCTGCTGCCAGATCGACATCGGCAATGCGCTGACCGAAATGGCGGCGAAAATGACCAAGGGCGTGCCCCAGGCCAACGGCGAAATCAAGATCGAGCCGACCATGGACGTGCAGCACGTCGCCAATTCGGTGTTGTACATGGCGAGCCTGCCGCTGGAAGCGAACGTGCAGTTCCTCACGGTGATGGCAACCAAGATGCCGTTCGTCGGAAGGGGCTGACACCATGGCCACCGCCCGTTACCTCTTCATCGCCAGCATGGATGTCGCTCCCGAAAAGGAAGCCCTGTTCAACGAGATCTACGACACCGAGCACGTTCCCCTGCTGCTGAAGGTGCCGGGCGTGATTTCCGCCAGGCGCTTCAAGTCGGTACCCAATCCCGTGATGGCGATCGCCGGGACGGTCCAGCCGCTGGTCGCCGAAGGCGAGCCGACCTACAGCGCGGTGTACGAACTGGAAAGCGCGGAAGTCCTGACCAGCCCGGCATGGGCCAAGGCAGTCGACGCAGGCCGCTGGCCAGCGGAAATCAGGCCTTACATACGCAACCGCCGGCACATCCTGAAAAAGCTGATGTAGGGCGACAGATGCGCAGCGCCCGGGCAGCGTAACGTAACCCGCACGCTGGCTGGCGCCTCGCCGAAACTTCGCATCCCGCCCATGGTTCCGGTCGACTGGCTCTGGATCCCCATCACCGTCTGGGCGGCTTTCGCCCAGACGCTGCGCAATGCGGCGCAGCGCCACCTGGTCGCGAACCTCGGCACGCTGGGGGCGACCCTGGTTCGCTTTCTCTACGGCCTGCCCTTTGCCGCGCTCTGGCTGCTGATCGTCGGGGTGGTCGGAAATTTCTCGGTGCCCGCGCCTACTGCGGCATTTGCAATCTGGGTCACGCTCGGCGCGGTCAGCCAGATCATTGCGACGGCGTTGCTGCTGCGAGTGATGACGGAGCGCAACTTCACGCTGGGCGTGGCGTACTCGAAAAGCGAGATCCTGCAGGTCGCGGTATTCGGTTTCGTGTTCCTCGGCGATGCCGTTTCCCCGGTTGCGCTGACCGCGATCCTGTCCGGCACTTTCGGCGTGCTGCTCCTGTCGCCCGCGGACAAGGACAGGCCGATCCGCGGATTGCTGACCGGCTGGACCGGCCGCACGGCGCTGCTTGGGCTTGCGTCAGGGACCGGATTCGCACTCTCCGCGGTGGGCTTCCGCGGAGCGGCGCTCGCGCTAGGCGACACGCCTTTTCCGATGGCGGCGGCGGGCACGCTGGTCGCCGCGCAACTGTTGCAGACCCTGATGCTCGGCGGCTGGCTCCTGGTGCGGCACACTGGCGTTGTGATGCGCGTGCTGGGCGCATGGCGCGCCTCGCTGTTCGCGGGTTTCATGGGCGCCGCCGCATCGGCGGGCTGGTTCACGGCGATGGCGATCGAACCGGCCGCTCATGTCCGCACGTTGGGATTGATCGAACTGCTGTTCAGCTATGCGGTGTCGCGTAGGCTTTTCCGCGAACGGCTTGAACGCCGCGAACTGGCGGGCATTGCCCTGCTGGTCCTCGGGCTGGTCATCGTCGTGCTCGGAATCTAGATCCTCTGCCAACTCTTAACGCAGAGGGCGCGGAGAACGCAGAGGAAATCAGAACGAGGGATTCGATATGAACTCGGTGAATACAGTGAACCAACCGTCGACCGAAGCCAACCCGGATCCATCGCAACAGGATCGACCTTGAAACGCAGGCCTCAGCCCCTGCCTTTCCTCTGCGTCCTCCGCGTTCCCTGCGTTGAGCGCTTACTGAGTCAGTAGACCGCTTTTCAATCCAAAAAGGAGAAAAAAATGATCCACGTCATCGCCACCGTCGAACTCGCACCCGGCACCCGCGAAAAATTCCTGGTGGAATTCCGCAAGCTCATTCCCGAAGTCAAGGCCGAGGTCGGCTGTATCGAGTACGGCCCCGCCATCGATGCGGAAACAGACATTCCGATCCAGTTCAAGATCGGCCCCGACAAGGTCACGATCATCGAGAAGTGGGAGGACGCCGCAGCACTGAAGGCGCACGGCGTCGCGCCGCACATGCAAGCCTATCGCGCGCGGGTGAAAGGTTTCGTGCGCGGCATGGAACTGCGGGTGCTTGCGCCGGTGTGAAAACCCTGCTGTTGCCAGATCTTCTGTCCCGGCGCGAACTACGCGAAACCGCATAGGGCCTATGCCGGTGTGGTCGGAACGGCAGGCCATTTGTGGACAGCCCCGCCGGGCCGGTGCCGGTCCGGATCAGAACGTGCTGGAGGACTCCCGCTATTGTCCTTCTGTTTTCTGCATCTGCGCCAGCAGCTTCCAGGCCATCCACGCGAGCAGCGCGACGCCGGCCAGCAGCGCCGCCCACAATGCCCATTTCCTGGCATCGAAGCGCGGTGCCGTCGCGGCCGTACCGGCGAGCTTTTGCGGCGCGGCGGTGTTCGCCAGCACAATTTTCGGCTCGTGTTTGGTGCGCATGCCGGGCACCAGGGTTTCCAGGGGCAGGGAGCCTGCCTCGGCGCGTGCGTTGCCGTACGCGATCCGGAACGGACCGGTGCCGCGCGCGTTGAAGATCAGTTCGCGCGGCGTCCATCCCACCTTCACGCCCGGCGCGCCCGCGCCGATGCCACCCGCTTTCGTATTCACGCGCAACAGCCAATAGCGATGCGTGTTCGTGGCCAGCGCCAGCGCCGGGCTCACCAGCTCGCGGCCGTCCTGCGTCAGCCGGTAGGCGACGGCGGAAGCGACGGACATCCATTTGTCCCTGGCGTCGTTGCGCGAGAAGACCTGCACCGGGATCACGGTATTTTCCTGCGGCAACCTGAATTCCAGGCGATCGATCGGGAAGCGGCCGCCGAGGTCGAGCAGGAAGTCCCCTGCATTGGCCGCGTCGGGGGTGGCTGCGATTTCCTTCCATATCCTGTCCGCTTGCTCCCACTGCTCGGGTACCAGGCCGCGAATGCCCTTGAGGTCGATGGCGCGGTCGGCATCGACCCACGTCAGGCGCAGGTACTTCGCCTGCTGCCTGCGGTACTCGATGGTGTTGCGCTCCAGGCGCTGGCCAGCGTGCGACATGCCGCCGAGCGGCGCATCCAACACCAGCGTGGTCCAGTGCTTCAAGTCGTCGCCCGCCTCGATGCGCACGGACGTGAGTTGGTCAGGCGCGGCGGCGCCCCAGGCGACCGTGAGTCCAGACAGAGGAGTATTGAGTTCCGATGCGTCGATCAGATAGCCGAGCAACACTTTCCGCGCGCCGGGATCGCCGCGAGTGTGCAGCCTGACGCTGACCTTGTCTCCTGACCGGCTCACGCTGAGATCGAGGTCCCCGGCGCGGGCATCGCGCGGACCGAGCAATGGAAAGAACGGCAGCGCTACCGGTTCGGGCTTTTGCGGACGCTGCTCGACAGGGCGAAAAGCATACGGCACCGCCTCGTCAATGCCATTGAAGACGCGCAAATCGCGCAGGTCCGCGTAAGCGGCCACCTCGTACACCGGCTGGGTGATGACGACCCGGTAGAAGGCGTCGCCGCCCGTGCCCTCGACCGGCAGCGCGAACGCAAAGTCCCCCGGCGACTCCGCGGCGTTCGCCGCAACACTGACGCCCATTAGGAACAACGCATTCACCGCAAAGGACGCAAAGGTCGCGAAGGAAAAACAGAAGGAGAAGATTCGAATCCACATTGGCAAATTTGACGGACATTCACAAATCTGAGTTTCCGGTTCCCGCTGATCAGGCACCCCGGTCACCCGCACAGATATATTCAGGTCGTCAACAAGCCATCGCCTTTCCTTCGCGTCCTTTGCGTCCTTTGCGGTGAAAAGGTTCTCAAGGATTTCGTACTTCACGACGCCTCCGTCTTCTTCGGCGGCAGCGGCGAAAAATAGCCGATCACCAGCATCAGGATGCCGACGGCGATGAACAGCACGATGCGCTCGATGCCGCCCACCTTGGCAAGGTCGACTACGAAGAGTTTCACCACCACCACGCCCATCAGCACCGCTCCGCAGAACCAGAGCACGCGCAATCCCTTGCGCGTGGCGACGACCATGGACACCAGCGCCAGCACTGTCCAGAAGATCGACAGGGCCACTTGCACCAGGTCATAGCGGAACATGAGGTCCACCTGATAGGGAATATCCGCCCAGTGGTGCAGCGTACGCAGCAGAACGCCGTTGAGGAATACGAATATTCCAGCGCCGATCAGGGCGCGGGGCAGAGACGGCGGCCAGTCCGCGATGTCTCCCACACTCTGCTCGCGCAGGCTGCGCCACCAGATGGCGATGGCGGCGAAGGCGAGCAGTTGCGCGATGTCCAGCGGATTGAGCAGTGGAACATACGGTAACGGCGCCGGATCGCCGTCGTTGAGCAGGTTCGCGTACACAGTCCAGCCGAGCATGAAAATCGCCAGCGGTCCGGCGCCCAGCCACAGGTAGGCACGCGGATAGCGTGTCACCGGCCAGGTCAGGGCGGGACCCTTGAGCGCCAGGGCGGCCAGCAGCGCGCCCGGCACCAGCGCCCACGCAATCAGCGGCCAGACGCGATTGCCTTCGACCAGCCGGTCGATCTGCCAGGCAACCTCCCACGCGCCCACCGCGGCGAACAGCCATACGCCGGCCGCATGCGCGAATGTCCGGTAGCCGCTCTCGGCCTGGCCGTGCCGCCAGAGGATGCGGAAGTGGAACAGGAAAGCGACCGGCCATGCCAGCCAGCCCAGGTCGGCGAACGGGTGCTGGTGCGGATGCTGCGTCATGTTCGCGGCGAACAGCAAAAGCATCAGCGGCGCGAGCGCCTGTGCCGGAAAGCGCGCGATGACCCATCCCCTCCCCCACGCCACGCTGAAAATAGCGCAAGTGCCGGTGAGAAACAGCAGCACGGCATTCAGCTTCGTATTCGCGGGCACATGGCGGTCGATCTCGTGCAGGCCGGCGAACAGCCACCAGGCCAGGCCCCAGAGGAACACCACGATCGAGACCTGCATGGCGAAATGGCCGGCCTTCTGAAAGTGACGCTCGATCGTCCTGTTCGAGAACAAGCCGGCCAGGGAAATGAATACGCATCCCATGAAAAAAGTGTTGGCCACCGGCAGGTCGCCGTATTCGCGCCTGGCGTCGGCGACGAAAGCGATGCCCGCCGCAAACTGCAGCAGCAGGCCGAAGGCGCGCGGCAGGCGCCTGCCCTGTTTCGCGCCGACCCAGTAGGCCGCCGCGCCTTCGAGCGCCCAGGCGGCGGAAGTCCAGCGTCCGTCGAATGCGAGGGGAATTGCGAGGGTCGCGAATATCACGCCCAGCGCCAGGAACGCCTCGACCAGCATGCGCAGCGATTCCGCGTGCCTTCGGTACAAGGCCCCGGCCAGCAGAAGGTAAACCGCGGCGGCGGCCACTGCGCTCCATGCCGCGCCGAACTCGATGTCCTTCACGAGTCGTGTCTGCAGGCCGAATGCAACCAGCGGCACGCCAAACACGATGGCGCTGTCGACGTAATTCTTCAGGTTCGGCGCCTGGCGGGTGGCGAACAGCACCGCGATCAGCAGGTACTGCAGGAAGAAAATCAGCAAGAAGGGTTCGGTGCTGGCGAAGTATTCAGGGCGGTAGAAGCGCGAGCCCCAGATCGCGCCGATGCCGAAAGTGAAAACGAAGCCAACCACGTTGAGCGGCCGCCAGGCTTTGAAAAAGGCAATGCCGAGAACGCCCGTGTTGAGCACGGCATAGTAGCTGAAGAGCATCACGTGGCTGCCGCCGCCGGTGGAGGCGAGCACCGGCGCGAGGAAGCCGCCAGAGACGCCGAGCACCGCCAGCGACATCGCGTTCTGCAGAATCGCAAGCACCGCGGAGAACACTGCGATCGCCGCCAGCATGAAAAACGCCGCTTCGCCCGGAATCAGGTTGAACAGCCGGAAGGCGCCGAACACAATCAAGTAGAGCAAGCCGACGCCGCCGCCCTGCATCGCCAGGCCGTATACCGGCTTTGACTCGCGCAGCCTCCAGCCGATGGCCAGCATGACGATGGCGCCGATCGCCACGCCGATGAGCCTGATTTCGATGGGAACCTGGGTATGGTCGTAGGCGTACTTGAGCAGGAAAGCCACGCCGAAGAAGAGGACGATCACGCCGATGCGGACCAGCGCGTTGCCGCCGGTCAGCCATTGCCACGCCCGTTCCACCAGTGATGGCTTCGCAGGTTGTTGCGGTTCGGACGCGGCCTCATCCTGCTGCCTGGGGACAGGTCGGGCCGGCGCGGACTCGATGTAGCCCTGGGTCGGCCGCATTTCGCCAGGCGGTAGCAGCGGAGTTTCCGCCTCCGCTGTCGGCGGAGGCACCGGTGAGGCGACAACCGGGACGGCGGGCACGAACTGCCCCGCCGACAATCTGCCGCGCAGATCGGCGAGTGATCGTTCCAGGACGGCAATCCGCGCCTCGATATCGGCATGGCGGGACGCATTGCGTACCATCGAAAACAGGACACCGAAGACGGTGCCGACCACCGCGCCGAGGAACGCGCCCATGCCGCTTCCGGTCATGGCGCCCAGTACCAATCCCGCCAACAGGCCGATCAACCACATGACGCCCTCCCTTTCTGTCGCCCGCGTGATCTGTTCGCGCGGCATCTTTGCACACTGAACGTGCCTCGCCTAGTCCGACGGCATAGCCAGGGCAAGCCAGCGCAAAAAAAACGCCGGCCCGGGGCCGGCGTGAGCGATCAGGGATGGGCGGTCGTTACTTCAGCGGCTTGAAGCGGATGCGTTTCGGCTTGGCGCCTTCTTCGCCGAGGCGCTTCTTCTTGTCGGCTTCGTATTCCTGGTAGTTGCCGGGGAAGAAGGTCCACTGCGACTCGCCCTCGCAGGCGAGGATGTGGGTGGCGATGCGGTCGAGGAACCAGCGGTCATGGGAGATGACCATGATGCTGCCGGCGAACTCCAGCAAGGCATCCTCCAGCGCGCGCAGGGTTTCCACGTCGAGGTCGTTGGAGGGTTCATCCAGCAGCAGCACGTTGCCGCCGGCGATCAGCGTGGTGGCCAAGTGCAGCCGCCCGCGCTCGCCGCCGGAAAGATTGCCGACCATTTTCTGCTGGTCCGACCCCTTGAAATTGAAGCGGCCGGCATAGGCGCGCGAGGGCATCTCGAATTTGCCGACGGTGAGAATGTCCTGGCCGTTGGAGATCGCCTCCCACACACTCTTCTTGTCTTCGAGCTTGTCGCGGCTCTGGTCGACGAAAGCCAATTGCACGGTCGAGCCGACCTTCACTTCACCGCTGTCCGGCTTTTCCTTGCCGCTGATCATGCGGAACAGCGTCGACTTGCCGGCGCCGTTGGGGCCGATGATGCCGACGATGGCGCCGGGCGGGACTTTGAACGAGAGTTTGTCGATCAGCAGTCGATCGCCGTAGCCCTTCGAGACTTCGTTGAACTCGATGACCTCGTTTCCAAGGCGCTCGGCGACCGGAATGAAGATTTCCTGGGTTTCATTGCGCTTCTGGTAATCGTGCGAGGACAATTCCTCGAAGCGTGCGATACGCGCCTTGCTCTTGGCCTGGCGTCCCTTGGGATTCTGCCGCACCCATTCCAGTTCCTTCTTGATCGCTTTCTGGCGCGCGGTCTCGGAAGACTCTTCTTGCTGCAGACGGTCCTGCTTCTGCTCGAGCCAGGAACTGTAGTTGCCTTTCCAGGGAATGCCGCTGCCGCGATCCAGTTCCAGGATCCATTCCGCCGCGTTGTCGAGGAAATAACGATCGTGGGTTACTGCGACCACTGTGCCCGGAAATTTGGCCAGGAACTGTTCGAGCCAGTCCACGCTCTCGGCGTCCAGGTGGTTGGTCGGTTCGTCGAGCAGCAGCATGTCGGGTTTGGACAGCAACAACCGGCAGAGCGCGACGCGGCGCTTTTCGCCGCCCGACAGATTGCTGATGGTGGCGTCCCAGGGCGGCAGGCGCAGTGCATCGGCTGCGATCTCGAGCTGGTGCTCGGTATCAGCGCCGCTCGTCGCAAGGACGGCTTCGTACCGGGCCTGTTCGGTGGCGAGCTTGTCGAAGTCCGCATCCGGTTCGGCATAGGCCGCATAGATTTCCTCGAGTTTCTGCTTCGCCTCCATGATCTCGCCCAGCCCTTCCTCGACGGCATGGCGCACAGTCTGGTCCGGCGCGAGCTTCGGTTCCTGCTCGAGAAAGCCAATGCGCAGGTTCGGCATCGGCGTGGCTTCGCCCTCGATGTCCTTGTCCACCCCCGCCATGATCTTGAGCAGGCTCGATTTCCCGGAGCCGTTCAGGCCCAGCACGCCGATCTTGGCGCCGGGGAAGAAGGACAGGGAGATGTTCTTGAGGATGACGCGCTTGGGGGGCACGACCTTGCCCACCCGCTGCATTGTGTAGACGTACTGAGCCATGGAGTTTTGCTGTGAGGGTTGTATCCGGAGAGCCGCGATTATGCTCGAAAAACCACGCCCTCGGCGGATCACCACTTCACCGCGCGGCTGGCGCGGCGAGCCTTCTTCCTGCGCCGGCTGATTGCCGAACCTGCCAAAGCGCCAGGTTGAAGCTGATCGAACTCCGCAAGGATGTCCTGCGGAACTCTCAGGGATCCGTTCATGGTCCATACCCTCCTTTCACGATATTGGCGAAAGGCGGACAGGCGCACGGTTTTCCTGCCCGCCAGCCGGAAGGGCGACGCCCCCCGGCCAACCAAGAAATACAATGCGCTCACGGGGCGCCATGCCCGATGCATGGGTGAAAATAGGGTCGTTCAGAAAGCATTTCAACGCCGCTCCAGCAGATTTTTTCTCGTCGCTACCACGGTTCTGCAAATATCTGATCTTCTAATGATTTCCAGGAAGGTGGGGTGCAGCGGAGGAAATCAGTCGTTGGCGCGGGACACCTGCTTGTGCAATAAGCGGGGTGGGAAGAACAACGAGGACAGGGAATGTTGATATGAAGGTCATGCTTTTCGGAGCAACGGGCATGGTCGGGCAGGGCGTTCTGCGCGAATGCCTGCTCGATCCGGGTGTGGAGCAGGTGTTGTCGGTCGGTCGCAGCCCGATCGGGCAGCAGCATCCGAAGCTGCGTGAGCTCATGCAGGCCGATCTCTTCAACCTTGCGCCGATCGAAAAGCAGCTACAGGGCTACGACGCGTGTTTCTTTTGCCTTGGCGTCTCGTCGGTAGGCATGACCGAGGAGGCCTACAGGCGTGTGACCTATGACCTTACTTTGGCCGTGGCGCGGACGCTCGCGCAACTCAACCCCGGAATGACCTTCATCTACGTGTCCGGCGCGGGCACCGACAGCAGCGAGCGGGGCCGCAGCATGTGGGCGCGCGTCAAAGGCGCCACCGAAAATGCGCTGTTGCGGCTGCCCTTCAAAGCCGCCTGTATGTTCCGGCCCGGCGCCATTGTCCCCCTGCACGGCATCATCTCGAAGACGCTGGCCTATCGAATCATTTATGCACTGGCCCGGCCGTTCTGGCGTCCACTGCAAGCCGCTTTTCCCCTGGCAATTACCACGACCGAACAGGTCGGGCGGGCCATGCTGCACGCCGCCCGCACGGGTGCGCCGAAGGCGATTCTCGAGAGCGCGGACATCAATGCACTTGCGAAAAGCGATGACACGTGACGGGTTAACGGGTGAACTGGACGCAATCCTCGACCTGCTGAGGCGGGAAGTTCGGCCCGAGTCTTGCAGATTCCCTCTTGAGGGAGCCGATTGACCCCCGGAAACGCTTTTCGTCAGAGGAAAAACCTCGTTTTCTTGAGCCACCTGCCGTGCGTCGGCGTAGCGTCGCCAGGAAGTGACAGTGTTCAACGCCTGCTAACCATGTTTCGGGGCACAGGCAAGGCGAATGGCATGATAAGTGCGGGTTGACACCCGGACGCGAGGACATTTCCCCGTGCCGCGCCTGGGGTAATTCAAGTCAGAATCGAGCACCGATCATGCGAATGAATACCACCCTTGTCATCAATCCGAAGGGCGGGTCCGGCAAGACCACCGTCACGACCAGCCTCGCGAGCTATTTCGCCGCCAGGTCGGTACCCGTGACCGTGATGGATTACGACCCCCAGGGATCAAGTCTCAACTGGCTGCGCCTGCGCGATTCGTTTCGGCCCCGGATCCATGCCGCCAATGCCGCCCCCCAGCGGGGCAACCGGTTGCGCGGGATCGAGATGCATGTACCACCCGACACGAGACAACTCATTATTGATGCGCCGGCGGGCGCTTCCGGTCTACTACTGCAAGAGATGCTTGCGCGCGCGGATTGCATCGTTGTCCCGGTCGCGCCGTCGGCAATCGATATTCACGCCACGGCGAACTTCATTCGGGATTTGCTGGTAGCGGGCCGCATCCGCGTGCGCAATATCCGGCTGGGGGTTGTCGCCAACAAGGTTCGCAATTCCATGCCGACCTACGAACCGCTGGAGCGCTTTCTCAAATCCCTCAGCCTGCCGCTGCTGACGCGCCTTCGCGATTCGGACGTCTATCTCAAAGCCGTGGAATCCGGATTGGGGCTCTTCGAATTGGACGAGGCGACATCGGAATCCGAGCGCGAGCAATTCCGGCCCGTTGCCGAATGGGTGGAGGGTTCGCAGTCGCAGCTCATCGGAGCCGACCGAAAAATCGTACATCTGACCACCCGCCCACGCCTGCTTGCCGGTGTGGGATCGAACTGACAATCGATGCAGATCCCATCAAATTCCCCATCGGCCTAGCTGATCCGGCCGGTTTTCACGAATTCGAGAGAGGTCCTGAAGAGCGGGAGATGCTTCTCGTATTCGGTTGCCTCGGCGCAATTGATCTGGATCCATTCCCTCGTGGCCGAGACACCACCGGGCTGGAACGGGACGACGTCGTTCCTTGAGAAATGCAATTCGGTCGCAGTGGCAACGGGCAGACGCAAACCGATACCGTCACCGCTGAGGCACGCGAACATCTTGTCGCTGACGAAATAGGCGTCGAGGCCGTTGATTTTTCGCGCGCTGACGCCCGGAAGCTTGAGAAGGAGCGCGTCGATCTGCGTCTTGCGATCGGACTTGGTGGTATCGGTAGCCAAGGGAAATCCGTGAGAGTATTGGCAGGGAGGGGATGGGTGAATGATAGATTAACGGGAATGCCGTGACTACCGGGACTGCCGTTATTGCCGTGAATGTCGTCAATATCGTGAATGTCGTAAACCGGAAGTGCAGAAGGCCCGGATATAGGCTTGATACACGACATTCACGACATTCACGATATTTATGGACGAAGTCCGCTATACCCGGATGGGTGCACGGCCCTTTCAGCGATGCAAGTACCTCTTGATTGCTCCCTCCAGCCTCCTGACCCCCTCCGCTATTACTTCCGGGGCACTGCGGGTGAAATTCACGCGCATGGCGGAGTGATCCTTGCCGTCGGGATCGAAGACGCTGCCCGGCACAAACGCGACCTTCTCTTCGAGTGCGAATTTGTAGAGCTCGTTGGTATCAATGCGGGGATCCCGGGCGCGCATCCAGACGAACATGCCGCCGGGCGGAACCTCCCACTCGAACCATTGGCCGATGCGGGCGGCGGCTTCACTGCATAACGTGTCCCGGCGCTCACGATAGAGTTCATTAATCGAACGCGAATGCTCGCGGTCGAAACCGGATTCTAGCAATTCGAGCGCGATAGCCTGCGTGAACATGCTGCTGCTCAGGTCGGACGACTGCTTGGCCAGGGCCAGATTCTCGATCAAGCCGGTCTCCGCGATCGCCCAGCCCACGCGAAGGCCCGGCACGATGCTCTTGGAGAGTGTACCGAGATAGATGACGGGGCCTTCGTATGCGCCCTTGAATCGCCGGGCGTCGGATTCGAGGATATCCAGCCCCGGATCGCCATCGAAATGGATCGAGTGATACGGATCGTCTTCCAGCAGCCAGGTTCCCGCTACGCGTACCCTGTCGAGCAGGGCCAGGCGTTGCGGCTGCGGCACGAGCGCACCGGTCGGGTTCGAGTAGTTCGGCACCACATACACGAACTTGGCTTGCGCCAGCGCAGCATCGAACCCCGGACGGTCGAAGTTCCAGTCGAATTTTTCGTAGCGGGGCTGGCGCGGCCGCCAGGCGTCGAGGGCCCCGAGATAAGTCGGCGCCTGCGCCACGATCAGGTCACCCGGATCGACCAGGATTTTCCCGACCAGGTCGAGCCCCTGCATCGCGCCGGTCATCAGCATCACGTTCCCGGCGGTGAACTTGCATCCGGATTCCGCCGAAGTCCGTGCCGCGATCGTTTCACGCAACGCGTACAGACCTTCCACCGGCCCGTATTCCAGAATCCGGGTACCCCAGCGTTTCAGTGCCCGGTCGGTCGCATCGCGGATCGCTTCGACGGGATACAGCTCCGCAGCCGGCAACCCGCCAGCGAGGCTGACGATGTCCGGCCGCCCGCCGATGGACAGGAACTGCTGGGTGATGGTGTTGCTGGAGCGGATCCAGCCGGCGAATGGAGGGCGGGTGGAATTCATGTGAGTGATCTTTCTCGGCACGTCCGGCTCACAGCAACGCTGGATGTTGTTTGCTCAACCGCTGCAAAAGCCTTGGTCTCAGGTCTTCGAGGACCGACATCAATTCCTCCGGGTCACGATCAGAGACGGAAGCTATCGTAGCCAGCCGCCAAACGGCCCTCATTGCTAAGTCCCTTGAGCTTTGCGTCGGCGAGGCTGCGATCCAGCCCCCGCAGCAGCCTTTGAATTTCGTCGCGGCGCGCCGCGTGCAGGTGCAGCTTTCCGATTTTCACCAGATTGTCCAAGCTCACGCGCATCTCCCTTCAGGAAAATTTTCGGCTCCGCGAGGATCCATTCTACGAACGAATGCCCCTCCTTCGCCTTTCGGGCAAATTCGTCCGGCGAGTAAACCGTCGGGTTGACTTCCCGGCGCAGGGTTTCGGTAACGGGACGCAATGCCAGCAGCAATGCCGAAAGCGAAACGCTCCCTATGACCATCAGGTCAATATCGCTCGACGCCCGCTGCTCGCCGCGAGCAACCGAGCCATAGACAAAAGCCAATTCCACTGCGTCACCAAGCTTTGCAAGTCCGGTTCGTAGCAGTGCCGGCATTCCCCCGGTTTTGGCGAGCAGGCTTTGCAATTCGGGGAATACCGGATGCCCGGTGTTCGCCTTGAAGCGGACCGAAGCGTCACTGGATTCCCGCAGCAGCAGTCCCAGATCGACCAGGGCATTCAGCTCTCGATGCGCCGTTCCCGCACTCGCCCCGGACTCACGGGCAATCTGGCGCAAGTGAAACCATTCGTCGGGATGCCCCAGGACGTGCGCAAGCAACCCCGCCCGGGTGCGTCCGAGCAGGGAATCCGCCAGTGTGGGGGCCGGTTTCGTTCTCATATTGAGAACAAATGTACTCAAGCTGAGAACAGATTGCAAGGCCCGGAATTGTCCGGCTCGGCAGACTGGAGGAATATTCCGGAGGCGCAAGAATTCAGGAAAAGCCCCGCATGTGCAACGTGAGCTTGCGTGGCTTGATCCGGGCATTACGGTCAACGCGAACTGCCGGCCTTGGCATTTACTTCTTCCGCACCCGGTCCAGATCGCTACACTCCCTGCATTAACCGGCAACCCGCAAGGTGCAAACCCATGTCCGAGATCATCCTGCACCACTATGCAGAATCCCCGTTCGCTGAAAAAATCCGCCTGATTCTCGGATTCAAGCGGCTGCGTTATCAATCCGTACTGGTGCCGATGATGTTGCCGAAGCCCGATATGATCGCCCTAACCGGCGGCTATCGCCGCGCTCCCATGATGCAGATCGGCGGCGATATCTACTGCGACACGGCCTTGATCGCGGATGTGCTGGAGCGCATCCAGCCGGAGCCGACGCTCTACCCGCAGACCCATGCCGCCAGCGCCCGCATTCTCGCGGCATGGGCAGACCAGCATTTGTTCGCCGCGGGGGTGGGCTTCGCGATGCAACCGGAAGGGTTCGCCAGCATGTTCGCAAGATATTCCGCGGAGCACCGGGCGGCGTTCATCGAGGATCGCAAGGCGTTCCGCAAAGGCGCTCCGCGAATGGCCCTGCATGCCGCCACCGCCGTGCTGTCACAGCACCTCGGTCAATTCGAACGGCAGTTGTCGGACGGACGATCGTTTCTGCTCGGGTCCGATGCAACGCTTGCGGACTTCGCGTTCTTCCATCCCCTCTGGTTCATCCAGCAGGCAACCGCGGTAGCCGGCTTCCTGTCCGCGTATCCGCGCGTGATGCAATGGATGCAACGCGTTGCGGCCATCGGCCACGGGTCTCCGAAGCCCCTCAGCAGCGCCGAAGCGATCGAGATCGCACGAGCGGGAAAAATGGCGGCTCTGAGAACCGAAGCGAATCCAGCGCCCGGACCGTGTCTCTTGGGCACCAGCGTTACGGTGGCGCCTACCGACTACGGCATCGATCCTGTTGCAGGTGAGTTAGTGGCGGAATACATCAACGAATGGGTAGTCAAGCGCACCGAACCGCGGGCGGGGACGGTGTATGTGCACTTTCCGCGGGTGGGGTATCAGATCAATGGCGCTTGATGCGATCAGGTAGCAACAATTCCAGTCTGACCCGCATCGTCCCCGATTGGCCTAAAGGCCAATAATCGCCATCAAAAATGGACTTCTAAGCGTCTAAATCCACTGCGTCAATACGTTGTGTTGGCTCGACTAGAGAAGTGCTGTGAATAATAAAGAGGGCTCCCGAAGGAGCCCTCTCGTATCGGTGTCGTAAGAGCCGAAGCTCTATCGACTTGTTGCCGACAGTCCCCACCATCGGAACGACTGATACCATAGCAATGCTAACGGGATTATCAGTCGTTCCGATGGTGGGGTGTCGGAACGTGCGTTCGTGATGCGCTCGCAGGCGATATGAGTGTATCAGTCGTTCCGATGGTGGGGTGTCGGAACGGGCGGCGGCGTCAAGCGCAACGACAGCATGAGTGTATCAGTCGTTCCGATGGTGGGGTGTCGGAACGGCGCTGGTGCAGGCAACCCTTCCACATAGGAGTGTATCAGTCGTTCCGATGGTGGGGTGTCGGAACTTGAACTGCCGCAGCCATAGAGGGGCGACTGAGTGTATCAGTCGTTCCGATGGTGGGGTGTCGGAACGCTTTGAACGGCGGCCTCGCTGGGCCACCGTTCAAAGCGTCTCGCTGCCGCGAGGTTTTGCAGGAGAGGCTTTCACTTACCTCGCCTATCTGGGTCGAATCACAGTCACTTTGTATATTGTTTTCTCCGAAGATTCTTTTTTTCCTTTGCGTCCTCTCTGTTTTCCTCTGCGTCCTCTGCGTCAACGCTTCTGAACGCCGGCCTGGGCCGGCTGCAGCCATAGCAGTTGCGGCAAAATCACACCAATAGACTCGCGGAACACTTCATCCGCAATATCGTCAAACGGCGTCTCCTCGGCATTCAGAATAACAACCCTGGCCCCCGCCGCACTCGCCAGCTCCACCGTCCCGGCAATCGGATAAACCTGCAAACTGCTGCCGATCGCAAGGAACACCTCCGCCTCTCTCGATACCCGAATTGCCCGATCGATCACTTCCGGCACCAACTGCTGCCCGAACGAAATGGTGGCGCTCTTGAGTATCCCGCCGCAGTCGCGGCACGGCGGATCTTCCTCACCGGCGCGCACCCGGTCCAGCGCCTTCTGCATCGGTGCGGTCATGCCGCAAGCCATGCAGACCACCTTGCGCACGGTGCCGTGAACCTCGATGACCTTCTCGCGCGAATTGCCGGCCATCTGGTGGAGTTCGTCGATGTTCTGCGTGATCAGTGCGTGCAGCTTGCCGCGCTTTTCCAGCGCAGCCAGCGCCAAGTGCCCGGCATTGGGCTTCGCGGTCCAGGCCGGGTGTTCGAGGCGCGATTTCCAGGCGGCCTTACGCACTTCCGGATCGGACATGTAGTAGTGGATGTTGGAGAGCTTTTCGGCCTGGGGATTTTTGGTCCACACTCCTTGCGGACCACGGAAATCCGGAATGCCCGATTCGGTCGAGATGCCGGCGCCGGTAAGCACGACCACCCGCTTCGCCTGGTCTATCCAGCTTCTCACTTCGTCTATTTGGCCGCTATCGCTCATGTAATCTAAACCTTAACCGCAGATACCCTGGCGAAGCCCGGAGTTATGGTCGAAGATCGGTATTCCGTGAACGGCACCCTTTTAGGCCCAGAAGATGCGCAAAGGAAAGCAAGGAGAGATGATATTGGATAGTGAGCCATCAATGTCGAATCGCCCATTATCGTAGTGCGGTGTGGAGATTTCGTAATGAGCACCTTATTCCGTCTATTGCTCGTTGCCTCTGCATACCTTTTCGTTTCACTCGCATCGCAGGCCGCCGAAGAATTTCCGACCCGCACCATCCGCATGATCGTGCCTGGCGCTGCGGGAAGCATCGTCGACATCCATGCGAGGAAGGTCGCCGACATGGCGAGCCGTTCCCTCGGCAAACCGGTGGTCGTAGAAAACAAGCCCGGAAGCGGTGGCAACCTCGGCGCGGAGATCGCCGCGAAATCCAAACCGGATGGTTATACGGTCTTCGTCGGCTCCACCAGCGTTTTTTGCGTCAGCCCGTACGTTTACTCCAACCTGTCGTACGATGCGATGCGCGACTTCGTTCCGCTGACCATGGGGACGGCGGGAAATCCGCTGCTGATCGTCAATCCCGGATTGCCGATTACCACGCTGAATGAGTTCGTGGCCTACGCGAGAAAGTATCCTGGGAGGATGTCGTATGGATCCCCCGGAGTCGGCTCCGCGCAGCACTTGGCCATGGAACTGCTGAAGCAACTGACCCACATCGAAGTCACCCACGTGCCGTACAAGAATGCCCCGCAGGTGCTGACCGACCTCATGAGCGGCGAGATCCACGCCACGATCGAGTATGTCGCGGCGACAGCGCAGCACCTGAAGGCCGGCAAGATGCGCGGCATTGTGAATGCCGGTCCGGGCCGGAAACCCGAATTTCCCGACATCCCCACCGCGGCGGAGGCAGGCTTGCCGGCCTTCAATATATTTGCGTGGCACGGATACTTCGCGCCGACCGGAACGCCACCGGAGATCCTGGCAAAGCTCCAGCGCGCGCTCTCCACGGCAATCAAGGACCGCGACTACTCAGCGTGGGCACGGAGCCAGGGTAGCGAGATGGGTGGACAGTCGAGCGCCGAGTTCGCGGAATTCATCAAGTCCGATCGGCAGATCTGGAAGGAGATCGTCAAGAAGGCCGATGTTCGTCTTGAATAGACCGGACTCTAGAATCTCACCGCAGACAAGGGCACACTCATATGCACCCGTAGGGGTGTGAAGCGTAGCAGGCGCAGAGGACGCGAAGGAAATCGAAGGATGATAGTCCTGGGCCCTGGAGTCAGGTAGACGGCTCTCGCCACGACCCGTAAAATGCGCCCCTTCCAATTTCTCCCGGCAAGGCGCTGATCCGCCGCTGCCGGGAAGCCGTTCATGACCGAAATTTCCCGGGAAGTCCTCGCCGAGCGCATAGAGCAGCGGCGGACTTTCGCCATCATCTCCCACCCGGATGCGGGCAAGACCACGCTGACGGAAAAGCTGCTGCTGTTCGCCGGCGCGATCCACATTGCCGGCAGCGTAAAGGCTCGCAAGGCCACACGGCATGCGACCTCCGACTGGATGGAAATCGAAAAGCAGCGCGGCATCTCGGTCGCGAGTTCGGTGATGCAGATCGAGTACAAAGACAAGGTCATCAACCTGCTCGACACCCCGGGCCACCAGGACTTCTCCGAGGACACCTACCGCGTGCTCACCGCGGTCGACGCCGCGCTGATGGTGATTGACGCTGCCAACGGCGTCGAGGCGCAGACTCTGCGCCTGCTGGAGGTCTGCCGCGCGCGTGGTACGCCGATCATCACCTTCATCAACAAGATGGACCGCGAAGTCCGCGAGCCGCTCGACCTGATCGATGAAATCGAGCGCACGCTCGGCATGTCGGCGGTGCCGTTCTCCTGGCCGATCGGCATGGGCAAAAGGTTTCACGGCGTGTACGACCTCGCCGAGGACCGTATCCGGGTGTTCCGACCCGGCGACGACAGGCTGGGCCAGGAGGAGGAAGTGGTCCACGGCCTCGACAATCCCGTCATTCAGGAACGCTTCGGCGATGAACTGATGCGCGCGCGCAACGACATCGAGCTGGTGCGCGGTGCGATGCCGGCGTTCTCGCGCGACGAGTTCCTGGCAGGAAAGCAGACGCCCATTTTCTTCGGTTCGGCCATCAACAATTTCGGTGTCCGCGAAATCCTCGACGCGTTGGTGGAGCTCGCGCCGCCGCCGCAGCCCCGCATTGCCCTGCAGGGGAAAGTGGACGTGCATGACGAGCATTTTTCCGGCGTGGTGTTCAAGATCCAGGCCAACATGGACCCCGCACACCGCGACCGCGTTGTGTTCATCCGGGTGTGCTCGGGCCGCTTCGAGCGCGGCATGCGCCTGAAGGTCCAGCGCACCGGCAAGGAGTTCCGGCCCAACAACGTGGTGTCCTTCCTGTCGCAGCGGCGCGAGCTGCTCGACGAAGCCTACGCCGGCGACATCATCGGCATCCCGACCCATGGCGGCATCCAGCTCGGCGATACGCTGACCGACGGCATCGACCTGCAGTACACCGGCCTGCCCTTCTTCGCGCCGGAAATCTTCCACCTGGTCGAGGTGAAGAACCCGCTCAAGGCCAAGCAGTTGCGCACCGGACTGATGCAACTGGGCGAGGAAGGTGCGATCCAGGTATTCCGGCCGCTGAAGAACAACATCATGCTGCTTGGCGCGGTCGGCAGCCTGCAGTTCGACGTCGCCGCGCACCGTCTGGAGAACGAATACGGGGTCGAGGCGCGCATGTCGCCGGTGCCTTATACCTGCGCACGGTGGGTCTCCGCTGACGATCCCGTTGCCTTCGACAAGTTCGTCGAAGCCAACGCCGGCCGCCTGGCCAAGGACGCCGCCAATGCGCTGGCGGTGCTGACCAACAGCAAGTTCGAAATGAAAGTGGTACAGGACCGCTTCCCCGAAATCCGCTTCCATGCCCAGCGCGAACACGCGGGGCTCATGGCAGACCGCATCGCGGACCTTGCCTAAGGCCTAAGCCCGTAAACCACACCGCAGATGCCGCTGGCGTAGCCCGGAGTTATGGTCGCAGATCGGTACGCCATGGCACCCTTTTAGTCGCGGACGGACGCAGGGAACAGCAAAGAAGGATACGAGGGTACTTTTCCTCACTTCTTAACTACCCTTTTTTACTTTTTGAAACTTTTTCGGCTTCGCTTGCATCCAACCCCGCCACGTCCACCGTATCTCTCTCCGAGCCCCTTCTCGCCTCCCGTACGTGGTGTCTGCCGGGGCCACCTGGGCCGGAATTGGCCACCCTCGCCGCCAAGGCGGGAACCCAAAACCGGTTTTATTTTCAACAATGTAACGAAGAGGAGCTTCACATGAACGCAAAACGTAAAATGGCAAGTGTCGCTGTCGCAGCCGCCGCCGCTGCGATGTTTGCAGCCGGGATGGTCAGCACCGCTACCCAAGCCCAGGAAGTCAAGGTCAAGTGTTACGGCTCCAACGCCTGCAAGGGCAATGGCGGCTGCAAGACCTCGATGAATGCCTGCAAGGGCAAGAACGCCTGCAAGGGCAAGGGTTTCGAGGAAATGTCCGAGAAGGCCTGCGTGGACAAGCTCGGCCGCGCGTAACACCTGCAACTTCCTGCCCTGATCAAGGGACGCCCTCCGGGCGTCCTTTTTTTATGCCAAGCGACGGCCTTCGCCTGTTTTTTTACCCCTGGACCTGCGCTCACCGCAGAGGAAAGCAGGGTCTGGACTGGATACTGCGGCGACGGACCCGCTGCTGGCGATGCGGCTGGATGCTATGAGCAACGGACTCCCTCATAACGGTATTGCACATCGGTTCTCCCTCTGCGTGCTTTCCTTCGCGTCCTTTGCGTCCTCCGCGGTGGGAGTTGGGGTTTCCGGGCGGACAGCTACTGTCCGACCAAGTCCCGACCATGACACCTGACCGCCATACTGCCGCTCGACCGAAGCAAGCCACATAAGCTCGGATTTTTTGTGCCGCAACAGGAGCTTCGGCGGATATACTCATGCTGTCGAAACCGGGATTTCCGGTTCAGGAGAATGCAATGGGCGACATGAAATTCGAGGAACGTGCCGGCTTCAAGTCGATGAAGGAGAGCACGAAGCAGGACTGGGACATCATCGTGGCCAAGCACCAGCCCTTCGCGCGCGACCTGCCAGGCCGGATCCTGGCGCACTTGAAGCTGCTCGGCGGCGACTCCGGCGGCTTCGCCGTCGACCGCCTGCAGCACTCCCTGCTGACTGCCACCCTGGCGCACAAGGGCGGCGAGGATGAGGAATACGTGGTCTGCGCGCTGTTGCACGACATCGGCGACACCCTGGGATCCTGGAACCACCCGGATGTTTCGGCCGCGATCCTGAAGCCCTTCGTGTCAGAGGCCAATCACTGGATGGTGGAAAAGCACGGCATTTTCCAGGGCTACTATTTCTTCGAACACATCGGCCTCGACCCCCAAATGCGCGATCAGTTCCGCGGCCACCCGCATTTCATCCGCACCGCCCGGTTCTGCGAGATCTACGACAACCCCGCCTTCGATCCGAACATGGAATGCGCGCCTCTGGAGTTCTTCGAACCCATGATGCGCAAGGTGTTCTCGACGCCGAAAAACTCGATTTATAAGGATACGTGTCACGCCGATAAGGTGTGACAAACAGGCGCGAGGCACCAGGCACGAGGGTCCAGTTCAGCGCTTTAACTCTCGCGCCTGGTGCTTGGTGCTTGGTGCCTGGAGGCGCACTCGCGCCTCTTCGTATTCCCTGCGCAACCGCTCCACCAATTCCCGCACCGGCGGCGCATCGTCGATGTTGCCCACGCCCTGCCCCGCCCCCCAGATCTCCTTCCAGGCCTTCGGCTTGTCGCGATCCGTGCCGAAATTCATCTTGTTCTTGTCCACCGCAGGCAGGTTGTCCGGGTCGAGGCCGGCCGCGACGACGCTGGGCTTCAGGTAGTTGCCGTGCACGCCGGTGAAGAAAGGCGTGTAGAGGATGTCGGCCGCCCTGCTCTGCTGGATCATCTGCTTGTAAGCCTCCGGCGCATTCGCTTCCTGACTGGCGATGAAGCGGGTGCCGATGTAGGCGAAATCCGCCCCGATCGCTTCTGCCGCCAGGATGCCCGCGCCGTCCGTGATGGCGCCGGACAGCGCGATCGGCCCCTTGAAAAAACGCCGCATCTCGCGCACCAGCGCGAACGGGCTGAGCATGCCGGCGTGGCCGCCGGCTCCGGCGCAGACCAGGATCAGTCCGTCCACGCCCGCTTCAAGTGCTTTCTCGGCGTGCCTGACGTTGATCACGTCATGGAAAACGACGCCGCCGTACGCATGCACCCGATTCACCACGTCATCGGGCGCGCGCAGACTGGTGATGATCATCGGCACCTGGTGGCGAACGCACGCGTCGAGGTCGCTGTCCAGTCTGTCGTTCGACTGGTGGATGATCTGGTTGACGGCGAACGGGGCGACCTTCGCGCCGGGATGCGCGCGGCGATGGCTTTCTAGCCCGGATTTTATTTTTTCCAGCCATTCGTCGAGGACCTCCGCCGGACGCGCATTCAGGGCCGGGAAGGAACCGATGATGCCGCTGACGCACTGGCCGATGACCAGGTCCGGGTTGCCGACGATGAACATGGGCGCGCCGATGACCGGCAGCGACATTTGGCTCTTCAGTTTTTCGATCAGGGACACTTGCACCTCCGCAGCAACAGCCGCGTAACCTGCCTGTGAGCGCGTGATGCGTCAAGCACATCGCACGCGGCACTTGAGCATCGCGCCGCGCTTCGGGTAAGGTGCAGACCCATGGGCCGTTTCCCGCCGTTACAGATCGCCCTGCTTGCCCTCGGCTGCAGCCTGATTCTCACCTCCGTTTTTCTCAATCGCATCGCCGAGCGCTGGGAAAACCACCTCTATCCGAACGCCGTGCACTGGCAGAACCTGCGCATCGTGCCGACGGGCAACCAGAAGATCGTCGTGCCGGGCGAAGACATCCTGGTGGTGAAGGACGCGGACGCGCGCCTTACCCTGTTCCGCCGGGCCAACGACACACTGACGCCGGAGTCCATGGTGAAGGAGTTGTGCCGGCGCGACGGCTGCATCCGCTCGACGATTCCAGCCGGCGACGAAGACCGCGCGGTGGCGACTTACAAGATGCGCGGTGCATCGATGCAGATCGTGCTGATGCGCCTTGGCGGCGGCGCGGTGTGGATCGAGTACAAAGGCTCGCCCGAAGGCCTTGCGAGTTTCGACAAGCTGATCGAGTCGGTAGCGACGCAACTGGCGGAACGCCAGACTCGCGGTCCCGGCTAGTACTCTGGCCTAAGCCTTGAACCACGGACCTGGACTGGGACGAAACAAGACTGCAAAGCAAAACGGGCACCTCGCGGTGCCCGTCGTCTTTTGCCGCGCTGTCCTGCTGTCAGGCGAAGGCGCGGTTCTTCCGGCCGCGGCGATCTGCAAAACGGCGTTCGGGGAAGGCAACGGCCATTTCGGCGTCCCGGCGATCGCTGGCGCGCATATTGGCTGTGACTTCGTCGGCAGGTTCCGCCGGGGTGTAAGCCTTGAAGGCGGTATGCAACGCCTGATTGAGCAGTTGCAGGCTGCGCTTGGCCGCCATCATCACGCGCATCTGGCTTTTCTCGGTCGTCGCGTACTGCTTGACGATTTCCATCGCAATCTTGGGGTGTTCGTCGTCGTAGAGGGCGTGCTCCTTCATCCACTTGTAGGTGCGCGGATTCATGTCCACGCCCGGCTTGCCGCGATAGGATTCGAAGCCTGCAACAACATTCCGCGCGAGGTCGCCAGTAATGCCTTCGATGGCGAAACTGGTTGCCGCGACCGCCTCGGCCAGCGAACCCTTGGTATTGATGAACCACAACCAGTCGGTCAGGGACTGCACGTCGCGCAGCACCGGCCTGCTGCCTTCGGCGACATCGAGCATGTCCTCGCGCTTGAGGCCGAAGCCAACACCCATCCAGATCCAGTGTTCGGCGTGCGTCTTCTCGACGCGGATATTGTCGATCAGGAAGGATCGCGAGTGGTCGTCCTCGACCTTGATCAGCGCTTCGGCGAGGAACTTGGGAAACGCATGGATGAACGGATAAACCTGCAGGATCCAGCCTTGCATCTCGGGAACGCTCATGGTCCCCGACCCCACGGACTTGGCCCATTCGCTGTTGAGCAGTTCGTCCCAATAGGGTTTGAGATAGCCGTTCATCGAATCGACCCACGGCGGGGAGGACACCTCGTCTATCTCCTTCATCGATCCCATGCTTTTTCTCCTGTTGAGTCAGAACACCGAAGCTGTTGGACCCCGCCGCACCACTACCCCGATCGACACGGCAGAACAAAAATTTTACGTGCAGCCGGAAGATGACCAATGCCGTTTCGTAAGTCAAATCTCACACTTTGATAGGTTTGACGAATAGTTGTTTTTCTTCAATGGTCTGCAGATGATTGGGTGGCATAATCGTCATCAAAAGAGCATGGCGATGCAACAGGTCAGGGGCACAATTGCTGGGGGACGATCTGTGTCCCTGACTCGCCCTCAGGATTCTCCCAAGGGAGCGGACGCCCTTTTTCGTCGAACCACGACTGCAACCGGGGAAATCGCCTTGATAGCGGAGACAACCGATGTATGCCGGCCGCCCTAAGCGGCGCCTGCCGCCACCTTGAGTCGCGGGCCAAAGGGTCGCGGCTTCGCCACACCGTATCCCTGAGCGTAGTCGACCCCGATCTGGCGCAGCGCTGCGATGATCCGCTCGCCGTCGGCGAACTCGGCGATGGTCTGCTTGCCCATGACGTGACCGACGTTGTTGATGGCTTCCACCATTGCGCGATCGATCGGATCGTCCGCCATGTCCTTGACAAAGCCACCGTCGATCTTGAGGTAGTCGACCGGCAGGTGCTTGAGGTAGGCGAATGAAGACATGCCGGCGCCGAAGTCGTCCAACGAGAAGCGGCAGCCGAGCGCGCGCAGCTCCTGTATGAAGTACGCCGCCTTGTCCAGGCGGGCAATGGCCGCGGTTTCGGTGATCTCGAAGCAGATCGACTGGTACCGCACGCCGAAACGGGTGAACTGCTCGCGGACGAACTCGAGGAAGCGGTCGTCGGCGATGGAAGCGCCCGACAGGTTGATGGCGTAAACGTCAAGCGCTTCGCCGCGCAAGTCCGCCTGCTCGCGGGCGATGATCGCCAGGGCGTTGCGAATCACCCAGCGGTCGATCGACGGCATCAACCCGTAGCGTTCGGCCGCGGGGATGAAGGCCATCGGCGGCACGATTTCGCCCTTTTCGTCGAGCATGCGGATCAGCAGTTCGCAGTGGCTGCCCTTGTTCGCGCCGCCGAGCGCGACGATGTCCTGCGAATAGAGCACGAAGCGGTCTTCGTCAAGGGCCTTCTGGAGGCGCCCCACCCACTCCATTTCACCGTGCCGCATGGACAATTCGCTGTCCTCGCGGTGATAAACCTGCACCCGGTTGCGGCCCTTTTCCTTGGCCATGTAGCAGGCCGCGTCGGCCGCGCTCAGCACGTCCGCTATGGTGAACAGACCGTCCTCCACGTTGACCACGCCGATGCTGACGCCGATGGTGAACGAACGGTTCTCCCAGGCGAAGTGAAACTCTATGACCGTCTGGCGCAACTCGTCGGCGATGCGCAGGGCATTCTCCGAGGAACAATTCTCGAGCAGCACGCCGAACTCGTCCCCGCCCAGCCGCGCAAGCGTGTCGCCTTCGCGCAGGCGGCGCTGCAACACGGCACTGACCTGGCGCATGAGCTGGTCGCCGGCCGCATGGCCCGAGGTATCGTTGACCACCTTGAACTGGTCGAGGTCCAGGTACATGACGGCGTGATGGCGGCCTATCTGGGCCGAACTCTTGAGGGCAAGGGACAAGCGCTGCTCGAACTCGGTACGGTTGATCAGGCCGGTCAGCGCGTCGTGACTCGCCTGGTAGGAAAGCTTGGCGGCGTACTGGCGCTCTCGGCTGACGTCGTGAAGCACCAGCACGACACCGGTGATCTCGCCGGAGCGGGCGCGGATCGGCGCGGCCGACTGCACGATGGGAATTTCGGTGCCGTCATTGCGCAGCAGCAGCATGGTGGCGGCGGTCTCGACGTTGCGCTCCTCGCGCAGCACCATTTCGATTGGGCTGGGCGCGGGCTGGCGGGTGGTCTCATGGACCATGCGGAATATCGCCTGCAGCGGCAGGCCGCGCGCCGAGTCCGCTGTCCAGCCGGTCAGATCCTCGGCCACCGGGTTGAGGTACTCCACCCAGCCGTCGTCGTCGGTCGTGATGACGCCGTCGGCGATCGAAGCCAGCGTGACCTGGGCTCGCTCCTTCTCGGCGAACAGTTCCGCCGCCGCCAGCCGGCGGTCGGTGATGTCGGTAATGGCGCCGGCCATGCGTTTCGCCCGGCCGTCGGCGTCGCGTATCGACTGTCCGCGCGAGCGGAACCAGCGGAAGTCACCCGCCTTGGTCTGCAGACGCACCTCGATGTCAAACGGAGCACTCTTCATCAGGTGCGCCTCGAACGCCGCCTCCGTGGCAGACCTGTCATCTTCGTGCAGGCGCGACATCAGGGCCTGCATGGTGTTTTCCATTTCGATGTCGCGCAATCCGAGCAACTGCTTGAAGCGGGGCGAGTAGTACACTTCCGAGGTATCAATATCCCAGTCCCAAAGCCCGTCGTTGCTGCCCGTCACGGCGAGGTTGAAACGCTCCTGGCTCAGCTTGAGCGCTTCCTCTGCTTCCTCCCGCCGGCGCACCATGCGCTGCGAAAGATAGATGCCCAGGGGAATGAGGGTGAGCGCCGCGGCAAAATTACCGATGACGAGCAGGGTCTGGGTGGTGCGACCGGCGTCCCCCAGCGTCTTGGTGAACCGGTCCTCCAGCGGAGTGAGCTTGGCGTCTATCGCGAAGACCGTCTGGATGATCGCCTGGATTCTTTCCACGGAGGGTTCACCGGAGGTCACTTCCCGGCGCAGGTCTTCCGCGGTCAAAATCAGTTCGTCGATGTGCTTGTCGCCCTGTTCCCAGACCCGCACCACTTCCTCGATCATTGGCGTGTTGCGGAACCGGCGGTACAGCTTGATCACGTGCGGAATGTCGTCCGGGTGGGTGCGGCCCTCAATCAGACCCTGCCAGGCCACAGCGTAGTCGGGGTCGGGCTTCTCCATTTCCTCGCGCGCCTTACGGTCCCCGACCGGAACCACCATCATCTCGCGGTACTTCTGGTAATGCGCGTCGTCGCGGGTCTCGGCGTAGCGCAAGAGATGGAAAACCCCGGTCTTCTGAGCCTTCGACCAGAGGCTCTCGCCTTCCGAGTACGCGCGAACGGCGACGAGAGTGCTCATGCTCTCCGCCGACAGCCAGATGAGCACCATCACGATCACCAGGAAGGGCCAGATGATGAGCAGCAGGCGTTGGCTGACAGGGAAAAAGCCGGCCAGCCTGCCTATGCCGCCGCGCGAGCGCAGCCTGCGTTTGTTGTCAGTCGATTCGATGGTCGTAACCCGCGTGTGTCTTTTCCAGAGATCCCGGGCGCTCGTGCCTAACCGAAACCGTTCTGCCTAGGCGAGCGCTTGTTGCGTCCCCCTGTGGGACGGACCGGGATTTCGTCATTACACAACCAGAAGCAATTTCTGACATTTTGGCCCTATTCCACGGATTTTTCTACATAAATTACCTGTAGATAGACCCTTGGGCGGGCTATTTGAATGGCAGGGAGAGCTCGGCCATGACCGCCGCAACCGGCTCGATGTCGCGGACCAGGCCGACCGACTGGCCCGCATACAAGGCAAAAACCTCGATTTCCCCGGTCGCTCCCTGCATCGGAGCGGGCACGTCGTAGCGCTTGATCGGCCTGCCATCCGGAAACGCACCGATCACCTCCCCTTCACGGGGCCGGCTTCCGGAAGGGGGGCGCCCCGCCTGTTCCCACCTTTCCATGGTCGAATTGCGCAGGGCGCGGTGCGGCGCATGCGGCCAGCCGCCGTCGAACAGCGACGTGTATTCGGTATCGGTTGCGGCGGCGGATACCAGCAGTTTTTTGAATTCCTCATGGGCCCCGGATTCGTGTGTCGCCAGGAAGCGGGTTCCCACCCATACGCCCTCGGCACCGAGCGCGAGTGCGGCGCGCACGCCCCGCGCATCGGCGATTCCACCGGCCGCCACCACCGGAACGCCGCACCGCATCGCAAATCAGGGGCACCATCACCATGGTGGAAACGGTGGACCAGACGTGTCCGCCAGACTCGACGCCCTGGGCGACGAGGATGTCTGCGCCCTGGCCGGCCGCGCGGCGTGCCTCCTCCGGCGTGGCGACGGTCTGAATGATCAACGCGCCGCCATCCTTGGCCTTGCGCACGTAGGCAGCCGGGTCGCCCCAGAAAAAGGAAATCGCCTGCACGCCTTCCGCGAGCGCAATCTCGAGACGCTCGTGCTGGTTGAGGGACATCGCGAGGTTCACCGCGATCGGACCACTCGTCAGGGCGCGTGTCGCGCGGATTTTCTCGCGCATCACATCCGGAGCGTCCCAACTGGTTCCGAGCATGCCCAGTCCGCCGGCGTTGGTGACGGCAGCGGCCAGTTCCGGCGACGCGGTGCGCCCCGGGCATCGCTCGGCGTTGTTTGCGGCGTATCATCCGTTTCATGGAGGTCCCTATGAACACTCGATTTGTCCTGGCAGCGCTAATTTCGGCGTTCGCCGCCCCAGCATTCGCCGCCGACTACACAGAGACCGCCGAAGTGATCAGCGCGGTCCCGGTATACGGATCGTTCAACGAACCGCGCCAGCAATGCTGGACGGAAACGGTCGACACCTATCAGGAAGCGCCGCGCTCCTACGGCGGCACGCTGCTTGGCGGCGTTGCGGGCGGATTGATCGGCAGCACCATCGGCCGTGGTGACGGCCGGGTTGCGGCAGCAGCGGCGGGCGCCGCGATCGGCGCACTGGTCGGCAACCGTGCGGACGAGCGCCACAGCCGAACCACCGTCGTACCGCAGCAGGTGCAGCGCTGCCAGGCCGTGGACAACTACCGGCAGGGCATTACCGGCTACAACGTGACATACAACTATCACGGCCGCAATTTCACGGAGTTCATGGCCTACGATCCCGGCCCGCGCGTGAACATCCAGGTCGGCGTCGCGGGTGCCGGTCTGCAGCAACAACAGGCGAACGTCGCATCGCAGGCCGATTACCGGCGCGCGCCGTCGCAGCAGATCACTTACGTCGATCCGGACGGTAATGTTCCGGTGTGGGCGTACAAACCTTACAAGCGGCCGCGTCCAGAACAGGACGAAGCGCGCTGACCTGGAGCCGAACTCTCATCCGTAACGGGCGCCACGGCGCCCGTTTTGTTCTGGCTTCGGGAGCAGGCTAGAATTCATCGCAGCAAACTCCACACTCACATCATGCTCGAAGCCACGCCAAACACGATCTACCTCAAGGACTACACGCCGCCGGCCTTCCTGATTTCGACAGTCGACCTGGATGTCGACCTGCGCGACGACCACACGCATGTCAAAGCCCGGCTGGGCGTGAAGCGTAACCCCGCTGCGGCCGATCGCAACGCCCCGCTCGAGCTTGATGGCGACGAGATCGAACTCGTGTCCGCGGCCATCGACGGCAAGATCCTTGCAAAGGATGCCTACACGCTGGATTCGACGCATCTGACGATTCCCGGTGTGCCGGACAGTTTCACGCTGGAAACGGCCGTGCGCCTGCGCCCGAAGCAGAACACCAAGCTGATGGGGCTATACGCCTCGAAAGACGGTTATTTCACACAGTGCGAAGCGGAAGGCTTTCGCCGCATTACATTTTTCATCGACCGGCCCGACGTGATGGCGCGCTACACCAACACCATCCACGCCGACAAGGCGACGTTCCCCCTGCTGCTGTCCAATGGCAACCAGGTTGCGCAGGGCGAAGAAGCCGGTGGACGTCACTGGGCGAGGTGGGAAGACCCGTTCCTCAAGCCCTCCTATCTGTTCGCCATGGTTGCCGCAAAACTCGACCGGCGCGACGATAGCTTCGTCACGCAGTCCGGCCGCAAGGTGACCCTGTCGGTATTCGTCGAACCGGGCAAGCTCGACCAGTCGGAATTTGCAATGGCTGCGCTGAAGCGCGCGATGAAATGGGATGAAGACGTGTTCGGGCTCGAACTCGATCTCGACCAGTACATGATCGTGGCCGTAGGCGACTTCAACATGGGCGCGATGGAGAACAAGGGGTTGAACATTTTCAACACCAAATATGTGCTCGCTCGTGCCGACACCGCCACCGACACCGATTTCATGCTCCTCGACCGCGTGGTCGCGCACGAGTACTTCCACAACTGGACGGGAAACCGCGTCACCTGCCGCGACTGGTTCCAGCTTTCGCTCAAGGAAGGGCTGACGGTTTTCCGCGACCAGGAGTACGGCGCAGACAGCTACTCACGCCCGGTGCAGCGCATCCAGGAAGTCCGTTCCCTGCGCGGCGCCCAGTTCTCCGAGGATGCCGGTCCGATGGCGCACGCGGTGCGTCCGTCGTCGTACATGGAGATCAGCAACTTCTACACCGCCACGGTCTACGAGAAGGGCGCGGAGGTGGTGCGCATGATCCACACGCTGATCGGTGCGAAGAATTTCCGCAAGGGCATGGACCTGTATTTCCAGCGGCACGACGGCCAGGCGGTGCGGACCGAGGAGTTCGCGCAGGCGATGCAGGACGCCTCGGGTGTCGACCTTGGCCAGTGCCGCCGCTGGTACGACCAGGCCGGCACGCCGATGATTGATGCGACCGGCAGCTACGACGCGAAACAGCGACGTTACACATTGAAGCTGCGCCAGACCTGCCTGCCCTCGCCGGGCCAGCCGGAGAAACTTCCGTTTCACATTCCCGTCGCGGTGGGGCTGCTCGATCCAAACGGCCGGGACGTGCCGCTGCAGATGGAAGGCGAAGGCGGCGCAAGCGGCGGCACGCGCGTCCTGTCGCTGACGAAAGCGGAACAAAGCTTCACGTTCATCAACGTGCCGGAGGAACCGTTACCCTCGCTGCTGCGCGGCTTCTCCGCGCCGGTCAACCTGCGTTTCGACTACGGCGAAACCGGCTTGGCGATGCTGATGGCGCACGATTCCGACGCCTTCAATCGCTGGGAAGCAGGCCAGCGGCTGGCGCTGAACCTGATGCTGCGCGGCGTCGACGAACTGCGCTCGGGCAAGACACTGAAATTCCCGGATTCCTTCGTCGACGCATTCCGTCGGACATTGCAAAACGCAGGGGAAGATCCCGCATTTGCGGCGGAGGCGCTGGGCCTGCCTTCGGAGGCTTATGTCGCCGAGCAGATGGAAGTGGTGGATCCGGATGCCATCCACGCCGGCCGGGTCGGGCTGCGCAGGCATCTCGCGACGTCCCTGAAAACGGAGTTGCTCGCCGCGTATCACGAATTCACGACACCCGGCGTCTATAGCCCCGACGCGAAATCCGCCGGACGGCGCGCGCTGCGCAATCTCTGCCTCGGCTACCTGATGGAACTAGACGACGCCGAAATCCGCGCCTTGTGCGTCCGGCAGTTCGAGTCGGCCGACAACATGACCGACGCAATGGCGGCGCTCACGGCATTTGCCAACACCGGGTGTGCCGAGCGCGCGACGGTCATCGAGAAGTTCTACGCAAAGTGGAAGGATGAACCGCTGGTCGTGGACAAATGGTTCGCGGTGCAGGCGACGTCGCGGCTTCCGGGAACGCTTGAGGAAGTAAAGCGGCTGATGCAACACCCCGCGTTCATCATCAAGAATCCGAACCGCGCGCGTTCGGTCATCGGCAGTTTTTGCAACGCCAATCAGGTGCGCTTCCATGCCGCAGACGGTTCCGGCTACGCATTCGCCGCCGACCAGGTGATTGCGCTGGATGCGCTCAATCCGCAGGTAGCGGCGCGGCTGGCGCGTTCGTTCGACCGCTGGAGGAAGTTCGATCCGGTCCGCCAGCAGCATGCGCAACAGGCCGTCGAGCGTATTCGCGGGACGGCGGCATTGTCGAAAGACACGATGGAAGTCGTCACCAAATCCCTGGCCGGCTAGCGGTCCCGCGTCAGACGATGAAAAGCGCCTACACCATTTACCACAACCCGCGCTGCGGCAAGAGCCGGGACACGCTTTCGATCCTGCGGGACAAAGGCATCGAGCCGGAGATCGTCGAATACCTGAAGGTGCCGCCCTCCAAAGAAGAGCTGCGCGGCATCCTGAAAAAGCTCGGCATGAAACCGGAGCAGATCGTGCGCAAGGGCGAGGACGTCTACAAGCAGAAATTCGCCGGTAAAACCCTGAAGGACGACCAATGGCTGGATGCGCTGGCGAAGAATCCCATCCTGATCGAGCGCCCGATTGTAGTGAAAGGCAGCCAGGCCGTCATCGGAAGGCCGCCGGAGAATGTGCTCGCCCTGTTGGCGAGCAAGCCCTAGGCACGAGGCACTAGGCACGAGGCACGAGGCGCTAGGCTCTCTAATACCCCGAGAACGAGAAACTCGTGCCTGGTGCATAGAGCCCTCGTGCCTGTCGCGCCGCTAACGGCTGCGGCTGCGCGAAGGCACCTTGCTGCGCCCCGATTTGCGCGCGTGGTCCTGGAAAAACTTCGCCAGCAGGTCGACTTCGCCGCGGCGAGAACCGGATGGCCGCGTCATGAGCGCGATGGTCCGCGAAGGCACATTGGTGGCGAACGGCCTGGCAACGAGCCGGGTACCGTTCAGGATGCCAGCCTTCAGCGTGATCTCGGGCAGCAAGGTCACGCCGAACCCGCCCTCCACCATCTGGATCAGCGTATTCAGGCTGGTTGCTTCCACCATCGACTGGGATTTCGGGCCTCGTGCTCCGCAGGCGGCGATGGCATGGTCGCGCAGGCAATGCCCCTCTTCCAGCAGCAGCACGCTGCCGGGTTCGAGTTCGCGCACCAGCACTTCCTTCTTCTTCGCGTGGGGATCGTCTTCCCGCGCCACGAACCAGAATTCGTCCCTGAACAGCGGCAGGGCCCTGAGTTCGCCGGTGTCGAACGGCAAGGCGATCAGTGCCGCATCGAGATCGCCGCTGCGCAGTTTCTCCACCAACCGTTCGGTCAGGTCTTCGCGCAGATAGAGTTTGAGCTGCGGATAGGTTTCGCGCAGTTCCGGGAGCGCCACCGGAAGCAGAAACGGTGCCACCGTGGGAATGACGCCGAGGCGGAACGGTCCCGATAGCGGGGCACCTGCGCCCTTCGCGGTTTCCACCAGATCCTGGGCGGCGGCAAGCATGAGTTTCGCGCGCTGCACGACATCCTCCCCTGCCGTCGTCAGACGGACGCCGCGCGGATCGCGCTCGACCAGTTCCACGCCCAACTGGGTTTCCAGCTCCTTGATTCCGGACGACAAGGTGGACTGGGTGACGAAGCAGACTTCGGCGGCGGCGCGGAAGTTAAGTTTCGCGCCGACCTCCACCAGATAACGCAGTTGACGCAATGACGGCATCGCAGACATGGGAATCCTTTTGATCGATATTTCCGATCAGTTTAACAGTTATTTCCCGTTGGATCGATCGCCCCGGAAGCGGCAAAGTACCGTTCGTAAGAAAATTCACCGTTAAAAGGAGACCCGAAAAATGCTGACCATTGGCGACCGCCTGCCCGATTTCGACCTGACTTCCGTCGTTTCCCTCGAGCAGGACAAGGCCTTTACCCAGATCACGCAGGCGTCGAATCCCGGCAAGTGGAGGATCATTTTCTTCTGGCCCAAGGATTTCACTTTCGTATGTCCGACCGAGATTGCCGCGTTCGGCAAGCTGAACAACGAATTCAACGACCGTGACGCGGTGGTTTATGGCGTTTCGATTGACAGCGAGTTCGTGCACCTGGCCTGGCGCCGCGACCACGAAGACCTGCGCCACCTGCCGTTCCCGATGCTGGCCGACATCAAGCGCGAACTTTCCCTGGCGCTGGGCGTGCTCGACAAGAGTGCGGGTGTGGCCCTGCGCGCGACTTTTGTCGTGGACCCGGAGGGCGTGATCCGATTCGTCGCCGTGAATGACATGAACGTGGGCCGCAATCCCGCGGAGGTTTTGCGCGTGCTGGATGCGCTGCAGACCGACGAACTTTGCCCGTGCAACTGGAAGAAGGGCGACGAGTTCCTCAAAGCCGCCTGAACCGGATTCCAGGACACGATACGAAGTAATGGACCACGGAGGGCACGGAGAGCACGGAGGAAAATCGAGGAAGGAAAACTGAAGGCAGAGGCGGGGTAGTCGGTTGCAATCCTGTGCCAGATGTTCTGGCTTTGTAGCGGCATCCACCAATCGGGCAATCTCACTCTCGTTTGTATGCGCGTCCTTGCCTTTCCTCCGTGCCCTCCGTGCGCTCCGTGGTTCACAGACCCGAACTACAAATAAGGAATCAACAATGTCAATCCAGACGCTGAAAGACAGGCTGCCGGACTACGCCAGGGACCTGAAGCTCAACCTTGGCTCGCTGGCCACGGAAACCGTGCTGAACGATACGCTGAAAGCCGGTACGTTCGTAGCATCGGCCATCGCTTCCCGCAATCCGCAAGTGATTGCAGCAGTGATTGCGGAATTCGCGCCGAAGCTGGCGCCGGCGGACCTGGCCGCTGCGAAGGCCGCGGCTGCAATCATGGGCATGAACAACGTTTACTACCGTTTCCTGCACCTTGCGGAGAACGAGGAGTACACGCGCTTGCCCGCCAGGCTGCGCATGAATGTGATCGGCGTGCCGGGAACTGCCAAGGAGAATTTCGAACTCTGGTCGCTGGCCGTGTCAGCGATCAACGGCTGCGGTCTTTGCATTACCGCACACGACAAAGTCGTGCGCGCTGCCGGCATTACGACGGAGCAGGTACAGGCCGCAGTTCGCATCGCGGCGGTCGTGCATGCCGTCGCGGTCACGCTCGAAGCCGAAGCTGCGTCTGTTGAAACCGCACTGGCCGCGGCAGCCTGATCGCGCCGGAGCAATACAGAAAAAGCCGCGGCCCGTTATCATCGGTCCGCGGCTTTCTTGTTCCGTAACTTTCAGTCGTCGAATTCGATGTGCCTGATGAAGACGACCTTGCCCTTCTCGTTCTTCACGATGCTGTAGCCGTGGACGCCGTCGCCGTTGGGGTTGAAGTTGTAGGTCCCTTCGACGCCCTTCAGGCCGCGGATGCCCAGCATGGCCTTGCGCACCGCCTCCGCCTCCGTGGTCCCGGCAGCCTCGATCGCGTGTTTAAGCAGGTACATGCCGCCGTAACACCAGGCCGAGTACAGATCCGGCTCGAATCCGTACTTCTTGCGGTAGGCCGCAGCAAACCTCCGGCTTTCGTCGTTCGCTTCGACGACAAAATCCGAGATTCCATAGGTGCCCCAGAGCGCGTCTTCGGCAAGGCGGATTGCGGTTTCGGTGACGATGGAGGTCGATCCCACCCAGGGACTGGTTACTCCGAGCTGGCGCAACTGGCGCGCAAAGATGGCGACGTCGGGTGAGTTCGTGATGTAGCTGCCGATCACCTCGGCGCCGGACTTTTTGATCGCCAGTACGATCGGCGTGAAATCCTGCTGGTTGTTGGTGTAACCCTGGATCAGGACCGGTTCGATGCCCTGCGCCTTCAGCGCATCGACCAGCGCGTTCTTGCCGCCGGAGCCGAATGCATCGGTCGAATGGATGATCGCCCATTTGCGGCCCCTGAGTTCCTTGATGCCGAACTCCGCCATCACCCTCGATGAATAGAGATCGTTGGGCCGCACACGGAAGATCCACGGATTGTTGACCCGGGTCAGGCTGGGATCGCTGCCCCCGATCACCGCCGGAATTCTTGCCTTGGCAATGGTAGGTGAAGCAGCCTGGACCTGCGTACTGCGCAAAGGCCCGAGCACCGCCACGACTTTTTGCGAAACCAGCTTTGAATACGCGAGGACGGTGCCCGGATTGGTACTCTGGTTGTCCTCGATCCGGAGTTCCACCGGCCGGCCGAGGATTCCACCGGCGGCGTTGATTTCTTCCATGGCGAGCCTGGCGCCATTCGCAGTTAACACGCCCGCCTCGGCCTGCGGACCGGTCACTTCGTCGACCAGTCCGAAGACAATCGGGTCGGCGGCGCCGGCCGATGCCGCTGTGGAAAGAGCGATAACAAAAGATGCGACGAGGCTGGTGGAAAAACTGGGCATGACGCTCCTCCTTCTCTTTTTGTGGTTTGCCGCCTTCTCGCGAAGCGGCGATGCTACCTACGGACGGCTGCAGGCATTCTGCCTGCAAAACGGCGAGACCTGAGAGACCCGCCCGGCCCGTTCATGCCGCGGCGAGAGCGTCGGGCTTGAAGCCGACTTCCTTCATGTATAGGGCGAGAACGTGGTCCATGCTGGTGGCGTGGGTCGCGAACCATTCCGCAACGGCGCGCGCCAACACCGGGCCGAACCGGGTTTCGCCCGCCGCAGCACGTTTGCGCACCACCAGGGCGACCTGCAGCACGCCCTGGTGGTCGTTGACATGACACTCCGTGGGCGGGAAGGACATCTGTTCCATCCAGCGTTGTTCCTGGCTGAAATGTGCCTCGGTGTGGGCAATGAACTCGTCGAGCACGGCAAGCACCTGGGTCTCGGGCGCATCGGCCAGGCGATTCAGCAACTCTATGAACTCACGATGGGTCTCATCCATGACGCCCCGGTCGAGCATCAGGGTTTCGTTCCATTCCATCACCGGCATGGTTATTACCCAGGATAAATCGATGCCCGCATTGTACCTGCCGCCCGGCTGGCGTCGGACCAGGGTTTGACATCGGTCAAACCGGCATCTGACGACATGCCTAGACTGAATCCATTGTCCAAAGGAGCAACATATGAAGTCCTACACCCAGATAACGGCCGACATCAACAAAGGCATTGCCAAGCTCAAGGAAGGCGCTCCCGATGCGATGGCCGGCTTCGGCGCCCTCGCCAGGAGCGCCATGAAGGCCGGAACGCTGGCAGTCGAGCAAAAGGAACTTATCGCCCTCGCCATCGGCGTGGCCGGACACTGCGATGGTTGCATCGGTTTTCACGCCAAGGCGCTGGCCCGCCTGGGTTGCTCCCGCGATCACGTCATGGAAGCACTGGCGGTCGCGGTCTATATGGGCGGCGGCCCCGCGCTCATGTACGCCGCCGATGCGATGCACGCTTTCGACGAATTCCTGACCGACTCGATTAGCCATCAGGCAACTTCCGCTGCCTGATCCGTGGATTGCGGGGCGGCGGACCTGGCCGACGAATGCAGCCGGAACCGGATCCACTCCCAGCGCATTGCGCAGGATCGCCCAATGCATTGCCTCGTCACCGAGAATGCTGGCCGCCGCCCGCGACAGGTCGCGATTGTCGAAAGCGGGGACCGCGCCAAAATAAGCACTGACGGCGCCCTGTTCCAGTTGCGCCGCTAAGCGCAGCACGTCGGCCTGGCTTTTCAGTTTCTCGACCGGAAAGCTGTACTTCGATTTCGCCTCCACCGGATGCCCGCCGAGTTTCGACACGCCGCGACAAATAAAAAACGGAGGAAGGTTTGCCCTTCCCCCGACCGGAGCGCATTCACTGCTCGGGAGAAAGTGCCTTTGCGCATCCGTATAGCAGAAGCCGGCTGGAACTCGCTGCCTATGATCCCCGTTCTGCGCAACCCTTCCGTTTCCACGCCGGCGCGATCGCGCACTAGTGCGTGGCAACCGGAAGCAGGTCGCCGTTATCTTACCGGTCCATTCCGGCCGCCGCCGTTAGCGCGGTCGTTTCGGCCCCGGCCTGAGGCAGGCAGCGCACCATGGGAGCACCGCTGTAGAACGTGATGTGAAGCAATTCGCCGCTGACCGACAGGCCGGCGGGCAGGACGATCGGCTCCATGTCGTTGCCTGCCGCAGCGTCCGACCGCTTTGCCAATCTCGCCACGGTCCCGGTCGGCCCAGACAGTCTGCCCGCTGCCAAACTCTCCGGACTGCATCGACCACTGGATGTAGCCGAGTTCGCGCTTGGCGCAGGCGAAGCTGTAGAGCATGACCTTCGAGCGATGCTGGTACATGTCACCCAGGCTTTCGACCTGGTGGTAGCCGTGGACGACCCACGGGTGCACGTCGCCGTCGTAGGCGTGGACGCTGTCGCGATCGAGCAGGACGGTCTGCGAATTGGTGCTGGCAACGGCATTCCAGTCGACGGCTGCCGCAGGCAGGCTTGCCAGGGCAAGCGCGGCGAAGGTGGAACCCAGGACCAGCTTGCACATATCGAGTTTGGCTGATTTCATGATCGTCTCCTGTCAGGTTGAGGTTGAGGTTGAGGTTGCGGTTTCGTTCATCCGGGGAAGAGCACGCTACCCTTCGCACGATTCCAGAATAGGCCGACCCCTTTTCTTTCTGTTAGCCGTGCCGCAGGAAGGATGTGAGAAATTCACTGCCTTCCGGGAACGAAGCAAAAAAAAACCGGCCCCGAGGGCCGGCTGGCAATACGCGCTGTTTTGGTGAATTCTATTATTCAGCGGCTCGCACGGGCTTCGCCTTTGTTGGCCGCACTGTCAGGTCACGCACGCTTGCAGGATGCCTCCACCACGCGTTTGACGCCGCCCGGTTCCTTGACGTCGATCGCATAGGTGAAGCCGCTGCCCTTCTTGTTGATGACGATGTTGACGCCATCGTTCTCCCAGACCCAGGTCTCGCCATTCCAGCCACTCGAAGTGGCTGCATTGCGCTCGCCCGAGTTGTCGATTCCATTGCGGACCCAGCGCCCCGACGCCGGGTCGTAGGACATGATGAAAATGCCGTTCCAGGGATTCGGATGATCCGCGCTTTTGGCTTCGACATACCTCTCCATGTAGGTGTGGCCGTCGAACTCGGCCGTCTTTTCGACGGTGGTCTTGAAGGACTTTCCCGAGCCGGTTTCCATGGCCTCGCATTTGAACTTCCCGAGGCTGGGCTTGTAGGCCGCGAGCTCCTTCATGGGTTCCGCAAACGCGGTGGTGATGGAAGATGCCAGCAACAGTGTTCCGGTGATACCGATCGCTTGATACAACTTCATTGTTGTTCTCCTAATGAGAGTCAGTCATGGTGCCAAAGTCTGCTATCCCGCCCTTTGCAACGCCGGTCGGGATGCAGGCCACATTGCAGCTTTACGGATCGGTTCCGCTCGCGGAAAAAAAAGAATCTGGAACTCCCGCGGACCTCCGGCCCTGTCCGTATACCGCAGGCAAATTGTCGATCACCCGTGCCGGACGTTCTGCTAACTATCACCGTCAACTCTGTGAGGAATTCACAATCCGACATGCCGGGCGCAACCCCGCCGCCGTGCCGTTGGCCCGACCGGGATGCCAACGTCAGCCCGGAAAAGTGGTCAGGCCGGAAAAGTGACTTTTCGCACATTTCCCGTGTGCGATAAGTCAAAGAGTTGTGCGCTGCAACGGCGCAGACTTCAATGGTCCAAAGCCGGGGGGATGAGTTCCCCTCCGGGGACAATCGTGCCCAAAAAACTCTCAGCCGGATGCCCGTCATGATCAACAAGACCGTCGCAATCACCGATGTCCTCTATGACTACATGGTGGAAAATTCCCTGCGGGAGCCCGAAGTCCTTGAACAGCTCCGGGCAGCGAACGTCGGCCAGCTCCGCGCGGATTTCCAGATTCCGCCGGAGCAGGGACAATTCATGCAGCTCCTGACGCGGGCAATGGGTTTCAAGCGCGCCATAGAAGTCGGGGTGTTCACCGGCTATTCCAGTCTGTCGGTGGCCCTCGCCATGCCGCATGACGGCCGCATTGTCGCCTGCGATCTCAACGAAGAATACACGTCGATCGCGCGCTGTTTCTGGGAACGCGCCGGCGTGTCCCACAAGATCGAATTGCGTCTTGGCCCGGCCCTGGCAACCCTCGATTCGATGATCTCCGCCGGCGAATCGGGCCGATACGATTTCGTATTCATCGATGCCGACAAAATGAATTACGCGGCTTATTACGAACGGGCCGTAGTCCTGGTAAGGCCCGGCGGCCTGATCGCGGTCGACAACACGCTGTGGTACGGCTATGTCGCGGATCCGACCCGGCAGGATGCCGATACCAGGGCGATCCGCGGACTCAACCGGCGCATCCTCGAGGACGACCGGGTGCACGCTTCGCTCCTGCCCATAGCGGACGGCCTGACCCTGGCCCTGAAGCTGGGATGAATGCGGGCCGCGCAGGCGGGTCACCGGCTACCTGGGATAGGCGCCGCGCTTCGCCGCCCAGGACGCGTAGGCGGCGCGTTGCCGGTCGATTCCGATCCTCTCCGTAGCCTGGTCCCAGCGGCGCGCCACTTCGTCGAGGATTTTCTGCGGATCTTCCCCGCCCCAAAGGCGGCTCAGTCCGTCGCGCAAGGCCTCTTCATACTTCTCGGTCTGGATCAGCGACAGATCGATCAGGCCCCGTTCGGACGCCGATTTCAGCGTGGCGAGATATTCTTTCGCATCGGGCCATCTCGACATGTATTCGGCACTGCGGAAGTGGGAGGTTCGGAACGGATCGCGCAGCGTGTAAGGCAGTTGGACGCGCTTGAGGCTCATCTCCTCGCTGTTCAGCCACTGGATGAAGAGCCAGGCCAGCTCCTTGTTGCGGCTGGCAGAAGCCACCGCGAGTGAATGGCCGATTGCAAGTTCCGGCCGGCCCAGCGGCGGCAGGGCATAGCCGACTTTCCCGGCCACCTTAGACTTCGGCACCCAGGAGAGCGCTTTTTCCCCTTCCCCGTAACCGGCGGCCCAGCGGCCAACCGGCGGCCAGGAGACGGTCATCGCGGCATTGCCCGCGAGGAACACGGCAAGGTTGTCGACGAAGTTCAGTTGCTCGACGCCGCGCGGCATGAACCGGTTGTCGGCGCGCATGCCGGCAAAGACCTGGGCGCCGATTGTGGAGTTGACCGTCGCCTTCATGGTCGCCGGATCGAAAAACTTTCCGCCTTCGTTGCGGAAGCGCTCCTGGAAAAGATAGCCGGCGAAAACCGGTTCGCGCGCCAGGGTCGCGCCGTAGATGCCTTCCGCGGCGAGCGTTTCCGTTATGTATCCGCCGATCTCGGAAAACTGTTTCCAGTCCGATGGCGGCGCCAGCTCGTAACCGAACTTCTCACGGAAACCCTTCCTGATCTCCGGCCGCGCGAAAATGTCCTTGCGGTAGTACAGCAGGAGGACGTCGCCATCGTCGAAAATCGAGTAGATGCGGCCATCGACCGTCATGTAGTCCCGGAATGCAGGGGCAATACCGGACAATTCCTCGCGAAAGCCGAACCGGTCGATGAAGGGGTCGAGCGGCTCCAGCGCCCCCATGCGAACCAGATCGGGAGTCCAGGCCGGGACGACATCGACGACGTCGAATGTTCCGGTACCTGCGCGATGCTCGATCACGATCTTGGAGAAAACCTCATTGATCGGTATTTCGACGACCTTGATTTTCACGCCCGTCAACTGCTCCCAAAGCGGCCCGGAGTAGTTCAGAAGGTCGAGGGATTGCAGGCCGGCCTGCCATTCGACAGTCAGCGTGGCGCCGGCGAATTTCTTCGCCTGTTCGACCGCGCGTTGTGCCGCCCCCGGGCTCTGGGCGTGGGCGAACTGGACAGCCAGAAGGGCCGGCAACAGCAGGCCCGAAGCACCTAAGCGTCTGATCAAGCATGAGGAAAGCAGCGAACCGAACCCCTGCATGTTGTCCCCCCGTGAGTCTTGCGATCCCGAACGAAAACCGGTTGACCGGGCGCCGCTATCTTAAGCCAGGGACCTCGCCACATGGCAAGAGCATGTTACGAATTCCCTGGTCCCGCTCTTGCCGATGCCCCACATGCCGCCATTCGACCCCATCCCGTTGACATTGAAACCCGGGTTCGCTACAAAGACGGCATTCAGCCGCGGCCCCCACAGGGTCGAAAATTGGCGGAATGCCAGCGCTCCGGGACATCGACAGAGGGCGCGGCCCGTCATCGTAACCGCCTTATCCTGAACAAGATCACCTTGCTTCTTCCGCACCGCGGCAGACAGGGCGCTTAAGGATTTTTGCGTTCGATGATGATCTGCCTGCGATGCCAGCACGACAACCCGGCCGGGGCAAAATTCTGCAATGGCTGCGGCGCGAGGATGGAACTCGCGTGCCCGCGATGCTCCCATACCAACGCCGCCGATAGCCGGTTCTGCGCCGAATGCGGCAGTCCGCTTTCCGGCGGTACTGCGCCCTCCCCTGCGGCGCGTTTTGAATCTCCCCAGGCGTACACGCCACGCCATCTGGCGGAAAAAATCCTGGTATCCCGCAGCGTGCTCGAAGGGGAGCGCAAGCAGGTCACCGTGCTGTTCGCGGATATCAAGGGCTCGATGGAACTGATCGCGGAACGCGATCCCGAGGAGGCACGCCGCATCCTGGACCCCGTTCTCGACCTGATGATGGAGGCGGTACACCGCTTCGAGGGCACGGTGAACCAGGTCATGGGCGACGGCATCATGGCCCTGTTCGGTGCCCCGCTCGCGCACGAGGAACATGCGGTCCGCGCCTGTTTCGCCGCCCTCGCCATGCAGACTTCGATCCGCCGCTTCAGCGAGGACCTGCGCCGCAGCCACGGCGCCGAGGTGCAGGTGCGCATCGGGCTCAATTCGGGCGAAGTCGTGGTGCGGGGGATTTCCAACGATCTGCACATGGACTACACCGCGGTCGGCCAGACGGTGCACCTCGCGGCGCGAATGGAACAGTTGGCACCCGCGGGCGCCGTGCGGCTGACGATAAACACGCTGAGCCTGGCGGAAGGCTTCATCCAGGTGGAATCGCTCGGACCGGTGCCGATCAAGGGCAGCACGGCGCCGCTTGAAGTGTTCGACCTTCTCGGCGCATCGGTGCTGCGCACCCGGGTCCAGGCCGCCGCTGCGCGCGGGCTCACGCAGTTCGTCGGCAGGCGCATCGAGATGGATGCGATCGTGCAAACCATCGAGCGTTGCCGCAACGGGCGCGGCGAGGTGCTCGCCCTGGTCGGCGAACCCGGCGTCGGCAAGTCGCGCCTGGTATGGGAGTTCACGCATTCCCACCGCACCCGGGACTGGCTGGTCCTCGAGAGCGGTTCGGTGTCCTACGGCAAGGCCACCGCGTATCGCCCGCTGATCGACCTGCTGAAAGCGTACTTTCGCATCGAGGATCGTGACGACGAGCGCAGGGTAAAGGAAAAAATCACCGGCAAGCTGCTGACACTGGACAAGGCCCTCGAATCGACGTTGCAGGCCTTCCTCTGGCTTCTCGACCTCGGCGTCGACGACGTCGAATGGCAGCGCCTGCACCCCTCGCAGCGGCGCACCCGTACCCTGGAGGCCTGCAAGCGCATCATGCTTCGCGAATGCCAGGTGCAGCCCCTGCTCCTGGTGTTCGAGGACTTGCACTGGATCGACGGCGAAACGCACGCCTTCCTCGACAGCCTGGTGGAAAGCCTTCCGGTCAGCCGCCTGTTCCTGCTGGTCAACTACCGGCCTGAATTCCGGCACACCTGGGGCAACAAGACCTGCTATGCACAGATCCATGTCGATCCGCTTCCGGACGAATCGTCCGAGGAACTGCTGGTCGGACTGGTCGGCAACGACCCGGCGCTCGCGCCGCTGCGTCGCCTGCTGATCGGCCGTACCGAGGGCAATCCCTTCTTTCTCGAAGAGAGCGTGCGCAGCCTGGTCGAATCGGGCGTGCTGGTCGGCGAACGCGGAAACTATCGCGCCACCGCATCTCCCTCCGAGATCGAAGTGCCTGCGCGCGTGCAACCCCTGCTCGCGGCGCGCATCGACAGGCTTCCGCCGGACTACAAACGCCTGCTCCAGACTGCGGCGGTAATAGGCAAGGACGTCCCGTATTCCCTGCTGGTCGCCATTGCCGACCTGCCCGAAGAATCCCTGCGCGAAGCGCTGGTGCACCTGCAGACCGCGGAGTTCCTCTACGAAACCAGCCTGTTTCCGGACCTCGAATACACCTTCAAGCACTCGCTCACGCACGATGTCGCCTACAACAGCATGCTGCAGGACCGGCGCCGCGCGACGCATGCGCGCATCGTCGATGCCATAGAAACGGTTTATGCGGGACGGCTCGCCGAGCATGCAGAGCGGCTCGGACAGCATGCGTTCCGCGGTGAACAGTGGGAAAAGGCGGTGCGCTACCTGCAGCAGGCCGGAGAAAAGTCGTTGGCTCGATCGACGAACTCCGAAGCAGCGGCCTACTACGACCAGGCCCTGGAGTCGCTGCGCCACCTTCCGGACAACAGCGACGCATCGCAAAGGATCATCGACGTGCAGTTGCAGATGCGCAACGCGCTGCATCCGCTGGGAGAGTTCGACAGGGTCCTGCAGACGCTGAACCATGCCCGCTCGCTCGCGGAATCGCTTGGCGACGAGCAAAGGCTCGGGCGTGTCCTCAGCTTCATTTCGCAGTCCTACAGGGTCAAGGCGGACTATGCGAACGCCGCCGAGACCGGGCTGAAGGCAGCCGACATCGGCGAGAAGTTCCACGACGTCGGCGTGCGGGCGACCTCACAATTCCATGTGGGCCAGACTTATTTCCTGCTGGGCGCCCACGGTGACGCCGTGCAATCGCATCGCCGCAACCTGGAAATGCTGGACGGCCCCCTCGCCCTCGAAAGGCACGGCATGGCCGGTTTGCCGAGCGTATTCTCGCGGGGCCACATGGCGTGGTCGCTTGCCGAACTCGGCGAGTTCGACCAGGCGCTAGCCATGTGCAACGAAGCCGTGCATCTCGCCACCGATGCCAGGCATCCCTTCACCCAGGCCTTTGCCGAATATTCCGGGGGCTTCGTGCTGATGCGGCAGGGCAAGCTCGACCAGGCGATCCGCCGGCTCGAGACCGGGCTGGAGATGTGCCAGTCGATGAACATCCGCCTGGAACTGCCCTATGTGAGTGCCTTTCTCGGCCTATCCTACGTGCTCACGGAACGCGCCGACGAAGGGCTGGCGCTCCTGGATAAGGCGGTCCAGGCTGCGGACCGCCTGAAGCTCGTGGCTGCTCATGCGTGGCTTGCATGCCTGCACGCCGAAGCGCTCCTCGTGTCGGGCAACACCGCCCGGGCCGCCCAGACGCTGGCCCAGGCGCTGCAGTTGTCGCAGCGTCACGGCGAGCGCGGATGGGAAGCCTGGTCGCTCTATCTCACCGGCGAACTTGCTTTGCATGCCGGAGACCGCGAAGCGGCGCGGCCAGCCCTTGCTCATGCCTTGAGAATCGCCGGTGAACTGGGATTGCGCCCGCTCGGGGCGCGCTGCGACCTGGCCGTGTCGGCGTGCCGCATAGGCACCGGCGAAGAGCGCGACGCGCAGGATCAGTTGCGCTCGGCAAAAGCGCGGATGCGGGACATGGGCATGTCCTTTTGGACGGAAAGAAAATTCCAGGGATCCCGCAGTCCCGCCTGATCCGCCGCTACCAGCTCGAAGGGATTTTCTTGCGGATGAGGATGCGCTTGTGGTCGACCTCGATGTAACCGCCCTCGACCAGGTCGTGCATGATCCTGCTTACCATTTCCCTCGACGCCCCGATCCGGTTCGCGAGCTCCTGCTGCGTCAGTTTCTGATCGACGACGAGCACGCCCTCTTTTTCGACCGCGAGGCTGTATAAAGTGCTGACCAGGCGACCGAAGACATCCAGCAGGGCCAGCGTGCGCACGTTCTCGGTGAGGTTGCGCACGCGAATCGCCAGTCCTTTCAGGAGCACGAAAGCGATTTCAGGTTTCTCGGCCAGGGCCTCCCTGAGCAGGCTCTTGGAAATCACCATCAGCTTGCAGGACTCGAGCGTGGCAACGGACGCGGAACGCGGCGTGTCGTCGAACAACGCCAGGTCGCCGAAGTATTCACCCGGCCCCTGCGTCGACAATACGACCTCCTTGCCCTTGTCATCACTCAGGTAGGTCTTCACCGATCCGGTCTGGATCACGAACAAGGCATTGCCCTCGTCGCCCTCGTTGACGATGACCGCGCCCTTCGGATAGTTGCGGCTCGGCGAACGGGCGCTGAGAAAATCCAATTGTGCATCGCTCAGTTCCGCGAACAGTGCAACTTTTCGCAGCATCTCCCCCCCCCCGCAGTCCAGGCACGTTCGGATTCGGCGACTCCCGGTGGAATCCCATGTCCGCCGACTGATTTGCGGTACCTATTCTGCCCCAGACCGAAATGAAAGGGATTACCGGGCGATGTAAAATATTTCACAGTTCCGGTGTGAAATCCTTGCCTGAAGGAGGACGGCTCCGCGGCTAGACTCTTTTCCAGGTCGGGGCGATGGGTGACATCGCGAACGGCCGTGGCGTACCCGCGGGTCCTCTCTTCCAACGGGTCGCTGGTTCCGGGCACGCCGAAGGCGTGCCCGTTTTTTTGCGTCAGAGCGGAACCTCGGGAAGCGAGGCCGATCGCGTCCCCGGCAACGGCCGGTTGTCGGCCGCATGATAGGTGAACACCGCCGCGTATTTGGTGAGATCTGTCCGGTTCCTGCCCGCGGCATGCAGCGTGCGGCAATGGAAGAACAGCACGTCGCCTTCGTCCAGTTCGGCCGCGATTTTCTTGCCAAGGATGCTGCGATTCTGCTCATGGTCTTCGCGCAGGAACAGTGATTCATCGTGCTGCTTCGGGCCGAATGCCATGCGGTGCGAGCCGGGCACCAGCCAGAGGCAACCGTTCTCTTCGTGTTCGGTCCCGAGGGCCAGCCAGACCGAAACCAGTTCCGGCCGCTCGAACAGCCAGTAGCGGATGTCCTGATGCCAGCCGGTGGCGCTGCTGAAAGCGGGATTCTTGGTCATGATGCAGTTGTGATGCGACTGCGACAGTTCGACCTGGTCGCCAAGAAGCTGGTGCAGGCGGCCGGCAACTTGCGGCGATGTCGCCCAGTCGCGGTAGAGCGAATCGCGGGCACAAGCCTGGAGCAGGCGCCTTACGGTTTTGCCGCCGGGCGCTTCAAGGGAAGCCGGCGCGCCGGGATACTTCACCTGCGCCTCATATTCAAGCGGCTGGGTTCCGGCAGCGAGATGCCTGCGGGCGAGCGCCTTCATGCGCTCGCACAGGTCGCGGCCGGCCATGCCGCGCACGATCACGAAACCGTCACGGCCGAATTGAGACAGATCTGCCTGGGAAAAACCGTTCAAGGGATTTGCTGCAAAGACTGCGATCAGTAAAGGAATAGATTAACGGAAAACCGGCGTGCGGATTGGGCTATGCCGCTCGTCCAATAGTGCTGCTCGCTCGTTCCTGTTCACCGGTCACTGATAACCGTTCACCGTTCGTTGCATTCACACTAGCGATGCGCGGCGTTGAACTGATCGAGTGCCCCGGCGCCGGGACAGAGTTCCTTTTCCGCCAGCCGGTTGAACGGCGTTTCCACGGTGCCAAGGTGGGCGTGCAGGTCTTCGGGTTCTGGATCAAGATGCAGCACACCGGTCACGATTTCACCGGCGGCCTTGCGTTCCTGCAGGAAATTCATCGCGGCGATGCGGTCATGGACGTCGTACTCGGCAGCCAGCTTGCGCAACCTGAGCACCGAACCGTCGTGCTGGGTCACCTCTTCCAGCTCGCCCGGCGCGTATTCCGCCGTGATGGGTTCGCGCGGCAGCATCACGTCAAGGCTGTTTACCGCCTCGTTGTGCTCGCGCACGTAGTCGAAGCTTTTGGTCGAACCGGAATGGTTGTTGAAAGCCACGCAGGGCGAAATGCAATCGATGAACGCCGCGCCATGATGGAGGATCGCGCCCTTGATGAGCGGCACCAGTTGCGACTTGTCGCCGGAAAAACCGCGCGCCACGTAAGTCGCGCCCAGCTCCATGGCCAGCATGACCATGTCGATTGCGGTATCGGTGTTGATTGCGCCTTTCTTGCTCTTCGAGCCCCGATCCGACGTCGCTGAAAACTGGCCTTTGGTCAGCCCATAGACGCCATTGTTCTCGACGATGTAGACCATGTTGACGCCACGGCGCACGCTGTGCGCGAACTGGCCCAATCCGATCGAGGCAGAATCGCCATCGCCGGAAACGCCCAGGTAAATCAGTTCACGATTGGCCAGGTTGGCGCCCGTCAGCACCGACGGCATGCGGCCGTGCACGCTGTTGAATCCGTGCGAACTGCTCAGGAAATAAGTCGGCGTCTTCGACGAGCAGCCGATCCCGGACAGTTTGGCGATGCGATGCGGCGGCAGCTCGAGTTCGAAACAGGCCTGGATGATGGCCGCGCTGATCGAATCGTGCCCGCATCCCGCGCAAAGGGTCGAGATCGCACCTTCGTAGTCGCGGCGGGTGAATCCCAGCTTGTTGGCCGGCAGTTGCGGGTGATGAAGCTTCGGTTTGGCAATATATGTCATGGCGTCACCTTTCGCATTGGCGTCGCCTTGAGGGCCGCCGCGTCTTCCGATATTTCCCTGAGGATGAAGCGGGCAGTGATCGGGCTGCCATCATAGTGCAGCACCGGCACGAGCTTCGCGGGATCGATGCCACATTCGTTTACCAGGAGCATGCGCAGTTGCGCATCGCGGTTCTGTTCGACCACAAACACGTGGTCGTGCTCGGCAATGAAATCGGCGACTTGCTCATGGAACGGGAATGCGCGCACGCGCAGGGCATCCAGGTGCAGTCCCTGCTGTTCGAGTACGTCGAGCGCTTCCTGCATCGCCGGGCTGGTCGAACCATAGTAGACCACGCCCAGCCGGCTCGGCTGCAGGGCCGGGCGCAGCACGGGTTTGGGCAGCAGGTCCTTCGCCGTCTCGAATTTGCGCAGCAGCCGCTGCATGTTGTCCATGTAGTCCGGACCCGCTTCGCTGTACTTGGCATAGCGGTCCTTGGTCGTTCCACGCGTGAAGAAGGCGCCGCGCGACGGATGCGTGCCCGGGTAGGTCCGGTAAGTGATGCCGTCGCCGTCCGTATCCAGGTAGCGGCCGAACTCCTTGCCCGATTCCAGGTCGTCGTAGGTCGCCACCTTGCCGCGGTCGTAGCGGCGTGCATCGTCCCAGGCCAGCGGCCGGCTGAGGCGTTCGTTCATGCCGATATCGAGGTCCAGCAACACAAATACCGGAGTCTGCAGACGCTCCGCAATGTCGAATGCGTCCGCGGCAAGTTCGAAGCTTTCGGCCGGATCCTCCGGCAGCAGCAGCACATGTTTGGTGTCCCCGTGCGACGCGTATGCGCAGGCCAGCACGTCCGCCTGTTGCGTGCGGGTCGGCATTCCTGTCGAAGGCCCGCCGCGCTGCACGTCGAAAATGACGGCGGGAATTTCGGCGAAATAAGCCAGGCCGATGAACTCCTGCATCAGCGAAATACCCGGCCCGGAGGTACAGGTGAAGGCACGGGCGCCGTTCCAGCTCGCGCCGATGACCATGCCGATGGAGGCCAGTTCGTCCTCGGCCTGGATCACCGCATACCGGCTGTCGCCCGCCGCATCCTTGCGATACGCATGACATTGGCGGGCGAAGGCTTCCGCCAGGCTGGAGGACGGCGTGATCGGATACCACGCCGCGACGGTCGCGCCGGCGTACACGCAACCCAGCGCCGCCGCCGTATTGCCGTCGAGAAAAATCCGGTCGCCCACGCCGTCAGCGCGGCGCACGCGCAACGCGATCGGGCACTCGAAATTTGCCTTCGCGTGGTCGCGTCCCAGGTGCAGCGCCCGGATGTTGGGCGCAATCAACTTGTCCTTGCCCTTGAACTGTTCGCCGATCAGCTTCTCGATCTCGGCGACGTCCATGTCCAGCAGTGCCGCGAGCGCGCCGACATAAATGATGTTGCGGAACAACTGGCGCTGGCGCGGATCGGAGTATTCGCGATTGCATATTTCCGTCAGCGGCACGCCGATGACGTGGATGTCCTCGCGGAACTTAGATTTCGGCAGCGGCTTGGTTGAATCGTAGAAAAGGTAGCCGCCGGGATCGATGCCGAGCACGTCCTTGTCCCAGGTCTGGGGGTTCATCGCCACCATCAGGTCGACGCCGCCGCGCGCGCCCAGGTAACCGGCCTCCGAAATGCGCACTTCGTACCAGGTCGGCAGTCCCTGGATGTTGGACGGGAAGATATTGCGCGGACTGACCGGCACGCCCATTCGAAGAACGGCCTTTGCAAAAAGCTGGTTGGCCGACGCCGATCCCGAGCCGTTGACGTTCGCGAACTTGACGACGAAGTCGTTTATCTTGTGCTGCGACATCCCGGCCCCGCGTGCGTGACGTTCAGGAGGAATTTGCGCATGTCCCATGCGCTGGTCGGGCAGCGTTCGGCGCACAGGCCGCAATGCAGGCAGACGTCCTCGTCCTTGGCCATGATGCGCCCCGTCTTCAGCGTAGCCGACACATAGATGTCCTGCGACAGTTCCTGTGCCGGGGCATTGAGCCTCGCGCGCAGGTCCTGTTCATCCCCGTTCTCCGTGAACGTGATGCAGTCCATCGGACAGATGTCCACACAGGCGTCGCACTCAATGCAAAGCGGCGGCGTGAACACCGTCTGCACGTCGCAGTTCAGGCAGCGCTGCGCCTCGGCGAAGGCCGCCTTTGCGTCGAATCCCAGCTCGACTTCGACCTTGATGCTTTTCAGCGCGATGACCTGGTCCTTGAGCGGCACCTTGTGGCGCAGGTCGCCAGAAACATCGTTGTCGTAGCTCCACTCGTGGATGCCCATCTTCTGGCTGGTCAGGTTGACCATCGGTCCGGGGCGCAGCCTGACGTCTTCTCCGTTGCACAGTTTGTCGATCGAGATTGCAGCGTCGCGGCCATGGGCGACAGCCCAGATGATGTTCTTCGGTCCGAACGCCGAATCGCCGCCGAAGAACACCTTCGCCTGCGACGACTGGAAGGTGACTGTGTCGACTATGGGCATGCCGGACTGGTCGAAATCAATGCCGGCGTCGCGCTCGATCCAGGGAAAGGCGTTCTCCTGGCCGACGGCGACCAGCACGTCGTCGCACTCGAAACGCTGGTCGGGCTCGCCGGTCGGGACCAGCTTGCGGTGGCCCTTTTCGTCGAACACTGCCTTGACCCGCTCGAAGATCATGCCGCTGAGTTTGCCGCCACGGTGTTCGAAGGATTTCGGCACCAGGTAGTTGAGGATCGGGATGCCCTCGTGCATCGCGTCCTCCTTCTCCCATGGGCTGGCCTTCATCTCTTCGAAGCCGCTGCGGACGATGACCTTGACGTCCTCGCCGCCGAGCCGGCGGGAGGTCCGGCAGCAGTCCATTGCCGTGTTGCCGCCGCCGAGCACGATGACGCGCCGGCCGATCGACGAGACATGGCCGAAGGACACGGACGAGAGCCAGTCGATGCCAATATGAATGTTTTTTGCGGCTTCCTTTCGCCCCGGCAGGTCGAGGTCGCGTCCGCGCGGCGCGCCGGTGCCGACGAAGATTGCGTCGAAGCCCTCGGCAAGCAGTTGCTTCATGCTGCCGATGCGCACGCCGCCGCGGAACTCCACGCCCGTACCCAGCACGTAGCCGACTTCCTCGTCGATCACTTCCTCGGGCAGGCGAAAGCGCGGGATCTGGGTGCGGATCATGCCACCGGCCCGCGGGTACTGGTCGAACACCACGACTTCATAACCGAGCGGGGCCAAGTCGCGCGCGACGGTGAGCGACGCCGGACCGGCGCCGATACAGGCTACCCGTTTGCCATTTTTCTGCGCTGGTGCTTTCGGCAGTTGCCCACGGATATCGCCCTTGTTATCGGCGGCGACGCGCTTCAGGCGGCAGATCGCTACGGGTTCAGGTTTGGCCTGGTTGTGCTCTTCCACGCGGCCGCGGCGGCAGGCGGGCTCGCAGGGCCGGTCACAGGTGCGGCCGAGAATGCCGGGGAAGACGTTGGAATTCCAGTTGACCATGTAGGCGTCGCCATACCGGCCTGCGGCGATGAGCCTTATGTACTCCGGAACGGGGGTATGGGCGGGACACGCCCATTGACAGTCTACGACCTTGTGGAAGTAGTCGGGTGCGGCGATATCGGTGGGCTTCAAATTGCTCCTCCGGTCGGGCGCCAATGACTGGTTGTATTCGCACCACCCGATCCGGGATTTTCCAGCCCGGAACCACATCGAGAAGCGGGTCTTGACTGCCCAATTGCCGCTTAGTGTATCTGTTTGCTACGCGGGAGTTAACAGGAGGTTAGTCAAGAACGTGCGAAACCAGCCCATCCGCCAGCTTCGGCTCGAACCAGGTGGACTTGGGCGGCATGACTTCGCCCGCGTCGGCCACGGCCATCAGGTCCTGCATGCGGGTCGCGTGCAGGGAGAATGCCACCGCCATTTCGCCGCTGTTGACGCGTTTTTCCAGTTCGCCCAGTCCGCGGATGCCGCCCACAAAATCGATGCGCTTGTCGCGGCGCTGGTCGGCGATGCCGAGAAAGGGCGCCAGCACTTGGTCCGCAAGCAGGCTGACGTCCAGGCGCGCCACCGGGTCGTGCGCCGGAACCAGGGCCGGATGGATACCGAGCCGGTACCATTGCCCGGGCAGATATAAACCGAACTCGCCGGGCTTCGCCGGCGCGACCGGCGCCGTCGCGGCGTGAACCGAGAAGCCCTTTCCCAGCCTGGACACGAATTCCGCGCGGCTCAGGCCGTGGAGATCCTTTACCACGCGGTTGTAGGAAAGGATCTGCATCTGGTGATGCGCAAATGCGACTGACAGGAAATAGTCGCTGCTTGCCTCGGCTCCGGGATTCTTTGCGCGCCGCGCTGCCGCAACCCTCGAGGCCGCCGCGGAACGATGATGACCGTCGGCAATGTACAGTGCCGGTATCGCGTCGAAGGACCGGGTCAGGCTGTCGATGGCGGCGCCGTCCGCGATTTTCCAGAGGGTGTGGCGCACGCCGGTATCCGCGGTAACGTCCACAACCGGCTCTCCCGCGGAAACACCCTTCAGCACCGCATCCACGTCCGGTGCCTCCGGGTAGGCCAGAAGCACGGGGCCGGTCTGTGTATTGAGCGCTTCGATCTGGCGCACCCGGTCGTCCTCTTTGTCCGGTCGCGTGAACTCATGCTTGCGGATGCGGTTGCGGTCGTACTCGGCAACCGACGCCGCGGCAACCAGGCCGGTCTGCGAATGCGTGCCCATGATCAGGCGATAGGCGTAGTAGCACGGCTCCTTGTCGCGCACCAGTACGACCTGGTCGAGCATGCGCTTCAGGTTCTCGGCCGCCTTTGCATACACCTGGGCGGCATAGGGATCGGTGCCGGGTGCGAGATCGATCTCGGGTTTGGAGATGTGCAGGAAGCTCCAGGGCTTTCCCGCGGCGCGCGCGCGCGCCTCGTCGGAGGACAGCACGTCATAAGGCGGCGCCGCCACGTCGGCAGCCCGGCCCGGCGCGGGCCGCAACCCCGTGAACGGTCGAATCAGATGCAAGGAAATCCTTTTGGTTCTTCACCACTAAGGCACGAAGGACACAAAGGGTCACGAAGAAAGGCGTTCATCGGATTCGACGCAGACCTCACGTACGGCCGTGGCGCATGACCCTCTGCATGAGTCATTTCCCGACTCATTGTTTTGCACTTCTTCGTGTTTCTTCGTGTCCTTCGCGTCTGCTACGCTGCAAGTGTTCCCTTGTTCGTGGTGAGATTGAGGGGATGAAACGTCAGCCGTGCTTGAAGACGATCGTCTTGGTGTGCGAAAACTCGTGAAGCGCCTCCATGCCCTTCTCGCGGCCGTGCCCGCTTTTCTTGACGCCGCCGAAGGGCAGCTCGATGCCCCCGCCGGCGCCGAAGCCGTTCACGAACACCTGGCCGCAGTGCATTTTCTTCGCCACCCGCATCTGGCGTCCGCCATCGCGGGTCCAGATGCCGGCAACCAGTCCGTAGTCGGTCGAATTGGCCAGCCTGATGGCGTCGGCCTCGTCTTCGAAGGGAATGATCGACAGTACCGGACCGAACACTTCCTCGCAAGCCAGCGGGTTGTCGCGCGGCACCGGGCCGAACAATACGGGCGCCACATAGAAACCGTTGCCTGGCGTGTCGTCCGCCAGTTGCGCTTCGGCCAGCACCGGCACGCCGTCCTTTTTCGCCTGCTCGATGAAGCCGAGGACACGCTTCTTCTGGTTGGCGGAAATCAGCGGACCGCAATCCAGGTCCATTGCATGGCTGCCGACGCGCAGCAGCTTGAAGCGCGCAGTAACCGCGGTCACGAACTTGTCGTAGATCGACTTCTGCACCAGCACCCGACTGCCCGCCGAGCAGGTCTGCCCGCCGTTCTGCACGATGGCATTCACGACGACGGGAACCGCGGCGTCGAAGTCGGCGTCCTCGAAAACGATCTGTGGCGACTTGCCGCCGAGTTCCAACGTGCAGCCGATGTGGTTTTCCGCCGCCGCCTTCTGCACCAGGGTGCCGACTTCCGGTGACCCGGTAAACGACAGAAAAGCGATGCCGGGATGGGCGGAGAGCGCAGCGCCGGCTTCTTCGCCGATGCCGGTGACAACGTTCAGCGCACCCGGAGGAAAGCCGACCTCCTGCGCCAGTTGCGCCAGGCGCAGGGGTGTAACGCAGGCTTCTTCAGCCGGTTTCATGACTACCGCGTTGCCCATGGCCAGCGCGGGTGCGAGGCTGCGGCCGAACATCTGCGCCGGATAGTTCCAGGGAATGATATGACCGGTCACGCCCTTGGCCTCGCGCAGGATTGTCACCATGTAGCCGTCGAGGAAAGGAATGGTTTCACCGTGCACCTTGTCGGCGGCGGCACCGTAGAACTCGAAATATCGCGCCGTTGCGGTAATGTCTGCACGCGCCTGCTTCATCGGCTTGCCGCAATCGCGGGCTTCCATCTGTGAGAGTTCCTCGTGATGGGCCAGGATGGCTTCGCCCAGCCTGGCCATCAGGCGGCCGCGCTCGGTGGCGGTGAGCCTGCCCCAGGCACCTTCCTCGAGCGCCTGACGGGCGGCCTTCACGGCGGCATCCACGTCCGCCCTGGTGCCGCGGGCAATTTTCGCGAAGACCTGACCATCGCTCGGACTGATCATATCCAGCGTGCGGCCGTCGGATGCCGGCTGCCACCTGCCGCCGATCAGGTTTTGATAAACCTCGCCTTCAGAAGCCGCGACGGATTGCTCCGCCGCGCATGTCACAGTGCTTACGCTCATGGATTTGCAGCCTCCGTCATTGCTTCAGGGGCAGCAGCGACAATTCCACGCGCCGGTTCTGGGAACGCCCGGCTTCGGTATCGTTGCCCGCCACCAGATGGTTCTCGCCGCCGCCGATGGTGATGACACGCTCCTGCTTGACGCCCTTGCCGGTCAGGTACTGCGCCACTGAACCGGCCCGGCGCTCGGACAGCGCCTGGTTGTAGTCCGAGCCACCGACGTTGTCGGTGTGGCCGGCGACTTCGATCACGGTCTTGTCGTACTTTTTCAGGACCAGCCCGACACCGTCCAGAACCTTGTAGAACGAGGCGTTCATGTCGGCACTGCCACTCTTGAATGTGATGTTGCTCGGCATGTTGAGAATCAGGTTGTCTCCCTGGCGGGTGACCGACACGCCGGTTCCCTGCATTTGCTTGCGCAGGTCGGCCTCCTGCTTGTCCATGTACGCGCCCACCGCGCCACCGGCAAGCGCGCCAACGCCCGCCCCGATCAACGTGCGCTTGCGGCGATCCTGCGCGTCCTTGCCGCTGATTGCGCCGATGACCGCGCCGGCGCCGGCGCCGATCGCCGCGCCTTTAGTCGTCGAGCCGTATTTTTCCTCCCCGGTGAAGGGATCGATGGTCTTGCACGCGCCGAGCACGAGCGTGCTGGCGGCAACTGCGATCAAAAGTTTGCGCATTGAGGGCTCCTTTACAGATGGTTGATTCAGCGGCGGACGGCCACTGTCCGCCCGAAATTTCAAGCCCGCCATTTTATCAATTCGCCCTGCCGGAGCGCAGGGATTACGCGCGAAAGAACTACGGGCCGCGATTCACATCCCAATCGCACCATTTCGGTATGCATTTGTCGCCGAACGGTGACATACAGGACCGGCTCATGGACGGATATAGGCATAGCCCTCGCGGTTCTGCAGGCGCGCAATCTCCGCGACGCCGGAAGGAACGATCCGCACCTTGTCCACCAGGTCTTCCTTCATAAGCTTGTAGGCACTCAGGCTGTTCTGGCAGACGCGGAATTCCACGCCTTTGGCGGTGAGTTGCTCGACCCACTCCGCGTAAGGCCGGCTGGTGGCGTCCTGGGCACCGAAGGTGAACACCTTCACGCCGCGCGACAGTGCGACCAGCACTATTTTTGCCCCGGGATCGGCGCTGAGATGGTTCGAGATGTTGAACATCGCAAGCGTCGCGCTTTGTTCGTCCGCAAGGTGATAGACCACCTTCACCGCGTCCTCGGCACGCGAGGGAATCGCGGCAGCGAACAGCGTCGCCGCTGCAAGCAGAACCGCCAGGAACGTCGATTTGTCTGTGTTCATGATGCCTCCAGTCGCTATAGAAGGCCCAGCTTCGTCAGGTCATCGCGCAACCCGGCCGGGCTCCGGAAATGCAGGGCGTGGAGCCCGGCCTTGCGCCCGGCCTCCACGTTGTGAAGGCTGTCATCGATGAACAGGGTTTGCGCGGGTTCCAGGCGGCAGCGATCTATCGCCAGTTCGAAAATCCGCGGATCGGGCTTTGCCAGCTTCACTTCGCCAGAAACCACGATGTCCTCGAACCACTCCAGGAACTCGAAGCGCTCGCGCGCAAGGGGGAAGGTTTCCGCCGACCAGTTGGTCAATGCGTACAGCCGGTAGCCGCGGCCGCGCAGTTCGGCGAGGATTTTCACGCTGTCAGGGATTGCCTCGTGGAGCATTTTCTCCCAGCCGTCTTTCCACAGCGCGATCATGTCGGCGTGATCGGGAAACGCCCGCGCGCGCTCGGCCACGGCTTCCGCAAAAAGCTTGCCGGCGTCGATCTCGTGGTTCCACGAGGGCGGCACGATTTCGCCGAGGAACCGTTCCATCGCGGTTTCATCGCCTTTGAAAAGCGGGCGGTACAGATAGCGCGGATTCCAGTCGATCAACACCGCGCCGAGATCGAACAGAATGGTGTTCATCAATTCACTTTTTCGCTTTCTTCCAGGCTTCGTACTCGGCCCGCACGGCGTCGTTGGGCGGATAGGTCCCGCGCAGCGGCGCGCCGGCCCTGATTTTCTCCAGCACGAACGCCTCCAGCTCCTCGAGGTCCAGCCCGGCCTGCGCCACCTTTTCGGCGACGTGCCGCGGCACGCACACCACGCCTTCGTCATCGCCGACCATGATGTCGCCGGGCATCACCAGCACCCCGGCGCAGCCGATCGGTACGTTCATGTCCACCGCCAGATGGCGATGGACATGGGCCGGAGCCGCCATGCCCTGCGAGTACACGGGGAAATCCATCTTCCGGATCGCGGAACAGTCGCGCATGGCGCCGTCCGTCACGGCGCCCGCGGCGCCCCGCACCTTGATGCGCTCCATGAGGATCTCTCCGGCGGCGGCGGCCGAACTGATGCCGCGGCAATCCAGTACGAGTACCTGGCCGGGCAGGATTTCGTCGATCGCCTTGCGCTGCGGATACTCGCTGGTGGCTATCGCTTCAAAACTGGCCAGGTCCTCGCGCGCCGGCACGAAGCGCACCGTGGCAGCCTCGCCCGCCATGCGCACGTGCGGATTGATCGGCGTCACGCCGGCGAGATAAGTGTGGCGGAACCCCGCCTTGAACAGTTGGGTTGCCAGCGTCGCGGTCGGGACTCGCCGGAGCTTCTCCAGAACTTCCGGGGCGATCGGTACCAGACTCATCGCAGGATCCTTTGCATTGCTGCCGGGTCGGCATCGTTTCTGAAAAGGGCTCCATGCTACCCCAGCCGCCGCACCGCGCCGCGTGGACCGATGCCATAATGTCCCGCATTCGACCGGGGAATTCCGATGTCTTTCGCGCTCGCCTGCGCCGCCCTCTCGTGGTGCTGCTCGTGTCCGCGGCCGCTGCAACCTGGCTCGCCGCCGCTGACTACGAGCCGCTTGGGTCCGCCGCGCTTTCTGGCGGCAGTCTGACGAACCCCTGCTCGCCAACCAGTTGATCCGCCCCTATACCGACCTGCTGCTGCACGACATGGGTGAAGACCTCGCCGACCATCGGCCCGACTACCTGGCGGGCAGACGGGACTGGCGCACGCCCGCGCTATGGGGCCTGGGTTTGACGGGAACCGTGAACGGCAATACGGCGCTGCTGCACGATGGCCGCGCCCGCAATGCGACGGAAGCGATCCTGTGGCATGGCGGCGAAGCGACGGTTTCCCGCGAAGCCTTCAGGTCCATGCCGAAGGCGGACCGCGACGCTTTGCTTCGGTTTCTGGCTTCGCTTTAGCCCCCAACCGCAAAGGCGCGAAGGCGCAAAGGAAGCGCGAAGGAACCCAAAAAAACGTGAATCAAGTATGGACTGACATGAAGTAGTCGGGACTTCATCGGACAATAACTGTCCGCCCGAAACCCAACTCTCACCGCGAAGGACGCAGATACCCTACGTGCATAGCACGTAGGGTATCTGCGTCCTAAAAGGGTACTCCACGCTACGCGAGGGTATCTGCGGTGAGTGCTGGCCTTGGAGTTTTAAATCTGACAGTGTCCGTCAGGTCAAATCGCAACTACTACAGCTGACAGTGGCAACAATTTCGGCATTGGAGGTCATTCCAGTTCAATCTCATTTCACCGGTTCTTGATTTTCTTTGCGTTCCCTTTGCGCCTTCGCGCCTTTGCGGTTAAGGGTTAGTCAGTCGTAAACCTGCAAAACCTTGCCGCGGGTCTCGGGCAGGAACGCGACGGCGATGATCACGATCACATAGGCCGACCCCGCAAAGATGCCGATCGCCTGTCCCAGCGGCATGGTCGCGCTCAGGTATCCGACCAGCGCCGGGAACAGCGCGCCGATGCCGCGCCCGAAGTTGTAGGCAAAACCCTGTCCCGACCCGCGCACCCGGCTCGGAAACAGTTCGGTGAAGTAAGCGCCGACGCCGCTGAAATTTCCCGATACGAAGAATCCCAGCGGAAAACCGAGTACCAGCATCAGGCCGTCGCTGATCGGGATCAGCGTATAGGCCACGGCCGTCACCGCCGAGCACAGCGCGAACACGAAGAAGGTATTGCGCCGGCCGATCCGGTCCGAGAGCCACGCGGCCACCAGATAGCCCGCCAGCGCACCGAGGATGATCACCGCGAGATAACCCCCGGTATTGAGCACCGAGAGCCCGCGCACCGTCTTCAGGTAAGTCGGCAGCCAGGTCGTCACCGCGTAATAGCCGCCCTGCATGCCGGTCGCCATCAGGCCGGTGAGCATCGTCACGCGCAGCAGCCGGGGGGAAAAGATCTCCAGGAAGTGCGCGCCCCCGGTCGCGGCGCGGGCGCGCGTGGCCGTGAATATCTCGGGGTCTTTCACGTTGCGTCGGATATAAACGATCAGCAACGCGGGCGCCAGACCGATCCAGAACAGCGCACGCCATGCGAGGTCCTCCGGCAGCCAGGTGAAAAAGATGGCGAAGAACAGCGCCGCGGCACCCCAACCCACCGCCCAGCCGCTTTGCACCGTGCCGGCCGCCTTGCCTCGATGCCGGGCCTGGATCATCTCGCTGATCATCACCGACCCAACGGCCCATTCGCCGCCGAAGCCGAGCCCCTGCAGGCTGCGCACGATGAGCAGTTCGGTAAAGGAGTCGGTGAAGCCGCAGAGGAAGGTGAAGCAGGCGAACCAGGCGATGGTGATCTGCAGCATGCGCACCCGGCCGAAGCGGTCGGACAACGCGCCGGCGGCCCAACCGCCGATCGCCGACATCACCAGCGCCGAAGTCGCGATGAGCCCCGCCTCGCCCTTGCTCATCCCCCAACTGACGATCAGCGTGGGGATGACGAAGGTATAAATCATGAAATCGAAAGCGTCCACCGACCAGCCGCCATAGGCGGCGACCAGCGTTTTTTTCTCCGGTGCGGACAGCTCCCTGATCCAGTCGAACATTCATTCCCCCGCTTTGGCCGATCGGTCGGGCCGCCAGTCTAGCGTGTTCGCGGGCCCGCGGACGCCACCTGCAGCGGCGGATCCCGGGGGCTATTTGAGCGAATCCTGGATCTTGTTGAGCTCGATCTGGTTGATGGTGGGACGGGCCTTGGTCGAGAGCGCTTCCAGGTACACCCGCTCACCTTCCTGCATCTTGCGCTGGCGCATGGCGGACACCAGGTTGCCGCGTACCTCATTCAGCGGGCGCAGGGCGGGCGGCCGCTTTTCCATGAGCTTGATGAGATGCCAGCCGGCCGCGGATTTGACGGGCGGGCTGATGTCGCCCTTGTTCATTTTCACGACGGTACGGCGGATCTCGGCCACCATCTGGTCCTCGCCGACCCAGCCGATTTCGCCGCCCTTGTCCGCGCTTTCCTTGTGCGCCGAACTCTCCTTCGCCAGCCTCGCGAAGTCGCCGGCCGACTTGCTCAGCTTGCCGCTGAGCTCTTTGATCTTCTTTTCTGCCTCGTCGGCCCTGGCCTTGTCCGTGCCCTCCGGGGCGGGCAGGAAAATCTGCGCGATCTGATACTGGGGCGGGGCCTGAAGCTGGGCCTTGTTGGATTCGTAAAACTGCTTCAGCTCCTCTTCCGACGGATAGCCGTCGGCGGGCTTGGCGACGTTGCTGACATAGGCACCGACGATGACCTGATCACGGGCGCGTTCGATCAGCGACTGCAATTCAGGGCGCTTGTCCCAGCCCTTCTGCCGGGCTTCCGCCAGTACGGCCTTGCGTACCAGTTCATTCTTGACCAGCCGCTCCATCTGGGCGGGATCGTTGGCCAGTTGGCGCCGGGCTTCGGGCGGCTGGGCGTCGATGATCGGCTTGATCTCGCTGGCGTGAAGCTCCACGGAGCCCATCTTGCCGACGATGTCCTGGGCGGCGGCCGTCGAACACAGCAGCACAAGAGAGAGCAAAGGCAGCAGGCGAAGGGGCGGGGACATGACTGTTCTCCAGGAAGTATTTGGGGAAGCGTTACCTGCGCCCCGGATGAGGCCTGGAACAAGGACTGGACGGGGGGTCACAGATCCGCCATCGCCCGATTTGACCCGGGGCAGGCGGTTTCGATCCTGACTGGCTGCAACTTTCGAAGGACTTACAACCGGGCCGGCCAGGCCGGCCCGGTTTTTCCTAACTCAACCGAAGCGCTTACTTGAGGTGACCGGCAACCAGCTTGGTCATCTCGAACATCGAGACCTGCTTCTTGCCGCCGAAAACTTCCTTCAGCTTGTCGTCGGCATTGATGTTGCGCCTGTTCTTCGCGTCCTGCAGGCCGTTCTTCTTGATGTAGACCCAAAGCTTCTTGGTCACTTCGGTGCGGGGAAGCGGAGCGCTGCCAACCACTGCGGCGAGGGACGCGCTGGGCGTCAACGCCTTCATGAATGCCGCGTTCGGCTTGCGCTTTACGCCGCTCTTCTTCTTCGGCGCAGCTTTCTTTGCGACCTTCTTGGGAGCAGCCTTCTTCGCAGTCTTCTTCGCAGCCTTTTTCGGCGCCGCCTTCTTGGCGGCCTTCTTCGCGGGTTTTTTTGCAGCGGTCTTCTTCTTTGCGGCCATCGTGATGCCTCCAGTCTAAGGTTTGATCGTATCTTGAGTGCGCTGCCTTGCCAGAAGCAAAGGCACGGCGAGCAGAGAATGCCGAGTGGTCGATGCGTTGTCAATCGTTGCGTGCACGTTTTTCATAGGGGAATGCGCAAAAAACCACGGAGGTGGCGTCCGGAATGTTGTTCCGCCCCCCGTCGGGTGGCGCGCGATTCCGCGGATGGCCCGGTTAATGCAAGCATCGTCGATACTCAAAATGAGCGAGAATCCCGCTTGTGCGACGCAGGCGTGAACCGGGAAATTCCATATTCCGCAGACATATCCGAATGCAACTTAGCGAACAGGACAAGGAGCGCCTCGCCTCCCGGGTAGCCATGCTCGAAGCGAAGACTGGCGCCCAGCTAGTGGCTGCCCTGGTGGCCAGGTCCGACTCCTATCCGGAGGCGCCGTGGAAGGCATTTGCCCTTGGTGCAGCGACCGCCGCGCTGATCGCGGCAGCTTGTCCGCTGGTGGCGCGCGACTGGGAAACCGGCCAGTCGGCGCTCTACAACGCCGTTGCCATCCTCGGCAGCGGGGCGGTCCTCGCCCTGCTCACGACACTCTTCGCGCCACTGGCGCGGCTGTTCACGGGCCGGCCGCGGCGCAGCGCGGAAGTCGGCCAGCATGCCCGCTCGATGTTTTTCGACCGCGGACTGGACCGCACGCGCGGTCGCATCGGCATCCTGCTGCTGGTCAGTCTGTTCGAACGCCAGGTAGTGTTGCTGGCTGACGACAGTTTTGAAGGCAGGATCGACGATGCTGATTGGCAGGAACTGACCCGGCGGGTCACGCTGCTGCTGCGCCACCACAGTGCATTCGGAGCTTTGCAGGCTGCGCTGGACGGCCTCGAAGCGTTGTTACTCGCTCGTGGATTCCACGGCGACGGGGCGGGCAACGAGTTGCCCAATGCCATCGTGGTTCAGGGAGGCCGCCCATGAAGGCGCAATCTGCCGCCGTGCTCGCCTGGCTCGCCTGCCTGATGGCGGCACCGGCCGGCGCGCTAACAGACGTGCCTTATCTCTCCGGACGGATCGTCGACCAGGCGGGAATCCTCTCGGCGCCGGCCCGGGACCGGATGTCCGTAATGCTCAAGGCGCACGAGGGCGCCACTAGCAACCAGATCGTCGTGCTGACGGTTGCCACGCTCGGTGGCGAATCGGTGGAGGACTACGCGGTCCGGGTGTTCGAGGATTGGAAACCGGGCCAGCGCGACCAGGACAACGGCGTGCTGGTGCTGGTGGTCCCGCAGGACCGCCGCATGCGCATCGAGGTCGGCTACGGCCTGGAAGGCACGCTTACCGACGCTGCCGCCAGCCGCATCGTCCGCGACCTGATGACACCCCGCTTCCGCGAAGGAAACTACGATGTGGGCATCGAGGCGGGAGTTACCGGCGTCATCCAGATCCTCGAAGGCAGGCAGCCCAGGGATCCCGAAGACGACTGGACCGCGCCGGCCCAGTCCGCGGCGGGATTCCACATGGAAGCGCCGGACATGCCCCTGGCCGAGCGCATCCTCATCAGCCTGTTCGTATTCGGCATCATCGGCCTGTTCACCTTCATCGGACTCGTTACCCCCGGCGGCATGGGCTGGTTCCTGTACGTGTTCCTGATCCCATTCTGGTCCATGTTCCCGATGGCGCTGTTCGGCAGCAGCGCCATCGGGAGATTCGTCGGCGCCTACGGCCTGGGCTACCCGCTCGCCAAACTCCTCATTGCCCGCAGGCCCTGGTATCGCAAGGCCCGCGAGGACATCAAGACCAAGGGATTCGCCAACATCGGCGGCATGATCATTCGACCCGGCGGCTCCAGTTCGGGAGGATTCTCCAGCGGCGGCGGATTCTCGGGGGGCGGGGGACGGTCGGGAGGCGGAGGCGCGTCAGGGAGCTGGTAGGAAGGTTCCAGTGCTGAGTGCTGCGTAATGAGTGCTGAGCAAGTACCTGACCTCGGTGTGCCGAAACTGGTCCTGGGTCGCGCAGCCGGCGGCGAGCAGGCAACCCGCCGCCATCGCGAAAATCCTCGGCGGCATGGGAATCAATACAGGATGTCCGCGCGGCGGTTCTTCTTGTAGCTTTCTTCGTCCTCGCCGAACGCCACCGGCTTCTCTGCGCCAAAGCTCACGGCCTTGATCCTGTTGCCGTCCACCCCGGCCAGTTCCAGTCCCCGCTTCACCGCTTCGGCCCGACGCGCGCCGAGAGCAAGGTTGTATTCGCGGCTGCCGCGATCGTCGCAATTGCCCTGCACTTCCGCCGTGTAGTCCGGGTTCGCCTTGAGAAAAGCGGCGTGGGCGATCAGCAGCGGATCGTACTCGTCCTCGATGGTCGTCGCGTTGTACTTGAAATAAATACTGCGCTGGAGCGGCTGGCCGGCCACCGGCTGGTCGCCCGGTTGCGCGGCATCGTCGGATCCCGCCCCCTGCGAAGCGGTTGCGCCCGCTGCGGGGACCCCTGCCGACTCACTCGATGATTGCGGCGAGGCGCCGGCCTGCTGCTGGGTTTCCATTCCTGCTGGGGCGTCCAGCTCGCGCTGCTTTGCGGCTTCTTCGTCCGCCATCTGCCGGGCATTCACCTGTTCGTCGCGCAGCCTGTTGATCTCCGCTTCCTGGTCCGCGAGCTGTTGTTTCAGGCGGGCGGCTTCTTCATCGCCTTTGGCAACCGCCGCAGACTGGCGCGAGCCGGGCGAAGAATCCGAACTGGTGGGGGCTGAGCCCGATTGAGACGCCGAAGAACCCGCAGGCGTGGAATCCACCGTGCCCGCCCCGGTCTTGCCGGCCTCGGAAATCGGCACGGCGTCCTGCGTCCCCGAGCCGGTGCTGCTCCTCTGCGTCGTGGAGCAGGCCGCAAACAGCAGGCAGGCCAGGATCACGGCGGGAATTTTTCCCGGCTGAATAGCGAATGGCAATTTCATGATCACGTTTCCTTTAGAGGCCGCAGCGTCTGCCCGCGACCCTGTGTCAATTTGTATCCGGATGACATGCCATGGCGATGCGTGCCGCAGCATGGGTTCGTTCAACGCGAACCATCGCGCAAATGCATTCGCACGTCAATGTGTATGAAGCGTTTGCCGCGCATGATGAGGGGCGAGGGATGAGGGGCGAGGGATGAGGGGCGAGGGACGAGGGGCGAGGGGATTTAAAACAAGAGATCAATAACGGCTTCGTTTCGTCAGCGAAAATCCGTACGGGCGACGCGTACTGGATTTTCCCTCGCCCCTCGCCCCTCGTCCCTCATCCCTCATCCCTCGTCCCTCATCCCTTGGTCGTGTACACGACGGCATCCAGCGCCACGCATCCCTCTCCCCTGGTACCAACGAGCACCGGGTTGAGATCCAGGTTCACGACTTTTGACGAGGGATGCATCATCAGCTTGCAGACCGCGAGTGCGGCCTCGGAGAAGGCTTCGACGTCAAGCGCCGGTTCGCCGCGAACGCCGGACAGGAGCGGTGCGATGCGCAACTTCGCAAGCGCGGCCGTAACGTCGGCGGCCGTGAACGGGGAAATCAGCACCTGCACGTCGGGCATCGCCTCGACATACTTGCCGCCGTCGCCGAGCAGCACGACCGGTCCGAACACCGGGTCCACGCGGGCGCCGATCATCAGCTCGCGCCGGCCGCGTGCCATTTTCGCGACAATCGCGCCGTCGAAGCGCGCGCCGTGCTTTTTCAACGAAGCCTGCATGTCGCCAAATGCCGCCCGCACGGCCTGCGCGTCGTTCAGTCCCAGGCGCACCAGGCCGAGTTCGCTTTTGTGCGCGACATCTGCCGAGCACCCTTTTACCGCGACCGGTCCGCCCAGCTCGGCCAGCGCAGCAACGGCTTCGTCGGCGCTGCGACAAAGCCGATGTCCGACGACCGGCACGCCGGCCTTCTGCAACAGCGCCAGGCTGTCCGCCTCGTTCAGCATCGCCGAATCCCCCACGGGAGCCGGCGCATGCATGGAAGCGCCGTTGCGCCCGCTTGTGGCCTCGATGAGTTCGTAGTGCGACAGGAACTGGTTGAGCGCCAGGATGGCTTCGTACTCGGTGGCAAAGACCGGCAGTCCATGTTCCTTGAACCTGGCGCCAATGTTGGGCTGCGGGATCGCGGCAACCAGCGGCTTGCCGGTCGCCCGGGCGAAATCTGCGGAATCCCGGGCAAATGCATCGACGTCGTATCCCTGTCCTGCCACCGGAATGCCGATCAGGAAGGCGTCCGCTGCGGCGTCACGGGCGATCACCGGCAGGATCTGCGAGAACAACGCGCTGTTGCTCAGCAAGGCCGCCGTAATGTCCACAGGATTGGTCGTCGTGGCGAATCCGGGCAGGATTTTTGCCAGTTCCGAGCGGGTTTCATCGGCGAGTTTGGCCATCGGCATGCCTACCGAAGTCGCGGCATCGGCCGACATCACGCACACGGCGCCGGAATTGCTGATGGCCACCAGCCTGCGTCCGGCGGGCTTCCAGCCCTTCAGGTACAGCTCTGCGCTTGCCACCAGTTCGGCCGTGTCGCGCGCCCGCCAGATGCCGTGTTTTGCGAAGAAAGCATCCACCACCCGGTCCTCGTTTGCCAGGGCGCCGGTATGCGAACGCGCGGCTTCCTGGCCGGCCGCCGTACGCCCCGACTTGAGCGCGATCACGGGCAGGTTGCGCGCATGCGCGATGCGCGCCGTCTCGGCGAGGAAATACGGATCGCTGATGCTTTCCAGATACAGCAGCAGCAGCTTAAGGTCCGGATCCTCGGCCACCACCGACGCCAGTTCGGCGGCAGTCACATCGCTGTCGTTGCCGGTAGCATGCGAATGGCGCACACCGATGCCGCGGCTGCGCAGCAGGCCATACGGCACCACGCTCATCGCGCCCGACTGGCTGACCACGGCGACCGGGCCGTCCATCGGCGGCGCTTCGATGTACATGGTGGAAAAGGACAGGATCGCGCCGCTGCCGAAGTTGGCCAGGCCCTGGGTATTGGGCCCGATGACCCGCATGCCGCGCGCGTGGGCGGCGTCGCGCATGCGTTTTTCCTTGGCCTTGCCGGCCACCGGATCGGTTTCGCCGAACCCGGAGGTCATCACCACCACTGCCTTGACGCCTCGCTCCGCACACTGCTCCACGGCCTCGATCGCGGCATCGCCGGCCAGCGCCACGATCGCCGCCTCCGGTGCTTCCGGCAGATCGGCGAGCGACGGGTACGCCTTGTAGCCGAGGATTTCCGAACGCTTCGGGTTGATCGGAAAAACCTTGCCCTTGTAGCCGTGGCGGGAGAGGTACAGCAGCGGCCGCCCGCCGATTTTATTTTGATTCTCGGAGGCGCCAATGATGGCGATCGACCTCGGATTGAGCACGGTGCGCAGCGCCTCGCGCAGGATGTCTTTCATTTATTTTCTTTCTTGGGAAAAATCAAAGTCCAACGCAGAGGACGCAGAGGACGCAGAGAAAACCAGATATGTGATTTCGTGAAATTTGGCAATTTTCGTGGCCGGTACACCTGCCAACCTGGACCAATCACTTCAAGTTTTCCTTTGCGCCCTCTCTTGTTCTTCCTCCGCGTCCTCTGCGTCAACGCTCCTGGTGCCGGCCGTTGGCCGGCTTTTCAAATCTTTTCAAAGTAGGGAATCTTTCGTCCTGCAAGGTCCGTGAAGCGCGCCCGCACCTTGTCGCCGATCTGCAGGGCGGGATCGCCGTGGGCCATCAGGCGGAAGCCTTCTTCGGCATCGACCAGGAGGATCAGATAAGGCGCATGGGCGCGCAATTCCTCGGTCGGGGCGCGCGCGACCAGCGTTCTCGCATGCACGGTTCCCGCCCCGGAAGCCTGGCGGATAACCGGTTCGCCCTTGCCGCAGTCCGGGCAAAAGCTGCGATGGAAGTACCACACCGACTGGCAGGCGCTGCAGGTCTGATAGGCGATGCCGTCGCCGCTTTGGGTCCAGTCGAGAATGGTCATGACGAGGACACGATTAAGGAAACATGGGACGACAGCACGCCGCCGTCGCCATGCAGCAGGGCCAGCGAAGCTTTTTTCGCCTGCCGGTTCCCCGCGCGGCCGGTTAACTGTTTGTGGGTTTCCACCAGGTGCGCCATCGCGCCGCCGACCCCGCAATGGCCATATGAGAGCAATCCACCGTGGGTATTGAGCGGCAGCTTGCCGTCATGGTTGAAATGGCCGTCGCGCGCCAGCTTGCCCGCGCCGCCGCGCGGCGCGAGGCCGATTTCCTCGAGCAGGATGGTCAGCGTGATGGTGAAGCTGTCGTAAATGGCCGCGTAATCCGCGTCCCGGGGCTTGATGCCCGCCGCATCGCAGGCCTTTGCAACCGAGGCGGCGGCGCCGAACCGGGTCAGGCTGGGTGCCGCGCTGACATGCTGGTGCGTGTGCGCCTGGCCGGTGCCGCGAATGCGTACTGAAAATTCATTGGTACGTTCGCGGCTGATGACAAACGCGGCCCCGCCGTCGGAAACCGGGCAGCAGTCCAGCAGTTTCAGCGGCGAGGCGATGGGTTTCGATGCAAGCACGGCATCGGTGGTGATCGGCTCCCTGAACTGGGCGCCGGGATGCATGCAGGCATGCCTGCGCATCAGCACGGCCAGTTCCGCGAAGTCCAGCTCGCTGCTGCCGTACTCGCGCATGTAGCGCGACGCCAGCAGCCCGTAGTACGCCGGAATGGTCGCGCCCAAAGGCACCTCGTAGACCGGATGCCCGACCTGGGCGAGGGTCTGGATCGCCGAATCGCGGCTCTGCCCGGTCAGGCGATTCTCGCCCGCAACGACCAGGATGTTCTTCGCCACCCCGGATTCGACCAGGTGATGCGCCAGCATCGCCATGGCGAAGCCGGTCGCGCCGCCGAGCTGGATCGCGTGCGCATACTGCGGCTTCAGGCCGAAGTGTTCGGCGAACACCGTGGACAGCATCAGGTGCGGCATAGTCGTCGAATAGCCGCATACCAGGCCGTCGATGCCACGGCGTTCAAGGTGGGCATCGACCAGCGCAGCCGCCGCAGCCTCGCTCATCAGGTCGAGCGTGCCCTTGCCCGGATGCTTGCCGAAAGGCGTCAGGCCGACGCCGGTGATAAAACTCAAGGGTCTCTCCGTGAATATCGTGAATGTCGTAATACGTCGTGGGCCCCATTCACCGGAATGGCCTTTTAAGGAAATGGAACGCGGAGCGAATGCGCACTGCCATCGGAAAGGCCTGAA